>ERZ826051.106-NODE-106-length-98878-cov-20.783724_pt1 | contig 98878 bp, 148 predicted proteins | sample MGYA00519928_ERZ826051 | MGnify/ENA primary metagenome ERZ826051 (study PRJEB31778, sample SAMEA3449219) | human gut metagenome | biome: human gut; feature: human-associated habitat; material: faeces | place: United Kingdom | collected 2010/2012 ...
TGAACGTAAGTTTGTTGCCTTGACTGGTGAAATGGGTATGCGTGAATTTGACCGTGTACTTAAAGAAAAGATGGCTAATATGAACTTGATTGACACAGTATTCGTAACTGGTTCTGGCGATAATCTGAAGTTCGGCGGTCAGTTTAAAACTTATGCAATGTCTAACGGTATTGAATTGACTTTGAAGTATTTCCCGTTGTATGACAATACTACTTACAATCGTCAGTTGCATCCTGTTACTTTGAAACCGTTGGAATCTTACCGTATGACATTCTTGGATTTGGGTCGTCGTGACGGTGAAGCTAACATTGTTAAAGTAGTTCGTAAAGATCGTGAATTCGTTAACTGGTGTACAGCTGGTTCTGTAACTCCTGCTGGTTACGCTCACTCTAACACAGAAGTTCGTTCTAACGCTAAGGATGGTTACTCAGTACACTTCTTGGGTGAGGTCGGATTGATGTTGAAAGATCCTCGGGCGTGTGGGGAGCTAATCATGATGGCAGAATAATAATTAACTAACTTTAACATGTAATTACCTGACAGCCTGAGTAACTTAATTAAGTTATCTGTGTTTATCAAATATAAACAATTTTAAACAGATAATTATATGTTAAGTTACGAAGTATATAAGATTACAAATAAAGTAAACGGAAAAGTTTATATAGGTATAACTAATAGAGGAGCTGGTGCTAGATTTAAACAGCATCTATTTGAAGCTGAACACGGCTCCTCTTTTAGATTCCATAACGCTCTTAGAAAGTATGGAGCAGACGGATTTGATATCAATATCATATCGTTCTGTAAAAATGCAGAAGAACTTAAAGAAAGAGAAAAGTTCTTTATAAAAGAATACGATTCTACAAATCCCAAGAAGGGATACAATATGACAGAAGGTGGAGATGGTACTTTTGGTAGACCTTGTTCTGAAGAAACTAAACAAAAAATAAGTATAGCTAACTCTGGTAAAACAGCTAGTGAATATACTAGAAAGTTATTATCTGAAGCTGGTAAAGTACGAACAGAAGGTAGAGATAAGTATTGGAAGTCTGGTAAAATCGGTGAAACTAGAAAAAAACCAGTATTACAATATACTTTAGACGGAGATTATATAACAGAATATAGTGGTGTAAACGAAGCCAGTAGAAAAACTGGAATAAGTACTTCATTAATAATATCATCCTTAAAAAGGAAAAGAGTATTAATATCTGAAAGAAACCCATATATATGGTTATATAAAGAAGATTATAAAGAAATTCCAAGTAAAGTAGATCCGTCTTTAGCAGCTATACTACCAGATTGGAAACCACAGATTTCTGATAAATGTAGACAGGCTAACATAGAGTCTAGAAAAAATAAAGTAAGAACTGCTGAAGAATTAGCTTTAATAAAACAAAGAGCTACAGAAGCATGTGGAAAGAAAGTACTACAATATTCATTAGATGGAAAATTGTTAGCAGAGTTTGATAGTATATCTGAAGCTAGTAAAAACACAGGTCAAGATAGAAAAACTATAGCTAATAGTGCTAATAGAAAAACAAAAGTAACTAAATCTACCAAGTTTATCTGGAGATACAAAGAATAACTTGAACACTCTAATTTTATAATTATGGAAGTAATCGTTAGAATAACTAAATAGAATCCGTGGACTGGATTAGTAAAATGGTCCAACTGCTTTGATTACTTGAGTTCATATTGGACAAGATCTGGTAGCCGTTACACAGGTCTAACTCAAGATAAAGCTAGAGAACTAGAACAGAAAATGGGTAAAGCTGAAGGAGAATTAGATCCTGATAGCACATTTTGGGATACATTTGCAATTAAGATTGGTAAGAAAGAATTAGTAATTAATACTGATAGACCTGAAGGTGAATTGCAATATTTATTCCTATTAGGACATAAAAGAGTAGCTAATGGTATTGATAAGATAACACCATCTACTGATTATGTACTTATAAATAAAGAAGCTGAAGCAGAACAAATTAATAAAGCTAACAAAGTTAAACGTGATGCTTATAGAGCATTAGATAAGATGAGTCTTGAAGATATGCGCAAATGTCTTAGACTTCTTGGAATTAAAGCTGACACTATGTCTAATGAATTGGTTGAAGCTAGACTTGGTGAAAATGTAGAAGCTGATCCAGCAAGATTTATTAGAATATGGGTAGACAATCCTAATAAAGAAATTAACTTTGTAATTGAAGAAGCTTTAAGTAAAAATATTATTCGCAAGAACCGTGCCACATATTATTTTGGTACTGACGTTATTGGTAATGGTCTCGAAGATGTAATTGCTTATTTAAAAGACAAAAAAAATCAAGACATTTACCTGTCTATTCTGAGCGAAATCAAATCTAAATAATAATGACTAGAGAACAATTTCACTCATATTTTAAAGTAGCAATGGATAAGAACTCTCAAAGTACAGCCTTTGGGGGTTGTCCTGCTTTCTTACCAGAAGAAATAGATTACTGGTTAGATCAAGGTTTATACCAAGAAATCAGTAATAAGTTTACTGGTAATAACTACTTAAAGACTAGCTTTGAAGGATCTGTAAAACGTATTCACGACTTAGAAAAGTTAGTACATACAGATACAAATGTTATTGCTAATACTGAAACAGACTCAAATAGATGTTATGTTACCAATCTATTTAATGGTGACAGAATGTTCTTTGTAGATGCTGTATTAAACTTCAATAACAAAAAAGCTACCATAAAGCTAATAGATCATGCAGACGCTACTAAATTCAAGAAGACTTACAATAACAATCCTTGGATAGAAGAACCAGTAGCTGTGATAGAAGATAACACTCTATATATCTATTATGATTACCTAGCTATGAGTAGTAATAGTTATTCTGTAGATATTACTTATGTTAAGTTCCCTACTAAGATAGAGAACTTACCAGCAGATGGTATGAGTGAAATACCAGAGTATATGCAGTTTGAAGTAATTAATAGAGCTGTAGAACTAGCATTAGAAGATATTGAGTCTAAGAGAATATAGACTAAATCACAGTTGAACCAAATAGATGAATGATTATGACAGACCGTGGATTTCAAATTGAGTTTGAACGTAGGCTATAGTTAATGGATCCTAACTTAGTTATTAAGGATAAGCTATCCTCAGACACTATTATATCATTCATTAATGAGGCGATTGATAAATTTTATAAAACAAGATACTCAGGTATTAACTTTAAAGCTCAAGGATTTGAATAGACAGAAAAACGTATAGATGATTTACGTACCCTAATACGTAAAAAGAACTATTCAAATTCACAGATATCTAAAGGAACTAAAAACTCATACTCAGTAGAATTACCAGATGATTATGTATTATTACTTGGTGATACAGCTGGTATACAACCAAGTGATGAATACCCTAATGAATGCTGGGAAAAAGACGATTTAGGTGCATATATAGTTAAGTATACAGATACGTTAGAATCTACAATTGAAACATTAGATAGACAATTAAGCAATTCACTATCTGAACACAAATTAAAATATTGTCAAGCTAGACCTTTAAAGTTAATTCAAGATAATAATGTAATATTATACACAGACGGTAAATATAAAGTAAGTGAATATGAGATTACATACTTAGCTAAACCATCTGAAATTAATTCAAGTAATATTACTAATACAGAATATACAGATTTGCCAGAACATACACATATGGAAATTGTGAAAATGGCAATTTAGATTTATCTTGCTACTAAACCAATGTAGCATTATAATGCTTATTCCAATGAAATTGCTTCAATGGAATAACAAATAAATTAATGCGTTTGTCTGACCTGGAAATCTGAAATAAGGAAAGTAGAAGGACAAACTAGACTAGCGCTAAGTCTAACAATTAATTATTTTTATATAAACTATGATTACACACGTTGATACCGTACTTATCGGTAAAACATGTCCAGCATCTTATACTGCAGTAGATAGTCTTACTCAGGGTGCTGTAGCTTTATTTGATGAAAATAAGAACTTGATTAAAAACGAAGCCGCAGCAGTAACTGCATCTACAGTATATATTGGAGTAGCTGGTGATAATATGACTATTGCTTTGCCTAATGGTACTAGTGCTACTAAGCGTTCTGTAGAGTACTCTAATGCCATTCAGAAAGCTTCTAAACCTTCTTACGTAATTGGTGATTATGTTGCACCTGTAGAAGAAAAAATCGAAATTAATTTAACTAGTGCTACTGTTGTTATCGGTCACAGATATGTTTTGCGTATTGTTTATAAAGACATGTACGAAGCTCCGGGACAGTTTACTCATACTTATGAAGTGGTTGCTACAACTGAAACTGCTGACGATTTGGGTAATGCACTGTTGAAGAAGATTAATAAACATGCTAATCGTAGAGTAAGTGCTACATTTGCAAGTCACAAATTGACACTTACAGCTCTTCCTAAAGATGATAATGAAGGTGTTTATTCTTTGAATGAATATTCTGTAGTTTCTATGGAGGCTTCTCTGTATGTTACTATTCCTGGTGCATTGTTGTCTAATGTTCCTGAAGCAGTTCCTGGTGTAACTATCACTAAGACTGCTGGTAAACCTGGTAAAGGTTACTGGAAACAAGTACGTGATGCGGAAGTACGTATGTTAGGTTACAAAGGTCATGTATTTACAGACGCATATCCTATTGTTGAACCGAAACGTAATGTTACTGAAGGTGCATCTTACGATTACATTACTATTGAAAATGATAATCTGTATTTATCACCAGACAACCAGTACATTAAAACTACTCCGTTGACTACTGAATTGTACGTTGAAGAAGCAGCTAACTTGAGTGCATCTAAGTTTGTTAAGAATCTTAAAGCATTTATCACTGGTGTTGATACTAGTGCTGAATAATACACGGTTTCTTTATTTAAACCCAGGCGAGGTTGAGGTTTATCCTCGGCTTCGCCTTTTTTAATTTTACTAGATATGAAAATAATTAATACAAAGATAGAAAATAATATTCTCACAATCACTTTAGATAGCGCTAGTTCGGTCACTAAAGTTTATTTGGACAATGTTCTTAATAAGAAAAATATGTATAGTGAAAATGATGAAGATCATAATCATGTCGTTAATTCTCCCAATATTTCTGATAACACTATTACTATAGACATTACAGAATATGATTCTACATCCTTTATAGTTAATGTTGTTGGGAGTAATAATGCAGTTTCAATTGCAATAGACTAGAAAAACCTGTATTATAGAAAAGTAAACATGTTAGTAACATTTTGTAATACATGTCTGGACAAACATTAGAAAGAAAAAATATTAATGTGTGATTTTAAATCACAATTACTTGAATATGCTCTAGCTAATTAGTTAACTGAAGATGCTATAGATTATTATGTTGATTTATGTAGACTCTTAGAAATTCCATTAGAACATACTTGTTGTACGTATAATAGGATAACAAATTGTAGAGTTTGTAGGAGTTGTAGTAATGGTTGTTGTACACTATGATAGAAAATAACTATAAAATAGGTAAAACAATAAGCAATAAAGTAAAATACGATATTGCTTATGATAGAACTCAGATATTAAACTATGTGTGTGTTAATTACGTATATGATATACTAATTCAAGGAGATACGTTTAATATAGATGAGGAATAGAGAATGAAATTATTAGTAGTAATAGATAAACTATTGAAATAATGGCATAGTATGCAACTAAAGACGAATTAAATGAACTCACTGGACTAGTAAGGACACTTTAGGGTAATGTCAATACCTTAGATACTAGTGTTGGTGAGCTTGATACCTTAGTTGAAAGAATTAACCATCTAGCTACTCTTAAAGATGTTACTATTACTTATATTACAGAAGGTGACTTACTGTAGTATGCTAGTGATGGTACATGGCATAATATACAACCATCAGCATTAGGTATTGGTGGTGGAGAAGGAGGCGGTGTAGTAGATACTGCTGTAGTAAAAGCTATGATTAAATCTGAAGGTAGTAAGTTATTCTTAAGTAAATTGTACGATGACACAGCTGCTGGTATAATTACTTTCAATGGAGGTTTAAGAAGTAATAAGATGACTTATCTAAATCAAGGAGTTTAGATAGGTACTTTTGTTACTGGTATGATTGGTGGTACAGGTGCTCAAATAGATAAGGATGGTAGAGGAGAAATGACTAGTCTTATCCTTAGAGAGTTTTTAGAAGTACCAGAATTAAGATTTAATAAAATAAATGTAGTAAGTGATGAGCTATGGAATTCAATTGCATTTGGTACAGTTGAAGATGTAGATCTAGTTAACCAAATTGTTACATTAAAATTAGAAGATGGTGAGTATAGTGGTATACATGTAAATGATATATGTAGAGGTATATTCCATAACTTTGATGGAGTTAATAATACTGAAACTGGTACTGACGATTGTGGGTTTGATAAAGTATAGGGATTTACTACATCTTACTTTACTCCTATAGAAGTATTAGATGCTAGAGGTAAGCAATTCAGATATTCATTGAAACAAGGTACTACACAACATCCTTGTAAGTCAATGAAATTTGTTGTTTACGGTAACTTTACTGATGAAACCAGACAAGATAGTGCTTACTCTACTAGACAATATAAGAGATATTTAAAGAAAGTAAATACTTGGCATATTAACCCATCTAAAAACATTGCATCACAGTTTGGTTTATTAGATGGTTTAAATATACCTGGTGCTCCTAATGATGGTAATCTTACTGGTAATGGTGCTTACATTAGTAATATTTATCTTACAGACGCATATGTACAGTTTACTCCTGAATAGGTAGAAGATTTGCATGGTTAGGATGCTTATTCTGTATCTCTTACTAGAACTGAAGGTAGTATAATTGTTGATAATGAATTTAATATTATAACAGATTATCAACAAAGAGATCAGTTTACATTTGAAGTACAAGCGTGGAGAGGTAAAACTCCTTTAACATATAATACTATTGTAGATAGAGATACTTTCTTCTGTACTTGGGAATCTAATGGTATTGAATGTAGAGTAGATAATGGTAAGTTTACTATTACTAAGATTACCAATATTCACGATATGAAGTTACTTATTTATATTCATTGTGAAGGTACTGCTATATTCAATAGAGAGTTCAATCTATCGTACTAGCTAGAAGGTAATAGTTTATGGGTAACTTATAATGACAATGATGCTACTCCCGATAGACCTGTTGGAGATGGTACTTCCTATGGATGGCATAGAAATTATACTGCATCTGCTATTTGGATGTCTACTAAAAGTGCCCGTAAAGTAGATGATCCTGATGTGCAATGGGGCGATCCTAATAGATTTAGAGGTGCTTCTGTAGCTGGTAAAGATGGTCAGTATACAGTGTTCTGTTATACTAACTCTAGTATAAAACCACCTAAACCTACTAGTTCTTAGATACCACCTGCTGATGATAACTATACTTGGTACATGTATCCACCTACTAGAGAAAGTAAGGAAGTATTTACTTGGATGATTCAAGCTACTGTATATGCAGATAAATCATTATCTGGTTGGACAGATCCTATTAGACTTACTGGTGAAACTGGTGAAGATGGTTCTGATGGAACTAAGTTAGAATTCATTTACAAAGTAACCAGTGCAAGTGATGCTCCTGATAAACCAGATACATCTCAGCAAGATGATTATATACCATTTGGTTGGTCAGATAGTCCTCAAGGAGTATCTAAAGATATGATGTATGAATGGGTATCACAACGAGAAAAGAAAGCTGCTAAAATTGGGGAAGGTGTTTGGGGAGAATTCTCAGAACCAGTTTTGTGGTCTAAGTGGGGTGAAAAAGGTATGGATGGTGACGGATATGAATATATATTTACTCGTACCGCTGATGTTGATAGAGTACCTCAAACTCCTTCGTCTATTCAATAGAATGATTATATTCCCACTATATCTAATGGTGGTTCTAAAGACTATAATTGGTCCGATGATCCAAAAGGAGTAAATGAGGATTATAAGGCAGAGTGGACTTGTAAACGTGTACGTACTGATGGAGTATGGTCTAACTTTAGTACACCAGCACTATGGTCTAATTGGGGTGAACAAGGTTTATCGGGTGGTCATTATCAATATAGATGGAAGATATCTGCTACTAAACCATCTATTCCTACAGATGCAGCTGCTTCAGGTTGGTCTACTAATAGTGAGTTAGTACCAGGAGATGGTGAGTACGTATGGTAGATTCAACGATTTGCTAATCCAGATGGTACTTTAACGGCATGGTCTAATCTTATACGTCTTACTGGTGCTGATGGTGAGGATGGTAAAGATGGTAATAGTATTGAATTTATTTATACTAGGAATGCAGATGGATCTCAACCTTCTACTCCTGCTAGTGTAAATCAAGCTGGTCATATACCTTCTGGTTGGACAAATCATCCTTCTGGTGTTACCGCATCATTAATGTATGAATGGGTATCACAAAGATACTTAGATAAGTCTACTTAGAAATGGGGTAATTGGTCTACTCCTGGTATATGGTCTAGATACTCAGAAAGAGGTAAAGATGGCGATGGATACGAATACATCTATAGGAGATTTTCTAACTATGTTGGTGGTAGTAGTTTGGCTCCAGGTGGTTAGTATTATCCGCCAGCTAATGTGGACTCTAGTGAATATCAACAAGACGATTACGTACCAAACGGATGGACTGATAATCCAACTGGTCCTACAGATGCTATTAAATATGAATATGTATGGACTAGAAAGAAGGAAAATAGTAAATGGTAGGCTTGGAAGACTGGCGCATTGTGGTCTAAGTGGGGAGATAAAGGAGATCAAGGAGATCCGGGACAAGATGGATCAGATGGATCTGATGGAGCAGATGGTTACAGTATTACAATGAGCGGAGCTCCAGCATCTATTAGATCTAGTTTAGGATACTTATAGACTACTAGTTGTACTCTTAGAGCTATTAAAACTAATAGCAGTGGTGTAACATCTTAGGCTTATGGTTATTTTGCTGTATATCGTTATAGTGGTAGTAGTTGGAATAAAGTATCTTCTTCTAGTTCTAATCAATCCTCTTATACTGCAAGCTGGGCTTCAGATACGTATGCTACTAAATTCTGGTTTGGTTTCTGTACAGATACTACTCCTTCACCTGATAGTTAGTGGACTGTAATCAGTTATGAAGCTCCTGTAGTATATGATGGTACGAATGGATCTGATGCTGATAGTAGTTATACCATTATGCGTGATTGCGGTTATTGGAAATCTGGTATTACTTATTATAAAGCTCCTGCTACTACTGCTATGAACAGTAGTGAATATACTAAGTACGAGAATTATCAAAATATGACAGTTGTAGATTATGTTCAGTATGCTGGTAATACATATTTGGCTAAGTCTACTAATACTAATCAAACTCCATCCTCAAGTAGTTCGTATTGGCAATAGGCAAGTAAAAACAATACTTTAACTGTAAACAACTTATTAGCTAATAATGCTAAACTTGGTGAATTCAGTTTTAGTAATAATATATTTACTTCTAATAATGGAGTGTTATCAATGAACAGTAATACTGGAGCATTTACATGTACAAATGCAACTATCACTGGTACAGTTACTGCTACATCTGGTACGTTCACTAATGGTGTATTCACTAACTGTACTACTACAAATCTCGCTATTAATAGTGGTACATTAAAAATGAGCAGTACTATTAATAGCAGTTTAGGTACTCCAAGTTAGGCATATCGTATTACTACTACTACTAATATTACAGGTTCTGGTTTCTCTATATTATCTGCTACTAGTTCTAATGACTTAATTCGTGCAACATTTGGTTCAAAAGTAGTATCTGTATATAATAGTAGCTATAGTAGTATTAGGGCATTAGCAGCTATAGCTATAGATGGTTACTATATTTCTGGTAGAAATACTGTTACTGTGCCGTTGTACATATCTGCGGCATCAAATACTGATGCCGCAATCTTTGTAGACAACGGTACTTTCTATGGTTGGAACTTACCAGTTTTGAATATTTCAGCATTAATTAATGGTGTAACATTTTCATGTGTATGTAATGTAACTTCATCTGGGTATACTATGGTTTTAAACCAAGGTAAAGTAGGAACAATGGTATTTATGAGTATATCTAATGGATATACATATACTATTAGACGAGATTCATGTGCATGGATATCATCCACTGGTGCATATCAATCAGCTGGTACTAGTTCTACTACATATAATGATGATGCTAGAATATTTGTACGTGTTGCTTATAACACTTGGTAGGAATATTACGTTGGTTAATAAAAAATTAAATAAAGAAACTATGAAAATAAATTTTAAACAACTCAAAGTATATGTTGATATAAATAAAACTGTTGAACAGTATATTGATGTAGCTAAAGATTTAGCTGAAGGTTTATACAAAACATCAGCTGGAATAGCAGGTCACTCGTTAGCATTAAAAATATATAATTCTACTGGAGAAGAAGATTATAGCGAATTAGAAGTAGATTTAATTACTAAGTATGCTAATCAATATGCTACTCCTTTCTTTATAGATGCTTTAAGTAATATTAAAAATGAATAGTCAATTACACAATCAGATCAAACAGTTGAGTGACAGAGAACTACTAGAGGGCATCTATTAGATGCTCCTAGTAGTAATGCAAGAGCAACTAGTTAGTGATAGTAAGCAATTAGGCATAAATGTTATAGCTGATTTGCTAGTAGATAGTATGGATAGAAGTAGATAGAGAAATGAAAATAATAACAATGCACCATATATTGGGCAATAAGATACTAGAATATGATGTTGATGACAGAGGAGTCATCATAGATGAAAGAGAATATGATGCCGCTACTTATAATAAGAATAAAGATGATCTAGATTATTATGGGATATCTTTTACTTATGAATAGGTAAGTTCTGCTAGGACTAGAACCGGTATTGCAGACTATCATAAGAATCTACCTATATAGTCTAAGATGAAAGGTTGTACTGTGTCTTCTGATGGAACAGTAAAATATTTAAATCCAACAGATTGGACTAAGTATGAAGATGGTACAGACAGAGATTATACTCTTAATACTATGGTAGAAATACCTGAATTTTGGGCTTTAACTGTAGTTACTGATGATAATATTGAATTAAGACTGTATCAACATGAAGTAGAAGGAGCTGAACATTTTCCTAAAGCATATTGTTCTGCATATGAAGCATATAATGATAATAAAGTATTAAAGTCTATTAACAATGGTACAGTTAAGCCAACAGTATCTATTAATAGACCTACATCTTAGTTATATGCAAGAGCTAATGGCAATGACCACTGGAACATATATACTTATAAAATACATAAAGCTATTGCTTTACTATATATAGTAGAGTATGCTAATATGAATGGGCAATTAAATGTTAACGATCAATTGACAGCTGAAGGTTACAAACAAGGTGGTCTTGGTACTGGAGCTACAAATGGAGCTATTAGTGTCAATGGTGCTTCTGTTTACTCTGTATTTACTTGTGGTTGTACAGATAGTCTAGGTAATGGATCTGGTCAAATAACTCAACAGTTTAGTAATACTGATGCGGAAGGAACTGTTACTAGCACTGTTACTAGAAAAGCAAATAGATACCGTGGTATTGAGAATCCGTTTGGTCATGTATTTGAAAATACTATTGATGTAATCGTTCATTATAATGCAGAAACAGGTGTTAATGATGTATACTATACAGAAGATCGTACTAAATTTAGTGATACATTAAGTAATTATGAATTTAAATGTAGTACAGTAACTGTTACCAATTGGTATAAAGATTTGCAATATACTCCACAATTTGAATTATTTGTAGCACCAGGGACTGGAACTCATAATCAATCTAGTAGTTACTTTACTGACCATACTTATTCATCTAATGGTACAGCTAATAGAACTGTTTTTATAGGCGGTCGCTTGGGTGATGGTTCTTATGCGGGTTGGTTCTCTTTGTGGTCTACCTACGGTCTTAGTGCTTCCCCTGCTGCTCTCGGGTGTCGTTTAGTATATCTGCCATAATTAAATTATAGGTTGTCTCTCCGTGAATAAAAAGCAGTAACTTGAGTAATAGTTCTAATGCAGGTTAGTTCTATTTGAAGTCTAACAACAGTCTTAGTAATTCCAATGCTGATATCGAGTAAATAAATTACTATTAACAATTAACGTATTTTATCATATAATGGCTACCTTAGGAGAGAGACCTTACCTCTAGGTAAAAAACATAAATTCATTAATAGGGCTAGTAGCTTAATGTCGAAAACTCTTATTTAATTTATACATAAAATCACATGGATAGAAATGAATTAATAAAAGAAGTAAGCAAATATTTCAAAGTTTAGGAATTAGTATGTCCGCATTGCTATAATAAATTTGGTGAAACTTCTTGGTAGTTTATAAGTACCGAAATACTTAGTACTTTGTATGTATTACGTACTAAAATATTTAATAAGCCTATTACTGTTAATACTTGGAAAGCTGGTGGACAATTCTCATAGAGAGGATTACGTTGTAATATGTGTTAGTTAGTAAAGAGTAAAAATAATGTTTACTTATCAGCTCACGCACTTGGTAAAGCGATAGACTTTAATGTAAAGGATTTAGATAGTAATGCAGTGAATAACATAGTAAGATAGAATGCTGAATTATTTGAATATCCTATTAGATTAGAAGCTAACACTGATGGATGGTCACACATTGACGTATATCAGCCTAAGGGCTCTTCTAAGAAGCTTGTAGAGTTTAATGGATAAGTTGTTCATTTATTAAAGAAAGTGGCTTAAAACGCTTTAAAATACGTTATGGAAAAAGAAACAATATTATATAATATATTATATGTGGATAATAGAGCTAGAAACATTATTCCTGAAGTAATTGATGCTTGGAATCTTACTCCACATAGATTTATTAAATCTGGTGAAACAGTATCACTAGATGTTCATAGTAATATGTACAATATTCAAGGATTTAGTTCTGCACAATATGTACATATAAATGTCAAATAGGATAGAATAGACATTACTCTAGATCCTAATGACACAGATGCTACTAGATAGGCACGTATATCACTTAATATAAGTGACTCTACTGGTACTCATAAATTATTACAATTTGTAATACATTAGAATTAACAATTAAAATATACGTATATGACAAGAATAACAAGAAGCTATGTAGCTCCCAATCCTAAAGAATTCGAGTATTGGGTTGACTTAGCAGCAGATCCAAAAGGTAATGTAATTAAGTATTACGCCGGAGGTAGTAAATGGTTACCTTTAAACGATGATACAGATAATGATCAGAGTGCTAGAATTACTGCACTTGAATCAGGTAAAGTAGATAAAATAGAAGGTAAAGAATTGTCCAGTAACGATTTTACTGATGCATATAAAACTAAACTGGATGGTATTGCTGCACAAGCAAATAAATATGTTTTACCAACAGCTACAGCTAAAATTATTGGTGGAGTAAAGGTAGGAGCAAATATTTCTTATAGTAATGGTACAATTAGTCTTAGTAAAGCTAATGTGACTAGTGCATTAGGATATACACCTCCTACAGCAGATACTAAAGTGACTATAAATAATACTTTAACAAGTACTAGTACTACAGAAGCTTTAGCTGCTGCTCAAGGCAAAGCTTTAAAAGATTTAATTGACGCATTAACTACAAGAGTTGCTGCACTAGAAACACCGGCAGCTTAATAAATAAATACATATGGTAACAAATAGGATAATATTTTTTGCAACATCTGTTCAACCTAATCCAGAAGAAATAGACTATTGGGTTGACTTATCTGATAATCCTTATGGTGGTAGCATTAAATATTTCAATGGAACCGAATGGGTAAGGCTAGCTGCCTCTGGTGGTATGCCTGATCTTAGCAACTACTATACTAAAACATAGGTAAACAAATTGCTTAATGATAAAGCAAACATTAGTGATGTAGATAGTAAAGTAGATGATGAAGAAGTAAAAGATGTAATAAAGGATATACAATTTAATACTTCTAATCCTAATGGCATTACTATGGTAATGTTTAAGTATGATGGAAGTAATAAAACTGTTTCAATACCAGTAGCTTCTACAAGTTCTGCTGGTATCATTACATCTAAAGATTTCTTAGACTTTGTTAAGCAGCATCAGTTATAGGAACTTCATACTGAGATGATTGATACCTTTGCTGATATACGCGCAAAGTATTAGAAGAAACTCATTGCAGGTTTGAACATTGAAATTGATCAAGAAACTAATGTAATTAGTGCATCTGGTGATCTAGCTGTACAATGGGATAATATTACTAACAAACCAGATTTTAAACCAGTAGCTACATCTGGTGATTATAATGACTTAATTAATAAGTTAAAGCCAGGTAAAGATGTTAGTATTAGTGAAGATAATGTAATTAGTATTGCTATTGATTCTGATTCATTGGAACGGTCTTTAGCTACTTTACAAAGTAATATAGATAAAGAAGCTGCTACTGCTCGTGCTGCTGAAACTAAATTAGGCAATGATATAGCTACTGAGAAGAATAGAGCTCAATCTGCTGAATAGACTATTAGTACTAATTTACAGAATGAAATTGATAGATCTACTCAGATAGATACTCAACATACTAATGCTATAAACAAAGAAGTACAAGATAGAAAAGAAGCTATTGCTACAGAAGTTAGTGATAGAAACGCAGCTATCTTAGTAGAAACTAATAGAGCTAAGGCTAAAGAAGAAGAGTTAGACAATAAGATTACCAATCATACTGCTGCAACTAATGCAGCATTAGCGTTAAAAGCAGATAAGTCTGATACTTATACTAAGGCACAAGTAGATGCTAAATTATCTGGTGCTTATAAAGTAAAAGGATCTAGTACGTTTGAAGCTCTACCTAAAGACAACAATGTAGTTGGTGATGTATATAATATTACTAATGCATTTAACTTAGGTGGTAAACACTATGATGCTGGTACTAATGTAGTATGGACTGAAGAAGGTTGGGATGCTTTATCAGGTTCATTTGATACTACTGCTATTGAAGGTAGCATTCAAGAAGTAGCTGATAACTTAGCTCAAGAGATACTTGATAGAACTCAAGCTGATACTACTATTAATGACAACATATCTTCACTTACTAATAGAGTAAAAGTAAATGAAGATAAACTTACTATTATTAATGGTAATGAAGCTACTACTGGTTCCATAGCTAATGCTATTAAACAGGCTAAGTCATATACAGATACTACTGTAACAGCTGAATAGACTAGAGCAGAAAATGCAGAATAGAAACTAACTAGTGATTTAGCTAGTGAAGTAACTAGAGCTAAAGGCGCTGAATCAGCTAATGCTACAGCTATAGCAAATGAAGTAGAAAGAGCTACTGGTGTAGAAGAGACATTGAATAGTAATATTACTCAACTGTAGACTCAAAAAGTAGATAAAGTTGAAGGTAAAGGTCTTAGTACTAATGATTATACTACTCCTGAAAAGAATAAACTAGCTGCTATAGAAGCTGAAGCTAATAAGTATGTATTACCTGCTGCTACTACTACTACGCTTGGTGGTATAATTGTAGGAGATAGATTATCTATTGATGATACTGGTAAATTAGTAGCTACTTATACTTATACTTTACCTAAAGCATCTAGTAGTGTATTAGGTGGAGTTAAGACTGGTAGTAATATTACTAATACTGATGGCACTATTAGTTTAACTAAAGCTAATGTAACTAGTGCATTAGGTGTAGATCCTACTACTACTTATGTAAAGAAAGCTGGTGATACTATGACAGGAGCTTTAACAAACAGTTCTACTATTAGTGGTAGTAAATTGATATCTACTGTAGCTACCGGCACAGCACCTATACAAGTATCTTCTAATACTCTATGTACTAATCTGAATGCAGATATGATAGATGGTTACGATGTAGCTGAAGGCGATAAAACAGGTATTTATTATACTAAGTTTTATGGAGTAAGTACTAATAACACAGATTGGCTGAGATTAGCTACTTTACCACTAGTATCACAAAATACTACTTCTGCTAAATATGTTATTTTTGAAATAGTAGGAGGTGGAAATTTTGGTTCTAATCAATACAATTATTCTACACTAGTAGCTAGTACTAGAGATAAAGAATCTGTTAAATTAGTTAAGTAGCAAAGTGATACGTAGCTTAGTGGAGATACAGTAATAGCTGGATATGTAGTCACTTCTACAAATGTAGAAATTTGGTTAGGTTTTACTGGAACATATAGATCGTCTATTTCTATTACTTGTAAGAATAAACAATTAGCTAACGATGTATTAACTAGTAGTTTTGTTACTACTAAACCAGATAATTTTGTGTTAGGAAAAATTGTTACATTAGATGCTCCAGACTGGTATGGTGTATCTTGGTCAGAAACATCATCTAATCCAGATTGTACTCGTATTGGTAATATGGATATGCATAGATCATTACCTATATAGAATATGATGAAAGGATATATTTATTTCAAAGATGGAAATCCTTTATATAGGATGTTAAAGCTAAATGATAGTTGGACTAAATGTGAAAATTATTCTGCTGGAGGATGGAGAGATGTAGATGCTTTGCTAGAAGATAATAACATAAATGTAATGATTAAAATACCTGAATTTTGGTGGATAGATGATTATATAGAATCTACTGAAACACATAATTTAAAAATATGTCCACATGCCAAACCAGGATGGCATCACCATAAAGAAGCTTATGTGTCTGCATATGAAGGTTATATTGATGGAAATTATTATAGATCTTCTAAAAATAAAATACCTAGTGTTGATTTCATAAGATCTGCTGTAAGACCAAAAGCGAGAGCTAATGGTTTAGGAAATTCGTGGAATATATATACATATAATGAACATAGAGCCATATGTCATTTGTTCTTAGTAGAATATGCTACCAGAAATAGTCAAAAAGCAGTTAATACTGCATTAACAGTTGAAGGATTTAGACAAGGTGGATTAGGTTCTGGTTGTACTACAGGTACGGTAACTATCAACGGAGCTACAACTTACTCGTTTATTCCTACTGGAAGTTCTGATAGTTTAGGTAGTGGTTCTGGTGAAGTTACAGTAACTATACAATAGACAGATTCATCTGGCTCTAATACTACAACTACTACAAGAAAGTGTAATAGATATAGAGGAATAGAGAATCCATTTGGGCATATGTGGAAATACACTGACGATGTTATTAGTGTATATATTTCTGGTTACGGCGCTAGATTTTGGTATAAGTGCGATTCTCCAGATCATTTCGGTGATTCTATCTCGAATGATAATCCGTACTATAAAAATATAGCAGCAAATGCTGTAGTTACTGGATACAAAACAAAAATAGTAACTACGTCTACGTGTGACTTTTTCGCTTTATCTTGCAACAATGGTTCAGAAACAACATACTGGTGTGACTATAATTGGGATAATACGGATGGTTCATTACATTGTTTGTTAATCGGTGGTCGCTCTGGCAGTGGCGGCTCGGCGGGTCTATTCAATCTTATTTCCGATAATGGGGTTGGTAATTCCAATGCTAATATCGGTTCTCGATTAACATATCTCCCGTGGGCGGAGTAATGACTTAATTGTGCAATACGGTATAGTTAAGTAATACCCACAGGTTGCTTCTCTAGAATTAGAACGAGTATGCATTATTAGTTTTAAGTAAAAAAGTAGTAACTCTGACAATAGCAGCAAAGCAGGTCTATTCAATCTTAATTCCAATAATGAGGTTAGTAATTCCAATGCTAATATCAGTTCAATGAAATTGCGTATCATAATATTTTCAGTCTATCATATAATAGCCAACTACTGAGAAGGACCTTACCACTTGGTAAAAAATATAAATAATTTATTAAGGGTTAGTAGTGAAATATCGAAAGCTCTTTGTAATTTCAGACTATGAAGAAATTTAAGAATTTATATTAGAAGATAACAGATTTAGATAATATAAAGCTAGCTCATCATAATGCTAGAAAGAATAAAACTCATAGAGACGATGTAAAGAAAGTAGATGCAGACATAGAAGGATTTTGTAAGTAGATACAGGATATGTTAGTCAATCATACTTATAAAACTTCTGAATATTTTACTTTTAAGTTATACGAACCCAAAGAAAGAATAATATTTAAACTACCTTACTTTCCAGATCGTATAGTACATCACGCTATTATGAACATAATGGAACCTTTGTGGATTAATTAGATGATACCTTAGACTTATAGTTGTATTAAGAAAAGAGGTATTCACAAAGTTCTTAAGTAGATATAGCATGATCTAAAAGATAGAGATAATACTAAATACTGTCTTAAAATAGATGTTAGAAAGTTTTATCCTTCAGTAGATCATGATATATTAAAACAAATAATTAGAATAAAAGTTGCAGATAGAGAACTGTTATAGTTACTAGATGAAATAATAGATTCCTCAGAAGGAGTACCTATTGGTAATTACTTATCTTAGTTCTTTGCTAATCTGTATCTATCTTACTTTGATCACTGGGTTAAAGAAGATAAAAACATAAAGTATTATTATAGATATGCAGATGATATAGTAATACTTTATAAAGATAAAGAGTCTTTACAGACATTACTTAGAGATATCAAGTAGTATCTAAAAGATAATTTAAAACTGTAGTTAAAGAATAACTATTAGGTATTCCCAGTAGAAAGTAGAAGTATAGATTTTGTAGGATATAGAATATATCACAACTTTACTTTAGTTAGAAAAGCATTGAAGAAAAGATACTGTAAGAAGAATGCTAAACTGAATAAAAGAAGTACTAACTATAAATATTATAAAAGAAAAATGGCTAGCTATATAGGATGGTTTAAACATGCTAACTGTTATTCTTTACTTAATAAAACTATTAAACATAAAGAGCTATTAGATTACTTGGATATACGTAAGGGAAATAGAACATACGAATAATGAGTACGTTATAGTTATATAATTGCAGAGACTTTAACATATGCTAGCAGTAATAAATATTGACTAGCATTTTTATTTCAGATAAAATTATTTTAAGTTGTGTTGAGTAGAAGTTTATATGTAATGAATCTTGCAAGACGTATATTTGCTAATGGATATCAATCTATAGTAGGTTGGTTAACAGGTATGGCAACTATACTAGCACCAGCTGCACCATTAATAGGTGTATCATTTCTATTCATAATATTAGACTTGATCTATGGATATAAAGTATGTAGACAAGTAACTCACAAGAATTATTTTGAATCTGGCAAGTTTTGGTCTACTATTGAGAAACTAGGATTTGCAGCTATAATGATAGCTGGATTTACTTTATTAGATAAGTTTATATTTATGACATATGCCGATCTGGTGTTAGCTAAAGTTGCAGCAGGAGCAGTATGTTTTGCAGAAATAATATCATTATTAGAATCTAGGAAAGCATTAAAACCTAATTCATTAGTTACAAGACTCTTCACAAAGATTATAAAGTCGAAAGCAGAAAAATATTTAGATGTAGATATAACAGACATCTTAGAAGAACAAAATACTATTACAAATGATACCAATACTGATAAGTCTAGCAAAAAGATTAACAAGTAACATTATCGGTTGGTTTAAAAGAAATTACAAAGCAATGGCAGTGATTATCATTATGATTCTCGCTGCCATTTGTTTTTATTAGAATAACTAGCTAGATAAGAAGAATAAAGAAATAGATAGAGTAACTAATAACTATCTTTACTATGAATAGCTAGCAACATAGTAGAAGAATGATAATAGAGTTCTATAGCTTACTCTAGATGAATTTAAAGAAACCAAAGATAGCTTAATACAAGAAGTACAAGCTACAGTAAAGAAATTAAAGATCAAAGAGAAGGAGTTGAAATAGGTACAGATATAGGAGTAGAAAGTAGTACATGATACTACAGTAGTAGTTAGATCAACTGACTTTAAAGTGGAAATCAAACCAAACAATTTGACATCAATCATAATAAATAAAAGAGATACGCTCCTAACACATAGTATCGACATTCGCAATACACAATCACTATTTATTCATACTAAAAAAGAATATAAGCGTAATTATCGTAATTGGTTTTAGCGACTCCTTCACTTTGATTTTAAAAAACGAACTATTTATAAGTACCAAATTGATAACAGTAACAAGTTAATCAATGTAGAAAATACTAGAATAATAGATTTATCAATAGGAAGATGATCGAAGATACTAAGAAGATGTTTATGGGAGGGTTTCCTAAACCACCAATGCCACCTATGCCTAATGTACCAGCTCCAATGAAATAAAAGATATTTAAGGTAGACTAAAAAGTCTACCTTTTTTATTATGTGTGCTTATAAGAACAGCTATTAAAAAAAAGAATCAATGTATTCCTTTTAGGTGTAATAAATACAAATATTATTATTTTGCGTTTATAAATTGAGTGTATAAGATAAATAGGAGTAGCTACCTATGAATGCTAGCTAACGGCTTCTTATACACTCTTTATTATAAGTTAGCATAAAGTTAGTAAATATGGAAGAGATTTGGAAAGATATACCCGGATATGAAAATTACTATCAAGCTAGCAATCTAGGTAGAATAAGAAGTAAAGATAGATTGATAATTGTTAATGATTATCAAAACGCGCATACATATTGTAAAGGATTTAGTTATGTGAGACCAGGTAAAGTATTAAAAGCTAGAAAAAATATGTGTGGTTATTTAACAGTTCCTATTTGTATTAATAAAAAGACTAAAAGTATATCAGTTCACAGATTAGTAGCTAAAACTTTTATAGAAAATAAATATAATCTACCACAAGTTAATCATATTGATGAAAACAAATTAAATAATAACATCAATAACTTAGAATGGTGTACAGAACAATATAATATGAACTATAATAATCTAGTTAGTAGAAGAGCTTTTAAACAAAGAACTACTAATAGCAGATGTAAGAAAATAATAAGTATTGATAGTGCTGGTAAAGAAACAGAGTATATTAGTATCCGAGGTGCTGCTAGAGAATTAAATTTGAATCAAGCCAATATTCAAGCTGCTATAAAATATAGCAGAAGATGCGGCAGATTATATTGGAAAATTAAAAATTAATAAATATGTCACTTAACGAATTAGTTGATGATATTCTATTAGAAGCTAGAAACAACTAGATTACTGAGAGTGAAAAGCTCAGTAGATACTAGATAGAATTGTGGATTAAAACATATCGAGCTTACTTATTAAAACAGAAGTTAGATAGGGGAGAACAATTAGACTAGATTTTCTATTAGACTATACGTATGCATTTGGATAAAATAGAAGAAGATCCAGGTCATGCAGAATACCAAGGTGATAAGGAATTACCTACTTTACTTGGTACTAAACTTACTACTTCAGTAATAACAGTAAAAGATGCTTATGGTAATATTATTCAACTAGGTTCTGAAACTAAAATGAAGTTTTAGAAATATAGAAAGTATACTTGTAAAGATTACATTGCCTATGTTAAAGGTAACAGAATATATGTAGAAGGTGATGCTAACTAGTTAGAATATATTGACGTAGAAATAATTGCTGAAGATCCTACTGAAGACAAACTGTGTTATGATCCAGATAAGGATGAATATCCTTTACCAGCTTATATGTGGGGTACAGTTAAGTAGTTAATCTTTACCAAAGATTTCTTAACTATGAGATAGCAAGTATCTGATACTACTAATGATAGTAAAGATGATACTTAGAATGTGATGAATTAGAATGTTAATAGAAGTATAAGACGATGAACGAATTGAATAAATCAGCGTTTAAAACCGCTTCCTATACTATTCCGTCGTTTTATAATTCTTATTTAGAAAGTATTGAACCCGATACTGTTTATGATATTGACTATACTACATATAGAAAGATTATAACAGAATACTTTCAATATCTAAGAGATTAGATAATAGAGGAAAGTAAAAGGGTAAAGCTGCCATATAGAATGGGTAGCTTGTAGATAATTAAAAAGTAGCCAAAGCATTTAGATAGCAGAAGTCTTAGAATTGATTATTAGGCTACTAAAGAATATGGTAAATTAATTTACTTACTAAACGAACATTCTAATGGATATAAGTATAGGCTATATTGGGATAAATAGGATTTACTAGTTAAAAACAAAAGTAAATACTAGATATAGTTAAGTAGAGCTAATAAGAGAAATTTGGCTAGTATAATTAAAAATAAAGTTCACGATTACGAAGAAATATGATTTACAAAATGACAAGTAGTAAAGCCGTGATTGCTAAAGTAATTGCGGACTTAGGTTTAAATGAAACTGAAATACCTATTACAGACATCAAACAATGGATAGGCGAAAGTTTGATGAATATAGGTTCTGTTAATCAACTAGATCATAAAGTAGAAGTAATACCTATCAATGGTTATTAGGCTAAGTTACCGTGTGACTTAGAAAGATTAAATAGTGTAGCTTACTCTACATGTGATTGTGGTGGTTGGATACCTATGAAAAAGAGCACTGGTACATTCAGTGTATATGATAAGAAAGATAACTGTGATTGTTGTAATATGATTATACACGATGATGTATTAATACCATTAGTAAAGAACCTTCATAATCTTACTAAAGATAAAGACGCATTAGAAATACTTAATAAAGATACTATTACTAGATAGACACTTAGCACATTAATTAATAATTATACAGTTTGTAGCAAAAATGGTAGATTACAGCACACTAGTTTTAATGGTACTAATTTCAGTTATACGCCACAATATGATGTCAAACCAGGATATCTTATCTCAAATGTCCCAGAAGGATATGCAAAAATATCATACCATGCTATCTATACTGACGAAGATGGTATGCCAATGATGCCAGACGTACAGTCTTACTTTGAAGCTTGCTTTTGGTATTGTGCACAAAAGATTCTTTATATTAAGTATATAAAAGGAGAAGTACACAGATAGTTATGGATAGATGCTAAGAATTCTTATAACTTCTATAGAAAGCAAGCATATGCTGAATCATTAATGCCGAACTAGGACGATTTGAGTAATATCAAGTACACATGGAATACATTAGTCCCAGAGATAGATGAAGAACGTACTTTCTTTAGTACTACTGGTGATAGACAATAGATTTACAATTAGAATTATAATAGATTATGGAGATAAATAGCCAAGTAAATACATTTCAAGGAGGTATGAATATCGACAGTGATATTACTATGCTAGCTGATAACTAGTATAGATGGGCTGAGAATATTCGTTTACTCACAGATAATGCTGGTACTACAGGTATTCTATAGAATATAGAAGATGTAAGATAGTACGAAGGTGGTATTGAAGCATCTGAAAATATACTTGGTACAGCAGTAACCAGATGGTACAATTCTACAAAGAAGACAGTAGAGGAATGTGGTATAGTAGTTACTATGGAATTGTATGAAGGAACCTATATTAATAATGTATGGGCTATAACTGATTTTAATAGTATCAAACCAACTTGGACATTAGTAGTATCAGCTGTAATGAATTTAGTTAATAAAGTAGCTATAGTTACTAATTACGAATCAGACAAAGTAAGTAAGATATATATATCTGATGGTACTTCTTCTATTAAATGTATTAATATATCTGCTCAATATAAGACAGATAAAACTAATCATATAGAAGATGATACTTACTTTGATCTATTACCTAGTTCTACTATTGCACCATTTAAGTTTATTGAATTAACATCTGGTAATTTACCAGCTGGTATGATGCAATATTGTTATCAGTTATTCAGTGTACATGGCGGAGAAACATCTACTTCTTCATTAAGTCCTATGATACCTATATCATCTAGTAATTCTAATTCATCTAAAACATTTAAAGGAAATGAATAGGGAGAAAGTACAGATAAGGGTTGTTTATTATAGGCTACATTATTTAACGATGGAAGATTTGAAAAGATAAGAATAATTAGTATTCAATATACTAGCAATACCCAAACGCCTAAAATATACATAGTTAATGAATTAGATTTACCTAAGTCTGAAGAGAATGTAATAACTTTTAATTATAATGATGTTGGTAGCAGTTATATTAACGAACTAAGTATAGAAGAATTTAATGATCTAGTTCCATTTGAATTTAATGCTAAAAGTATAGCTAAGATGGATAATAGATTATTTGCTTCTAATGTACAAGAATTGACTTGGGATGTAGATTATGATGCTAGAGCATATAGATGTAATAGTAATGGTATTATTAAATTAAATTCTAGTATAAGTAATCAAGATATAACTACAACATTTGCTGAATTAACTAGTCCAGAAACAGATTTAGTAATACCAGAAGAACATGATTGCATTAATCCAATGAATAGTTCAATGGTATATCCTAATAATTCAGTAGATGAATATGCTTTTGGGTATGACGATAATGGAATAATTAGAGGAGGTAGAGGTTTAAATATAAGTTATAGATTTATTATAACAGATTTAATAGAATCTGATAATACTCCAGTTGTAGATGAGTCTGGAGATAAATTTGTACCATATAGTATGAGCTTATCATCATCTAAAAAATCTTATAATACTATTAAGTTAATATGTCCTGAAACAAAAGAATTAGTACATACATTTAATAGTGATGGTAAATCTAGAATAAGAAACTATTGTGACCCTTATTACGTATCTAATTTCTTAAGTCATCAAAGAGATGAAGTATATAGATATGGTATAATATTGTATAATAATAAGAATATACCTTCACCTGTACACTGGATTGGAGATATTAGATTCCCTTCTGCTGATGTTGAAGGTTATGAACCATTTACTTTTGGTGGTACTGTAGATGGATCTGGTAATTATGAGTTAGTATCTCATCCGCTAGGTATAATGTTTTATGTACAGAATCTTCCTACTGATGTAGTAGCTTATGAAATAGTAAGATGCGATAGAACATTAGCAGATAGAACTGTAGTTACACAAGGATTATTAAATAAGACTATTAGATTTAATGGTTGGTATAATAACACTGAGGATTATAGAGCTGAATATTCTTTAGGTAGTATAGATAGAAGACCTACTATAATGCCTACTTTTGTAGATGGCTCTATTTCTCCATTTGCACAAGGTTATTATCATATATATGATAATAAAATGGTATAGCAAGAAAAATAGGCTATAAATCCATTGGATACTAATGGTATATTTGATTTTGTTAGTGCAGATATATGTTTTAATAAAGAAAAATCAGATTCTATTGTTGATAGTGGAATGAGTATTGTTCCGTTATACTGTGCTAATTCTGCTACATATTGCGATGATGCTAATTACAAACATTATAGATTAGGTATTCCTTTTACTAAAGTAATGGGACGTAATGATAATAATCAAACTGAAAATCCATTTGGTGGTGTAGTAGAAGGTTCTGACTATGATGGTGATATTCCAGCTGTTAAACTAGATGGTGGAGTATTTGACGGATTCGAGCAAAACGATAGTAGACTTAGCGGTGGTATATGTAAATATTATTAGTTCTTTGGAAAGAATTATGCTCATAAAGATAATTCAAATTTACGACAATCTTTTTCAATAAAAGATGTTACTAAACCAACTAATATATCTCCTTATCAGGAAGCATTTGAAGCTAAACAAATAGTAGACTATATTGATAGATTTGGATTTGTAAATTATAGTATTGGTTCTAATGAAGCTCTTGGTCCTCACGGAGTATGTTTGGCTATTAGTGCACCAGATGTATATTCTGGTAATTTTACAGGTATTCGTACTACTCCTTTATTAAAGAAATACAGATATAATGCTGTACTATTTGTTAATATAAAAAAGAATGCTACACAATATGGTGGTAATACTTTTATGAGTAGAAGTTATTCTATATACAACAGTACTAATACGTATGTTAAAACATCTTGGGAAGGTTATGATGCGGCAATGTGTTTTGGTGGAGATACATATTTAGGAGTATTAGATTATACTCACACTATGTTATTTACTAGAAATGATGCTGATGATAGAAATGGTTTTAAGAGATACGTTGGAGCTTATATACCATTAGAGTCTAGTATTAATCTATATTATAGAAATGATGAACATTATTCACAAGATATAGTAGAATCTTCTGGAGACGCACAAACTGGAGAAGCTAATATTTATTTCCTAACAGATCCAGGTCAAATGAACACTTTGTATACTTAGAAAACTCCAATGTATGTATACAATGCTGCATATTCTAATACTAGTACTAGTAAGAACTATATACAAAAGTCTATATATGCTGAAGATGATGTTAAGAGTATGAATAGGATTACTTGTTCAGAGTTAAAGACAAATAATGAACAGACAGATAGTTGGACTAAATTTAAGTTTGCTAACTATTTAGATACAGATAGTACATATGGACCAGTTACTAATCTTAAAGTATTTAAGAACAAATTGTATTTCTTCTAGGATAGTGCTGTAGGTATAGCCTCTGTTAATGATAGGTCTTTGATTACCGATAATAATGCTGGAGCTTTAACATTAGGTACTGGTGGTATTCTTACCAGATACGATTACTTAGTTACTTTAAATGGAGATAGTATTATTAATGATAAGAGTATTACTAATTCTGAAACTACTTTGTATTGGTATGACTTAGATAAAAATGTTATATGCTCACTTAGCAATGATTTTAATGAATTATCTAAAGTAAAACAAGTATAGACATATTTAAATAGATTGCCAGATAATGCTAGAAAGAATCCAGTGTCATTCTATGATAAGAAATACAACGAAGTATGGTTTAGAATATATGATAGATGTTTAATATTTAATGAACAATTAAATGTATTTACTTCTTTCTATACTCATAATCCAAACTGGTTCTTCCCATTCTCTACTAGATTAGTTACTATTAAAAACAATAATTGTTATTACTTACATAATATGTATGATGTTAATAGTACTACTAAAGAAGAGAAAATATCTTATGTTAGATTTGTAGTTAATAAAGATATAGCATATACTAAAGTATTCGATAATCAATGGTTCTCTGCTGAATTTGTAGATGTTGGAGATGAAACAAAACCTACTTTAATATCAGATATACACTTTAATACTAAGAATTAGGAAACAGAACCTATTGATTGGAAATAGATAGAATAGAGAGAAGATACATTTAGATTCCCAATAAGTAGAGAGAAACAAAATAATCCAGGTTAGCAACAATAGACTAATATGTCTTATGCTGGAAGGATGAGAGGAAAATACTTAATCTGTAATTACACATTGGATTGTAATGATAACAGAGAATTTAAGCTTCCTTATGTTAAAACAACTTATAGATATTCAATGTTATAATATGAAAACTAAGAAATTAAAAAGAGTTCCTCAATATGCTTTCGGTGCTGATGCTATTTCAAACTGGGGTAATATGAGTGGAGTAGATAAAGCGAATGTAGTTACACAAGGAGTTAGTGCTGTAGGTAGTATGATAGGTAATGCTACTAGTGGAAAGAAACCTACAGCGGCTGGTGTAATAGGTGGAATAGGATCTGGAGCTGCAATGGGTGCTTCTATTGGTGGACCTTGGGGAGCAGTAATAGGTGGAGCTATTGGTGGTATTACTTCAAGTATAGGTTCTGGTGGTTCTGTTAATGAGTAGACTGGTGAGTACGAATTACCATCAGGAATAGCTGGTCTATTTGGTCATAGTAAAAGTTATATACGTAATAAAGCTGGTAGAATTAAAAATGGTATTCAGGCTAGACAAATGTCTGAACAAATAGCAGCTGATTACTATTAGGAAAATGGATATAATGAATTAAGTTTATCTAAAGGTGGTGTAGTACCATCTACTATGGCTTACTTAGATGATGGTGAGATGTTAAGAACACCAGATGGAACTATAGGTTCTATACCAGAAGAAGGTAAACCTACAGATTCTAATTTATTAAATGTACCTGTTGGAACTCAAGTATTAAGTGATAAGATTAAAGTTCCAGGAACAAATAAAACATTTGCAGAAATGGGAAAGAAATTAATGAAGAAAAGCAACAAGAAAGCTAATAATATATATGCCGAAAATAGTTAGATGCTAAATGAGAGAAATAATTAGATAGCTTATCAGGCATTATTAGATTAGCAAGAAGCTTTGAAAAGTAAAAAAATAAAGAAGAATGCAACTGCTTATGCAGATGGTACTAGAGGTATTAAACCATATGGATATAATAAAAATATGTCTGATTTTAAATACTGGGATTCAGATAAAAATAACTATACACAAGATTATTTAAACTGGGTTAATAGTATTACAGATCAAGATGTAAAAGATATCTATGGTGGTAAATATGGAGATATGTCTACTTACTTAGGTAAGAATAAAGGAGTTATACCTACAGTAGAACAAGCTAGATCTTTAATGACAGACAGAAAGTATGGCGATTGGCATAAGATTGGTCAAGCATATGTAGATAGTAGATCTAATCAAAGTAATGGACCTAGACATATACCATCATCTGAAGTAGCAAGTAGATTAGGCATTCCTTATAATATTAATGCTCCTATTGGTAATGTAGATACTGCTAATGCTAGAAGTAGTAAATACTTTAACTATACTGGTAATCCTGGACAGCTTCCAGTAGGTAATATGTATAGTGCAAATAGTAAAAAGCCAAAAACTCCAAGTGATAATAACTGGTTAGATCTAATAGACAATATAGCTGCATTAGCTGGACCTATTGGTAATATATTCTCAGGTAGTCCTGAAAGAGTAGAAACATATACTTATGATCCAGTATATGGTCCTACTGATTATAATATAGATCCTATACTTAGAGAAGCTACACTAAGTGATAGAATTGCTAGATACAATATGGCTAATATTAATCCTAACACTGGAGCAAATATGGCATTTGGTTTACAGTCAGCAGTTAATAGGAACAAAGCTATCGCTAATGCTTATGCTACTAAAAATAATGCTGAAAATCAAATGGCATTTAACAATGCTCAAATAGCTAATCAATGGGGACAACAGTATGCTAATGCTAGACATTTAGCTTCTGTAGAACAAGCTCAAAATGATGCAGCTACTAGAAATATTCGTAGAAAAGGATTTGGTGATTTATCTACAAGAATATAGTAGATAAGTAAAGATAAACGTTTAACTAAAAGAGACTCTGCTGTACTAGAAGCTATGTTACCTTATTTGGAATATGGTATGACATCAGATCAATTAACTAAATTATATAATAATTTGAAAAGATAATGGCAACGAATAGATTTGATAAACCAATAGAAAGTGAGTATATTAGTTAGTATACACCAATACCTTTTGAATAGCTATATGCTATAGGTAAAGCAAATAACGAAAGAGTAGATAAAGCTTATTAGGATTTAGGTAATCAGTTTACTAAGTGGTCAGAGTTTAGATCTCCGTCAGCTGTAGATACTAAGAGATGGTATGATTTAACAGTTGGAGCTGGACAAGATGTAGTAAATAAATTAGCAGCTAATCCAGATTTGATTAAAACAGCAGAAGGTAGATCCTTAATACAATCGTTTATTAATACTAGACCTTATAATGAGCTAAGTTAGTTACAACAGAGTAGAGAAGGATTACTTTAGAGATAGAAAGTAAATCAACAACTTATGCTGTCTGGTAAGTATAATCCTTTATGGCATGAAGTTGATTTTACTAATTATAATACTTTAGATAGTGGAGTATTTAATGATGTTGCTCCATTAGCTTATAAGTCAGAAGTAGATTTAGTAAAACCTTATGTTGATAATCTAAAGCCTGGATTTATTAGACAAGAAGGTGCTTATGATTGGAGAGGAGTTTCATCTGAAAGAACAGATCAAGAAATAGCTAACAATATTTCTGCTATATATAACACTCCTGAAGCACAGAAACATATACAAGTATTAATACAGCAAGGATATACTCCAGAACAAGCCAATGCTTTATTTGCTAGTCGTATATATAGAGCTGGTAGAGAATTTGCATATGAAGATAGAGAACTTAATCCTTTATCTAAGATATACGAAGAAGATAGATTAAAGAGGGCTAGAACAGGACAACAAACTGCTCAAAAACCATTTAGATTGACAGAATCTATTGCAGCTACTGGTGGAGATGCATTTAAATTAGGAACTCAAGCTTACATAGCTAATAAATATAGAGATCAGATAAATTCTTTAACCGATCAATATAATAAAGCTGTCGAATCAAATGATACTCTATCTGCAAATATATTTAAGGAACAATTACGAAAAATATATAATGAATCTAATAGTTACACACCAAATAAACTGTTTAATGAAATATTTAAAGAATATGCTACAGATGGTAAATTGACAAATATAGAATTATCAAATGCAACTAATGATATTTTAAATAGATTTTCTGCTCCATCTCCTATAGCTGCTGTAAATGATTTATTATAGACTACTATACCGGGAGTTACTTCAGAAACAGTTGATACACCATTAGGTAAATATAGAGTAATACCTAATCCTAAACAGTTGGATTTAGCTACAGATGTTATATCTGAAATAGCTGGATACAAACATGTAGAATCTGGAAAGAATAAATTTAGAGATGCATTAAAGAATGGTAAACTTACTAATGTGATATTACAACAAGGCGGTAATATTCTTACTTTGCCAGTAAATAAAAATGGACAAGTACAACCAAATTCTAGTCAGGTAATTACAGTTGCTATACCACAAAGTCAATTAGATGCGTTAGGTATAACAGACGCAGATATGGTTATATCTGGAGCTAAAAGAATATACGATCGCTCTGGTAAGGTGTCTATATCTACAGAAATAAAAGAAGGTGATAAACGTAAACTACCATTTCAAAGATATTTAGAAGAAGGAGAGTACAGCAGTAAATATAATTATGAAGGAAAGGTATCTTACAACGTTCCTACAGAAGATGTATATTGGTAGATAGAATTACTAAATAAACTTCCAGATCCACAAGATAAATTAAATACTGAATACTTAGATCAACAAGCATGGAAGCTATCTATGACAGATGCATTTAGATCTGAACTATATCCAAGTACACAACAAGAAGCTTACGGCATTGGTTATTCTGCCGGAGAAGAAGAATAATAAAATTACATAAAAATGGCTAAAAAAAATAAATTTAATTTGAGTTCCCCCTCACTAGGACAATAGTTAGTGAGGGAAGCTATGACTCCGTACAGCGAAGGATTTGATATATCGCAATTACCATAGTCATACGGAATAAATGAATTTACTACAGAACAAGAAGTGCCAGTAGTAGAAGAGGCTAAAGATAATGAAAGATCTTTAGCTGAAGATATCGTATGGAATACTGGAAAGTTAATAACTAATGTGTTAGATAATGCTAATCCATTATATCAGTATATACAAAAAGAAAGACTTAGTGTTGGATTGTCTAAATTACAAGACAATTTAATGGAAACAGAATCTAAATGGATACCACAGATACAGGAAGCTCAAAACTATTTAGAAGCTAAGTCTATTGTAGATAATATCTCTAATAATATACTTACAGATGAATAGAAAATGGCAGTACAAACTGTAATTTAGTTAGAACCTAACATAAAAGAGTATGCTAAATCTAATCCGTACTTAAGAGATTTATTCTACGATACAGATCCTACGAATGTAAATGGTAGTATAGCTATAAACTTTAAAGCTTTGCTAAATGACTTTAAAGATAATAATATATTCAACGTAAATCCGCTAGATAATATAGCTACAGCGTTAGAAGATAATGCATTAAACTAGGAAGAACAAGATTTCTTATGGAACAATAAATAGCAACAAATGTCTGATAAAGAAAGATTAGACGCTATTTAGAAAGTATTATCTGATGCTAATGATGAATACGAAGATAAAACAGCTAAGATAGTAAAAAGATAGAATACTTTAAAGAAAGGTAATTGGTTGTACGATCCTACTGCTCTTACTAAAGAATTTGAGTAGAGAGTAAATGAATCTGAGTTATCTATTACTGATCCTAAATCTTGGTTTTATAATCTAGGTCATATTGGTAGTTCTTTGTCTGAAATAGAAATGATGTTCTTACAAACAGGAACTTCAATATTGGCTAATAAAGCAGCTAGAAGTCTAGCTGTTAGAGGTGCTATAACTGCTGTTCCAGGTATTGGTCAAGCAGCTACAGCAATTGCTTTAGGAGAATCAGCTTTTAATCTTTGGTTAGCTAAATATTACAGGCAATCTGAAACAGCTAGTGAAGTGTTTGACAACTATCAGCAAAGAGTATTACAAAGTGCTAACGATAATAAGACAGATGTAAATAGAGTATTAGAATCTTGGGAACCTAGATTAGGTGAGTTAGGTTATCCTGTAGATTAGATGGACGAAAATGAAAAACTACAAGCTGGTTTAGCTCAAGGTCTGACTACAGATCAAAAAGATTTTGAAGAAATCAGAAACGATGCTTTTGATGGCTTACAAATGGTTAGAGATGTGAATGACGCTTTAAGTTATTCAGATTATTTACAAAGTATGCCGTTTTCCTATGGAGGTAAAATATTATGGAATTAGGCTAGTAAAGCATTAGCAAAAGCTAGAGGTATAAAAAGACCTTTAGATGAAATACCAAGTATAGTAGACCAGATTGGTTTGGGTAAAGCTATTGACAGAGGGGTTGAAAATATTCTGAACAAAGCGTCTAGACCTGGACAAAATATTACTAGGAAACATTTATTAGAAAACATTGGTAAATTCGCTAAAGCTAATGCTATTAATTTTGTATCTGAACGTAATGAAGAAGGTGTTCAATCTGTAGTTGGTAGTAGATATCAAAGAGGAGAATACGACTATTTAAAAGACAAAGGAATAAATCCTATATCTGCTGCATACAACGCTGGTCTTCTTGGGTATGAAGCCAATCTTGCTTACTTTGGTTTATCAAATGATAATTATCTAAATACAGATGATGAATTAAAGAAGGCGATGGATATTGGTGGATTCATAGGTTTAGTAATGCCATTTGCTGGTAATGCAGTACAATTGAAAAATGCAGTAAGACAGTATGCTTCAGATAAAGAAGTACAAAAACTTATTGCTAAAGGATATAGTAATGCTGAACAGGATAACAAAATGGATGTCTTCCTCGATGCTTTACAAGCTGGTAAAGATATTAATTATGTTACAGATTATTTAGAGTCTGCTAAAAAATTGAAACAGCCTGGAGTAACAGATGAAATGATAGATGAAGACAAAAATCTAGCTACTAATCTGTGGGCTGAATATCGTAATAAATCTATTGATGAAAATTTAAAAGATTTAGGTATTAAGAGAGGCAGCTCTGAGCATAGAAAAATAGTTAAGAACTATCTACATATTAAAGATAGATTGAATGAGGCAGAGCAATCAACTAACGATGTAGCCAAAGAATTAGAAAAGATAATAGAACAAGGTAAAACTAATAAAGATGATGTATTTCTACAAAAAGCTAGAGAATCTTATGACGCATTTGTTGAAAATAAAAGGTAGTCTGATGAAGATTATCAATACAAAATGAACGCTACTCCAGAATATGCAGACGAAATAGAACAAGATTTTTTATCTACTTTACCTACTTTTGATGAGTATTCAAACGCTGTGTATGACATTACTTATCTAAAATTATAGAATCAAGCTATAACAGATTTGTATAAAGCTCTTACTAATAGAACTAAAACTTTACAACAGTTATCAGAGGATACTGGTTTAGATGTAGATCTCAGAAATATAAATAATATGAGAAACTACATTAAAAGAGAAAAAGAAAGAATAGAAAGAAACGTTCAACAAATAGTAAGTACATATGGTATACAAAATTTAGATTAGGCTCAAGATCCAGTAAATGCTGAATAGATAAAGAATTATGTAACAGCGTTTGTAATGAATAAAGCTGTAAGAGATAGATTGAGAGATCAAGCCACAGCTTATATTACTGGTAAACTTAAAGCAGAATCATATTAGGATATCAAAGGATATTTGTTCAAAGATTTATCTGAAGAGCAATAGGATAATATTATACAAGAATATACAGATAAAGCACTAAGAGAAGGTAAACCTCAACCTAGTAGAAAATCTATTATATCTAAGTATAATCAACAAGCTCAGATGAAGTATAATGATTTACTAGAATTAGCTGATCAGGAACGTGCGTCTAGAATTGTAGCCAATTCGTTATTTGCTGAACATCTAAGTAAATCAGTTAGATAGGAAAAAGTTGCTAGAAAAGAAAAAGAGGAAGCTGGTGAAGTACTACCAGAAGAGGGAGTAATAGAAAATCCAGCAGCTGCTATTGAAGATACTACTAAGAAACAAGAAAAAGTAGAAGTTAAACCAGAAACTCCAATACAAGAAGGAGTACAACAACAGCCTGTAGTACAAGAAACTAAAACAGAAACAGCAGAACCTGTAATACCAGAGTCTATGTCTACAGATGTAGATGAAATTCTTAGAGAAGAAGAGCAAGCTTTACTAAATCAAAAAGGTAGATAGTTAGAAATAGAACCTAGTAGCGAAGATGTTCTGGTGGAAGGTTCTATAGAAGAATAGATACAATAGCCAGAAAAAGAAGTACAAGATATTATAGCCAGAGAAGAAAAAGTTGATGTAACTGTAGACGATGTTAGTCACATAGAAGATAGCACACCTTCTCCACAAGAGCTAGAATAGGAAGATATACGTAACAGAACTTTATAGAATCCTGATGAAGTATCTGGTGTTAGTGAACAAACATCTGAAGAAGTACCAGAAATTGCTGTAGCTACAGATGCTAAAGAAGCAAATGAAGAACAGAACACTAATACAAAAGATAAAAGTAATCCAGTACCACCAACTCCAACTCAAGTAGAAGACAGCAAGCCTGCTCAGGATGCTCCTACTATAACTATAGTTGATGGAGGTATATATGTAAATGATGGAACTACTTTTATATCTGATGAAGTATTGGCAGCAGAAGCTCAAATGCTAGAAGATACTTCTACTGAAGTATATGGAGAAACTGGCTACGCTAATATGAAACCTGAAACTGTTACTAATAACTCTGATGCATTGAGTAATAGAAAGGTATAGAAAGTAAAACATGTTTCTAACACGTTTTTCTTCCAACCAGATGCTACATCTCCAATGAATATTACTGTGAATGGTAAACCTATTACTTTTACTAATAGTAAAGGAGAAGTAATACCTGTATTACCAGGAAAAGAATTATCTAAAAGACTTTTAAAGAACGGTTGGATAAATTCTGTAAATGCTTATTATATAGTAACTAATCATAGATACGGAGACACTTCTCCATATATGCAAGCTATTCACTTAGTATTAGAAGATACTGATGGAGTAATGATAGCTTCTCTAAGAACTCCAGATTATGTAGATAAAGAAATAGCATCTGGTAATTATAATTCTGAACAAGTTCAGTAGTTACAAAAGCAGAAAGAAAAGTTAATAGAAATTAGGCAACAGATAGTAAATGCTTACCTTGGTAGTAATAAAACTATACCTACTACTATTATAAAGTCTGTTAAACCAGCTAAATTAAGAATAAGTAATGGAGAATTTAATAACCAAAAATCCCCAGAAGGAGCTCCTATAAGACGTAAACTTACAGAAGTTAATGACTTTGGATTAGAACAAAATAACGTAAGAAAGTTAGACCAACAAGTAAAGGAAATGCAAATTGGTTATGGTACTGGTTCTGTGGAAGACTTTGTTACTGAGCCTTTTGTAATTCGCAAATTAGGGTCCAATGACGAATTAGCGGGTAATGGTGTTGGTAGATCTGGAGCATTATATATATTCCCAAAAGCAGAACAAACACCTAATGGTTCTATAGCTCCTATTCAATTATCTATACATAAATTAGATTATGATATTTATGGAGATGAAGTTGAATTGGGAAAAGACGGTAAAGTAAATTCTTTAGCTGAATTAGCATATAAGTTGTTAATAGGTAAAATAAAACTTGGTGGTGCTGAGCAAGATGTACTTAATATAATTGTTAATAATGGACCAAAGACTTTAATAAGTGAAGAAATAGGACAAAAATATCCATTCTTAATGGATAAAATGCTCTATTACTAGTCTGAAGAAGGTAACACACATGTACAATTTGCTGTAAGAAATTCTAATGGTAGACACATAAAAGTAGAATTTGATCCTAGCAGAGCTTCAGAATCTCAGCATAAATTAGCTATAAGAAAAATAGCTAAAGATCTGCATTGGAATACAGATAAGTATGCTTTATTGGAACCTATACCAAATAGTATTGTTAGACTAGCCACTTCTTACTTCAAATAGTATCCAAATGCTAAACAATTTAAGATAGCAGGTTTAGAGCAATTAGCTTTTACTAGAGAAGACTTAGGAATAGGTACTGATGAAGGACCAGTATCTTTACTTACTTGGTTAATTAACACTGGTAAAATTGAGACAGATTTAGGTGATACTATATATAGAGCCCCTTTCATATATACAGATGGTGTAGCTGTACCACAAGTTACTGAAACAGAAATGGTTAATATAAGCAAACCATAGCCTGCATAGAAATAGGTAAAAGAAACTAGCGCTAAACAAGTAAAACCAGATAATAGGACTATTTATACTAATGGTATAGAGTATGTTTCTACTGATGAGAATTGGTCTGAAGAATAGATTAAAGATTGGATGAAAGCTAATTCTCCTCAATACAAATATAAAACTGGTAAATGGCAAATAATTCGTAGAAATGGTAAATTGCAAGCTGCTCAGAGATTAGCGAAAAGAGGGTTAACTTCACAAGTAAAAGGTGAAGGTAAATTAAATGTAGATGAAGCTAGACAATGGCTACAAGATAAACTAGGCATTGACAAATCAGATGTTGTAACTTCAGAAGCAGTATTTAGAATGGCTAATGCTCCACAAGTATACGGTGCTTTAAAAGTATGTATGGATAGACTTAGTGGTGATACAGCAGCTAGAATATTCTTATCAGAACAATCTGGGCAAGGAGTAGAATTCCATGAAGGTTTCCATTATGTAAGTTAGTTATTAATAAATGATAAGCTTAGAGAACAAGTATATCAAGATTACGTAAAACAATATCCATATTTAAAGGATGCTTCTAAACAAGAAGTAGAAGAGGCTCTTGCTGAAGAATTCAGACAATATATGCTAAATGAAACTAAACCATCTATAGCATATAGAATTAAGAAATTATTTAATGCAATACTTAAAGTATTAGGTATTACTAGGAATGGAGATTTAGTAAGAACTTTATTTAATAAAATACGTAAAGGAGAGTTTTCAAAATATAAACCATCTAAGTCTGTACTAGAAGATTTTGAAAAAAGATTTGGTGGTACATTGTACTATTACGTTCCAGGAGTAGAGGATAAAGAATTAAAGAAAATAGCTTCTATAGCAGATGCTACTACTTTCTACGCAGTAGTAGATTCTTTAAATGCTACAGTAATGGATACATTTAATATTAGTAGCATTGAAGATTTACAAAGTTTACCTAAGAAGATTAATGATATATTCGATGATATTCTAACTACTAACTTAGAGTTAGGAATGTATGATGAATCTCAAGAACAACTTATCAAAGATGTAATCAATAATAAAGAAGTATTTAAGAAACAAATAGATGATTACTTAAGAAACTTTAGTATTATTAAAAAGAATACTGAAGAATCAGAAGAACAAGAAAGAGAAGAAAGAGAACTTGGGGATAATCCTGATAATACTTGGGATAAAGAAAGTTATACAATAAGTAAAAAAGCCAATGTAGCTTTCAAAGCGAAACTATTCTTTTATTCTATTCCTAAAACTAAATACGAATTTGATCCAGAAACAGGTAATAAATACTTAGTAGAAGAGGAAGATGACTTGTTGATGACTACTAGATCTGAAGATTTCAATGTTGTGTGGAATAAGATATTAGAGAATCTATGGAACGTTGAAAGTTATTTAGACTTAGTAGATAAATGTTATAATCTTGGTAAAGTAGATCCATTCTTTATGACTGTATATAATAAGTTAACTTCAAAAGATGATCCTATTGATGAAGTCACTTAGACTCAAATATTAAATACAGTTAAAAGTGCAAAAAATAGTTTAACTGCAATAATTGTAGAAAGAAAGTAGATACCTTTTGCACAGAGAGGATCTGATGAACAAATAGAATATGCTACACAAGAGTATTCTAATAAATTAAAATGGAGAATTCAGAATTCTGATGTATATAGAAAGATAAGCAGATTACCAAAGAAATGGTCACAATAGTTCTTCTTGTCAGATTTAATTGATGTTAATGAAGATGGTACTAGAACTATAAATCAAGATAAGTTCCACTCTGCTGTGTGGAAACATAAAATATTAATAGACAATGTATTAAAAAAGAAAGATAAAACTTTGGATGATTATATTAAAGTTAGATCTAGCTTTATAGATATGTGTAATAATCTATCTATTAATATGGACGATTTAGCATTAGACTATTTACTTACTAATGGAACTGGTTAGCCTAACATGCAATCATTTGAGAATTTCTGGAGATCTGCAAATGCTAGTACTTCTTTAACTAAAAGTATATTAAATAATATTAACATAGCTGCAATTAGAGGTACAAGTAGTATAAAATCCAGAAGTGGAGAAACTGCTAGAACATTTGATAGAATATTTACTAGTAGAAAACCAGATGCTTAGATAAATCTAATGGCTATAGCTTGGGGTAGAACACACCCATCTCCAGAAGAATTTAGTGTAACTGGAGCGGATGGTAATCTAGTATATCCTATTACAGAGAATAATTATATGTCAGACCAAATAAGATGGTTGAAATATAATTTGAACGGTAAAAGAGAATTATTAGGCAAAAATCCTTACTCTGCAAATTCTTTGTTATTACAATCTATAAACAGTAATGCTGATTTAATTAAATTAAATACTTATCTAAACTTAGAAGAGAATCTGCAAAACACTAATCGTGATTACTTTGGTATATCTCCTATAGAGGATTACTTATCTAAAATGACATTTGGATTTAATAATCACTTATTTTGTCCTACTATGTCTGATAAAAAGACATGGCACACTATAAGTGGTATTCAAATGGTCAAGGATTTCTTACCATCTACAGCTATCACTGATTACGAATACAATGAAAACGGAGATATAACTAGAGTTATATTTTAGGATCAAAAGAGAAGATTCTCAGATAGAACTTTAAATATATTCAAAGGATATTTAAGAGATGAATATAATGCTATATAGAAGTATTTTGCTACTAAACAAAGTGTTATAGATAATCCCAATCTATCTGTTGGTAATTACTATGGTAGTAAAAAAGGTAAATACGCTGATGGTAATGGTGGAAGATTTAGATATTTTAATAAGATAACCATTAATGGTGATACTTATAATTTAAATGAAATTCTAGCTAAAGCAGAATATTCTAATGACTCACAATCTATACAAGATATTCTTAATGTAATCAAATAGGCATTAGATAACGATACTGTAATTAAGGAAGCTATCAATGATTTATTAGTAGGTTATGTAAATAATGAAATATCAAAAGCTGTAGAGTTAGGTGTAATAGGTGAAGACTTAAGTAATAAGTATATACCTATAAACTTTGTAGAAGAATTTGAAAAAATAAGTTCTAAAACTGATAGTAGAGATAAAGGAACAGATGTGATATACTCTATCATAGCTTCACATGCCATCAACAGTGCGATTTCTACTATAGAAATAGAGAAATGTTTTACTGGAGATCCAGCATTATATAAATGGCAAAAAGAACTTATGGTATATAAGCCCAATGATGATTCATTTGTGCCTGTTATATCAGATGAAAGAACATTAGAAGCTTGGATAGATAAACATGACCCAGATGGAGATAAATCAAGTTATTCTGCTTATTATATGATAACTGGTAGAGATGTAGATAAAATTAAACGTCTATCTTCAGTATTGTCTACTGGAACAAACTTGAGAACTAAATGGGGAGATACTAAGGATTAGGAAGATAGAAGTGATTCTAAATTCCAAGTATTATAGTTATCAGATAATGAAATAGGATCTACAGTATATGATACATTATATAGTATGTTTAGAAAATCCTTAATAAAGGATATGTTCCAAAAAGAGTTTGGTGTTACTGATTAGCAAGCATTAAATGCCGTTAAGGACGATCATGCTATAGAAAGTACATTAGGTAGATTACGTAAAAAGAATCCAGATGCTATTAAGTTTATTGAACAACAAGCTAAAAATAGCGCTAAACCATATGCTGACGGAGAAATTAATCAAGCAGATGCTGCTGTTTACATCAGACCAGAATTCTATAAGAGATTGATGAAGTCTTTAGGAGAATGGAGTCCTGAAATCGAAGAAGCCTATAACATTATGGAGTCTGATGATAGCTGGTTGAGTGATACTGAGAAGTATCAAAAAGCAATTAAAGCTATTACACAACCTCTTAAAATGGTTTACTTTGGTGATCACTTTGATTAGACTCTTGGTATGAATGTAAATACGTTCGATAAGATGGCTTTGTTCCCGCTATTTAAGACTTTTGCTAAAGCTGATAATAAATATTTATACGATCGTATGAATGATGCTAGTAAAGGTTATATAGATATGGTAGCATTTGAATCAGCTATTAAAGTTGGTGGTAGAAAGAAGTTATCATTCTATAAAGATGGTAAAGTAAACTTATCTGAATTAACATCTAATAGTGATGTGGATGGTGTTTCTGGTAAAGGATTAGCAACATATACTTAGGATCTAACTCAAATTAGATTGTAGCTAAATACTGATCCACACGAACACCTTGAAAGATCATTTGGTACACAAGCTATTAAAATTGGTTTTGCTAATGTAGTAGATACTCGTACTTATGGAGAAAATAAAGGATTAGCTGTAAAAGGTTCTGAAATTAAGAAGAATATTATGGATGCTATTAATTCACTCTCCAGAATAGGTTAGAACAAAATAAAAAAAGAGTTCTTTACTAATGGCAAAGTAGATAATCGCAAAATAGTAAATTATCTTCAGAGATAGGCTACAAATTCAGGTATGTCTGCTGAAATAATTGCCAATTTAACTGTTGATGAAAATGGAAACATTGTAGTACCAATTGAAGCTCAAAGTATTAGAGATTGGATTCAAACTAAGATAACTTCTTTTGTCAATAAAGCAGTAGTAGATGTAAATACTCCTGGTGGTTCTGCTATTCAGATGTCTTCATTTGCATATGAAGCTGTTGGTAGAAGTGTAAAAACTGATGCAGAATTAGGTTCAGCTTTTAATCAAGGAAAGAAATTAAAATTCTTAGCTAAAGAAGGTCATATGCAAGTTATACTTAGTGAAAACTTCTTTAGAGATATATTACCAGAAGAACTTAAAAACGCAAGTTTTTATAGTAAACGCAAATGGTTAATTGATAATGGTATAATAGGTAGTAGAATGGTAGACGGTGTAGAAGTAGAATCTAAACCTTATGGTATAGGATATCGTATTCCCACATAGGGTTTGTCTTCAATGTTCTCGTTCCAAGTAGCTGATATTATGCCAACTACTATTGGTGATACAATTATAGTTCCTGAAGAATTTACAGCTATGACTGGTTCTGACTTCGATTAAATAATAGTTGAAGTAAAACTCCTTTAATTGCTGGAAACTCCTTAGAGCTTATGACTACCGCTATAGACAAGCGGTAATAATGTCAAAGATTGGATAACCAGCAGCCAAGCCGATACGTTATTATCTATATAACTAATCGGAAGGTTCAACGACTAACGCTCAACGAACGCTTCCTAAATGGATAGCAATTATGAAAACTAAAATAAATAAAAAATCTAGAAATTTGTTAATAGGTCTATTATTAGGCGACGGCACAATAAGTAATAATTACGTATTCAAACTTTCTCATTGTGAAGAACAATTAGATTACTTAGAATGGAAAGTAAAACAATTAAATGAAGCCGGATTAAGAAACAACGGTATTAAAGAATATGTAAGTACAAAGGGATTTAATACAGGGAAAAAAGTTTATTATTCACAATTGAATATAATTCCTTTTGTAAAAGTTCTTAGAAGAGTTTTCTATAAACCTTATAAAAAACTTGGAAATAGAAAGTTACTTAACAGATTAAGCGCTAAAGAAATTGCAATATGGTATATGGACGATGGACATATAAACTATAGAAAAACTAAAGGTATTGTACACGGATTCTATATTAAAATTGCAACTTGTATACCTAAAGAAGAATTACAAATAATAATAGATTATTTTAAAGAAGTTTGGAATATTCAATTTTATATGTTCCATGAAGGAAAAAGGGAAAATAGTTATTCTTTATGTTGTGGAACAAAAGAAGGAATAAAATTTATAAATATTATAAAACCTTATGTTAATCAAGTTCCTTCAATGAAACACAAAATTGAATATGATTTGAGCCAACGCACTAGAGGCGTTGAGTAGCTGAAAAGCGAAATGGGGAGCACCAATCAAGGTGAAGATATAGTCTAGTCCCTTTAAATACTGCGAAAGCAGGGGTGTAAACGGTTGATAAACTTTATCTGGCTACATATACATATAAAGATGGTAAAAGAGTAAGTTCAGATGAAAAATCGGAACAAGGCTATGTTAATAAGTTGCTGGATAATTACTCATTAGTACTAACTGACTTTACTAATATTGCTGAAACTAGAGCTTCTATTGATACGTTGACGAAGATTCTTCAAAAGCAAATTCTTCCAATCGTTCAACCAAAGAATACTATAGAAGTAAATCCTATGTATGAATTAGCTCCTTCTTTCTAGCTTTCTAGAAAGACAGAGTATACTGGTGGTAAAGCTGGTATTGCTCCATTTGCACTTAACTCTACTAATCATGCGTTAACTCAATTTACTCACCTATGTATCAATTATTCTAATGCTAATAGATATAACTTAGGTCAGTTAGATTAGGTATATGGAGAAGATGATCAACGTATTATGGACTGGTTATCAGCATTGATTAACGCCCACGTGGACGTTGCGAAAGACCCATATATTATGGCTTTGAACGTAAACTCTATTACTTATAATATGACTTCTCTACTCATTAGAGGTGGTAAAGGTGAGAATACTTTCTACTTCTTAGCCCAACCTGCATTGCGTAGGTTTACTAAAGAAATGTTAGAAAGTAAAGGTATAATAGGTGCAGAAAAAGGAATAACTGAAAGAGATAAACTTAAATCTATAGCTAAAGAATATATGACTTCTTTGAGAGAAGCGATTGTATCATTAGATGATAGTGATTCTAATAAAGCAAAGTATGCATAGTATTATAATAGTTTAGCTAGTGAATATTCACTTCCATCTATAGAAGGATATGATGCTGTTGAGGTCAATTATAATGATGTGTTTGATAAGAAAGTAGCATCTGAAGCGTTAAAAAAACCAAAAGAAGTCAATGGATTATATCAACAAGTCATATCTATTAGAGCTTATCAAGATTTGTCTTCAGATACAGAAGTTTTATCAAATTTAGTTCAATTATCATAGATTGATACTAAGAAATTTGGTAATACCTTACCGTTACAGTTAAATTTCAAACGTAGATTAAATAGATATATAGATAATTATCAAAGTAGGTTCTATATAAATGGAGCTGATAACATAGAAAAACCTATAAACTATTACTTATCTTCTACATTCCTTAAGTAGAAACTAGATGCTGGTATAAATACTCCTAGAATATTATTAAGCGGACAGGTCATAGAAGCTACAAAAGGATATAAGACAATATTTAATGCTGCATGTGACTTCTTTTTAGGTAATTCTTCAGATAAAAACACTGTAGCTGAATTATCAAAAATATTAACTACCTCACTAAGAACTAAAGCTGTAGTGAATGCAGTTGAGGACTTTAATATTAGCGATAAGAAATTCCTTAATATGTTAAGAGGACCTAAAAGTATAGCTAAAAGGTTAACTTAGATTAAAAATGATTTAAGAAAACGTAATGATTTACCAGCAATTGCGTTCAATGGTCATATTAAGAATGAGTTACTTAACTATCTACAAGAATATGCATCTGATGGTACTAACTAGAAATATGATAGAATAGTAACAGCAGATAACGCTTTAACTAATACTGCTACTTATGAAAACAGATTATTGTCAGCATATCAAGATCTACTAGACTGTGAAGATGAAGGTATAAGAAAGTTTGCTAATAGATTGGGTGTATATGCTTACTTAACTAGTTTCGATAATAGAAGTACTGATTCATTCTTCGATGTAATAACTACTGCTTGGAAGAAACAAAAAGGTTATTCAGATGCAATTAAAGCTGCTATAGAAATACTTAATAATGATAAATTAGTAGGTATGGATTATTTTGGTTTTAATTCTGAAAACATGCAGAATAATAACTTTACAGAGTTATTTACAGAAATAGCTAGAAATGCTTATAGAAATGATAAAATAGTTAAACCATATCAGTTAAGTAATTATGATAATAAGTATGGTACTCTAGTTCAAATAAAACCCGAATCTAAGCCAATACCAGCAGTATTTAGTAGTTGGAGAGCTAATCAACCGTTTATTAAGATTCAACTTAATCCTAATGACATCAATAGTTATATATTGTATCAGAAAGTAGCAACAGTATATCAAACTGATGAAAATGGTGATCCAGTAAAAAATACAAAACAATCTGTATATAAAATTATACCAGCTTTAGGTACTAAAGATGATAGAAAAGTTTACTATGAATATCAAAAACAATCTGGGGAACAATCTGCATTTGAAGAAAACGCTTTACCTAAAGAAGCTATTTGGAACAATGGACAAATAGAACAATTAGTCTAGAAATTTTTTGAACCTATGACAAATAAAAATCATACCACTTTAGTGTATGAATCTTCAGATGCTATAGTAATTAATACTGTAGAAAAACAAGAAATAGTTAGCTTTGAAGAGCCAGAAGTTACAACAGTAGGTTCAGATTTAGAAGCATCTAATGAAATACATAATACAGAAGATACTTAGTCTTCTACTATTTATGGAGAAGTAGACGAACAAATTTCTACAATAACGGTAGGACAAGATGATTCTGTTACGTTATCAGATATGCAAGTAGATATGGAAGATGGAACTTAGACTATAATAAGTGACGATGTATTGAATTTTACAGAAATAACTGATGATGTGTTTGGAGAAAGTCCATACTTTGATTCTATATTAAATGCTGGTATTACTCAGTATGAATAGGTACAAGATATAATTACAGATATGAATACTGGGACTGATACTGTTCAAGATATGAAATTTAATGATGAAGCTTATAAAAACTGTAAAGGTAAATAATTATGATTATATGTCCAAATTTTAGTAATAAGAATGTCCTAAAAGAATTTAATGAATTAAAAGAATTGGTAGGCGAAATTGGCGCCTACCATATCTGGAACGAAAACAATGGTAATCCTATTGATTAGACAAAAGATGGTAAGCCATCTAAGCTATTTTCAGACTTACTGTAGTATTATAATGGAGACAGAGCTGCTGCTATAAAAGGAAAAGCTAAAACCTTTACAAAAACGTTTAGTACGTGGTTTGAAGGATCTACAGCTATAGATGAAAACGGTGAACCTATTATTACAGAATTTGATGGAGATAGAGTGTTTGTTTCTGATCCAGAATATGATTCTACTAAAGAATTAACAGAATTAGATACATCTAAAATTAAATCTGTTGATAATACTGGTTCTTTTTCCGCTTCTGACAGTAGAATAAAAGGATCAGAGCTAGATGAATCATTGTAGTATTACTTAACTAATAGTCTAGATGAAAGGTATCAACAAGATGTACAAGAATATATAGAAGCATACAGATAGTATTTTGATAAATATGATTATGCTACTAAAGAAAATCTTGAAAAAGAATTAGAAAGAGTAATACAAAAAATACACGATGGTCTTAAAGCTAGATTATATACTCTGAATAAAAAAGACACCAATGTTACAGATGAATTTAAAGCAGCTTTAACATTACAAATATCTGAATTAGAAAATAGGACAGTAGATAGAATTTAGAATATAACTAACTTTATATATAGTACTAAATATGATATATTATCTACCATAAGACAAATCAGAGATGTGGTAAATGGAGTGTAGGATAAAATGACACTAAAGTAGCTGTTGGATTTAAAACAAGATTTCTTTAATTTTTATTGTCCAATGCTAGATGAATGTGTTAATACTTTATCTGCTACAGAAGAATATAAATATATAGTTGGAGAAAATCTATATAGAAATTTATTAAAGGAAGCAAAAAGAATGCAGACTATCCTAAATGTAGGAGCTAACAATGTTAATAATATGATTACTAAGTAGTCTGCTGAAGAAATTAGAAGAATAGGTATATCTGTTAATAGTCCAACTATAGAAAATTATATATAGGAACATCAAGAAACAGTAGGTAAAGATATATTAGCTATTACCGCTTGGGTAGGAGCTGGAGATAAAATTAACGACGAAGCTATTAGAGCTTTATTTCATATAACTCAAAATGCAGAATTTGAAGTTAATAGAGCTACTTATGAAAAGTATAATAAACTAACAGACCTGTTAAAAAAAGCTGGTACTTTTAATCAAAAAAAATTAGTAGAACTTGATGAAAATGGTTTACCTACTGGATATCTAGTTAGAAAAAGAAACTATGGTAGATTTAACAATGACTATAAACAATTCTTAAAGTAGCTTAGAAGTGATTTAGGCATGTTAGATGTAGATGATTTACGCTCTGTAAATCCAACTATACGTACAGAGTACAATAAAAGAAAAAACAAATGGTTATCAGAACATTGTGAAAGAAAATATACTCCTGAATACTATGAACTATTTAACAATCTATCACCTTTAGCTGCTGATGCTAGAGAATTAGTACAAATCAAAATACACAAATTACTAGATACTGTAAAAGACGCTAATGGATTCTATGACACAAGTAAGTTATCAGAAGAAAATCAAAGTAAACTAAAGGATTTATATTTAGAAAAAAAATAGTTAGCTAGTATATATGGTATAGATGGAAAATTAAAACAAGGTGAAGAATATGAAATAGCTGTAGAACTAGCTGCATTAAATGATAAGTTGTCTAAAGGTATGGTTTTAAAATCAAATAAAGCATTATTTGATAAAATTAAGGCTGAAAAAAAAGCGAGTTTATCTGAAGCTCAGTATCAAAGATGGTTATAGTATAATTCTAGAGATGAGTATACTTAGGAATTCTACGATGATCTTTCTAAAGTAGAAAGATCTGAAATAAATAACGAATCGGATAAAAAGCTATATGAATAGTTACAAGAAAGAAAGAGAGCCATACTTAAACAATTTAGAGATGATAAGACACACGAAATTGAAAAATTAATACCAGGAGTTGCTCAGGCTGAATTAGATAAAATAGATGTAGATTTATATAAGATAAGAAAAAGAAACGGTAAAAAGAAAACTACTGGATTAAAATTCAATGATATAGCTAAAGTAATACCATCTAAATTATTTTATAAACTTAGAGCGGATGCCATTGCTAATGGAACTTTAGCAGAATTTGAAAAGACACATTGTAATAGAGATAGTCAAGGTAATATATATCCTAAATCTTATCTTACAACAGTTGTTCCAGTGAAAGAAAAATATATACTTAAAGAACAGCCATCTATTTACTTTTCAGAGGTAGATTAGAATTCTCCATTTGTTAATAAGAACTACAAACCAGAAGTTGAAGACTAGGGAGAATACTATTTGCCTAAATTAGAACTATACGATAATTCAGAAGCATTTAATAAAGTATCTTCAAATGAAGATTTACATGAATTATACAAAGAATGTGTGAATACTCTTAAAGAATCAAATAGCAAACTTACTAATCTTACTAATTTAAGTTCATATAGATTGCCACAAATATCAGGTTCTATGTGGAGATATGTTAGAGCTAGAGGTTTTGAAGGTTTTAAAGAATATTGGAAAGATAAAGTATCTACTAGAAATGATGATACTGGTTTAAATGATGAAGTAGTAGATACTGGTACAGATAAATTATATTTTGTTCCACAGAATTATGTTAAAAGTCTGGATGATCCTTCTACTATTACAGCTAATACTGTTGGCTCTATAGTAGAGTATTTTAAAATGGCTGAAAACTTTAGAATAAAAAGTGAACTCAAACCTAAAACAGAAGCAATATTATAGTTTATAGGTAATCGAGATGTTAAAAGTAAGTACAGAGGGAGAAGTAAAAAAGGGCAGGAATCTAATATATATAAGTTTGCTAAAAGTTTCGTAGAGATGAATATATATGACATTAAGACTAAATCTGCTATATGGGATATCAAAGAAAGAGATTATTCTATACTAGGATTTAAAGGTCATATAAAACCTAGAAAAGTTAATTTTACTAAATTAATGCTAGGATTAAAAGCATTAGGAACTACCGTAAATCTAGGTTTAAATATTATATGTGCTACTACCGGCTTTTTTACGGCAGTTTATAATGATATAATTAATTCGCTTTCTGGTAGGTATTATAGTTTTGGAGATAGTATTAATGGTGCTAAAGCTTTGATTGTAGACTTATTTAAAAATAATTTCAGTTTACTTAGTGATTATCACAATAGTACATAGATGAAACTAATGGAATATTTTCAAGTAGGTGCTGAAATAAAAACAGACAGACTTAATCTATCTACTTTTCAAAAACAAATAGCTAGAAACTGGGCTTTTGGAGTATACTCTTTAAGTGATTATGTTGTAAAAGGTCATATTCTAAATTCTGTTATGTACAACTATAGATACGTAAATGGAGAGTTTCTTAGTAGCGAAGAATTTAAACGTAAATATAGTAACGACGAAGTAATGTTAAATCAATGGAACACATTTAGATCCTCTAGAGATTTAGTAGAGTATAAAAATGGAAATATCGTAACCAAAGACCCTGCTTATCAAAAAGCCTGGGATGCTAAAAAAGAAACCATTGGTAACACTGCTAGAAATTTAGCTCAATCTGCTGATGGTTAGCTTACTCCACTATAGAAAACTATGTTAAGTAGTAATATTATAGGAAGTTTAGTAATGATGCATAGACAGTTTATGCCTATTATACTTCAAGAAAGATGGGTGTAGAATAGACAATGGGATTATAGTTCTCAAAGATATAAAGAGGCTTTGTTTAGAGTTCCTTTTAGTATTATTTCTGCAATAAGAAGAGATACTAGGAATATTAGTTTATGGTAGAAGTATATGTAGAATTCTACATACGATTAGCGTAGAGTAATAAGACAATTATCTTTAGAACTAATAGGTGTACATATATTGCATTTCTTCTTAATGCCAATAGCAAAGGCTTGGGCAGATGATGATAAAGATAATATATTAAAACAATTATTAGCTTTTGCTTTAGTAAGAACAGATTTTGAAACTATGATGTCTTCTACCCCTTGGGCAATCCAAGACGCTATCTCAACTATCAAAACTCCATTCCCTATTTATAGTTATTATGATAACTTTTCTGGATTAATTTCTACTGTACCAGCATGGGTACATAATCTGATTAATAATGAAGATGAAAAAATAGATAGAGGAGCTTATAAAGGTTTTTCTCCTACTTTTAAATATGGAATGAAAATAACTCCATTTAAAAATATATGGGAATTATAGGATATACCTTCTAAAAGAAGATATTACGAAACTCAAATTGCAAATAGAGATTCTGATTAATGAAAAAGGCTGGATTATTTCCAGCCTTTTATTTTTAACAAGTACAAGTATAATCAGAGCAAAAGTCATTTGACTTAAGCAAATCATCAAATTGATCTAAGTAGTCTTTCCAAATAACAACTAAATCTTTTACATCTAAATAACTATCAGTAAATCTACCTTTTTTACAGAATTCTAATTCTTGTATTTTATCTTTACTAACTTTAAATGAAAAGACAATATAAGATTGTTTATTTATAGTATAAGGAAACCAGTTATAATATGTTTTATTACAACTGATTTCCTCTATTTTTTTAGATAGTTCATAATGACTACTAAACTTATAAACTAAATATAATTTTCCTTCAGAATTGTCTCCTTTTAAATTTGTATACATATTTACAAATGCTGGACAATCAAAGTAAGATATCTTTGCTTCTATAAAATCACTTAAAAATATTAAGCATTTGTTATAGTTTTTCAACACCATCACCTTCGTAGTATTCTACTGAGTGATCCCATTGATCTGTACTGATATGATATGAAATTTTCTGTAAAGAATTGTTAATTAAATCAACTTTCTCACTGAGTATTTTATCATTTTTCATGTTAAACACTCTAATTTGATTTTCAGAATCTTTACCTATAGCAATAATATATGCTTCAAAATCATATTCTTCAGAATTAAGATTTAATACCTCTTGCATATACCATTGAATTGCTAATCCATAATAAGCAATTTGTCTGTAATAATCATATTCTTCTACAGAATGTGCAAAATCATAGACATTTACAGTTGTTTTTAAGTCAATTAGAATTATCTTCTTATTAACATGATCAAAACATACTCTATCTAGTAAAGATTTACATTTAATATTATTGATTCTATTAACTTGCCAGTTAATATGAAATTCATTATGAGTTTCAAAAGTAGATGGTAAATTAAAAAGCAATTCATTTGCTTTCTTATGATTCTGAATATTTTCCTTAATCTTCTTAAGCATTTGTAAATCAGCAAAGCTAATTATCTTCTTATTGTCATCTTTCTTACTCAAGTATTCTAAGTAATCTTGATAAATCATAATAAGACCTTCAGCTTCTTCAATACATTTCTCATCAGATTTCTTATTACTATAAGCTTTTTTATAAGCAGATAGTTTAAGCTTATCTTGAGATTCTAATGGATTTACTTGCATAAGTCTATGATACTCATCTAATAAATCCTTTTGCTGTTTTACTTTAGGTGTTGCAAAATCAAGAATAATATAATCTTTCCAGAATTCATCTGGTTGAAGTAAATATTCATGAATCATAGTTCCTTTTTCAAGAAAAGAAAAACTCATTCCTTCTTCTTTTCCATCAAGCATATCACGAAAATACCTAGGACCTCTTTTAATAAACCATCCTATTGCAGAATTACTTACTCTGCTATTATCTTCGTAATAAGGAATACTAATATCCATCTTATTCTTTAACATACTCTATAATTACTTTTTCTTCTATAGCTTGTATTTCTATAGTATTATCAATAACATTATTGAACATTGCTTCAATTGCAATACGTTCATTATCTGTAACAATTCCTTCTACTTTCATACTTAATCCTCCATGTCACTAATTACAGCTGACTCAGGAACTTCTGCTGAAGTATCCCAAACTAATTCATCTTCTTTATCTTGTTGTAGTTCAACTTCTTTAAATGTCTTAAGCCAATCTGCTACATTATTATTGTATGCTTGACTAATAAGTTTATCTAAGAATGCTTGTTCTACTTGTTTCTTTTCTTTTTCTGTCATAATATCTAACACTACAAATTCATAATTCTTTTTAAAACTATAACAATTATTCAATCTAGAACAATTGTATCTTCCAGAATTTACGTCACTAGATCCATCATGCCAATGTCCATATAAATGATATTTACTCTTTCCAAAGGAGAAAACATCTAGAGCTTCATTACAAAATGGATTATCATGTGTTAGTAGTATATCACACTGTGGTATATCTTCATAAGTATCAAATCTACTAAATGCCCATCTGTCTTCTTGAAATTCAATTGGTTTAATCCAAGGAGACCCGTAGAATTTAATACCTTCGTATATATACATTTCATCTATAAGAAATACTAATTTACCTTTAGATAAAATTTGCATATGATCTTTAAAAGAACCCCATTCATTTAATTTATACTTATATTCTAAGTAAAAATCATGATTACCTGGTATAATAATTACCTTCTTACAAGGTAATTTATCTACCCACTTTATGAATTTTATTTCCCACCAATATTTAGATGCTTCAATATTTCTTTGAGCATTTAATGTTACTATATCACCGCATATACATAGTACATCACACTCAGGTATATTCTCAATGAGATTACCATGTATATCACTTATTCCGCATATTTTCATGTTTAATAAGTTTAAAGGCTAGAATATATCTAGCCTTATTTGTTTTCATGCTGCATCACAACATTCGTAATCATCATCACTGTATTCATTATCTTCATTATCATACTCATCGTCATATTCTGCAGTATCACTAACTTTAGTTGGTATATTTTCAGTAGAGATATTCATAATGTTTATAATTTCCTGAAGGCTAATGTCTTCATCTTCTAGCATTTTGACTTCACTCATGAAAGAAACAATATTATCCATAGAAAGTAGTTTGATATTATCTTTACAGAATTTTACTACTTCTTCTTTGTTCTTAATACCAAAATCATCAGCTAACATCGGTAAGAATGCAGCATTTTCATCAGGAGAATATCGACGTAGATAGCGAATACGTGAACAACGATCTTGCATATACTGACTAACTCGGCTTAAGTCATTGCAAGTCATAATTACTAGTTTCTGTGCAGTCTTTTCAACTCCATCTAAGAAATCTAGCATATACTCAGTTTTGAAGTTCTTTTCAACTTCATCAAACAAAACACACACTGGAGTAGTAAAGGACTTAAAAAACTTAATAAGTTTGCCTTCTGGATAATCAGGATTAACTACAATAATAGGTAAACCTGATTCCTTAGCTAATAATTTCATCGTCACAGTTTTACCAGTACCCTTCACGCCAGCCAGCATTACACCAGTAGTATTTGTATTTGCTTTATTAAAATAGGTTATAATACGCTTCTTAAATATGTCATCAGTTTTAGTAGAATAGATTTTCTTTGGTAGATTTAATTCACCATTCTCCTTAAATATAGGTGAATCTTCCCATCTATTCCAACTTAGATCATATACTTTACCAGGTATTAAATCATAATCAGCACCTTTAGGTTTTGCAATTATCTGTTCTCCTATTTTAATAAATTCGTTCTTTGCCATAATCTGAAAATTTAAGATTTTAATTTGTTGATTAATTCATCAACTTGTTTTTTATTCTTTACTAAGTAAAACTTAGTATCTGGTTCATTCAAGCTTAAATAATACTTGAATAGTTTTTCTCTGTTTGCCCAAGAATCTGTAGCAAATCCTTTGCATTCTATAACAAAACCATCTCCTACAAAATCTGGTAAATAAGTAATAGCTCTAACTGTAGAGTTATCATATACAAACTTAGGAAGTAAAGTATATCTGTGCTGTTCATATTCAGCTGATATACCTGCTTCCTTTAGTTTCTAATACGTATAAGCTTCTAACTTAGATCGAAATACTATTCCATCTATTTCTTGTTTAGTAGCATTACGCACTTTCTTGTTTAAGACTTGTTTTAGCATAATTAATATAATGTTGCATATTATCACTAGTTACTTTAAACGTTTCAATTCTTTCAGAGAAATTACCATTTTCATCCGTAAATCCTACTGAATGTAAGAAAGAATAATCTTTATTATGTTTGAAAGCTTTAAACATTTCTTTAATTGAATTTCCTATAAACTTACGTTTTTTATTCCATTCAATAAATTCTCCATGCAACAATACACTTACTAATTTGATTGGAATTAATAACAACTTTCCAAGTATTAGAGCTAAATCAAAAGGTAATGCTATTACTTTACCTATAGTTTTTAATAGTTTCATCTAACCAATTTTTTATCTCTTCAAAGCTATTTGCTTTAACAGCATCAGATACGTCTTTAGCTTTGAATTTTTTGTTAATAAACATTGCTTCTAAGCCTGTTTCTCGGCTTAATTTGCGACTTCTTTTTACTCCAGCAGTATCTCTATCAAAAAGTATTATAATACGCTTAAAACGCGTCTTAAGTTGCTCTAATACGTCTTTAGGTAGAAATGTACTCTCTGAAGATGGAGAAACTGCTGGTATACCCATCTCATGCAAACACATAACATCTTTCATGGACTTTGTGATAAATAGTATATCACCTTTTTGAGGCAACTGCTCATAGCCTTGGATATCATAGTCTGTAAGATTGTTTCTCCACTTAGTATATTTATCTGCTAGTGGTCTATATATCTTAAAGTTATTATAGACCTTATATGCATACATTGGATTTTCTCGTTTATAAGTACCCTTTACTATGCCATTACATAAATAATATTTAATACTATTTACATTGAATTTCTTTAGAGTATTTATAGAAATATTGAACTGTTTCCAGTAATTGATATCTACATCAGTAAATTCTTGACGTACTACACCAATTACTGTTTCAGTTGGCGGTATATATTGCTTAGAGCTAACGAGTTTAGTGTTATTAGTAATGTTTAACTTATCTACTATATCAGATAGTATATCATTATATTCTGTTTTACCAGTAAATAATGATACAAATTTAATTACATTACCACATTCACCTGTTCCATGATCTTTAAAAAGTAGTTGTTTAGTACGTTTACTATAGTAAATACCAAAGGATGGATTTTTATCCTTCCTAAATGGACTATTGTATATCATACCTACTTTAAATTGACCTATATATTTTGCATATATATCATATTCTGTTACTTTAGAAAGTATCCAATCTAGAGTAATGTTATCTGGGAGTTTTGCTCGCTTTCTACTATACATATGCAATCTGTTTTAGTTTGCTACTAGTCGTGGAATCGAACCACGCCTATCCAGAGATAGATTTTTATTTCTGCTGTGCAGGCTCACGCTTCCATAAATTATCTAATATCCTTAAATTGATAGTGCCATATAGGATTGTTACAAATCTTCCTAGTAGTTGAAACTATTCTTCTTTATTAAATAGTTTCGATATTCTCTTTATAGTTCGTTCTGCATCTTCATCAGTTAAAGCTTCACCTGTCTGAATGTAGATATCAGAAGTTGTTTCTTTCTTCATTGGTCTAACTGAATGCCCGTATCCCCAATTCATTTTAAATTTAGCATTCCAGAATTTAAACATCCAGTATCTAAAGAACCAAGGAGATATTGCTGTAAGTATTTGTCCTTTAATTAAAGGATCTTCAAACTTCTTAATTATAACTTCAACTCCAAGAAATCCTATAGGTTCTCCGTTAAAATAACCAGGATCTTCATTATCTGCATATGCAGATATTTGAACACGATATCCTTGGGATTCTAGCATATCTATTATTCTCATAGCAGTATATGCACGGATCATAAGATTTTTAGCTGAACACCAGCAATTCTCACATATAGAAATATGAAGCTTAACGAACTTACCAGTACCTATACCATGTGTAGGTATTCTTTTCTTTAGGCAAGGTAGACCTTCTATATACCGATCAAAGTTCATATCATCTCCATCAGAATCATCGTATTTATATTTATGTTTACGACCTCCTAGATTTATATCCTTTTCTATTTTCTTTAAATTATCTAGACCTTTGGTATAACTATATTTAGAATTATATATTTCTGCTGTAGATAATCCTCTAAAACTAGGATCATCGTTACTTTCAATATTATTTATTTCAGCAGGATCACCTCCTTCAATATTGTCACATTCTCTATAAAATTCATCTAATGAATTTATATTAATATTTAAATTCAGTTTTTTCATTACGCTGCCGTTTTAAATTTTGCTGTTACAGTAGAATTTGAAAAATCTTTACGTATAGCTTCAATTATTGAAGCAATACTTTGTTTAGTTTTATTTTCTTCTACTTTTTGAATATATTGTTTTACTATATTCTTTTCAGTATCAGACCAGTTAATAATAAGCATATCTTTCCAGTCTAACATACCTACTTTCTTCATCTTTTCTGCTGCTTGAATCATACGAGTAGAAGCAATACGACGTAATGAATTTATTTTAATACAGTTGCGTAGTAAATAAATATAATCTACTACTTCGTGATCAAATTGTGACTCATATTTAACAGAGTAATCTACTTCAATTATTGCTCCAGTAAAACGGTCAATTGTTGAAGCATCTAACTGGTTATTAGCAACATACTGACGGTCTGCTCCATTACCAAAAGTATTTGATGTAGCAATAATAATACATTCAGGATGTCGTAAGACAGTACCTGTAGTAGTCTCTATTTCACCGTTTGCCAATGCTGCATTAATAACCTGTGCTACAGATGGATCGAGCGCAGTCATCTCATCTATAAGAATTATTGACTTCTTAGCATAGAATTTAGCAAACTTAGTTGCTTCACGAGTAGGATATTTATATCCTGTAAATTCTGTTGCAGAAGTACCAATACCACAAGAAATACATAAGTAAGGAATATCTAGTTCTTTAGCTGTATTACGAGCTATAGTTGATTTACCACAACCAGCTGGACCAACCATCCAGATGTTATTCATACCTGCTTTAATTAAACTTTTAAGCTTGTCTTCTGGTTCTAGTGAACTAAATGAGAATTGAATTTTCTTTAATTCTTCTTTTTCCTTTTCTTCTTCCTCTTTCTTTTTAAATTCTTCTTCTAATTTGTTAAGCAATTCTTTGATTTCTGTTTTACTTCCAAATTGTTCTAGTGCTTTTTTCTCTATTTTTTTCTTCTTTTTGAGATCTGCTATATTAGCTATTTTAATAGCTCCACTACATACTTTGTACTCTTGTCCAGTACAATTTGTCATAGTATATTCTCTGGATTGTCCTTTCTTTCCTTTTACTTCTGAAGTTAATATTAAGAAAATACCTTGCTGTGCTTGTTGTTTTCCTTTAGGATTGTTATATTTTATACTACCATAAAATCTATTTCCAGGTTTTAAATCATGAACATTTGTGTTACTATTAACTAAAATATTATTTTCAGGTGTATTATCTTCTTGATTTTCAATCTGTTTATCATGCTCTGTAGCTTCAGATATTTCAGTATCTTGAGTTTCCGTATTTGCATCTACAGGATCTTTTAATTTTTGCTCTTTCGCACTAGACTTTGCAGGTTGATCTTTTTCTATATCTTGAATATGTTCTATTTCTACCATGATGATTTGTTTTAATGATTAAAAAAAGAATAAGGGTAGCTTTTACACTACCCTTATTTATTAATAATAATCTACTTTATATTAAAATGGCAGATCGTCTGTTTTATCTGTAAAAGCTTGTGTATTAGTAGTAGATGAAGTTGCACTAAACGGATTATCGTTTTTTACTTCTTTATCTGCTACAACAGGCTTTGTAAATTGGTCAATATTTAGCATAGCAATAGAAGATGTTTTACCTTCTGGTAATTCCATAGGTTCAATAAAAGTATACTTAGCATAATTAGGCAAAGTAGTATATCCTTTATCATTATATACTATTTTTGCTCTAAGTTTTTTACTCTTATCTACTTTGTTCAGCATATCAGTAATCCACTGAGCAAACTGTTCAAAGCTTTCTCCATTAAAGTCAAGCTCTTCATCTTTATAGTAACAGTTAAGTATCTGCAACATACGAGAATACTGTTTATCCATTTTTGTTTGAAGCTGTTCCTCTGTAGTTACAAATCCACCAAGTGTAGGTTTCCATTCTGTATGAGTTAATGTTGCTCCATCTTTCTCAAAAACAATTTCTAAGAATTGATTACCATTAGGAGAAACCTCTGTTTTTACACTCTTCAATACTACATTTTCAATAATACCAGCGGGAATATACTTAATATCACTTTTGCTAATACTTGCTGCACGTTCTTTACTATATGTCATAATTTCAATATTTTTAAGTTTTTAAATCAGGCTGCACACTCGTCTAAATAAATTTTATCCCAGTGAACTTTAATATCATTATTTTCATCGCTTTCTGCGATAACTATCTTCTTACCTCGTAAGTGAGGAGCTCTAGCTTCTCTTACTGAATTATCTCCACCTTCAAAAGATATAATAGTTTCGTTCTTTTTACGATAGACATAACCAACAGCATCTGCTTCGCCACATACTATATCACCTAGTTTTCCTACTAAATCTAGTGCCATTTCTGATAATTCTTCTCCTTCTTTATTAATCATTTTTTCTTTAGTATGACCAATAAGAATAAAATTATCACACAGATTACGAAACATATCTATTACTTTTCTAACTGCCATACGAAGATACATATATCCACTACCATTTGGTAATGTACGTATATCATCTCCATTATAGGATTTACCCATTGGAGTTTGACGATATAATACCTTAGCATAACCTAGACACATTTCTTCTAATCTAGTAGCATTATCTATAGCAATATATTTATAGGGCTTGTTACCAGTTTTAGCTGCTTCTTCACCAATTGCTCTAGATATATTACCTAAGTCTTCAATAGTACGAGCTTGAATAGAGAGAGCTTCTAGAAATTCTGAACCTCCCTCTAAGTCTATAATAAGACAGTTATCAAGCTTTGATAATAAAGTAGTTTTACCTGATTTAGGTCGACCAAACAAGATTAAGAATCTTGGATTGTTAACCTTTGGTTTGTTTTTCTCTTTTGGTAGTATTAACATATTAAAATAGGTTAATGCTTTACCTGTGAGATTCTGAAATTATCTGACAAAAACTGAAATTTTTACACAACGTAAAGTTATTCGTTATTCATTGTTGAGAATATTGTTAACAGTAGTACTGTTACTAATATTAATAATAACATTTACTATATTATTTTTATCTGCTTTACGATAGTTATTCAAAAACAGACTAGGATTATCAATAGGAATGATTGTATAACCAATTTGAATAAACTTCTGGTAAATACGTACAGGTTGACCCATGTAAGTAAAATCGTAACCACGATCTTCTTCATAGTCTTCCATGATCTTAGCATATTCTGCTAGTCGTTTCAATGCTAAATCAAATTCTGAAATAGCATCATATTGACGCAACTTAAATGCTCGATTTGCGAACGGACATGTAAGTGAATTATCATATGAACATGTCGGTCGATAATATTTTTTATTGAATGCAGAGAAATGTGCATTTCGATTGCATCCAAAACATAGCAAGTCTTCAGGACCTGCATATGATACACTGTATTCCGGATCTTCCGGAGTGTGAATTCCATACCATTTAGCAAACGGTAAGCGGTTTTTAACTTCGTTTAATATACGATTTTTCAAAGAACCCTGAGGGTCAATATTTTGTTTCGGAAGTTTAATTGTAAAACCTTTCATAATCAGCCTTTTTTAATTTGTTTAAATACTACTTTTTGTTCTTCAGCACTTGCAGTATTTGTTTCAATTAGATTGCCATATTGAAGTTCGTTTTCAAATTCTAATATACATGGTTCACCATCTCTTACTTTTAAGAAATGCATATAAACCTTATTTTTTACAGGTAGACGACGTACTCCATATATAGCTAGATTAAGTATCTCTGGTCTATGAACAGCAATAACAAAATCACTAGCTTGAAATATTGCATCAGATGCTGATAAATCACTTCTCATTGGGAAGTGAGTACTTGGATTATTAATTCTATCAGGACTTTCAATATTACGATTCATCTGTGAAAGCTGTATTATACTAGTATTAGAAAGTTTTTTCTTCTGTATAAACATTTTCTGTAAATCGACTATTGTACTTCTTTCTCCACCTTCTCCATTTACTAGAAGAACGTGGTCTAATACTACTATTAGCCAACGACCGTTAGCTACAGTATTATGAAAGTAATCTATAGTATTACCTATTTCTTCTACATTACATACTTTATCAACAAAGTATATATTGTATTTCTTAATGGTTTCAGCTGCCGATTCAGCTTTTAACAAGTCTTCATCACTAAGTGTTTCTACTGAACTATACAATTCAGATACAGTTTTCTTAGTTTTATTACTTATTACACGACCAACATTTCTGTAGTCTACCATTTCTAAACTAAAGTATAATACTACGATATCCTGATCAGGATTAAGATCAATTAAATCCATTACTAACATATTTGCAACTGAGCTTTTCAATGTTGTTATCCTATTAGTTTTTTATCTAATAGTTCTGGAGATTTCTCTCATTGGTTATCGGTTGGTCATTTCCAACCCAGTTCAGCATATTTTTTCACCCACTTATTTCAGTTGGGGTGTCGAACACTCTTGGGAATATTATATTTATTCAATTCCTATGCGTTACGGTGATAGTTAGCCTTCCGCAATCTAACTATTTACCACGGAATTAACTTTTCGGTCTTTTCCGTATTTGCTCGATAATTCTCTATATAATCCCTTATATAGACGGCAAAATTCTTTATATCTTAAATATTTTCTTTCTAAATAGATTTCTGCTCCATTGTATAAAATACTAGATACATAAGCTCCTCTTTTTGCATTAAAAGATAATTCATATACTTTACTACCTTCTCTTTGATAAAGAATATTATCATACTCTAAAGGTAGTTGTTTTTGCATTTCTGATAAAAATTCAGAAGTTCCTAAAGCTTTTATTTGCATTTTATTGTGGGTATTATTACAATAAGATATAGTACCATCACCATCAAAATAACCTCTAATGAAACTATATATTAACCAATAATTTGAGAATATAGTTATATTTGGAAATTTTAAAGTTAATGATTTTCGTGGAGTACATCCTAAATTATTTAATGTATTCCACATATGCTTATTGTTAAACATCAACCTACAACGTTTAGTTGTATCATCATAACCACTACATTTAACTATCTTTATTTCTTTTTCATAATCAATAGCTTTTGCAAACTTTTTTAAATGTTCAATATCTTCTGCCTTTAATTCAAGACTTATTTTATATCTTCCATTTTTAATTTTGCCTTCTTTTGTAGTATATGATGGTACAGATAAATTACCATCTGCAAATAGAAAACCTAGCCAATAAGCTTTTTCTTCTGTATCTATTGTATCAAAATAATTGTAGTTCATATAATTACATATTTAATAATATGTATATAACGTAACTACAATATAAGAGTTAAATAATATTTAAAATATTTAAAATAAAAAGCGCTATTACCACTACCTGATATACCAGCTATAGTAAATATCATATTTGGTTCAATTCCGCCAGTAGCTTTATTGAATTTATCCCATCTAGTTTTTAATGATACTATACTATGATTTTTTCTAGCTTTAATGTAGTTTATGGATTTATTTGCTACCTGAGATATTGACTCAAAAGGTAGTATTTTAACGGCATTCTGTTCCGTATTCTCCATAACTTACAGGTGTTTCAGATTCATAACTCATTTGCTCTTCAATAACCTCCCACTCATGTTGAGTGAGCCATTTCCACATCGTCTTCATATAACCTATCTTACCAGTTATCATTTTGTTTTCAATTTCATATTGAAGACATTGAAGAAGGTGTTCGTGCATTGCTCTAGATTTACCTACGATACGATTATATTCTTTACGACACTTATTTATATTAGATCGTAAAAAACCTTTAGTACCATCTGGTCTTAAAACATACACTGGAAATACTTCATAGAACTCATCAAACCATGTCTTATCTTGTTTTGTACTTGACAATAGTTTTTCTGTAGGACTATAAATTTTATTATCTCCTGAAGTAGTAAAGGAGATAAGGTCATTGTTGATTAACTCTTGTATGTCGTTTTCACTTATTCGGCTGAGAAACTTGTGAACGTCTTGATTATTACTTTGATTATCATTCAATACAAGGGTTAAAAATACTAACTGATTAATTGATATTTCTCCAAAAATATCTAATAATGTTGTATCTAATTCTAGTATCATAATATAGTATTTTATGAACTAGTCTTTTGATACAATATGATAAAATCTGTTAAAACAGACTTAGTTGTTTTGTTTTTAGGGTTGCTATTATTTTATTAGCTTCTGTTATATAATAATTATAGTTTATTTTAGGATCATTTTTTAAATCATCAAAATTGTTTAGTAAAGTAATACCAGATGCTGTTAACATGTTTTGATATTTCTTTACTCCATTTTCTACCTTCCATTTATATAAAAAATATCCATTTGTTGATGCATAAAATCTATTCGTTCTTTGTTGTTTTATACCATTATATTCAACTGTCCATTGTTTACCTGTTTTTTCAGATATTAAAAATTTAGTAATATCTTTAACAGTTGGAATAAAGTCTTGTGGTTTAATTCCTTCAAGAAAGAATTTTTCTACAGCTAATGGTATAATTGTAGGAGTTAACCCTTTTCCTAAAATAGTTTTAGTTAAAAATGTTCCTTTTTCTTTTATACCATCTTTTTGTTTACCAAAATAATCATTTACAGCTAATTGATAAAAACATTCAAATTCTTCAGTTTCAAATGTTAATTTACTTATTTTTTCAAAGTTTTTAATAATTTGCTGTAATTCATTATATTTAGCTTTTTTAATGCTGTATAAAACACCATCTGTATTTACTTGGTAAATAGTAGCTCCTAATTCTAAAAGCTTCTCACAGAGCATTAAAAGCAGTAATTGACCATTCATTCTAATTTGCAAAACTGCGAATGGAGAATATAACCAACTATATTCATTTTGATAGTTGCCCGTAACAGAGTTTAAAGTTAATTTCTTAGTATCTGCTTCTAATTTTCGTTTAGCTTTTTTAGCATCTATTCTTTCTGTATATACTTTGGTATATATATCTAAAAATACTTCTTTATTTAAATGAGGTGGAATAAAACCGTATTGAATAATTAGACTAGGATATAGTGAATTAGCATCAGAATCTAATAATAATTCGTCTTCTTTTGGAATTATTATTTCAGGTTGATTTATACTATGTATACCACCAACTCCAATAGATATTTCTAAATTATTTAATAAGAATTTTTTATTCCAACCGTTTCTACCTGGTGAAATAGTTAAACTTTTCATTTCGGTTAATAAATTTTGAAGTACTGTATTTTTGAATTTGATATTAGGAAGTATTACATCTTTTAATGGTATAAAATCCATTGGGCTACGTAATTCTTCTAATTGCTTTTTATCAATTCCTGTTTTAGATATATATTCTTTTTGAAGTATATCTACGCCGATACCTACTCCATCTTTTGAAAGACAGTTTATGTGATAATTATCTTCAATATTTATTCGTAATTGGATATCTTTTTCACATTGTTTGAGTAATTCATAAGTAGATAATACATCGTTTATATTATAATTGATCATATCATCTATTTCTTGTAATGCTAATGGAGATTGCCAATCACAATTAAATTCTTGAACATTTTTATACATCATTGTTACTTGCATTTCTTTTAAAGAAACTCGTAACGCTTTACTATATAACATAGTAAGTAAATCTAATGTTAGAAAGTTTTTAGCATATTTCCAACGTTTCCAACTATCAATATTATCTTTATCTTGTGTAATGGTGTTTGATAGATTAAATATAGATTTACATATTTTACTATACGTATACTTAGAATTAGAGAAAAACTCAATGCAATAATTTATGATGGGATTATCATAATGAATATTATTATAACCTGCAAAATAAGCATTTTCTGTCAAAAATAGATTGCACATTTCTTCTATGTTATTTTTTCTTTCAGAACATTCATATTTTATTAATTCTTCTGTTTCAGTATTTAATAAAGTACAATGAAATACATTCTGAAAAACTTCAATATCATAGACATATACTGTTTTTCCTCTTATCTTCATAGCGTATAAATTTGTAGTGATTCTGCTCAGACTCGAACTGAGATTTAAATTTTAGAAGAATTTTGTTCTATCCCTTGAACTACAGAATCTAGAGGCAGGATTCTTTATAGACTATCCTGCTAAAAGTCTCTTCGCTCTACGCTGCTTGCTTTATCTCTGGCAAATGTTTAGCAAAGCATTTCTTTTCTAAAGTTGCTCTATCTACTATCGTAATAGATTCATAGTTACTATATTTATCGGATAACTTTGTATTCAATTTAGTAACTACTTCAGTAAGTTGTTCAATAGGTAGATTAGAGTAGCTTGTCTTAAACTCTTTATCGTTTGTAGTAGCTATAACTACTTTATACGGTCTTTGTTCTAAATATTGTAGCTTCTTAGACATCTTGAACTCTGCAAGTTGTTTAGCTACTTTCTTAATTTTCTCTTCGTGAGCTGCTTTATAAGCTTGTTGTTTAGCAATACGTTCTGCTTTATTGCTACCATATAGATTCTGTACCAATTCTTTATGGTAACCAGAATAAGGACGTTCTTCTAATAACTGTTTTTTATCCTTCTTATCAGATACCTGTGTAGGTTTCTTAGGAATACTAGCTATACCTTCTTTAGTTTCATGATACTCCTTTCGTGCATTAGTAGCTTCAGGAGTCCACTTATAAGTATATATTTCTCTACTTACTATCTTATCATGACGACGAGTAGTTATAAATTCCTTTGTCATAGGCTTAATATTTTCTGACAAAGATATCCCTTTGCTACACATAGCTTTATAATCTGAGGATTTAGTTAATCCATAACGTTTCTGTAAGTTTTGCTGGTATTTAGCATTTTTCTTATTTCTAGTTTCTTGATTCATAACAATTGATTTTAATAGTTAAAAACTAAAGGAAGCTAAATAGGTTAATGTTTTAAGATTTCCCGTACGTACTTTCCCTATCGCTTCCTTGTTATATTTTAAGCAGCTAAGCACATTGGAGCAGCAGAATCATCAAATTCTGTTTCTTCGTTGAACTTAGTAAGTTTCTCTTTTAACTTCAGAATCTCTAAATCGAGTTCTTTTATTCGTGCTTTAACCCAGTTTGAAGTTAAAACTTCAGTCTTATTCAGAGCTTTTTTACCTTTCTTAGATTTAAGAACAGGATTCAAAGTTCGTATACGACTAAGATGTACTTTCATTTCCTGTAATTCACACAGTTTAAATACATCTAATTGATTACAATCAACAGGTAAATCACTGAATTTCTCCAATCCCATATTAATACATAGTATCTTTAATTTAACTATTACTCGTTCATCCGTAAGACCTTTAATAGTTTTATAAAGTTCTTTCAAATCGTAAGTACGTTTATAGTTACGATTTACTACATTTTCAATAGAGATAATATTCCAATATTTAGTAATATCTGCTGATAGTTTATCACGTTTTTCAATAAAATTATTTGCTTTCATATATACTTGATTTTAATAATTTGACAATTAATTAATTATTCTTAGTATATTAGAAAGTCTACCTGTGTAGCTATTAAACTGATCAAAGTTTAATAACTTAAAATATCAGCTATCTTCACAGACCACTGATATACTACAAAAAATTAAGAATTAAGACAGGCAAGATCAAATTCTAGAGCCTCTGTCACATCTCGATATGGCATCCGATTCTTATTCTCTCGGCTTTCCAACACTTAGTTACCTTAGTAACATTATCAGAGGCAGTTTAGTAAGAGTATATACGAACCCAACCAAATGTATATACTCTTATTGGTTTTATGTTGTTTTTAATTATTTTCTACTTAATACGAACCCAACCAAATGTATATATTCGATTATAAATCTCCTTCAACATGCAAATTAACGGGTATTCTTTCATACCCAAAGTCAATACAAGCATTAGCTATCCCAACCATTCTGCGACGCTTGCTATTACCCATATTTTTATCAAAGCCTGGGTCATCTTTTGTAATATCATAGGTCAATTTCAATGGACTGTTTTCATCAAGTAATGTACAATAATATAATAGTAACTCGATTACTTTCTCTTTTTCATCTTTCTTAAGTACTTTGTCAATTGCTTCTGTCAGAAACCCAACCAAACCTGACTTATCACAATTGTTACTTTCTACACCCGTAATGATAAAAGCTATTCTTTGTACTAAACTAAAAAAGTCTATTACATAATAGGAATTAAACCACTTATTTACCCAACCATATTTGTGGCGTCCTATTAATATAGTTCCATCAGTTCCAACATTTATCTTTTTGCTTCCATCCATCAGCAAATTGTTTTGAATACGTGGATCTGACATAATTAGCTTTAACATTTGCAAGTGATATGAATCTATTGGCTTCTTATTTGTTGCCATAGTTTATATATTTAAGAATGATTACTCGTCAATGCTTTTATAGTAAGCTTCAGTGTCGTCCTTAGTAATTTTGTTGATTTGTTCCAAAGAAGCACCTTGGTTTGCTAACTCATCAATAAAATTGTTAAGATCAGTTAAATTACTTTGATTTAACTGAGTGACAACTTCAGTTACCATCTTCACATTCCAGAAGAAACTCCGCTCTCCTGTTGCTTCAAATTTCAGAATAGCGTCCTGAACATCCTTCGGACCGGCTTTCAGAATAGTATCTACATCAGCCCGTAAGTCAAATTGCAATTTTTCATCATTATTAAACATAATGACAATTTTGCCATTTGCTGTCCGCACGATATCTACGTTGAATAAATCAACAGTTTCAATCATGTACTTTTTCATAGGATTTGCAAGTACTAGACCTGTCATATCGCCAGCTAGTTTCTTCTTGTAATTCAAATCCAAATTATCACTTACAGGAATAGCTAACCGCCGACCAACCAATGCCCGGCTATAAGCAATTACTTTAGTACGCAATGATGATACTTCTTGCTGAGTAAATCCTTCAGGATTCTTAAACACGCTTTCATAATTTTTATCCATAATTTTCTCCTTTCTTGATTCCGTAATTGATTTTACCTACGGAGTTAGTTAATACTATGTTTACTTAAAAAGTTGAGCTATAGAGTTCTTCATATAAGTAGTAGAGTGTCTTATATCTCTCGTTTAAAATTAAACTTCAAATGCTACTTTTGTATTCAAACAATATGAACTCTATAACGTAATTTTGCTAAGATTTGATATTAATCTGAAAAAAACTATAAAATAAGTCTTCATATTACTAATATTACTACTAGAACGTGATGTTATTACTTCACTCGGCATTCCCCGTAGGACTTTACTCATTAGACAGATGAGTCAGCCGTTCTTCATAAGATTATTAATACTAAACTAAAGAAATATGTAATTCGACATCTGAAAATCGAATGTTATGCTAGTTAATACCTAAAGAGGTACAACGGGACTCCAACGGTAGGAGATTTATACCCATCAAATAACATTATAACTGAAATTATCTGAAAATCGAATGTTATGCTAGGTTTCTGATTATTTAAAGAGCCTAACAGTAACCGCTAGCAAACGTGCTCTTTTCCTGTTATAGTGAGGAGTACTGCATATGCTTTATAACTTACAAATGTTATAATTAGCTATCGATAATGCTTCTACCGGTTTTATTACTGAGCTGTTTATGTTTCAAAACACCCACTCTATAGCCTTGTTAGTTTACTCTAACTGCTGCGTGTACTTACGACTTTGTTCTTATTCTGCACATAATTCTTAGGATTTCCACCTATCATCCTTTAATGTAAGGAATCAGCGTCACTTTACATATATTGTTGCGCAATATACTTTAGATGGTTCTAATGTCAGCAATTATATTGTACAGTCGAGGGTGGCTCGGATTTACTTTCGTCATCTTATCACTACTCGTCCTAAAACCTACCATTGAACTTCCTCATTAGTTAAGTTAAACATGTTAAGTCTCTCGTAATAAAGACTTCCTAAATAGGTTTACATTCTGTCACTTCCCGTTAAGACTACTATCTAGTGCAATACACAGATTTTTCTCCGATCTGCTTCGTGTCCGTCTTTTAATGTGTCCGCTTCTCTTCATCCCAGGAGTGGGGCGATGCTCACCTTCACATATACTCTTAAGGATAGAGTATCTCACCTTGTGCAAATTTGATAAAACTCCAGTTATGCTTCTGGATAAGAATAATTTAGTACTTCTAAGCTTTATGTCTTCTGCTTAGTATTGAAATAGTGTTATTGCGCACTTCATCCGCTAGTTATCTTTATATTCCTGTTGCAAAGCACTCTAGGTTTATACTCAGACAAGATAACAACTGAGTTTGTTATAATATTACTTGAACTCACATACTCCTCATTTCCTGAAGAGGTCCGTTGCAGGATTCCTTATTTATTAATATTGGATCATTGCTACTCAGCCAAAAGGCACACAATCTACTACTCACTTCGTCACTCTATCCCTCTATACTGGAGTGTATAGTAATACAAGCTTAGGATTAGCTATGTACTGATTAACATAACATTGTGCATAGGCTTTACGCCTAATCCAGGTAATCTATCAATATTTTTTCAATAAGTAGTGCTATAATATTATAATTAAGTACCTTCATATATACTATCTCTAAACTTATTAAGTTACAATATAACTGTTTAGATAAGTATAGAACACTATACTGACATTTTTATACGATCTATGTCGTAAAGGGGAGTTTGGAGCTACCCTAGAGCGTTATATGCTCGATAATGTTCAGCACGTGGTCTTGGACACCACGATTTGTTGGGCATCATCGTGTTTATTACTCCTTCTTGATTCAAACTATGATAAGTCTGCGAGTAACTTAAGAGGATTTCGTTCCCCTTGTACGGTTCGATTTTGTAAGCTGCTCCTTACTAATCGCGTCTTCTGTATTCTATCTCCAAACGGTTCTCATAGATACAATAGGGTTGTACACGCTCTCCCTATTTCTTGTTATCTTTTCAGTCTATAGATAGTATATAGACATAACAAGTTATTATACTTTCAGTAATAGTCTATAGTTGTAGCTATACCCTATTCCTACTAATATTCTGTACTATCTTAATTTTAAGAAAGTAATCTAACCATTTACTTTCTAATCCTTTGATTTAGACATCTCTGGATATACACCATTATAGCTCTATAATCGCATTGGCTGTTCTAGTTGCGACTCAGATTCATCTTCTCTGATTGTTGTTGTTTCAGTCTTTGGAGAATATCCGTACAAGTGGTTTTATTCTCTTTAACTGATGGCAGTTCTCTTACCTTAATGTATTTAGGTACTTCCTTCTCTACAATAGAAGTTAGATAGATGATACTGTCTTTCTTTTTGATTTCAACATTGATATTTTGTTCTGGGTTGCTTTGTCCATTTAATTTTACAGCGTTATTGTTCAAATTAATATCAATATTAAAGTCTTTTGCCCGAGGTACATCGGTGAACTTCGGAATCACATATTCATGTGCGGTGGCGGTATTTGTATAATTAGTTACAAAACCTACATAACCACCGAAAGCTAGCATTGCTAGCGTAATTAAAACTGTTGGTCTTTTACTCATTTTGATAATGCGTTAGTTGTTACTTTTTAGTAGCATACGCAGATTTTTCAATATAGAAAGTAAGAGGATTCAAAGAGGTTGATGTGTACAAGCTAGATACTTTCTGCATTACTTGTTTCAACATCTTGTCATTCATTTCTGCTCCATAAGCAATCCGTAGATTGTTTACAGTCTTTATTGCTGAAATGTGTTTACCTTTAAGATTCAGACCCTTGATTTCCGGATATACAAGTTTGTCTTCATCTTTACCTTCATTATTAGCAGAAGTAATAATACGATTGATCAGATCGTCATTAGTTCCACTAATTAATTGAGAATACCGTTTTGCTTCTTCTTCGTAATTATTGTTTTTTGCAGTTTCATCAGTAATCTTCTTAGCTAAGAATACTTTCACAACATTAGCAACTTGCGCATCGTTGTATGTTGTTAATTGATTCTTAAGCCAAGCATGAGATGCTAAAACTGACAAATTACCTGTTAGGTTACCCCAAATAGCATTTGCACAACCTTCAAGCAATGTAGCATTCCGTCCTGCTTCTTTCATCTTAAGCAATACAGTTGCTAATACTTGTGCTGGTTCTGCATTTTTATCAAGCTTATAGGCTTCTCGTGCAAATTCAATCATATTTGCTACGTTCTTACCTATACCTCCTGATTTCTGCTTGTGCCGCATGTTCATAATAGTACACATTGCTGCTACTTTCTGTTCATCGGTAACACATTCTTCGGGTTTTGGCATTTCCTGAGTTTGCGGAACTTTAGCATCTTGTTCTAAAGCTTTCTGCATTTCAGGATTTGTCTTTGCGACAGCATCTTTGAAGTTAATCTCAAGCTGTCCATCAGATGTTTTGCTAGGAAGCAAATTAACACCGAGGAACAAAGAAGCTGTTTCATTCAAATATGCAAACATTTCTTCATTCACAGTAAAACCTTGTTCTTTTGCATCATTCTTGAACTGGTCATTCCATTTCTGAATTAATACAAACATCATAAGGTCTGCCTGTTTTCCTGTTGCTTGATACATTGCCCGATCGTCTTTAATCTCTTCACGGCGTTTCAGAATTGCATTCATCAAATCCACTGAGTGATTTGCATCAATTCTGTCACTGTTTTGAGTTACGATATTAGGCGCAGGAGCTGCTGCTGGTTTAATAGTTGGAGCATTGCTGATGTCAATTTCTTCAGCTTCTACTTCTTCTATTTTTTCCTTCTTTGGCTTCTGCTGTTTAGGTTTCTTTTCAGTAGGTGTAGATTTAGGATCTTCCTTCTTTGGCTCCTCAACTGGCTTAGTTTCAGGAACTTCAGCAGGAATAGGATTCTTAATTCCTTCCTTAATCCGTTTGACGTCAATTCCGTCTCCCTCCTTTACATTAGATACTGGGAAGAGAACACTAGTAGTTTCACTAGTTTCATTGTTCTTCCACTCGGCTTTGATATTTTCAATGCCTTTACTGTCTTTCTCAATCTTAAGAGAAAGTAGACTCATATACGGTGATTTTGTGCACAACATATGAGTTTCATATGCTGATTTACCCATTGGAGTCTGATAAACACCGCCTTTCTTTTGTTCAGCTGGTTTTTCTTCAACTTTCTTTTCTACTGGTTTAGGATCTTCTACTTTTGTTTCTTCTACTTTAGCTTTAGATTCTACGGCTTCTTTAGCCTTCTTTAAAGCTTCTAAATTTCTTGCTGCTTTTGCACTTGGAGTCTTTCCGCCTTTATTCTTTTTACTCATATTGATTATGATTACGCTGCCTTTCTTCAGCTTTACTTAAATAAATTAATAACTTAACAATTAAATACACTTAAATTATAAATTAAGTATAGTCAACTGTCATCCTCTATCTCTGCATCATTAGGCATAGTAGGTATTTTATCTCTATCAGTTGTTACTAATGTCTCACCTCCGTCTTCCTGACCCATTTCATAAGATTGGTTATCTACTGTCCCTACAAAAGCAGTAGAACCTTGAGATGTGGGATTAGGAGCCATAGTAACAACTAACTCTTGAGAAGGAGTATCTGAGGTATTTGCAACTACCTTTTTTACTCCAGTACCTACAACAAAGCCTAGTAAAAGTACGCATACTAAGAATACGTACAAACTAGCACTTTTACACATTCTAGAAATGATAAAAGATGCTAATGCTCCTAAAAGGAGTAAACAAAAACTAGTCATATTGTTGAAAGTATTTGTTAATAATCTGTTTTTTGTTTAAGTTTTTGTCTTGCTTTGTTTAAATCACCTTTTACAGCTAATTCATTCATTGCAAGCTCTTTAGCTATTTCTTTATAAGATAAGCCATCTATACGAGCATTAATTAAATCTTTATATTTCTTTTTTAAAGTAGGTATAGCTTGTAAGACTATATCTAATTTTTCCTTTAGAATTAAATTTTCTTCAGGACTTTTCTCTAAATCAGATAGTTGAATAGGACTTTCATCTTCATCAACATAGTTATTTAATTGCTCTTTTTTATTTCTACGTATGTAATCAATTGATGCATTTACAGCAATTGTTTTTAACCACATTTCAAATGAAATATGATTTACATAAGTAGAAAGTTTCTCATAAGCTTTAGTGAATACTATAGATGTTAAATCATCAGCTACATCCGTATTTTTTACTACATTAAGTATAGTATACCAAATATTCGATTTATATCTATAATATAATTCACTAAATGCTTTTTGAGAACCTTTTTTAGCTTGCTCTATGAGATCAATAATTTCTTGCGTCATATAAAGCTAAATTAGGATTTAGTGAGTTATAGTTAACCCAATAACTATAACCCTTAAAATCAGAAGGGAAGTTTTATGATCTCTCTGCAATAATAATTATTTATTGCAAAACATCTCTTATAAAATACTTCAGAAATGTGTTCTCGCCATTCTTCTTTCTCTTCTTCATTGAGAGGATATGCCATTTTCAATGACATATTAATAGCAATCCTTACTCTTACTAATCTAGTCTGAAGACTTAATATTTTATCTTCTAATAGATTGTTAAGAATATCCATCCACAGTCTTCTATTTATCCACTTATTGATACTTAGACAAGTGTTACTAGTAACTATCTTAGATTTTAAATTAGGTGGTATATTTGCCCAATCATCCAATACACTATCTGCATATCCTAATACTTTAGTATCAAAATTTGCAGAAGATATAATCTTGTCTAAAGTAAACCTATAAGGTTCCTCTAATTCAGCATTGAGTGCTTCAATAAGTCTCTTAAAATCGCTCATTATGGTTCTCTGTTTAGTGCTTTACAAATTACAGTGAATACATAGTTAGTTTGAGACATTTTTAGACTGTATTTCTTCTTTAAATGCAGTCTAGTTCTTACTTTAGCTTGTTCTACACCATATAATGGTAAAGTTGATTTATAGTAAGCAATACCTTCTTCGATGATTTTATCTTTTCTAGAATCTTCTCCTAAGCCTTCTAGAGTCTGTAAATCACCAATACCTACATTATCAACTACTTCAGTAATAGATGGTAATGCAAATGTATACTTTTCAGGATACATCATAATATCTACTACTTCAGGACTGTCTTTAGTAAGATCTTTAGCTTTACCATTCTGTTTAAAGTAATTAAGATCAATTGCACCTACTACTTCTAATAATGGTTCTACTCCGCTTAAAAGGAGTAATACATTAGTTTCTGGACCTTGTGCGATCCACATACCTGCTTTTAACATAATCCTTTTGTTTTAAGTATTTTGATAAATTCGTTTTTGAATCTTTTTACTACAACTGCTGCATCCATTGGACTAATGTTGAATTCAGAAGCTACTTTTTTTCTAAATTCCATTTCTCCACTGCATTGCTGCATTACTTCTTGTAGTCTTTCTCGCTCTCCTGGTTCAGTCCAGCGAACATATTGAACAATTTCCATGTTAATTCATTTGATGTTCAAGATCTTTAATTTTATTATAGATGCCTACCCAATATAACAAGCCTTCTTTACTCTTTTCAGCTTGAAACATTTCATAAATTTTGCACCTATTATATCCGACAGTGATATTATGTATACCACGTCGCCAACCTCTACCTCCCTTCATTACTGATGGAGTTGCTTCATATACATACTCAATGAACGCAGTAAGTTTACGTTCTCTTGTAAGAACAATTTCCCAAGTCTTAGGTAATTTATTCCTAATAAAACCTCTTAAACCTTTAGTCATTATGCTTTATATTTAAATATTTTAAAATTATCTCCAAATTTAAATCTAATTGAATATATACTATTTTCAACAGTCGCTGAATTGAGCATTCTTCTAACTTTTGATATAAAGTCCTTTAAATAATATATATCATTTATATACCAAGCAACTATACGAATTTCTAATAATTTATCAGAACTAATACTAGCTTGTGCATAATTTGATAATGTACTACGACATCCATTGCTTTTATATAATTTTAATAATATATGAAGTTCTTTTTCTATATTACGTAGAATCTCATTTTGAGTATAAAGTTCTTTTTCTTTATTACTCTTTTTATGCCGACCACGATTCATAAGTAGTTTCTCTAATTGCAGACTGTAATCTTCCTATTGCTGTTATTATAGTATCTATTCTAATTACTATTTCGGTATCTCTAACAAAGTGTTTAATATGCTTTAAATTGGTAATCATTCCAGCTAAAAGCATAAGAGCAAGATTTCTCCTACTAGCCTTTAATTGATTTAAAGTTTTCTTTTTCATCTACAAAATATTTTTAAATATTGTTCATAATGTTTCTTTTCATTTATTGAAGCTAAAGCATCTAATTGATTATAATTCTTTTTAGTTAAAGTAAAATCATAATCTAATAATGCTTCTTTCAGATTGTAAAATACATTATAATCAAACAAATCTCTGTTACTTATTTTGATTTGTTCAATGAGAGCTGTTTCAAATATAGCTAGCAATCTCAGAATATATTTATTATTCTTTTTAACTGCTAGTCATAAACCTTTACTTCCTTTGCTATAATCTAAAGGAATGATTGCTGTTTTGTTATAATCTGTTTTCATACTCTTTGTTTTTAATTTTGATAATATTTGTTTACGGAGCGGGACTCGAACCCGCACTCTTCAGTATTGTCTACCTGTGTCTATCCATTTGCACGATCCGTAACCTGCTTTTTACGACATTAGCTTAGCCGTTGACTTATCGTATCACGCTGCGATACGAGTATAGTCTGTTACAAAATGTTTGTCATTTCTGACGTTATTGACCTATTCATTACTGTTTCTGCCAATCAATACATACATACCCCCTTGTTATTATTCTATAGTGGAGGTAGAGTCGGCGAAGACTCGTCTTGCTCAGGCATATAATGACCTAACAGTCAATAGTAGCATAGAGAACGATCAAGCTCTCTATACTTAATAAGGTAATCCTAAAGTAATAGTACATACTGTTGATTATGAGCATAAAAGCATTAAATCTAGTATATAATAGCATAAAGCTGCTATTACTTTAGAATTTATAGTCTTTGACAGAATACATATTATATCAAGTGCTCATCTAGCAAGCTAGAGACTCAATTGAAATATAGACATAAAGTACTATATGTATATGTATTTTGATATACTTACTGTTTTTCGTCTATGAGACTATCCTTTATTTTACTAGCATAAAAGCATTTAAATAAAGAATGATCTATTTATAGCACATGATCAGTAGGCATAATATCCTATTACTAGCATAAAAGCATTGAATAGAACTATCAATTTAGTTCATTTTGCCTGAACTCCTTAATGCGACAATGCGACTTATACAGTTTGCAGGGCTTACTTTTACTCTATTTAGCATAAAAGCATTTAGAGTTTGGATGTTGATTAAAGATAGATGTTTTCGTATCTTGAACCAAAGACTTCTTCTTTCGCTTTTGCAATAGATTCGTCTTTCTTTTCTGTAAGTTCTGAATACTGTTTGTCCCAAGCTTTGTAATCGCCGGTAGCTTCAAATTCAGCTTGAGCTTTCTTCAGACTTTCAGAAAAATCTTTCATAATGTTTTTGTGTTTTGATGCAAAACGTCCGTATCTTTCAGCTCTAGAAACAGCCTTTTCACAGTCCTGAATTCTACGTTTTACCTCACGAGAATCACGTTCAAGTTGTTCCTGTTGAATCTGTTTCTTTGCTTCAGTAACTGCTGATGCTTCAACTTTGCCGTCTTTTTCTTCTTGCTTTTTCATTCCAGCTTCAAAGTTGTATGCTCCATCAGTTGCTTTGTCATGTAACATTGCTATACCTAACACAATTGCTGTTAAATTCATAAAATTCTTCATAATTCTTGATTTTTTTAATTGTTAATAATTGATTTATTTAAGTGAATGAATTAATTCAAAATATCATAGATATCATTCCTTTCTTCTACAATATCTATTTGTATCTGAATAATGATATCTATTAATTCTTCCTTTGTTTTCTTTTCTAATTCTTCTTTTGTCCACATAATAATAAAGAAATAGAAAGTTATACTATCTATTCGTACGCCTTATTTGATAGCTAGCCCTTTTCCTTCTCCTGACCTTAAATAAGGTTGACCGTTGTATAGTCCGTAGGTATTAATCACCTTTAGGGGTCTGGCGTTATAACCTTCTGTGTTGATTGGATTCTATCATAACTACTTAATTAGTAATTCTTAATTAGACAATAGCTCTTTCCCTTTTATATGGTTGCATTTTAGAATGTTTAGCCTTTTTCTTAGACTGATATTCTGCTGCTTTTCCTGATTGTTTAGAACCTGGAAAATGAGATTCTTTATAGGTCTTTCCCATAGCTTATAACACTCTAATAGCTTGCATTAAAAGATCAAAGATATAAGCACATCCTTTTTTGTTAAGATATGCAATTGTAACCTCTTTTTCGTCCAACATCATTTCAATTTGAGTTCTGGTTAATTTACCATCTTCAATCAATCTCCAGAAATTAGCATTGATTGCAGCAATATTCATTAAACCAGCGGCAGTACATACTGTAATAACATCTTTTAAGATAGCTTCGATTGCTTGTACATTTGAAGTAGTAGTAGCGAATTTACTTGTTTCAAGTATTTCCGTATGTACTTCTTGTAGACCAAGTTTCTTAGCCATAAGAGCTACAGCTGTTACAATACTCTCCTGATTAATTGATGCAGGAATTCCAATAATTACAAAGTTTAAAGATTTCATTTGATATGAATTTAAAGTTGTTTATAAATTTCTTGACTATAGTACTTACCGCATCTTTCACAGTAAGTTCTTTTAGTAATAGGAATGTTTAATTCATTGTTATTAGGCTCATTTTTCCATTTATGCCCATGAATCAAACATTGTGAACGTAATGCAACTTCTTTTTGCTTTTTAGGATTATCTAATAATTCTAATTCAGCAAGTCGTTTAATGTTACTATGATAGGCTTTTAGCTTTCTGTAACTACTGATTTTCAGTTTGATTTTCTTAAAAATATTCATTCTTTCATATTTAATAGTTTTAATTATACAATATTTTGAGGACGTCCAGCTGCAACTGGAAGGTTTTATCAATCTTAATTATATATTAACACACATTTTTACTATACGCTTACAGTAAATGAAGAAATTAATACGTAATTTATACAACATATTGCAGTATATTGCAGGCTTGACGATTCACATCGTTGTTCGGCTTCTACACCAATACAGCTTAATTGAAATACTAATTAAAAATGACTCTCACTTAGTTTTAACTCATAAGCAGATATAGCTGTCAAACTAATCTTATTGGAGTACATGGTTTTAACGTCTGCACTAATACTAATCTCCGCCACCTACCTTCAAACGGCATTTGAACTACTGTTCTCCTGTCATCTGACCCGATTAGATATAAGCCCCACATGTTTGTCACTGATTCTCACAGTAAGGACGATTACTCCTATCTTCACAGACTGAAGTAACCTTATTTCTTACCCTAATAATTAATAGCTTCGTGAATCGAGTCACTATTAAGTTGTGGTAATGAGGACCTTGGCATACTATCTGGTATATATTCTTTTTGTATATCCATACTTCTCTTTATTAATTTATCATAAAAATCTTTATTACTAATGTAAATAGATACAATTTCATGATTTGATAAATCTGTACCTTTAGTTACAAGTATTTGAGTTAGTACTTGTTCTGGTATAACCAGAAATACACTATCTACATACTTGTCTAATCTCATGTTTTCACGCCACTGTAATACTTCTTGCACTGTTGGTGCTATTATTTGTTCAATTGTATCCGTTTCAGGGATTTGCTTTTCTCTTGGATGAGGTTTTACACAACTGATAAAAATTGCTAATGCTGCTATTGCTGCAAATAGCCAAAATACATGTTTACTTTTCATTCTTGATAAATATTTTTTATTTGTTTAACATTGAGTAGATTTCTTCTACTGATTCTCTTGCTTCAAGAACTATATCTTCTCCGTCACGAGTCAGAATATAGATAGAAGATCCTTCTGGATATTCTACTGATGGTATAACTGAAGAAATAAGATCTGCTCTTATAGCAGCTGGTTTTCCTTTACTCTCATTGTCATGTAATAATAAAAATTTACTCATTTTGATAATGTTTTAAGTTAATACTAAGTATATAAATGCTATTAATACAGCATCTATTACAATTAATACTCTTGTTACTGGATGTGTTTCATACCAGTTTTCAAACTTATTCCACCAAATATCTGCTAGATCAGCTTGGTTTGATTTCTTCGTATCCATCTTTTTTGTCTTTATATCCACTACCAAGTGTATATACAAAAGATAATACGCAGAATATAAATAGTGCGATTATCACTACTTTAGAGTAATACCAATAATTCCAATAATCGGTATATAACAGTCCGTACACTTCTTCATCAAAGAAATATATTCCTTGATGTTCAATAATCATCACAGCTGCAAATAATGCAGTTATGAGTCCAAATAAAAAATACATTAATTTTTGCATAATAACTATTTATTGATTAAACACTATTTGCTGTAAATACTATTGCTGTTACTATTGCTAATAATACTAACAAATATATTAACAATCTGATAGTAATAACAATGCGCCAGAATCGCTCATTTCCCATATGCTTTTATACTTATTGTTGAGTTCTCTCCAAAAATTGTATCCTTCTCTTGTACAATCCCATGCGAATGTACATTCGATTGCTGCGTAAGGATCTCTTAATTTTGTATAAAGACACGATAGGTTTATGCTATGAACGATTGCATATTTACTAGTATTATCTAGAAATCTATCTAATACTCTTTCTTTAATAAGAAAAGTAAGTAATAGATATGGCATATTAAATAATATTTGCCTTCTAGCTTTTTGTTGTTCTGTTAGTTTTTTCATTGATTGAATTTATTCTTCTGTGAATTTTAAATGTTACCTCAGTATCATTCTTAACTTCAATAGTAAAGTAAGGAGATGATTTACTATTTAGTCTTCGTTTGATATATTTAACTACATAATCTGTAGTTAATACTTCAAATTGAAGGAAACTACGCCATTTGCCAGTTTTACCTATGTGTAGTTTTGAGTTCTTACGATCAATATTAGTAACAGGATTAACGCTATTTTGATTACCAGCTGACTTAGTTACTACTAAATCACCTATTCTAAGATTCTGAAATTGTTCTAGTGTCATTTCATATTTTTAGTTTGTTTGATTAAACATATAAAGAGGACAGCTAATGCTGTCCCCTACTATTTACGCATAGTTACGTTGCCACTCTTTGTTCATCTAGTGACAGATGCTCAGAACTATTTTTCAAATCTAAAATAGTGAAAACTCCTTTATACTGAGTTTAGATAGTGCTTACACAAATCGTATCACACACTACGATGATACTATTAATTACGTAATCAGGCTCTGCATCTATATACAGGCTTGCCACTGCTTTTCTAGCTGCATTAAGTTACGCAATAAAGAACTCTAGATTAGTTTGAATACATCTAACTAATAGTTCATACTTTCTGATAAAGTGTTTTCTTGTTTTCATAATTTTAACTTTTAATATTATTAGTTAGATTAAAGTCTCCAATGATATTTTTTATTACAGGTATGAATTCATTATCGTATCGTAAAATTATACGATGTTGAATATTTCCTATTCCTCCTATTTCTTGATTTATTTCTTTCATAAGATCAATTTTTGGATTTTCTTTAATAGCTTCTATAAAGCATTTAAATGTTTCTTGTGACATATTATCATTATTGTTGATAATAATATCTAAAATTGTGTACCTTAGCATTTTATCTTAATTTTAAGTTAATAATCAGTTTAAAACACTACTATCTTCACAGACTGTAGTGTATGGTTAAGTAATAATAAAGTAAAGGATAGTATGGCTGTATCCTTACAATATAGAAATAAACTATTAGCATTTTACACCTAAAACTTTATGAGCAGCAACTCACATCTATTAGATAGTTTGCGCGCGTTTTATAATAAAGAAACTGGTGCCCTCAATGTCTTGGGAAGTTATTGAGTTTTTTAAAAAAAGTATCTGTCTTTCTAGATTGCCAATATTAGTTTATACTCTTAATATAAGAGTTTACTATCTTAATACCTAGGATAAGATAGTAGATTATTTAAAATAATAGTATAATCTTCCAAAACTATACTATTATTTTATGTTATCAACACTTATTTTGTGTTATCAACACTCACTATTACACACAGTAGCTAATTGTGTTTATTTAGTGACTAGATTCATAGTGGAAACGATTCCTTATGAGAATCCTACTTACTAGCTAGACTCTTGCGCTCAATACTATTATTTATAATAACAATATTTTTCACAATCGAGGGTCTTATTTCTCGGCAACTCCTACTTAATTTAAATACTTAATTTGAATTTTAACACATTTAAATATATCCCAAGTAATAACAGATATTTGGAGCATTATTTACACACTTTTGGTTGCTCGTTTTTGATCTTTTAATCAATATATACTTGATCAGTATGTATATATCTATGCTTCTTACTTTCTGAGCGAGTTTGCGATTCTCAGATTTCATATTTTCTATTACCACGCATTGGCTAATTAGAAGAGCCTTAATTAAATTAAGTTAGAATAACATAATTTTGCACAGTTTGTTTAGTTAATAAAAGACTAACCAGTCTGTGACTAACTTCTGGTTAGTCTTAATTTAATTTACTAGTCTTTACAGCGCTAGCTTTCTGTTTAGTTACTATAAAGATAATCAAATCTAGATAGTATTGTTAATCATAATCATACTTTATCTAATAGTATTAATATTATCCACAGAATAAATTGACCAAGTACAACAATTAATGTTATAGTTGTCATTAAATTGTTCTTTTGTCTTTTATCCATATATGTTGTTTTTTTTGATAAAAAGAAGTTTAGAAAGTTGCTATAATGATGACTCAATTGGTTTGAAACGGTAAACCATAGCTCCCACAGCTAGACTGCAAGAGCTATATATTAGGTTTACTCGTCATCGTCCTCGTTATCAGTTTGTTGATTTTTTTCAGGTTCTGAGACAGGATTACCAACGCTTTCATTTGCGTCTGGTTTATTGACACGTTTCTCATACCAATATGAACCGTTAGCAATGTTTGCGTTTGCGTTCCTTGTAATTACTTCAATATAAGTTCCTCCGTTAAGGTCATTATCCCATTCGTTTGAGTCCTTATAATCAGTAATTTCGCCCGTCTTTTCGTCAACAATCATCTCAAGACGTGAATATCCAACCGCATTAAGTTGTGTTAATTCCTTTTGCTCACCGTTTGCGTCAGCATAGTAAATTTTACTTACCCCCAAAACCTCACTAACCGGCAAGGTCTTATATACCAATGGTAATGAAAATTCACAATCAGATAATTTAACAACTTCTCCTTTCTTGGTTGTAAAGGTTTTTGAATCACTTTCCATACACTTAATAAATCGGTCAAGATTTTTTTTGTATGCTTTCGCCGTCTCGTCCTCAGTGGGAAACAAACACTTAACAAGATTAATGTTGCGTATCGCAGCTGCTTGCGGATTCAATACCTTAACACCCCCAATCGTGATGAATGTAGGTGCATCCTTAGCGCCTTGTGAGTAACTGAATGTACACACGTAGAACTCATCGCCATTAGTTCGAATTCTTTTTTCTGCTGAAATCAATTTGCTTAACATGATTTTTTCTCCTTTCTTGATTACTTGTTACTTGTGTGGAATAGCCCAACAGATACAAGCCCGTAGGGGTGTTCCACTCCGATACAAGGTAGAGGGGTGTGAATTTTTGCTGGTTCCCACACGCAGATTTCTTCACCAAAAAAATTTTTATATATTTTTATTTTAAATAATGTTAAAAAATAGCTATTAAACTTAAATAAATATTCATAATAAATGTTAATAATAACAACTAATATAGTTAAATATACGTTACTGTATACAGTAGATACAGTTAAATACAGTATGAATACAGAAGACATATTAGAAGAATTAACTAAAGTAGATGATGTAAGTCCCATTACTTTAGAATTACTATTAACTTATTATTAACAATATGTACTCAAATGATGATATAAACTTTATTGCAAATGAAGTATATAAACTAAGTTCTTCTACTTAGTAGAATCTAATGAGATTGTATGGATTTATAATAACAGAAGCATGAATTACTATTTCATAAGGCAAAGAGATTAGCAGTATTCTAATTGCCTTTACTTAAGCAAGATAAGTAAGAACTATAAATTAAATGATAATTATAGATCCTTTACTTTACCAGGACAGATAGAATATACTTTCTCTGAAGATTTATATAAACAGTTTAAGAAAGAAATAAATACAGTTAAATGACAGAATTTACTGCACTATGTTTAGTAGGTATGTTAGGGTGTCTAGCTTATATCATACTAAATAAATTAACAAAGTAATGTGCCCTAAGTACACGGGATCGTAGTACATTCCACGCTTAAAGAAGTTACTGTAAAGTAGAAGCGCACCAGGGAATCCTAATCGTAAGTAGGCTCAGTTTAGCTACCTTTCTGACGGTCTTTGGTTAAAAAAGGTAGCCCCTAAAACGGTATTACTATGGAAAAGAACGAACAAAAAAAAGCAGATAGAATTGAGTATGTTTTCAGGAATAAAACTTATATAGCTACTCCTGAGCTTAGTAAAGGTTGTTGTGTAGGTTGTGCGTTTGTTAATAATATGAACTGCGCTAATTTTAAAGATAGAATGGACATCTGCCATAAAGGGTATATTTTTAAGCGTAAATTTAATCACATAGATGAGTAACCTTACTTTACTTACTGCGTTAATAGATATTATAAAGTAAATATTATGGAAGATAAAGTACTAGAAACAGTGGTAAACGGATTGGAATATAGTTTTGAAAAAGATATATTGGTAAAACCTTTAGCTCCTATCATGGTTACTAAAGAATATACTGAACAAATCCCTACTGGGGAAAAGGACGAAGAAGGTTTTAATAAGTATGAAGTAAAGACTCATACTAAAGAAGTTGAATCAGATTTTGCAAAAGGTATTGTTCTATCTATTCCAATCGGTACTGATAGTACCATTAAGGTTGGTGATACTATAGTATACCCTAAGAAATTTGCTAAAGACTTTGATCTATTTAAAGACTCACAATTAGTTAAACCATACGACGTTGTAGCTAAAGTCGTTAAATAAGCTATCATTCATGATTGAATGTTTTATTTTAGAGTATTAAGTCGCTGCCCTGCCATCAAAGCAGGGCATTCTTTTTGCTATTACTTTACTAAACATTAATAAATGTTAAATATTTTAAACACTTTTTATATTAGTGCGTTTTAAGGGCATTATGGGAACAATAATAATAGTACTTGTAAGTGTTATTGGTTTTGGTACTCTTACTTATCGTCAAGGAAAGAAAGAAGGTTATGACCAAGGTAGAATTGATGGTTATGAAGAGTGTAAACAAAACTTTAATAAGATACAAGAATTTAAACAAAAGATATTAAATAAAAAGTTAGACATATGGAAGGATACAAAGTAATTAAGGATTTTAGCTTCGCTGAAAAAGGTGATGTGTTTACTAAAGTTGAAGATTTAAACTTGTGGGAACTTCAGAAATCTGAAGTAGTATCAGATACAGAAACTTATACTTCAATGGCATTTGATTCTTCTACTATGGAAGAATTAGCTAACAAAGATTATGTAATTTGGTACAGTGAAGAAGCAGAAGAAGATGATAATGAGGATGAATGTGAATGCTGTTGTGATAAGTTAGAGAAAGTAAAAGAATACGTTAATACTTTGATTGATACATATACTAAAGATTATAATGAACTGATGAAGGATTATAATGAAGGTAATGTGCAGCAATGTGTTAAAGTAGAAGCAGAAACTGTATACCACAATTTAAATAAAGTTCTCAATAGTATTAAAGATTTGTTAGATGAATAAATTAGTAAAGACTGTTAATAAAGGCAATCTTTACTATGAATACCTTAACGCTTTAAATGGTATACTACAACTTACAAATAGGGAATTGGAGTTACTTACTAAGTTCGTTGAATTAGATGTGAATTTTACTCCAATACCTGGTGTAAGTAAGAATGTAGCAAACACTGATAATCGTAGAATGATTAAAAGTACTATGGGTATTACTCCTGATAACTTAAGTAGATATATAAGTAAGTTCAAGAAAGAGGGTCTTTTAGTACAGGGAAAAGCAGAAGATGAATTAGTAGTCAATAAGATATTAATTCCAGAGATAATAAAAGATAGGGTGCAAATAACATTAATACTAAGAGTAAATGAATAATAAAATAAATAATAAACATTTCTACATGATCTTTGACAATGGGCATATAGTACATGTAGAGAATAGAAGTAATAGGTTAGTACGGTATTTCAGACATCTTTTTAACTTACGTTCTAATTTAAAATTAACTTCTTTCGTTCCGAAGAAACCTTACTCTAACAAAGAAATTAAAAAGTTATCTGATATATTATATAGAAATCACGATTTAGATGAATCTGATATTATAGTAATAATAAATTCTATTAGACCTAATACTATCAGAGAATCTTTAACAGAGTTAGAAACTAGTGAATATTATATAAATGCAACAGCAAAAAAAGATATCAATTTACTCAAGTCTGGCAAATAAATATAATTTATCTTATCCTGTTATAGAAGTAATATGCAATAGTCCATTTAAGTTTGCTAAAGAAGTAATGTCAAATGATGAAGATACTAAAGATATTATGTTTGCTTACTTATTTAAACTTAAATTAAAAAAGAGATATAAAGAAACAAAATGAGACAGTTTATTGAAGAATGCTTAACACCTAATTATAAGATTCACTGGTTAGATTCTATTTACTTTGATCCTGTATTACTTAACAATATACAGATGTATATAGCAATTAGTGACAGTAGACTATTAAGAATATGATGCTAAGAAAGTTTGATAATATATATCCTAGAACATTTTGGATAGCTATAATAGAAAAGGAAGAAGATGTATACACAATATTAAAGAAATTCACTATATACAACTTATTACCAGGTTTCGATAAAATACGAAAAGAAGCTGAAGAAGAAATGTTAAAGGCGTATGACGGAGATGTTATTGCAGAATGTAGACCGGTTATGTTAAACAGTAGTTCTGAGATGGGTATTATTTGCATAATATATAGACCTGATGAATTAGATGGTACGCATATAGCACACGAATCAGTTCACATAACTGATTATTACTTTGAAGTTACAGGTATGAATGGAGAAGAATTCTCAGGTGGTGGTAACGAAGGGTATGCGTATTTAGTAGGTTGGGTAGCTGGATGTTTTATTAAAGTAATGGAAGAATATGGAAAAAGAGATTAAAATCGAAAGTAAGAAGAACGACTTTTTAGATGATAAATTAAGATGGGATCTGTTACCACTAGAAGAAATAGAAGAGATAGTCAAAGTGTACACTGCTGGATCTAAGAAATATGGAGAGAATACTTGGCAAAATCTTCCTAACGGATTGCAACGATATAAAGCAGCAATGCTTCGGCACTTAGTAGCTTTTGAAAAAGGAGAAGAAGTTGATAAAGAAACAGGTTGTAAGCACTTGGCTCAAGTTGCATGGAACGCAATCGCAATGCTGTGGGTAAGTAAACACAAGATGTTTAAGAAGTTAACTACAGAAGTTCTGATGAAATGTCTGGACGAACGTATAACAGAGAAGATAGATAGTTGTAATAAGATATTAGACGAAATAGAAAATAAATAATTATGGAACAATTGAAATTTAAGAAACTAGATTATACAGTAAAGAATGAGGATGGCTCTGAAGAAGTAAAGAAATCAGAAGGTAAATTACCAACTAGAGCTACAGCTAATAGTGCAGGGTTAGATCTATATGCTACACGCCTTACTCAAGAAATAGATAATAGTGGTAAATTAGTATTAGTATATCATACTGATATTGCTGTAGAAATTCCTGAAGGATATGTTGGTTTTATTTGCATGAAATCATCTGTCTCTAAGAGATCAATTATTATGTGTAATGGTATTGGAGTAATTGATTCAGATTACCGAGGAGAATTGATGGCTAAGTTCAAGATAACTACAGATGCTATTCCTACAGTATATACTACAGATGAACCATTTGCTCAATTAGTTATAATTCCTTGTTCTATATTAGAACCTACTTTAGTAGAAGAGTTAAGTGAAACAGAAAGAGGAGAAAAGGGATTTGGAGAAGCTACAACAGAACAATTAAATAAAGGAACAAAAGAAAATAAATAATTATGGAACAGTTTAATATTACAATTACACCTGTAAGTGCATCAGGAGTTGGAAATTTCATTGAGGTTCGTATTGATGGGATGTTGTATAGAACAGAGATTGTACAAGGTGAATTTACTGAAGATGTAATGAAACAATCTATGGAAAAATTAATGCCTACTATTCCTGCTGAACAACAAGAATCTGTAGAATTGAAATTCTATCAATTGTTAGATGCTATTGCAAATACTAAAGCTGAAGAGGAATATAGAGCTCAGCATCCTGAGGAGTTTATGCCAGAGAATTTTGAACCCAGTGTTGAAGAAGTAACTGATGAAATTATTTGATTTAATTGCAGGTAAAGTAGTAATACACCCTGATGCTTTAGGTCTCCCATTCTTTAAAAAGTTATGGGAGGCTGATAAGCCTGATAAACAACAAGCCACAAATGTAATAAGCTACATAGTATTAATGTGGTACTTTAAATCTCCATATGTACTTCAATTAGAACCAGATATTAGGGAGAAAAAGCTCAAATAGTTATACTTTAACGATGAAAATTATAAGCTTACTGTAGAGGAAAAAGCTTGTGAAGATGATTACAAAAAGCTGATATATACTAGGAATCTTAGAATGTTAGATAGTATGAGAAATAAAGTAGATACTATTAGTAAGTATTACGAAGATTCTCTAGAAGAGCAACTAGATGAAAAGAAGATTAAAGATCTATTAGCTGGTATGGAAAAAGTAAAAGCTACTTTTCAAACATTAGATTTCCTCGAAAAGGCAGTTAAAGCTGAAGAAGTTAGTACTACTAAAGTACGTGGAGATGCTCAGATTAATCCTTATGAATTAGCTTAATTTGTGCAAATTATACACAAATTTATAACAATAAATTAATGAGTACGTTATATGAATATAAATAAAGAAACTATGAATAGAGTACTTGATTTAACAAAATGCAATAGCACTGAAGAGATTTGTGATGTGCTTGAAAAAGAAATTGATAACAAACAAAAAGCAAATAAAGCAGTTAAAGAAGCTAGTGAATCTTTGATTGAAGAATACAAGAAAGAAGTAGTAGCTGAACCTAAGAAGAAAGGTATTATTAAGCGTACTATTCATTGGCTAAAGAGTTTGTTTAAGAAATAATCTCGTTGAACTGATAGAGAGGTCTGACAGGGACAGACATTAAATATTCCCTGGCACACTCCCCTGTAGTATATGTGGTTAATACACTAGTCTCTAAAACTGGAGTACTCAGTCGGATCTGAGCGGGGGGACCAATTAAAAAAAGCTGATTTATGGATAAAGTGTACACAACCAAAATCGCTTATGACTAGGGTTACAGAGTACAAAAAGACGGCTCTGTAACCCTTTTTAATAAGCCTATAAATAAAATTCTTCTTAAAAAGAAAAATAATAATAGAAACCTACTAGTATTCCACATAAATAGAAATCAATTAGTATATGTATCTAAACTTCAAGCTTACCAAAAGTTTGGAGAAAAGGCTTTGAATGAAAATTGTTTTTATGTAGATGGAAATACTACTAATTGTTCTTTCGATAATATTGAATTAAAAAGTACATATAAAAATTCTCTAGAATTAAATAATGTATATAGATGTTCTAAGTGTGGTAAAGAACTATCCGAAAAACATTTTTATAAAACTGATTTAAAAAACAAAGCTATAAAAAATAGAATATGCATTTGTAAAAATTGTCTTAAAGAAAAAAGAAACAACACACATGAATATGTACAAAGATTTAAAGACAAATGCATATGTTGTGGAGAATCTGATGTAACATGCTTAGATTTTCATCACTTAAATGACAAATATGAATCTCTATCTCATATGAATTCTCATTCTACTGATACTATAAACAAAGAAATAAATAAATGCGTTATATTATGCGCTAACTGTCATAGAAAACTACACTATTATAAGTGTAATATAGATGAATTAAAAAATAAAATACATGATAGACTTCAATAAAAAAATTAAAAATTCTAATAAATTTAGATAGCCAGCACTAGAATTTATTAAAACTGGAAAGTACTGTCAATATCCTGCTGGCTGTACTGAATATTACACATACTGGGACGAATAGAAAGATCGTTGCATTAATGGTTATACCGCAGAGGATGGAGATTATATCACTGGGTATAACTATTTTTATATCAATTTTTGTCCAATGCAACGTATAGTTAATACTGTTACTAAACTACCTAACGGAGAAACTAAAGTAAAAAGAGACAGTGTAGTAACATTTCCAGACTTCTACGATTATGACTATTTTTACTTCTAGGCAGTATAGGAAGCAGAAGATAAAGGTAAACACATATGTTTACTTAAATCTCGTCGTAAAGGCTATGAATAGCCATATAGTGAACCAGTTCTTACACCTACTGGTTTTGTAGAAATGGGATCTTTAAAAGTAGGAGATTTAGTAATGAATCCTTGCGGTGATCCTTGTAAAGTTATTGAAATAATAGAACAAGGTGAACAAGAGGTATGGGAAATAGAATTGTAGGATGGTAGAAAAGTAAGATGTGGCAAAAATCATTTATGGTCTACATTAAATTCTACAAGAGGAAAATTACATATTAAAACTACAGAAGAATACAGTAAACTAAAGTTGTAGCAAGGTAGTCCTGGAAAATATTGTTATCCATACAAATTACCATCAATTAATCCTTTGCATTTTAATCAAACTGCCCCGTTAGTAGATCCATACGTAATGGGCGTATTGTTAGGAGATGGATACATATGCGGAACGCAGATAAGATTTTCTACAGACGATTAGTAGATTGTAGATATTTTAACTGAGAAACTACCAAATTATAGTATTAAAAAAGTAGACGATAGATTTGCATATGTGATACTATCACATGATAAAACAAAACACCAATTAGGAAGATATCTAAAACAGTATGGTGTAAGAGTAAAAGCAGAAAATAAGTTTATACCAGACGATTATAAATATGCAGATGTAAACACCAGATTAGAATTATTACAAGGGCTTATGGATACCGACGGTTCATCTAGTTCTACAGGTAGCTGTAATTTCGTAAGTACATCCGAAAGATTAATAGATGATTTAATTTTTATATGTAGAAGTTTAGGTATAAGATGCAGAAAATCTAAAATGATTCCTGGTCGTACTGATGTAGATTTCGGAAATGGTTATAAGTCAGATACTTTACCTCATTGGGAAGTGTGTATTACTACAGAAGAACCTATATTTAAATTAGAAAGAAAATTATAGAATTTACGACACCGAGAATATAAATATAATTCTATAGGTATAAAAGCAGTTAGAAATCTTGGGTATAAAGAAAAGCAAAGATGTATTAGAGTAGATCATGATAATCAATTATATATAACTAGAGATTTCGTAGTAACACACAATAGCTATAAAGGTGGAGCTATGGCATGTCGTAATTATTATCTAATACCTAATAGTAAAACATACATATATGCTTCTAATAAGCAGTATCTTACTGAAGATGGTATTCTTACTAAAGCTTGGGACTATATGGACTTTATAGATAAGAATACAGCTTGGGGTAAAAAACGATCTGTCAACAGTACTATGCGTAAACGAGCTGGATTCTGGACTAAAGATGAATTTGGCAATGAAGTAGAAATGGGTTATAAGTCAGAGATTATTGGCGTTACTTTGAAAGATAATCCTGATGTAGTACGTGGTAAACGTGCCAAATTAATTCTATTTGAAGAAGGAGGTTCATTCTCAGAGCTAGGCGCAGCTTGGCAGATTGCTAGACCATCTGTAGAACAAGATGGAGTAGCATTTGGTACTATGATCGTATGGGGTACTGGTGGAGACAAAGGATCGGCATTTGAAACTATGAAAGATATGTTTTATAATCCAGGTGGGTATAACTGTTTGGGTTTTGAAAATATATGGGATAGTACACCTACAGATAAACTGTGTGGATTTTTTGTTCCACAATATACTAATTTAGATACTAGAGATGATGAAGGTAATAGAATATATATGGATAATGATGGTAATACTATTACTAAACCTTCTCTAGAATTCATACTAGATGAACGCAGAAAAGTAATAATCACAGCTACTAATACTACTGCTATAGACCGTTATGTTGCAGAGCGTCCTATTACTCCATAGGAAGCAATGCTAGAATTTAACGGTAATATATTTCCTAAGAAAGAATTACAGGAGCAATTAGGACTTATTCGTACTAATACTTAGTTATAGAATCATAAACAAGTAGGTGATTTAATATTTGATGAGTCTGGCAATATCAAATGGATACCTAAGAAACATGGTGATGTTACCAAGTACCCACTTGGTAAAGATGATGATCCTACTGGTTCAATAGTTATATGGGAACATCCTGCTAAAGACGCTACTATTGGATTATATATAATAGGTGTAGACCCTTACGATCATGATCAATCTGGTACTAATTCGTTAGGATCATCTATAGTATATAAAAGGTTTTAGAACTTTGAAGAGTACTATGATATTATAGTAGCAGAATACACCGGTAGACCAGCAACAGCCGAAGAGTATTATGAAAATCTACGTAAATTAGCATTATATTATAATGCTCGTATAATGTATGAAAATGAACGCAAAGGTTTATTCCCTTATTTTACTGCCAAACATTGTGATTACTTATTAGCAGATCAACCTGATATTATTAATGATATTGTTGGTAACTCTAAAGTACAACGAAGAAAAGGTTGTCATATGAATAAGCAAATAAAACAATGGGGAGAAGGAATGATTAAGGAGTGGTTAAATGAAGAATACGCACCAGGAAAGAAAAACCTTACTAGGATATTATCAGAGCCGCTATTAGAAGAATTAATAAGCTATAATGACAAAGGTAACTTCGATAGAGTAATGGCGTTGATGTAGGTTATGATATATAGAGAACAACTATATAATGTAGTTGTTAAAAAGAAAGAAAAAGAAAACAAAAAGAAAATGCTCTTCGACGGACCAATTTTTGCGCAGAGTTGGTTCAATGACGATACTCCAAGAGTATTTTCAAACGACGATAATGTATATACATTTTAATTATGAAGAATACTAAAAGTTTCCCTGCACAGAAACTACCGATGTCAAAGAAGACACAAGCCTGGAAAGAAGCCTGTATAGACTATGTAGTAGGCGCTGGAGATTCAGGATTTGGTGGTAATGGTAGATCTAGATCTGACGAGATGTAGACTTACTATGATTTATATAATAGCATATATAATGAAAAGGATCTTAAATATGTAACTAATCCATTTAAACAAGATGATGGATTTCCCGCTATGGCATAGGATTATAATATCATCAAACCATATGTAGATCAGTTACTTGGTGAAGAAACTAAGAGACCTTTTAATTTTCATCCACAACGTACAAGTGATATAGCTGCTAGTGAACTACAGGAAAAAGCCAAAGAAATGCTAATGGATTATATTCAGGCTACTATAGCTAGTAAGTTAAGTCCAGAACAAGCAGCTAGATATGAACAAGCATTAGCTACAGGAGAAATCTAGACTCCAGAAGCTATAGCTAAGTATCTATAGAAAGATTATAAAGATATAGCAGAAACTGAAGCTTATCATGCATTACAATTTCTAAAGAGAAAATTAAATCTTACTCATGAGTTTTATAAAGGTTGGAAAGATGCTTTAATAGGTGGAGAAGAAATATACTATGTAGGTGTAATCAATGGAGATCCTTATGTAGAAAGAGTAAACCCTATGTACTTTGATTATGAGCATTCTTTAGACTTAGAATTCATAGATGATGCCGCATGGTGTCGTAGAAAGATGATTATGTCTGCTACTGAGATATACGATAGATTCTATGATAAAATGTCTGAAAGACAACTAAATGAATTATTAGAACTTATTGATCAAAGACCTGGAGCAGGTAATAATCCAGAGATAAGAAAGACTAGTATAGATTATGAATCTATTAAACTACACAAAATTAATAGTTTTACAGATAATCCGTTTGATGTAGATCATATAACAGTATATCATTGCTGTTGGAAGTCTTTCAAAAAAATAGGATTTGTTACTTTACTAAATCCAGAAACTGGAGAAGTTGAAGAATTTCAAGTAGATGAAGATTATAAGGTAACAGGTACAGAACAATCTGTAGAATGGGATTGGATTATTGAAGTATGGGAAGGATATAGAATTGGTGATGATATGTACATAGGAATTCAGCCTATTGAATATCAACATATATCTGCTGATAATCCTAATTCGCAGAAATTGCCTTATACTGGAGTAGTATATAATAATACTAATAGTAAGCCTAGATCACTAGTAAGTATGATGAAACCATTACAGTATATGTATATTGTAGTGTGGTATAGACTTGAGTTAGCATTATCTAGAGATAAAGGTAAAGTAGCAGTAATGGATATTACTTAGATACCCAAATCTATGAATATTGATGTTAATAAGTGGATGCATTACTTAAGTGCACTAGGTGTAGCTTTTATTAATCCTTATGATGAAGGATGGGATATACCAGGACGTGAAGGAGGTAAACCATCTCAATTCAACTAGTTATCCTCTTGGGACTTAACTATGAGTAATGTAATAGCTGAGTATATTCAATTGATGCAGAAGATTGAAGATATGGTAGCTAAACTTACTGGTATTACTCCACAGAGACAAGGACAGATTGCTGCTAGTGAATTAGTAAGTAACGCTAATACTGCTGTTAATATGTCTTATCATATTACTGAACCTTGGTTCTGGAATCATAATTAGGTGAAGAGAAGAGTATTAACAATGCTATTGAATACTTCTAAAGCAGCTTGGAAAGATAATAAGAGATACTTGAATTATATATTAGATGATGCTACCAGAGCGTTTGTACAATTATCTGATAATTTCTTCTATGAAGATATGGATATATTTGTAGATGATAGTACTAAGAATCAACAGTATATAGATCAATTAAAGCAATTGCTACAACCTGCTATGCAGAATGGTGCTAGTCTGTTAGATATTGCTGAAATCATTACTTTAGATAATATGAGTATGATTAAGAACAGACTTGAGGAAATTGAGCAGAAAAGAATGGAACAGATGCAGCAGCAACAACAGGCTGAACAACAAGCTCAACAGCAGATGGCAGAACAACAGAATCAGCTTAAAGAAGAAGAGCTTATGCTTAAGGAAGCTGAAATGGATCTTGAAAAATATAAAGTAGATCAAGACAATGCTACTAAAATCACCGTTGCACAACTCAATGCTTATCGTGGTGCTGAGAATATGGATCAAGATATGAACGGAATTCCTGATCCAATTGAAATAGGAAAACAAGCTCTAGAACAGTAGAAGATAAATTCTGATATTGCTACTAAACAATTAGAACTTAACAATAAGCGTAGAGAAATAGAGCAGAAGAGAGAAGCTGAAAATAAGAAGATACAGCTTGAAAAAGATAGAATGAAGCATGAAACTGAGTTGCAACGTATGTCTGATAAAGCTGCTATGGATAGAGAGAAATTAAAAGCAAAAACTGCTATTCGCAATAAAGTAACAGGAGAAAAGTAATATGAAAGTAATACAAAACAAATTTATACCATTTAAAGGTTATAAATACATCAATATATTTGGTTTGATATTTACTAGAGATAAATCTAAAATAACAGATGTTGAATATAATCACGAAAAGATTCATCTCAAATAGATGCAAGAAATGCTGTGGTTACCTTTCTATATTTGGTATGGCATTGAATATTTAATAATATCTATAGCTAGATTGTTAGATAAACAAGGAGATAGATATCATGATGTATCTTTTGAAGAAGAAGCTTATAACAATGATACTAATCTTGACTACTGTAAACAAAGAAAACATTTTGCTTGGTTGAAATACATTAAAATTAAAAGTAATAAGGAGAATTAATTATGGCTTGTAAAGGTGGAAAGAAGAGCTCTAAAAAGGGTTCTAAGAAAAGTAAATAATTATGGAACGTGAAGCATTTAGATAGAGAATGCAACAGTATAAGTAGGCTAGGGAGAATAATCCCTAGCTGAAGTACTGGGATTGGAAAAAAGAAAATGATTTAGGCTACTAGCTATATAAAAATAATCTTCCGAGTAATCTACAAGTAGAAACAGATGATTATGATTTATATGGAGCTTATGAATCTAATATGCAGCCTGAACTAAATGAAGATGGTACTTATCATTTAGGTAGTAGAGATCCTTACACTGGTAGAATTCTAAAAAGTAAATAGCATCCGACATATTAGAAGGCAATAGAATCTGAAATATCTGCTGGTTATTTTCCATATGAAAAGAATAATGTTACATATACTAAAACTTATTCTCCTATTGATATAAGCGGATATGCTGATGGTTCATCTGGAATTCCTGGAGAATGGAAACGTAATCCTGATGGTAGTCTGGTTATGGTTGAAGATGAAAATGGCGAAAAAGTGCCAGTTAAAAGTCAACAAAAATACGATTATGGCAATAAAATAAGATCCGCTTCATCACCAAGATTAACTGAAGAAGAGCGTCAACAAATAGAAATTAGAAACTAGCGTAGGGCAGATAAAATACGTCACGAAGTAAATTTAGTTCAAGGTGCGTTAAATGATGTAGCAAATAATAGACCAAGTTCAAATGTAATAACGGAAGCTAGAAAGAAATAGGAAGAATCAGCTGTTGATAAATTTTATCCGTATAAATTAATGGGTAATTCTCTTTTAGAAGCTAGCAAATTAGGATTAGCCGGAGCAGGGTTAATCAACGGCATTAGGGCTTTACGAAACGTACCAGTATCTACCATAGGTTAGGCAGCAGAATTAGCTGGAATGGGGATAGATATGTTAGAAGGGATCAATAGTGTGACTAACAAAAAATGGGCAGAATCTGTTGAAAACTTAGTACAAGTTGGCTCTGGAGAATTAGGAAGGCGCAATTATAGACCTTATGATGAATACGACGCAGTTACTGGGCAACTAAAAAACCCAGGTATAGGTAAATACAAAGGTTTAGTAGGATTAGGAGTACTTGGTAACATATATTAGATATATGATAGTGTTAATAATATGACTGATAATATACAAGAAGCTGATTCATATTCTGACGGAGGTATAGTGGATGAAGATCCACCGCAGAACACCAGTGAAAGACCTATTACTAACTTTGATCCTAAAGGAGATCCATATAATCCTACATATGGATATAACCCAGGTGCAGGCTATGTTTCAAATTCAGATCCATTAGGTAGTCTATATGTAGAAGGAGCTTTACTTAATCCAGTATTTAAACTAGCAGGTAATGCAGTATCTAATGTAGCTAGAGGATTAACTAAATACTCTTCTAAATATGTACCAGAAGTAAGAAGAACTGTGTAGGATAAAATAAACAGTTTGTTCCGTAGAGAAGCTGAAGATAAAGCTCGTACATATAAATTATATGATGATGCTATAGAATCTAGAAATAGAATAATTGAAGATCTATATTCTAATCCAGCTTATATGGAAAGAGCTAGATAGATTAAGAAAGCTATAAGATCATTACCTAAAGATATGAGATCTATTGAAGCTGCTTATCTTCAATTTGCTACACCTGGATAGTACACAAAGTGGTTTAACAAGATACCTTTACTTGGTACTTATCCAATAGTAAATAAACAATTTTAGAATTATGAAGAAGATAAAGATAAAGCCAGAGAATAGAGGTAAGTTCAATGCAACTAAAAAGAAAACAGGAAAGACAACCGAAGAACTAACTCACAGTAAGAATCCTGTAACAAGAAAGAGAGCAATATTCGCTTAGAATGCTGCTAAATGGAATAAAGGTAAAAAGAAGAAAAAATAAATCTAATTAAATATTTTAATTATGGATAAAAAAATGACATTAGGTGGATTTGAAGCTGTATTAGACAGCTTTATCCCTAATCCAGATGGTGGTTTTAGAAATTCAAATATTGATGAAAACGTTAATGTCAATGCTGATGAATTTGAATCACTAGACGATGAAGAATTGGAAGATATTAAAAAGAACAATATCGAAGTAAAAAATAAGAAAGAAAAGCCAGTAGAGGAAGGTACTGAGGAAGAAGAAATCGAAGAAGAAGATATTGAAGATAAACCAAAACGTAAGCCTGGTAGACCTCGTAAAGAAGAAACTATTGAGGAAGAAATAGAAGAGGAAGAAGGTGTCGAAGATAACAACGAAGAAAATGTTGTTACTAACTTCTTTGATGCTATGGCTGAAAAACTTAATTGGGAATTTGAAGAAGATGAAGATAAACCCAAAAGTGTTGATGAGTTAATTAATTACTTCCAAAATGTCATTGAAGAAAATAGTAAGCCTGAATACTCTAGTGAAGAAGTTGAAGCACTAGATAATTTCGTAAAGCAAGGTGGAGATTTAAAGAAGTATTTGACTATTGATGCTGAGTTAGATTTAGATGATATTGATATTGAAGATGAAGCTAATCAGAAATTAGTAGTAAAACAGTTACTTAAAGAAAAAGGGTTCTCTACTAAGAAGATTGATAAGTTGGTAAGTAGATATGAAGAAGCTGGATTACTTGAAGATGAAGCGCAAGACGCTTTAGAAGATCTTAAAGAGATTAAAGAGGAAAAGAAGAAACAGCTATTAGAGGATCAGAAAAAGGCTTATCAGATATAGTTGCAGAGACAACAGCAATTCTACGATAACGTTGTTAGCGAAATAAAAGGCTTAAAGAATATACGTGGTATTACAGTCCCTGAAAAAGATAAAAAGGTTTTAATGGATTATATACTTAAGCCAGACACAGACGGTAAAACAAAGTACCAAAAGGACTATGCTAAGGGTGGTGTTAAGAATCTGATAGAATCAGCATACTTTACAATGAATGCTGACAAACTTATTGAGGCTGCTAAACGTGAAGGAAATAATTCAGCTATTGATAAGTTTAGACGAAGTTTAAAATCTAGTAGTATTACTACTAAATCTAGAAAACAAGCCACAGGTTCTGATGATGATCCAATTTGGTTCTCAGCTGCACGACAACTGCGTATATCATAATAATTAATTATATAAATAAAAAAATTAAATTACTAGTATTTTATGGATAATAATATTCTTAACAACCTCCAATTATACAAAGGTAAATGGTTTTCTGATTTGATCGACACTAATAAGATTAGTCTCGCTTCTCAGCAAAGACCTTATGAGGTATCTACTATCCTGTCATACGTATTTGGTACTAAAGATAATGGTTACAGTACTTCTCTTGATATGTTGACAGGTGGTCTTGGAAATGTAATGACTATTGATCAGCCTTCATTTGAATGGGGTGTTATGATCGACCAAGATAGAGCTGTTACAATTCGTGACGCTAAATGGAATGGTGCTGCAATTGGTGAAAATTCTACTCCAGGCTTGGGTAATACACCTATCACTTTGTGGTTGGAAGATGCGTGGTTAACCTTGATTTGAGCTACGCCTCGCAGTAATGCGATGAAAAATTAATTCCGTGAATTGCTGGAAACTCCTAAAGATAAATAAACCGTAGAGTTAAATTTAAATATATAGAGTTATGAAAAATAATGAAAATGGACAATCAGCAGCTAAACAAATAATTCTGAAAGATGTTAAAGGTTTTGAAGGATTGTATAAAATATCTAACGATGGAAAAGTTTGGTCAGAATACAAGAAAGATTTTTTAAAACCTAGACTTTCAATGGATGGATACGAAAGAGTTGCTTTAAGTAGTAATGGTAAAAGATATGAATATAGAGTATCAAGGTTAGTGGCAGAAGCTTTCGTAGAAAATCCAAATAATTTACCTCAAGTTAATCATAAAGATTACAATACTAAGAATAATTGGTATGAAAATCTAGAGTGGTGTGATAATTATACTAATTCTCATTACTCTTATGATGCAGGTAGGTTTATGACAAAGCGGCAATATAAAGTTTATACTTTTACTAATGTTTTTAACGGTGAAGCCTTTTCCATTATAGGTATAACAAACGTTGCTAAAAAATTTGCATCTTCAAAAAAGAATTTTAAAGCTGTTATCAAAAAGTATGCCAACACAGGAATGTATGTGAAACAAGGTATATTTAAAGGCTTAAGAATTGATTCAGAATATTTGGAAGTTCAACGACTAGAGAACAATCTCGTAGACTCAAGTGAGTCGAAGTGCGGAACCCCTATTAAGGGTGAAGATATAGTCTAATCTTATACGAAAGTATAAGCAGCTACCTAGAGTAGCGGATATTGATTAACGCTCAATATTGAATATAATTGTCGGTCCTGGTGCTACTATCGAATTTGATGATAAGAGTCAGGCACGTATTCAGGATGCTCCGTATCAGGATGGTAATCTGTATGTTTATACAGTATTTGTATCTAATGGTAGCCCTGCTTCTTATATTGATCCTGCTGTTTTAGCTTCTGGTTGTCAAGTAAACCGTTTGGCTTCTGCTTATGAAGAATACAGTGAAGAGGCTGATATCCTGAACTACAATACTCACTTCAAGATGCGTAACTATTTGACTACAGTACGTCTGTCTTATGATATCACAGGTTCTGCTTACTCTACAGTTATGGCAGTAGCTTTGAAAGATCCTAAGACTGGTAAAACTTCTTATTTGTGGTCTACATTCCAGGAATGGGTTGCAATGCGTGAGTGGTACAAACGTCTTGAAAGAGCTTTGGTATACAATCAGAACAACGTAAACAAAGATGGTTCTTGTAATCTGAAAGGTAAAAATGGTCGTTCCGCATTTATTGGTGCTGGTTTGTTGGAACAGATTGCTCCGTCTAACAGACGTTATTATACTCGTTTGACAGCTGAACTGTTGGAAGACTTCTTGTTTGACCTGTCTTACAATGTATTAGGTACTAATGAACGTAAGTTTGTTGCCTTGACTGGTGAAATGGGTATGCGTGAAT
>ERZ826051.125-NODE-125-length-91624-cov-7.564831_pt1 | contig 91624 bp, 76 predicted proteins | sample MGYA00519928_ERZ826051 | MGnify/ENA primary metagenome ERZ826051 (study PRJEB31778, sample SAMEA3449219) | human gut metagenome | biome: human gut; feature: human-associated habitat; material: faeces | place: United Kingdom | collected 2010/2012 ...
CCTTCACTGTCCACTGTTGCAAACGCAAGCACTCCCACCAATTCCATTTTTTTCAAGCATGTTGCTAAATCCATCTGTTCTCCACCTATTCTACAATTTTAATTCTTCCTGGTTTTCTTGGTTTACTTTTTGGCTGTTCCTTTGACACAAAACTGCCTGCCAGGTGTGAACGGTCAAAATCTGCTTATCTGTATATTTCCGAATGGAATGTCTTTCTTTGATGATATCCATTAACATGATAACACCTCCCCAGTAATCTCATTTCTTGTTTTCCAGCACTGCAGATCAGTTCCATAAAAGTTACCGCTTGTTCCATTGGCAACTGCTGGACATCCCCGGCACCATGCCTTAAGTTCACACTTGCTGCATTTTACAAATTTATCGTAATCTCTGTATTTTTCCATCTGACAGATCCAGACGTCTGCCAGTCGGTCTTCAAAAATATTGGCTACTTTACTGTCTGTCACTCTTCTGCATGCCATGATATCTCCATTCGAAGATATGGTAATATGACAGTTTCCACAATTACAGCCGCCATAGATCATTCCTGCCTCTGTACTCTCAGGAAGCTTAAACTCTCCCGTTTCATATTCATACAACGTCCGCAAATGATCCTTTTTATTAAAATAGGTCTCACATCCTGCCTTTTCATATACCTTATACTTTGCATCACAGACTTCCAGAAGTTTTCTGTATTCTTCCGGTGTCATGCTTGTGTCAACTTCACCACCAGTAGGCACATAGCGTGAAAATGCAAAAACCCTTACTTTCGCTTTTACAACTTCATCAATAATATCCGGTATCTCATTCATATTCGTTTTGGATACCGTACTCATGATCACACTTTTTATCCCTGCCCTGTTCAGGCATCCGATTTTCTCAATCGTCAGATCAAAACTGCTTGGTTTACGAAACCAGTCATGTGTTTCTCTCATTCCATCCAAAGACATCTGGTATTTATCACAGCCACATGCCTTTAACATTCTGCAAATTTCATCATTCAGGTGAAATGGATTTCCCATTAAGGTAAATGGTATTTTTTTCGATTTTAGCAATACCATTAATTTCCAAAAGTCAGGATGAAGGATAGGATCTCCGCCAGTAATATAAAAATATGGTACTCTGCCATATACCTTGCAGAAATCCTCACAGCTTGTCACTACCTCTGTCATCTGATTCCAGGTCATAGACTTTAATTCCTTACAGCCCTCTCCTGAAAAAATATAGCAATGCTTGCATCGCTGATCACATTCATCTGTAATATGCCACTGAAAAGAAAAATACTGACTCATCCTATCCAACTCCTTCCTTAACTTATTCTACTTGTCAGATGCTCCACATGCTGTTCCGCATGCTGCTGGTTTCTCTTCCGGCTTGTCAGATGCTCCACACGCTGTTCCGCATGCTGCACTGACTTCTGTTTCTGCCTTCTTTCTCCATCCGAAAAGATTTGATAATGCCATTTTGTTTCCTCCTAATCTTTTTGTTTGTTGTTATCTTTGTTACAAGATTATAATATCAGTAGTTCTTAATCGACAAAAGTACGCACTTTTTTATTACATAGGATTAGGGTGTCAAAAGATTTATAACCTTTGATATAAATTTGTACCTTGAAAACTTAACACGATATGTAAAAACATTGGATTCTTTGGTAAAATGTAGGTAGCATTTTATGAGGTGATCTATATGTCTTTTGTTAAAAATGATAATCAACAGCTTACTGTTTTAGACAGTACTTTTAATCTTACAGAACGCGAAAAACGAATGTTAGAAAAATCATGGGCAAAAACTTTTGCAGACAAAGTTTTTCCTGCTATTGATGAAAACATTTTTTCTGTTCTGTATAGTAAAAAAGCATCCAGACCTAATACTCCGGTCAATGTGATTGTTGGAGCATTGATTCTTAAAGAAGCTCTTAATGTTACTGATGATGAAATCGTTGAAGCTATGGCGTTTGACATTCGTTATCAGTATGCTTTGCATACAACCAGTTTTGAAGAACAGCCAATCAGCGACAGAACACTCAGTCGATTTAGAGCAAGGGTTCTGTCTTACGAAACAGAACATGATGTTGATCTTATTCATGAATGCGTCGTAAAAATGGCAAAAGAAATATCTGATTTTATGAACATCACTCCTGATAAACAACGTATGGACAGCTTAATGGTCGCTGCAAATATCAGAAATCTCTCGTTGCTTGAATTGTTTTACACCTGTGTTTCCAATCTTTGTAAGATAATGAATGAGCGTGGAACCAAGATTCCAGATGAACAACATCATTACATTGAAAAGGATGATTATAATAAATGCATATATCACAAAAGGAATATGGATGCCACTGAGAGAACCATTACTGTAATGAAAGATGCTGATATTTTAATAAAAATCTGTGATTCAACAGGTGATTTTGATGATACAAGTGAATATCAGCTCCTTATCCGCCTGCTAAAAGAACGCACGATCATTGATGATGATGGTTCAAGATAATCGAAAAAAAGATTTTTCAGATGGTTCCTTTCTTGTTGCTGATGGAGCATACAGTGGAGAAAAAAACTCACGTTTAGCATCTGAGCACAATCTGAAACTTGTTACAACCAATTTCACAGGACGTAAACCAGATGAAATATATGCTGATTTTGTGTTTACAGAAGATGGTAAATATCTCATCAAATGCAAAAATGACTGTAATCCAGAAGAATGCAGTTATGATCCTGGAAATGATCGTTCCGTTGCATATTTTCAGAGAAGTAATTGTGAAGAATGTCCTTACAGAGAACGATGTCAACCACGTTTTCTAAAAACACGCGTACGAAAAGAAGTATCTTGGAAATCCGTTGGTCGTGCAAAACAATTACAGTATATGCAAACGGAAGAATTTTCTGAATACGCAAAGTTTAGAAATGGAGTTGAAGCAATTCCATCTCTTCTCCGCCGAAGATATCATGTGGATAAGATACCTGTGCATGGCAAAAATCGTACCCGATTATTCTTCGGATTTAAAATAGCAGCATTAAATTTTCAGAAGCTATTAGATTATATAAATAACTTGGATTCGTATGCTTCAAATGAGGAAATAGCATAAAACCAATGAGTCACTGCTTTAGATATCAGAAAATCATATCCTTTACCAGTTCGTGTTAAATTTTCAAGGTACAAACAAAATCAAATATCAAAAAGGGGCTTTTGACACCCTAATCCTATATAGTAAAGGATGAGGTGTCCTATAAAAATACCTCATCCTTTTCATACAATTGAATTTATAAAATCAAAAAACAGAAATCATGTTTTGTACACATAATTCCTGCTCTTTTTTATTTTTATCTACATAAGTCCCATCAGATTCCACATTGGATACATCACCACGATAAACCCAACATACATGATCACTGTTTTTAATGCCATCTGCTTAATAAATGTTTTCATAGACATCATACCGAATTCATACATAATAAGATTTCCTGCTGATTCATAAGGAAATAATAACATTTCACAAGAATATAGCAGCAACATACATGCAACGATCGGACTCATCCCTAGCGATACTGCGATCTGTACAAATGGGAGTGATAATCCTCCAAGCATTGCATATGGTGTCATAAAGAAATTAGAAAGCATTCCTAATGTGATAAATGCAAGACATATAAATAACATTCCTCTTCCTTGTAACACTGGAACTGCCAGTCCTGTAAGGAAATTTCCAAATCCGATATGTGCACCTACGGTTCCAATTCCTAAACAAGAAGCAACAAAAAATACTGTCGTAAAATTCAGTTTGCATATTGTCTTTCCATTTCCTAAAGAAATTCCGGGAAGAAACGTCAAAAATGGAATGATCATAAAACCATATGCTGCTGGTAATCCCGTAAGTTTTGTTGAAAACAGATATCCAAGCAATAACAGGATCATAACGATTGCTTTCTTTTCTTTGCTGCTCATATCTCCGAGTGCTTTATACTGTTTGTAAAAGTATTCTTTTCCAACATTGATCTTTAAATCTTTTGTATTATAAACTTTCATTAAGATCAAAATACAGATAATGCACCAGAGAATAAACCATCCGTTATATCTTAAGGATACTGTCATTGTCATTGTAAAATCTGGAATCACTTCCCTGATTGCACTTTCCATAATTGAAAAATATCCCGGATAATACAAACATATCGTACAGCCTGTTGCCCCAAGTGTCCCTGCAAAACAAATCAGCGCTGATTCATTTGATGTCTTAAGTCCCATAGCTTTGCAGACTCCATATACAAGGACACTTGCGACCAGCCATCCATTACAAAATGTGATCAGATTCAAAATGATCCCAATGATAAAGCATCCAAATACCGTTCCTTTGTAAGTTCCACCACATTTTAAAATCACATAATATGCAATTCTTTTTAATAATCCACATTCTTCCAATACTGCACTAAGTACTAATCCCCCGAGTACCATCCATACAGTTGTACTTGTCCATGATGCATATGCAACTTCTGCTGGTACAAGTCCACTGATCATATACAATGCCGGCAGCAAAACTGATGCGATCAGTTTGGGTAACAGTTCAAATGCAATGATCAGAATAATAAAGATTGTGATCATAAAGAACGTTTTTAATTCTTTTGTAAAATTTTGAGAAACAGATATTGTTCCTATGACCGCTGGGATGATAATACTTATCATCCAGCCGATCAATGTTATTTTGCTAGTTTTTTCATTCATATTTTTTCCTCATTTGGTGGAACTTTTCATATATAATTCATTTTTATTATAACGCTTTTTTATACAGCTCGATCATTTCTTTTAAGTTTGTCTGTCTAGGGTTTGCAAGTACATTTGGATGTACAACCGCATCTTTTGCCATTGCTTCAATCTTGTCCTCTGTTACACCTACTTCTGAAAGTGACTGTGGAATTCCAAGATCTGCATTCAACTTTTTGATCTCATCAATCAGCATCTGTGGTTTGAAGTCTTTTGCAGGTTCTTTTTTCTCTCGGATAAAGTTATAAATCTTTTCATATCTTCCGTGATCTGAAAGTGCGTTGTATTCGATAACTGTTGGAAGAAGTACTGCATTTGCAACACCATGTGGCACATGGAAATATGCACTTACCGGATGGCTCATTGCATGTACATTTCCAAGTTTTGCCCATGCAAATGCCATTCCTGCAAATGTTGATCCTGTCATCATTGCACATGCTGCTTCTTCATCCTGTCTGTTTGCTACAAAGCGGCGAATATTTGCACCGATCAGTTCCATTGCTTTTTCTGCCATTGCATCTGTAAATGGTGATGCGAAGTTAGATACATATGCTTCTAATGCATGGATCAGTGCATCAACTCCACAAGAAGCCGCGATTGATGCTGGTGCAGTCATAATAAGCTGTGGATCAAGAACTGCATATTTTGGTAACATTTCATAACTGATGACAGACATTTTGTAATTTCTTTCTTCGTCTGTTACTACTGCTGAAGCTGTAACTTCACTTCCTGTTCCTGCTGTTGTAGGAATCGCAATGATTGGTACAATTGGTCCTGGAACTTTATATAATCCTTCGTAATCTGTGATCTTTCCACCATATGTTGCAAGCACACCTGTCGCTTTTGCAACGTCCATGGAACTTCCACCACCAAGTGCAATGATACTTGTTGCATCTGATTCTTTATAACATTTTGTTGACTCATTTACTACGTCTACGGTTGGATTTGGAACAACTCCTAAATATGTTGTGCATTTTAATCCATCTGCTTCTACGATATCCTGAACTTTTTTTACAACTCCAAGTTTTGCAAGTCCTTCATCAGAAATTAAAAATACATGTTCTGATTTACTTTCATTTAAGATTTCTGGTAGTTTTTTTAAACTTCCTACTCCAAATTCGATATTTTGCGGTACTTTGAATCTAAAATCTTTCATTTTGATCTCTCCTCTAAATTATAAAACTGATAGTAAACTTGTGATGAGCATATTTCCTCCTACGAAGAGTAATACGCAGTATACAACTCGAAGGAATGTTTCTCTGTTGATCTTCTTTAAGAATGCCATTCCAAGGAAGAATCCAACTGCTGCCATTGGAACTCCAACTGCCAATGCACTTAACAGATGTGGTGTGATAACTCCATTTCTAAACTGTGAAAATGCATTCCATGTATTTAAGATCACCCAAACCATGTTCATTGTATTTCTAAATTTTTCTTTTTCCTTAACTGCTGCTATCGTATAAACTGTGATCAGTGGTCCACCGATATTAAATGCACCATGCACGATTCCACCTAATACAAGACATCCATAACGAAGTGCAGTTCTAAATGGTGTATCAACTTCCTCTTCAACTTCTTTTTTCAAGACAAGAGGTTTGATGATATGTTTGTAAATATTCATTAATGCAATAAATGTAACCATTGCTCCGATACAGATCTTAGCTACATCTGGGCTAACTGCATGGAAAAGATAGTTTCCAACTAAGATTCCCGGCATACACAGGCAGATGATCTTTGCAAGGTCTTTCCATGATACATCTTTAAATGCCTTGATTCCTAAGAAATACATAAATGGTAATGTGATCAATGTTCCATATGGAACTCCTTCTGTTGTTCCAAGCAGACCATTTGTAACTGCTGCTGCGATAACCGTACATCCAAATCCTGTACATCCCTGTACGAAGAATCCGATGATCTGCATTAAACCAACCCATATAAATTTTGTTTCAAAAATCATAATATTTTTCCTATTCTTTTCTTTCTGTATTGTTTATCTGTGACATTTATCTTTTCTAGAAATGTAATTCTGTACGTTGAATTAAGTCTTTCTGTAATGGTTTTCCAAGTTCTACAAAATAAGCACTGTATCCTGCAACTCGTACAAGCATATCTTTATAATCTTCTGGATTTTTCTGTGCTGCTTTCATTGTCTCGGAACTCATAATATTAAACTGAACATGCATTGCACTCTTGTTCATATATTCATCGATGAAGCTGATCAGATTATCTCTTCCTTCGATTCCTGCAACTGCTTCCTGTGGGAATCTTAAGTTCATAAGTGTTCCGTTTGTTGCAAGGCTGTGGTCTACTTTTGTAAGTGAGTTTGTAAGTGCAGTTGGTCCACAGATATCATGTGATCCTGCATCTGTATGTACTGGTCCCATATTATCTGAGATGGCTTCTCCCTTTTTACGTCCGTCAACAGATGCATTTGTATTTAATCCCATTGCTACATTCGCATTTACAGAATATACTCCAGGACTGAAATGTCCGCCTCTCGTATTTTCTCTTCCGCTGATATGTCTGCAGTAACATTCAAACATGTATTTGAATAATTCATCTGCATAGTCATCATCATTTCCGTAGTGATGTACTTTAGAACTATTTACAAGAGCATATAATTTTTCATGTCCTTCCCAGTTATCTCTGACTGCCTGAAGAAGTTCAGCTCCTGTTACTTTCTTTTCATCAAATACTAACTGTTTGATCGTTGACAGTTCGTCTGCACATGTTGCCATTCCTGATGCCTGTGGTCCTGTTCCATTGTATTTTGCTCCACCTTCTGTCAGGTCTTTTCCTGATTCCATACAATCTTCAAAGAATGCAGATACATATGGAAGTGGTTTGATCTCTCTGTGTGCTTCCTCAATGATATTTAAGCTGCTGCACATCTGATTTGTCCAGTATTCAAACTGCTGGTCTACACTTTCAAGAACTTCATCAAAAGTTTTGTATGTATCAAGACTTCCTGTATCTGGTCCAAGCTGGATTCCTGTGTTCATGGAACGTCCGCCATTTATAACCATTTCAAGCATCTTTGGTGTATTTACATAAGCTGCATCATGCCATCCATATTCTTTTCCTGGAAGATCGATCTCAACGCATCCTACTACACAGTAATCTCTGGCTTCCTCTAATGTCATTCCTTTTCGCATCATACCTTTGATCGTTGGTGCATCATTAAATAGTTTTGGATGTCCATATCCTGCACGGATACATTCTACTGCTTTCACTTTAAGTTCATATGGAGTATTTTCATGCATACGCACACATACCCATGGATTCATCATTCGAGTATGAGCAGATCCTTCTAACATTAACATTGTCAGATCATTTGTTGCATCATTTCCTTCACGGTCAACTCCACCGATCGTAAGACTTTCTCCTCCAAATCCGCGTCCGTTTCGTACCGCCATAGATCCTTTGTCTTTTAACTTAGTAGGATTGTTCATCTTTACATATTCTACTTCGATCAGCTCTAAAGCAAATTCTTTTGTGATCGTTCCATTTTTTATATCTTTTTCATAATAAGGATACAGCCACTGGTCCATGCGTCCATAAGAAATGGAATGTCCGTTGCTTTCCACCTGAATCAATGTTGTTGCAATGTTAAATAGCTGCATTGCCTGCCAGAATGTCTGTGGTGTTCCACCTGCGATCTGGTGACAGTTTTCTGCCATCATAAGAAGTTCTTCTTTTCTCTTTTCATCCTGTTCTTCTTTTGCTTTTTCTTCACAAAGACTTGCATATCGTTCAATATATGTCTTGGCAGCTTCGTGCATGATGATCATTGCTTCATAAAAATCTCTCTTATCGTTATATTCTGGATCTCTCATGCTAAGCTTGCTTAGTTTGTCTTTTGCTTCATTGATCAGTCCATCATATCCAACTCTCATAAGTTTTGCATAATCGATTGCAAGATGTCCTGTTCCTGCATAATGGTAAAGGTTTGTCTGGAAAATCTTTTCTCCTGTTTCAGATCCTTTAGACTGATCGTAAGAAAGCCTTCCTTCGATACGGTCTGCAACTGTTTTTCCCTGCCACCATTCACATAAATCTAAAATTTCCTGACGTTCTTCATCATTTCTGATATAGAACTGATCATGTTCGCGTTCTTCAAATGGAGAATGAAGAATTTCTTCAATGATCCATGCTACAGAAAATTCTGGATAAATTGGTGATGCTTTGGCTGGTGCTGCGATTTCTCCTAAGATCAGGTCTTCATCGTATACATATAATGTTGTATTTTCCAGAACTTTTTTGAATGCATATGCACACTGTAATTTTCTTGGTGCTGTTGGATGTTCTTTGTAAGCCTCTGTAACGAGTCTTAATCTTTCAACATCAATGTCATATGGTCTGTCTAAAAAGTCCTGTCTTAAGCGGTTAACTCTTGGAAATGGTGACCAGTCTTCATGGTGGACCTGATATCCAAGGCAGTATACCTTATCAAATGGTTCTGTTCCACAAGCGTTTGTGTGTGTCATGTTTTTTCTCCTTCATCCTATTTATTCTTTTTCTTTTGTCCCTACAAGGCAGTGAATGTTTCGATCATTAAAATATGCACAGATCTTTTCCACTTTTTTCTGAAATTCTTCTCTGTCTAATTCTACGTCTTCCATTCTGTATGGAATTCCAAGTGATATATATTTTTCTTCTCCCAGCCTCATAAAACTTAATAATTGAAGTGTCCTTACATGTCCGTCCAGCTCATTTAATATAAAATCAGCTGTCTCTTTCATGTTTATGTCATCATCATTCACATCTGGGATCACTGGAATCCTTAAGATCATATCTCTTCCTTCTCTGGCAAGATGTTTAAGATTCTCAAGAATCTTCTCATTATTCACTCCTGTATACTGCTTATGTTTTTCTGTATTCATGTGTTTCAGGTCTGAAATGATCAAATCTGTATACGGGAGTACTTTTAAAACATCTTCCCATTCTGCATAAAAAGTAGATTCAAGACATGTCTGGATTCCATCTTCTTTGCAGGCTTTAAATAACTGCTGTACAAAATCGCTTTGCAATAATGGATCTCCTCCAGAAACTGTTACTCCTCCACCAGAACGATCATAATAACCTCTATCTTTTCGAATGATTTCCATACATTGTTCCACCGTCATGTATTTTCCCCATTGTTTGATAGCTTCTGCTGGACAGGCATCGGCGCATGCGAGACAGTGTTTACATTTTTGCCTGTCGATTGCTCCTATTTTTCCTTCAAAAAACTGCAAAACGTTTTCTCCAGAACATACCTCTTTACATTCTCCACATTTTTCTTCTGAAATACATTTTGTCCGATATACTCCTGGCTGGCTGAATGTCATAAAACTTTCTGGATTACTGCACCATTTACATCGAAGCGGGCATCCTTTTAGGAAAAGCTCTGTTCGAAGTCCAGGACCATCATGGATCGTAAATCTTTGAATGTTAAATATATTTCCTGTTTGTGTCAATGATTTTACTCCTTCCAATTCTCCTGATTGCTCAGATGAATTTTATTTATGTTAAAATTATATCAAACTCTAAAATCCATAAAAGTGGCTATTCGTGCTATATTATATAGGGAATGTTCCTTATATTTTAATTTTTTCCCCTTTTTTTAGTTTATTTTGTTAATAAATTAGCATTCTTTTGTCAAAAAAATCCCAGACTTTTCGTCTGGGATTTCTCTGATTGTTCTATTTTGTTGTAAAATTTTATAAATCATTTGTGGATTCTATCCACTTATACAATTCGTATCTGCTGTTTACATCACATTTTGTATATATATTCTGTACGTGTTTCTTTACTGTATGATAACTGATCACCAGCTTATCAGCAATTGCTCGATAAGTCAGTCCCTGATACATGAGATTCGCAACTTTTTGTTCCATTGGTGTCAAAGTTACATCCTGGCTTTTAAATTCCAAGGATTTTTTCTCTTCTTTCTTTGAAATCGTAATCCAGTGATAACAGTCAATGATCCCATTTGAGTAACTTTGTTTATATGTGTAAATCTTGAAAATATAATCTTTGATCACTCGTGTTTCAACTCGGTCTACTGGCATTCCCTCTCCTGATGTTCCTAATAAAAATGGAAGCCAGCTACAAGGCACTGAACTGCTCATCTGATTTACCACTTCATTCCCTAAAATATCTGCTATATACTCTTGTGCCTGTTGATTGTGACTCATGATATGCATAAAATCATCCGTTACAAGGTATGCTCTCTCTCCTGAAGCAATGATTTCCTCCTGAATATCTGCAACAATTTTGGCTTGTTCATATTTTTTAAAATTCTTGTATGCATTTGCTACATAGACATAAATCTCTTCTAACTGCTTCGTCTCTTCTTCTGTAAAGTCACCTTCTTCTTCACTCTTCAAAAAACTAAGCTGTATATATGCATTGATTCCAAATGCCAGTGTCATACTGTAATGACATTCAAAATTCTCTTCCAGAAAATGAACCATTTCTGAATGTTCATATGCATAAGGTTCTATAATATCCGTCGCCTTATATAATCTTGGTGTTACATTAAAATAAGTCAGGTGATCTCTTACTGCATCTTCATAAATCTGATATCTTATAATATCTTTTGGTGCAAAATGTCTGTATGGGTGTTCCTTACAGTCTATCATAATTCCTTTCCAACTTGTCCAGGAAAGAAATTTCCCATGTGTATCAAAATATGAAATTACTGCCTTTCTCCAGCCAAAATTCTTATTCAGTGAATCTAACAACACTGTACAAAAAAATTCCTTCGCCGAAATCTGATGTTCCGAAATCTCAGAAAAGAAATTCTTCTGTCCTTCATTATCATGTTTCATAAAATCTATTCCTTTCAGTAGCCGTTTCTTCCTTTCAGCTATCTGTAATTATATAATAAATCCAGATTAAAAGCAATTTTAGCATACATCACAATCAATAGATTTTAACGATCCGCACCAAACATTGCGATCACACCAAAGATGAGCAATAATGGGAATGCAAGTTTCACAAGTCCAACAATTAGCATTCCAATTAAGATCACTGGAAAAAATACTACCATCAAAACAAATTTAGAAATTCCCCATGCTGCTCTTATTCCAAAGAAAAATAATTTTCCAAAGATTCCAAATAAAAAGATTAAAAATAATATTGTTAACATCGTCTGTTCCCTCTTTCTTCTTGTTAAATTATGTCTTCGGCTTTCTATTGCCGATTCATTATAGTTCTATTATAATAAATTGTAAATGAGAAATACACTTCCTTTTGGTGGAAATAAATCGATGTATTCCTCTGATTTTGAGAAATAAGGTAGGATTTATAATTATGGGAAAGCAATTTACAAGAGAAAATAAAAATATTTACCAGCTGTGCAGAGAAGCTCAAGGACTTACAAGAGAAAAAGCCAGTGAACTGATGGATGGTGTTTCTGCATCAAGAATTGAAAAGATCGAATATGGTACACAAAACCCAACTCCATATGATGTGATTCAGATGGCTGACTGCTATAAACGACCAGATCTTTGCAATTATTTCTGCTCTCATCAATGTCTGATCGGAGATCGTTATGTACCAGAAGTTGAAATGTCTGAATTATCAAGTATTATTCTGGAGACAGTTGCTAGTTTAAACGAGATTGATCCGCTGACAAGCCGTCTGATACAGATTGCTCGTGATGGGAAGATTTCAGATGATGAGATGAAAGATTTTGCTTTTATCAGTAAGAAGCTTGATGATATTTCTTTGGCGGTTAGTGCTTTGAATCTTTGGGTTGATAAGACGGCGGCGGAGAATGGGTTGAATATTGAGTTATTAAAAGAGGAGAAGGGAAAATTATAATTTTCCCTTCTCCTCTCAGTCCTGCTTTAATATTTTATCCAGCATCTTATCCTATATTAATTTTTAAATACGCTGTAACTGATTCAATGCTTCTTCTGTTCTTCGAATTGCCTCTTCCACCTGATTTCGAGCCTTATTAATCCGCTCCTGCACCATCCAGTCTACAGCAAATCCGTCAAAGAAATAATCTGCAAAAGTTAAAAAATCACCCATATCCAAATTTAAATTACAAGCAATATTTACATCTTTTAATTCCTTACTAAAATTACGAAGAGCCAATTTCGCCAGATCCATATTCCTCTTTGCCTGGTCCATCCTGGATTGTTTCATCATCGTAGTAAAAAATCCACCACCAAACATATCCACCAATCCCCAGTTCTTTGCACTATTCAGATTCTCTCTGGCCGTATGTAGATTATTCAATGCTCTCTGGCCTGCTTCAATCGCTTCTCTTTTTTCTTTTTCTACGTTATATTCCATAACTAACTCCTCCTACTCCACTATATGAGTTTATTGCGGCTTTTCTATAAAGCCTTTGCATTGATAAACTAATTATAAAGTAATTTTTAATGAAAATATACTTTTATATTCGTGGAATAAGTGTGGTTATTTCATTGAATTTGGTTGAATACAGGGACTTAACGTCTGTAAAAGTTTAAAAACAAATACCTACAAAAATTTTTAGGAGCAACTAATATATTTAATTGCCATAAATCTATACTAATGATATTATAATAATATAAAGAAAAGGTGTTACCGATGACGGTTTGCCTGATTATATTGACAAAATAATCGTCTACTTTCTCAGGGGCAGGCGATTATTTTTTTATTTCTGAATCACGCTTTCCATGTGCATAATCCAAGCTATAACAATCCTTCCGTCTGCGAAATCAAAAATCATTAGCCAATACCGTATAACATACACACCCGTAGTGATTTGAATAGCCGTCCGTGTATATGAGAAAAACGAAATAATAGGATAAAGGATCCAGAACCATTGAAATTTATGCACGCCGTTTTGAACGGTTCGCAGCTAGTTTGGTGCGCTGTTTGAGCGAAGCGAGTTGCGCAAGGAAAACTAGCGAATCAGCGACCGTTCAAAACGGCGTGCATAAATTTCCTGGTCTGGATCCTTTATCCTATTATTTCGTTTTTCTCATATACAATCTACACGACTACTTTCAAATTACCCCCAATAATCCGTCTCATACTCAAGTCCAATATCCCCAGCCTTAAATACCGGATTCTCCCCATCTTTCTTCTGCTTCTCATAATCCGCAAGTGCCTTAAGCGCCGTATTCGACAAGATCAAGATCACAGGAATATTAATGAGTGCCATCACTCCCATCAACACATCTGAAATATTCCAAAGCATAGATACTTCCATTCCAGCTCCGATAAAGACAACCAGTGCAGACACAATACGGAATCCTTTCATAAATGTCTTGGATGGCTGTCCTTTGTGAATGTAGTTTAATAAGTTATCGCAATAAAAACAGTTTCCAAGAAGTGTTGTAAACGCAAATAATACCATTGCTACTGTAATAAAGAGCGGTCCAAAACTTCCTAAAGATTCATGGAGTGCTGCCTGTACCCATGGTGCTCCCTGCAGTTCTTTTGCTGGAGCGATTCCTGAGGATAAGCACATCATGGCGGTTGCTGTACATAAAAGTAATGTGTCAATGAATACAGATAACATCTGTACGAGTCCCTGTTTGATCGGATGACTTACCTGTGCGGATGCGGATGCATTTGGCGCGGATCCGATTCCTGCTTCGTTGGAATAAAGTCCTCGTCTGATTCCCTGCATCATTGCGGAACCTGCGAATGCTCCGAAGATTGCCTGAAAGTCAAATGCTTCGCTGATGATCTTTGAAAATACAACTGGCAGATATGCACGGTTGATGATCATAACGATCACTGCGATCAGGATGTATGCAACTCCCATGGCTGGAACCAATGTGGATGTTACTTTTACGATTCTTGATCCTCCACCTAATAAGCACCAGCCTGTGATTACTGCAAGAATTCCTCCAATGATCCATGGAGTCCATTTTGCATCATAGAATGAAAATCCTGAAAATGTAGACTGCAGGTTATAGGATGCAAGCATATTAAATCCAAATGCATATGTTGCGATCATGGAAAGACAGAATACGATTGCTAATGGTCTGCAGTGAAGTGCTGCTTCAATGTAATATGCAGGTCCACCGTAACATTCTCCATCTTTTCCTTTTTTCTTATAAATCTGTGCTAAGGTGCTTTCAATCAGTGCAGATGCACTTCCGATAATTGCGATCACCCACATCCAGAATACGGAGCCAAATCCTCCGATACAGATAGCTGATGATACTCCAATGATATTTCCTGTTCCTACTCGTGATGCGGTTGATACCATTAATGCCTGAAATGATGATACTCCATTTTCATCTTCCGGCTTTTCTACAACGGCTTTGCAGGCATCCTTAAATAATCTCATCTGTGGCAGTTTGGTACGGATCGTGAAATAGATTCCCGCTCCGATCAACAGTACTACTAACAGTTTGCTGTACATGAAAGTACTGATGCTGTCAATGATAATTGCTAACATAATTTTCTCCTTTTCTAATATAAAAATGGACAGTCCTTCCTAAAAGGACTGCCCATTCATTTTTAAAAATATGCGATTTTACTGTCTGCGTCGTTTTTGTATCTTATGATATAATCGCGATTTCAGAATCCTGATAAATGATGAATATCCCGTTTTCCTGCCTCTTGTGACAGAAAGGTCCGTTGAACCTTCTTAGTACAGTTTTGCACCTGCTGGAATATGATCATCTACCATCAGAAGATGAAGTTTTTCTTCTCCTTCTTCTTCATGAACTGCACTTAAAAGCATTCCACAGGAATCAATTCCCATCATTGCTCTTGGTGGCAGGTTTGTGATGGCAATCAGTGTCTTTCCGACTAATTCTTCTGGTTCATAGTAAGCATGAATTCCACTTAAGATTGTACGGTCTTCTCCTGTTCCATCATCTAAAGTAAACTGTAATAATTTTTTAGATTTTTTCACTGCTTCGCAGGCTTTTACTTTGACTGCTCTGAAGTCAGATTTGCTGAATGTTTCGAAATCTACTTCTTCTTTGAATAATGGTTCGATCTCTACTTTAGAGAAATCGATCACTTCTTTTACAGCTTCAGGAGCTTTCGCTGCTGGTTTAGACGCTTTCTTTTCTGTTCCCAGAGATTTCATTGTTGGGAATAATAAGACGTCTCTGATCGCTGTAGAGTTTGTTAATAACATTACCATTCTGTCGATACCAAATCCGATACCACCTGTAGGTGGCATACCGATCTCTAATGCATTTAAGAAGTCTTCATCTGTTGTGTTGGCTTCTTCGTCACCCTGTGCAAGAAGTTCTTCCTGTGCTTTGAAACGTTCTCTCTGATCGATTGGATCATTTAACTCAGAGTATGCATTTGCCATTTCCCATCCATTCATAAAGAACTCAAAACGTTCTACATAATCTGGATCTTCTGGTTTTCTCTTTGTTAATGGAGAGATTTCTACTGGGTGATCCATAACGAATGTTGGCTGGATCAGTTTGTCTTCTACGAATTCTTCGAAGAATAAGTTTAAGATATCTCCACGTTTGTGGCGTTCTTCGTATTCTACATGGTGTTCTTCAGCAGCTGCTCTTGCTTCTTCTAAAGTCTTGATCTCTTTAAAGTCTACTCCAGAGTATTTCTTAACTGCATCTACCATTGTGATTCTCTCAAAAGGTTTTCCAAGATCGATCTCGAAATCTTTATACTGAATCTTTGTTCCACCGCATACTTCTTCTGCAAGGTAACGATATAAGTTCTCTGTCAGATCCATCATTCCGTGATAGTCTGTGTATGCCTGATATAATTCCATTAATGTAAACTCTGGGTTATGACGTGTGTCAACACCTTCGTTACGGAATACACGTCCGATCTCGTAAACTTTCTCAAGTCCACCAACGATCAGTCTCTTTAAGTATAACTCTAGGGAAATACGTAATTTTACATCTTCACTTAATGCATTGTAGTGTGTTTCAAATGGTCTTGCTGATGCTCCACCTGCATTGGATACTAACATCGGAGTTTCTACTTCCATGAATCCCTGTCCATCTAGATAAGAACGGATCTTACTGATGATTTTAGAACGTTTGATGAATACTTCTTTGGATTCTTCATTCATGATCAGGTCAACATATCTCTGACGATATCTTGTATCTGTATCTGTTAATCCGTGGAATTTCTCTGGAAGTGGTTTTAAACTCTTAGATAATAAAATCACTTCTTCTGCATGGATAGATTTTTCTCCTGTCTTTGTAGCAAAGACTTTACCTTTGATACCTACGATATCTCCGATATCCATCTTCTTGAAATCCTGATAAGATTCTACACCGATCTCATCTCTTGCTACATAGGCCTGAATTCCACCCTGAAGGTCCTGTACGTTACAGAAAGATGCTTTACCCATCACACGTTTGAACATTAAACGTCCTGCAACTGCTACTTCTTTTCCTTCTAATTCTTCAAAATTATCTTTGATTTCTTTTGAATGATGTGTTACATCATATTTCATGATCTCGAACGGATTCTTGCCAGCTGCCTGTAAATCAGCCAGTTTCTGTCTTCTAACTTTGATCAGTTCGTTTGTATCTTTATTCTGCTGTGCCACTTTTCTTACTTCCTCTTACTTTCTCTGTACATCAATAACTCTGAAATCGTTTACCTGATTGATTCCTTCTACGGATACGACATCTCCAATCTTCTTTCCAAGTAAAGCTCTACCAATTGGTGCTTCATTGGAAACCTTGTTCTGAAGGATATCTGCCTCTGTAGAACCTACGATATGATATGTTACTTCTTTTCCAAGAGAGATGTCTTCTAATAATACATGACATCCAAGGCTGATGACACCTTTTTCGAATTTCTCATCGATAACAACAGCGTTCTTTAAGATCTTTTCGATCTCTTCGATACGTGCTTCCATGTCACGCTGTTCATCTTTGGCTGCATCATATTCCGCGTTCTCTGATAAGTCACCCTGTTCTCTTGCTTCTTTGATCTTCTGTGCGATCTCTTTACGTCTTACGACTTTTAATTCTTGTAATTCATCTTCTAATGCTTTTAAACCGTCTGGGGTTAATATATTCTTCTTTGCCTCTGCCATAACACTATTCCTTTCGTTCTAAATGTTAACTGATTAATTATATCTTACCTAAGTTTCTTTTGTCAATTCCTAATCCCTGCCATTCGTGGCTTTGAGATAATTTTGCAGTAATTCTTCTAAGTCTTCGTATGTCTCTGTATGATTTACCTTCTCGCGAAGTTTTGCTGCCCCTGGAAAACCGAATGTATACCATGCGACATGTTTCCGCATCTCACGGACTCCGATGTATTCTCCTTTAAAATCGATCATCATCTGTCCATGTCTCAACATCATGGCGACAACTTCTTCTAAGGATGGTCTTGGCATTTCTTCTCCTGTCTCAAAGAAATGTAAGATTTCTTTGAAAATCCATGGATTCCCTTTGGCTCTTCTTCCGATCATAAATCCGTCACAGCCTGTCTCTTCCTGCATTCGTAATACATCTTTTGCACATGTGATATCACCATTTCCAATTACCGGAATATCAACAGCTTCTTTTACCTTGCGAATGATCGACCAGTCTGCTGTTCCTGAATAGTACTGTTCTCTTGTTCTTCCATGAACTGCGATCGCTGCTGCTCCATTCTCCTGTGCAACCTGTGCCATCTCTGGTGCATTGATCAATTCATCGTTAAATCCCTTTCGGATCTTAACTGTAACTGGGATATCCACAGCATCTACAACTGCTTTGATCACTTTCCCTGCTAATTCCGGATTCTTCATCAACGCGGATCCATCACCGTTATTCACGATCTTTGGAACCGGACATCCCATGTTGATATCGATCATCTGAAACCGCCCATCATTGACTTTCGCTGCCATCTGACCCATGATCTCTGGATCGGATCCAAAAATCTGGATCGCTATTGGAATTTCCTTCGGATCTGTTGCCATCAATGGCTCAGATTTACGGTTCCCATAGTATAATCCTTTGGCACTTACCATCTCAGTGCACATCATTCCAGCACCCTGTTCTTTACATAACAAACGATATGGTAGATCTGTAACTCCTGCCATCGGTGCAAGTGCTAACGGGTGTTCAATTGTAATATCTCCAATAACCAGAGGTTTTAATTTATTGCTTCTCATAAATGATCTGTAATCCCTTCAATGTTAATGTTGGATCGTAATAGTCGATCTCATCAACCGTCTGTGCGATCATATTTCCAAGGCCTCCGGTTGCGATAACTTTCATGTTATCAAAGCCTGTCTCTTCTTTCATCTTCTGTACCATATATTTTGTCTCACCAACAACTCCATAGTACAAACCTGCCTGCATACTGTCAATCGTGCTGTTTGCAAGGATCGTCTTTGGTTTTAAGATTTCAATCTCTGGCAGACGTGCTGCATCTCTATATAGTACATTTGCTGAAGTGCGAATTCCCGGTGCGATCACACCTGCTAAGAATATGCCATTCTCTGTGACAACATCGTATGTTGTTGCAGTTCCATAGTCAATGACGAGTGCTGGTCCGCCATATATTTCATATCCTGCAACCAGATCTACGATCCTGTCTGCTCCAACTTCTCTTGGATTAAATCTTCCAAGATTGATCCCTGTCTTGATCCCAGGTCCCACAATGATCGGTTTTACATCAAAATATTTGATCAAACCACTACTCAGTGAATGCATGATATTTGGCACAACTGATCCTATGATCGCTGCCTTCACTTCACCTTCATCCAATCCTTTTTCCTTTAATAGATTTGAAATCAGAATTCCAAATTCATCGGATGTTCTTGGTAACTTTGTTGTAATTCGAAATACCTCTATAATCTCTTTTCTTTTGAATACGCCGATCGTTATATTGGTATTCCCAACATCGAGTGCTAATAACATAATTTATACCTCATCTTCTCCCAAAAGGAATATTTTATAATATAGTTCCAAGGACTCCCAGAAATCCTGTTTTTCCTGTCTTAGTTTCTTGATCATCAGTTCACTTCCGATCTCATCGTAAAAGAAATCATTATCTTCCACATGAGTAACAAAATTTAATTTGCCTTCTTCATCGAACTCTAATGTCAAGACTCCGCCGACTTCTGCTGTAAATAGTACACATGCAATCTGCAGTTCCTGTTTGATCTGTTCTGGTAATCCAGAAAAATCAGGGTTTAAGTAATATTTCTTCTCATATGCATTGGAACCGCATAATATAACTTTATCTTGATACATGTTTTTGTATTTCTCCTTGTTTCTTGTATATATTCTCGGAATCTCTTATACGTATCCCAAGATACCTCTTACTGATACCTCTCCGGATGAAACTTCTGATACCTTTCCATCTTCATCCTCTACCAGTAATTCTCCACGATGATTGATGCCTCTTGATAAGAATATCTCTTCTTTGGAACCTCTGACAACCTTGATCTTCTGGTCTGTATGTACCAGAAGTTTATTGTATTCATCTTGCAACATGCTAAGATCTTCTGTCTTCAAAAACATATCGTAATATTTCTCAAAACATTCTAACACTTTCGCTGCCAATGGAGCTCTCTTGATCTTTCTTCCTCCCTCGATCTGGAGTGAAGTTGCCTTATCACTTAAATCTTCTGGAAAATGATCGATATTTACATTGATACCAAGTCCCACTACAATGTAATTGATCTCATCCATCTGAAGGCTCATCTCTGTTAGGATTCCACAGATCTTCTTTCCATTCACAATGATATCGTTTGGCCATTTGATCTTTGCCCGAATTCCTGTTGTCTCACAGATTGCTTCATTTACCGCTAATGCAGTAACTAACGTAAGCATAGAAGAATTCTGAGCTTCGATCTGAGGTTTTAGAAGAAAGCTCATCGCGATCCCTGCTCCAGCTTCTGCCAACCAGCTTCGTCCTCTTCTTCCTTTTCCCATCGTCTGTTCTTCTGTGATCGCAACGGTTCCGTGACCGGCACCTGCCTCTGCCAGACGGCGGATCTCAAGATTTGTAGAATCCATTGTCTCATAACAATGAAGATCTTTTCCAAGCCATTTGGTATGAAGGCAGGATGCTACTTCTTCTTTTATCAAAAGATCTGGTTCCATCATAAGTTTATAGCCTTTATTTGTCACAGAATCAATCTCGTAACCTTCTGCTCTTAATGCTTTGATATGCTTCCAGACAGCAGTCCTTGAAACTCCCAACCGCTCACAAAGCTGCTGTCCTGATATATAATCATCTGCATTCTTTAATTCCTTGAGAATCTTACTTTTCATTGAATATCCTATCTCCTAATATTCTCCTAAAGTCGCTACCATAACAGCTTTGATCGTGTGCATACGGTTTTCTGCTTCATCAAAAATCACATCTGCATAATGTTCAAAAACATCTTCTGTGATCTCATGTCCTTTAACTGCTGGCAGGCAATGCATAACAACTGTAGTATCTTTTCCTGTCATCTCTAACATTTCTTTATTTACCTGATATGGTCTTAATAAAGCAATTCTTTCTGCTGCCTTGTCTTCTTCACCCATAGATGCCCATACGTCTGTGTAAATGCAGTCTGCACCTTCCACAGCTTCTTTCACATCTTCTGTAAAACGGATCTTAGCTCCAGATTCTTTCGCATACTCTTCGCACTGTTTTACCAGTTCTTCATTTGGCCATAAACTCTTTGGTGCTAAGCATGTGAAATTCAACCCCATCTTACTGCATCCGATCATTAAAGAGTTGCTCATGTTATTTCTTCCGTCTCCAGCGAATACGAAGTTTAATCCTTTGATCTCTCCAAACTGTTCTCTTAATGTTAAGAAGTCCGCTAAGATCTGTGTTGGATGGTAATCATCTGTTAAACCATTCCATACTGGAACTCCACTGTATTTTGCTAATTTCTCTACGTTCTCATGTAAGAATCCACGAAATTCGATCCCGTCAAACATTCTTCCAAGAACTCTTGCTGTATCTTCTACAGATTCTTTGTGTCCTAACTGAATATCATCTTTTCCTAGATATTCTGGGTGTGCACCCTCATCAACACATCCGATCGTAAATGAACATCTTGTTCTTGTACTTGGTTTTTCAAATAAAAGAGCAATATTTTTCCCTTTTAGACTGTTTCCTGTGATCCCTTTTTTCTTATCTGCTTTTAATTTTGCTGCTAAATCTAAAAAATAACCAATTTCTTCTGGTGTAAAGTCTTTTAATGTTAAGAAACTTCTTCCCTTTAAGCTTGTCTTTGCGTCCATCTTTTGTTCCTCCATTTTGTTGTATCTTGGATGTCTCTGCCCTTTGATCCCTGGCAGACATCATATAGTTGTTATTATATAGGAATGCATCTTTGAAAACAACCCGAAACCCTTATATTTCAAGGATTTCCTTGCATTTTTTCGCAACCATTTCACCTAATTTCCTATGACTTTCTCTTGTCAGGTGGCAGGCATCGATTTCGGAAGCTTTTGCATATTTTGCTGCATCCAGAAATTCAATGTTATGAAACTTTGCCCAGTCTTCATAAATCGGTGCCAATCTCTTGGAATAACTGATCCCTCTTTCAAATCCCATCTCTTCTCCACTTGGAATCTCTGTCAGATCATCCCCAAGATGCGGTGGTGCCATTAAAAGGATCTTTGCGGATCGTCCATCTTGTCTCTTCTGTGGAGTGATCGATTTGATCATCTTGATCAGACGGTCGATCCCTTTTCCGATATCTGTTGGTGTTTCCTGAAAACGGATCTTAAGGTCATTCGTTCCAAGCATTAACACTACCAGATCGATCGGTCCGTGGCTGTGTAAACATGGATCCAAATATGTTGCACCATTTCTTCCTGGTCTTAACTCATCTTCAAAACTTGTTGTTCTGCCGTTTAATCCTTCCGGAATCACGATCGCAGAATCTTTCAGTTCCTTTTGCAAAATGGTTGTCCATCGTTCTTCATATTCATAACGAAATCCATTTTCCGGATTATAGCCATAAGTATTAGAATCTCCATAACAAACGATTGTCTTCATCTTTTATCTCCCATCAATATCAAACATGGCAAAAGCCGGAACACCTCTTCAGTGCTCCGGCATACCGCCAAGGGTTGTCATATTTTCATAAACATTTTCTGATCTTACTGTTCTTTTACAGTGTCTTGTACCTGCTCTTCAATCAGATCTGCAATATTCTTCTCATCGTCTTTGGCAACTTCTGTAATTGATTTTACAAGACCTGCCATCCCCTGAATCTCAGATGGGATAATGATCTTTGTAGCTTTTCCGTCAGCTGCTTTAGCAAATGCTTCTAAGCTCTTTAACTGGATGACTGCATCGTCAGCTTTGGCTGCCTTGATTGATTCAATACCCTGTGCATTCGCTTTCTGGATCGCACGGATCGCTTCTGCCTGACCTTCTGCTTCACGGATCGTTGCTTCTTTCTTCGCTTCCGCACGAAGGATTGCTGCTTCCTTATCTCCCTCTGCCTGAAGGACCATAGATTCTTTCTGTCCTTCTGCACGTAAGATCGCGGACTTCTTCTCACCTTCTGCGATCAGAATCGCTTCTCTTCGTTCACGTTCTGCTTTCATCTGTTTCTCCATGGCATCCTGAATGGCTGCTGGTGGAATGATGTTCTTAAGTTCCACACGGTTTACTTTGATTCCCCATGGATCTGTCGCAACGTCAAGTGTTGCTCTCATCTGTGTATTGATCGTCTCTCTGGAAGTTAATGTCTCATCTAATTCCAGATCACCGATGACATTTCGAAGTGTTGTAGCTGTCAGATTCTCGATTGCCATGATCGGGTTCTCTACACCGTAACTGTATAATTTTGGATCAGTGATCTGAAAATATACAACTGTATCGATCTGCATCGTAACGTTATCTTTTGTGATAACTGGCTGTGGTGGAAAATCCACAACCTGCTCTTTTAAGTTGACTTTTCTTGCAACACGATCAATAAATGGGACTTTGACATGAAGTCCTACAGACCATGTTCCCTGATAAGCACCCAGTCGTTCTACAACATAAGCATGTGCCTGCGGCACGATACGCACTGTGGATGAAATGATCATCGCAAGCAATGCGATAACAATAATAAATAAAATAATCGACATAATCATCTTATACCTCTCTTTCTACGATCAGTTTCACGCCTCGGATTTCTTTTACGATCACTTCGCTGCCTTCTGGAATGATCTCTCCAGCCTCAAAGCTTCTCGCAGTCCAATCCTGGCCATTTAACTGAACCAACCCTTTGCTTTCCATGTTATTGATCGTTTCTTTGACAAGTGCTGTCTGTCCGATCAATGCATCGGTATTCGTTTTTTGCACCTTGCTGTTTAAATATCGTTTGGCAACTGGTCTTGTCAGTGCAAACAACAGACATGTTACCACGATAAATATCAACATCTGTACCCAAAATGGAACACCAAATAGTGCTACGATCGCTGCAACAACGGCTCCACCTGCAAACCAGATACTTGTAAGTCCAAGTGTCATGATCTCAACAAGTAAAAATACCGCGGATGCGATCAGCCAATAAACTGCATACATTTAATCCACCCCCTGTCTCTGGCGTCTTGCCTCATAAACTAAAAGACCTGATGCCATGGCTGCATTTAATGATTCTACCTTACCACACATTGGAATCTTGATCTTCTTCTGTGCTTTGTCTGTCAACTTATCTGTCAGACCATTTCCCTCATTGCCAATGAAAAATGCGGTTCCTTTTTGATAATCTTCCTTCGTATAGTCTGTTCCATTGAGATGTGCTGCATACGTGATGATATTCTTTTGTTTCATCGTTTCTGCAACTTCTAAAAGATCATCGACATAGACAAATGGCACACGAAATATCGATCCCATCGTGGAACGCGTAACCTTTGGATTATAAATATCTACTGTATCATGACTCATGATAACACCATTGATCCCTGCACCCTCTCCTGTTCGAAGGATCGTCCCGAGATTCCCCGGATCCTGAAGATTCTCAAGCACCAGAAATAATGGTTTTTCCTGTTCTAGAAGATCTTCTAAAGAATATTTCATCATCTTCACCAGTGCAAGAACTCCCTGTGGTGTCATCGTATCGGAAATCTCTTTCATAACTTGAGGTGATACCAATTCCACATCCATATGTTCAAAAATCACTCTATGTTCGTTATAAAAATCTTCAGATGCATAGACTTTATATAAATATTCTTCTGGGATCTCTGTAAACATACGAATTCCCTCTACAAGAAATAATTCTTGTTTTCTTCTTTCTCTTGCACTCTTCTTTAATTTGATGATCTGTTTGATCTGCTTATTCTGAGTGGTTGTGATCATATTCTTATCCACCTCCGATCTATTATTTTCTTAATTTGACCAGATCTTCTTTCTTACCGATCAGCACAAGATTTTCCTCATCTTTGATCGGTTTCGTTGGATCTGGAGCCCCGTCAACACCACCTTCTCCTTCGATCGCGATGACGTTAACGTTATATTTTCCACGGAAATTAATGTCTACTAATGATTTGTTGATCCATTCTTTTCTTGCCGGTACTTTAACGATACTTGTATCTGCGGAAAGGTCAAACAGATCTGTCATACTTCCTCCAAGCAGATTGTTTGCGATCCTTGCTCCCATCTCTTCTTCTGGATAAACGATCTCATCGGCTCCAACACGTTTTAATATCTCTCCTTTTAAAGTTCCGTCTGCCTTCGCAAGAACATATGGCACACCGATCTCTTTGACGATCATCAATGCCATAACACTGGAATCTAAATGCTCTGCAGTTGCGATCACAACTGCATCCATTCCTTCCAATCCAATGTTGTTCATCATTTCCTTATCAGATATATCCACACAGACTGCACAAGTTACTTTATCTGCGATATCTCTTACAAGATCCTCATCTTTATCAACTGCCAGTACTTCTGCTCCACCTTTGGCAAGTGACCTTGCGATACTGCTTCCAAACTTTCCAAGTCCTAAAACTGCAACTGACTTCTTCATTCTTCTCCGTTACCTCCGTTGCGATATCATGTTATAATGTGAATCTATTTCACTTATAAGATCAGATCCTGTTCCGGATACATGACCATCTTTTTCTTATTCTTCTGTGAAAAACCGATCGCCATAGAAATCGGTCCGACACGCCCTAAGTACATGGTAATGATGATAATCACTTTCCCTGCGATTGTCAAATTCGGTGTCAATCCTTTGGTTAAACCAACTGTCGCGAGTGCTGATACACATTCATAGCATGAATCCATAAAAGTCCCATGATCAAATACCAACAGCAATAACACAGATGTCATCAGCACGATCAAGTTGATCACAATGATCGCAAGCGCTTTAGCCAACAGATTCTGTGGAACTCTTCGTTTAAATAACGTAATTGATTCTTCTTGTTTTGCCACAGAGAGCACACAAAATACAAGAATTGCAAATGTCACTGTCTTGACACCGCCTGCAGTACCAGTTGGTGATCCTCCGATGATCATCAGAAACATAGAAACCAGCGAAGATGCATCCGTCAATGCGGCCTGTGCTACCGTCTCAAACCCTGCGGTACGTGTCGTCACAGCCTGAAACAATGATGCCTGTATCTTCTGTGGCAATGACAGACTCTCCATAGTTGCTGGATTATGATATTCAAACAGAAAGATCAATATTGTACCAAACAAGATCAAAAATGACGTAATGGATAACACGATCTTGGTCTGAAATCTCCATTGTTGTATCATCCTTTTTACAGGAACTTTATCTTTTACGATCTTTTTGAATCCCTGCCAAAGATCTTTCCATACAACAAATCCAAGACCTCCCAGGATGATCAGCCCCATTGTCGTAAAATTCATAACTGGATTCGTTACATAGCTTCGCAGACTGTCGTCTCTTACAATATCCATTCCTGCATTACAAAATGCCGAGATTGAATTAAAGATTGCTGCCCATACTCCATATCCAATGCCAAATTCCGGCACATACTGAGTCGCATAAAGAACTGCTCCAATTCCTTCTATGATCCCTGTCCCGATCAGAATCTTCTTAACTAATGGAACTAAACCTGTCATTGTATTAAGACCCATAGACTCCTGGATCAACATTCTATTTCCAAGAGTGATCCTCTTTCGAAGCATAAAAAACATTCCGGTTGTGATCGTAATGACACCAAGTCCTCCGATCTGTACAAGCAATATGATCACTGCCTGCCCAAATATACTCCAATGTGTCATTGTTGTCTCAACGATCAAACCTGTCACACACACAGATGTTGTTGCTGTAAATAATGCATCAATATAAGGCGTTGCCTGCCCGCTTTGTGTTGCGATCGGCAGTGCAAGCAGTATCGATCCTGCAAATATTGTAATTAAAAATCCAAGCAATATGACCTGTACTGGTCGTAATTCTTTCATAAAATAATGCTCCTATATAGAGAAATAGAGGAATCCTAGATAAACAGGATTCCTCTAAGATCATGTTTTATTTATTTTCCTAATAAATGTGCGATCTGAAGCTGATATTCATCGATATCTTTTGTCATTGCGAGTCCTTCGTCAATGTCCATATCCATGAATCTTCCGTTCTGATATCCAACAACACGGTTTGTCTTTCCTGCACATAATAAGTCAACTGCGTAAGCACCCATCATAGAAGCGTATACACGGTCTTTTGCTGTTGGGCTTCCACCACGCTGCATATGTCCAAGGATCGTAGCACGTGTTTCAATACCTGTTGCAGATTCGATTCTCTTCGCCATACTGTAAGAATGTCCAACACCTTCGGCATTGATTACCATATGATGTGTCTTACCTTTTGCTCTGTTACGAAGTAAATGTTCGATGATCTGCTGTTCTACCTTAGGAAGGTTTCCATCAAAGCTTTCTGGGATCAGGATATCTTCTGCTCCTGTTGCCATACCACACCATAATGCGATATATCCAGCTCCACGTCCCATAACCTCTACGATACTACATCTTTCATGAGATGTTGATGTATCACGGATCTTGTCGATTGCTTCCATCGCTGTGTTAACAGCTGTATCGAATCCGATCGTATATTCTGTACATGCGATATCTAAGTCGATCGTTCCTGGAACAGCGATCGTGTTGATTCCAAGCGCTGCTAACTTCTTAGCTCCCTGGAAAGAACCGTCTCCACCAATAACTACCAATCCGTCGATTCCATGTGCTTTACAGATCTCAGCACCACGTTTCTGACCTTCTTCTGTCTTAAATTCTTCACATCTGGCTGTGAAAAGGATTGTACCTCCACGGAAGATCGTATCGGCTGTTTCTGTTGGTGTTAAATCGATGATGTCTTCGTTTAACAGTCCATTGTAACCTTTACGGATTCCCTTAACTTTTAATCCTCTTTCTTTACCAATTCTGGCTACGGCACGCACTGCTGCGTTCATAGCAGGTGCATCTCCACCACTTGTTAAAACTCCAATTGTTTTAATGTTTGGTTTTCCCATTTGCAATATCCTCCAATTATTAATCCATACAATTCTTAACTTGGCTTTTATTCTAATCCATTTAAAGAAATTTTTCAATAGTCTTTGTTATATTCCTAACGATCTAACCCGAATATTTTCTTTTCCATATCGTTTTTCGAGATCAAATAATAAATTCTCGTCACCAGAAACCATATAATCTCTCCCTAGACGGTTCACAGCACGTTCTGTTTTGCAATAGATCACCACTGGATTTTTACCGGGATAGGAAGTTAAAATACCTTTTAATGCATCCTCTTCTTTAAAAAATGCTTCTTTATCCGCAAATTGTACCCATAATTCCTGTCTGCTATCCTCAAAACTGATGATCTGATTACATATGACTTTGCTTTCTTCTTCAGAAATCTGTGTTGTTCCTTTGATAAATACTTTGGCATCTTCTCTTAAAAGAGACTGATATGTCGCATACTGTCTTGGAAATACGACAACTTCCACGGTTCCTCTTAAGTCTTCCAGTGTGATAAATGCCATATTCTGATTCTTCTTCGTAAGTTTCACACTCATCTCACTGATCAAACCGCCAATGATACAGCTTTCCCGATCGTGAATCTTTGTCTTTCCTGTTTCTTCATCGATCACAAAATCAGAAGTATGTGCTGTTACACTTCGTTCAAGGCGTTCTATATCATCCTCTAAAGGATGTCCACTGACGTAGATCCCAAGCACTTCCTTTTCCATGGCAAGTTTCTGCTCTTTCTCATATTCCCCAACATCTGGATAGGAAATCTGAAAAGACTGCTGGTCTTCTTCTCCAAGAAGATCCATCAGACTCATCTGTCCTGCGATCTCATTTTTCCGTTCTTTCTGGATACTATCGATCACACTGGCGTAGACGATCATCTGCTGCTTTCTTGTTACATGAAAACAATCTAAAGCTCCCGATTTGATCAGATTTTCTACAGTTCGTTTATTGATCTCTTTGCTTGATAATCGTTCCACGAGATCTTTAAAATCTCTGTATGGTCCATTTAAATTTCGTTCTCTTATGATTGCTTCAATGACTGGCCGTCCCAGACTCTTGATCGCAGTCAGTCCATAGCGGATATTTCCATGGTCTACAGAGAACGCACCCTCTCCATAGTTAATATCTGGTGGCAAAATCTTAATTCCTAATTTCTTGCAGGCATAACTGTATTCTGAAATCTTGTTTGTATTTCCAAGAACAGAGGTTAACAAGGCTGCCATAAATTCTACTGGATAATGGCATCTTAAATAGGCTGTACGATAGGCAACTACTGCATATGCTGCCGCATGAGATTTGTTAAATGCATATTTTGCAAAGTCTAACATCTCATCCCAGATCTGGTTCGCTGTCTTTTCATCAATACCGTTATTGATACATCCTGGAATTCCTTCTTCTTCATTTCCATAAACGAAATTCTGTCGTTCTTTGATCATGACATCGCCTTTTTTCTTGGACATCGCACGACGTACAAGGTCACTTCGTCCAAGCGTATATCCGGCTAGTTTCATAACGATCTGCATAACCTGTTCCTGATAAACGATACATCCATAGGTTGGCTCCAGAATCTCTTCCATCTGTTCACATTCATAATGTATACTTTCCTGATGATTCTTTCCCTCAATGTATCGTGGAATAAAGTCCATTGGTCCCGGTCGATACAAAGAAATTCCAGCAATGATATCTTCCATATTCTGTGGTTTTAGTTCTTTCATAAATGACTTCATTCCTGAACTTTCCAACTGAAACACACCTTCTGTATGACCATTTCCGATCATCTCATAAACTTCTTTGTCTGTCGGATCAATTTTCGTGATATCAAAATCCGGCACTTTTCTTCGCACCATTTTCTCTGCGTCCTGAATGACTGTTAATGTACGAAGTCCCAAAAAGTCCATCTTCAACAGACCAAGTTCTTCGATCGTTGTCATCGTAAACTGAGTAACAGCTGCGTTATCTGCACCTGTTGCTAATGGCACATATTCATCAATCGCTGTCTTACCGATCACGACTCCAGCTGCATGCATGGAAGCATGTCTTGGAAGTCCTTCTAGTCTCTTCGACATATCGATCAGATAATGTGTTTCTTCGTCCTGCTCATAAGCATTTCTCAAGTCCTTGCTGATCTTTAATGCTTTATCGATCGTAATATTTAATTCATTTGGAACCATCTTTGATATTCCATCTACTTTTGCATATGGAATATCCAAAACTCTTCCGACATCACGGATCACGGCCCTTGCAGCCATAGTTCCAAAAGTGATGATCTGTACTACTTGATCTTTCCCGTATTTTCTTACAACATAATCAATGACTTCCTGTCTTCTCTCATAGCAGAAATCCACGTCGATATCGGGCATGGATACACGTTCTGGATTTAAGAAACGTTCAAACAGCAGTTGATACCGGATCGGATCGATATCTGTGATCTCCAAACAGTAAGAAACGATACTTCCGGCTGCGGAACCACGACCAGGTCCCACTGCGATCCCATGTTCTTTTGCATAATGAATGAAATCCCATACGATCAGAAAATAATCAACATATCCCATATTTTCAATAGTTTTCAATTCATAATCCAGCCGCTCTCTTAATTCTTTTGTAATATTCGGATAACGACGTTTTAAGCCTTCTTCGCATAAATGGTTCAGATACGTAACTGCAGTGTATCCTTCTGGCACATCATATTCTGGCACTTTCTGTTCTCCAAATACGATTTCAACATTACAACGTTTGGCAATCTTGCCTGTATTCTCGATCGCTTCTCTTGCATATGGGAACAATCTCTGCATTTCTTCCGGAGATTTTAAATAATACTGACCTCCTTCATAACGCATACGGTCTTCATCCTGCACTTTCTTCCCCGTCTGGATACAAAGCAGGATATCGTGTGCCTCGGCATCTTCTTTAAATGTATAATGAATATCATTTGTAGCAACCAGATCAATTCCTGTCTCTTTTGACATCTTAAGCAGTGCCGTATTTACTTTTGTCTGGTCTGGAATTCCGTGATCTTGCAATTCCAGGAAGAAATTGTCTTTTCCAAAAAGATCCTGTAATCTCAACGCCGTATTCTTTGCTTTTTCGTAGTTATTTTCACGGATATAAGTTGCAACTTCCCCAGCAAGACATGCACTTAATGCGATCAGACCTTCCTTGTATTCTTCCAGAACTTCATAATCTACTCGTGGCTTGTAATAAAATCCTTCGGTAAACCCCCTGGAAACGATCTTCATCAAGTTATGGTAACCCGTGTCATTTTGGGCAAGAAGTACCAGGTGATAGTATCTTTTATCTCCCTGACTGGCTTCTTTATCGAATCTCGAACCAGTTGTTACATAAATCTCGCATCCAATGATCGGTTTGATCCCTTCTGCTTTCGCTGCCCTGTAAAAATCGATCACTCCGTACATCGCTCCATGATCGGTGATCGCAATGCTGTCCATGCCAAGCTCTTTTGCCTGATGAACTAGCTCCTTGATCTTACTGGAACCATCCAGCAGACTGTATTCTGTATGGACATGTAAATGTGTAAAACTCATGAACCCTCTTTTCTAATATGTTTTTTGTATTTTCTGGCTATCATTTTATCATACAACTTCATTTTATGCTATAATCTGTAGATAACAGCATAAATTTTTTAAACCGTTATCATCAATCACACCTATGCTGAAATCTAACAGTGAAAGAAACGAGGTTTTCTATGGAGAATATAACAATTCAAGACATTTTAGAAGCAACAGACGGAACACTTTTATGTGGTGATCCTTCCATGAAGATTGACCACTTAAGTACGAATTCTATGGAGATCGGTCCTAACACTTTATTTGTACCGATCATCGGAGAACGTGTTGATGCCCATATTTTTATTCCTAATGCATTAAAAGAAGGCGGTGCCTGCTTAACACAAGAACATACAGAAGCTTCAGGAAATGCTCCATACATCAAAGTTCCTGATACTTTGACAGCCATGCAGCAGATTGCTGCCTATTACAGAAATAAAATGTCTCTTCCGATCATCGGCGTTACTGGAAGTGTTGGTAAAACAACAACCCGCGAGATGATCGCACATGTTTTAAAGGGCAAATACAAAGTATTTGAAACGATTGGCAATCAAAACAGTCAGGTTGGTGTTCCATTAACATTAGATCATCTGACATCAGAAGATGAGATCGGTGTTCTTGAGATGGGAATGAGTGAAAAGGGACAGATCACAACTCTTGGTAATATCATCCATCCAAACGTTGGTGTTGTCACAAATGTTGGTGTTTCACACATTGAGATGATGGGTTCCCGAGACAATATCTGTATCGAAAAATTAGATATCCAGAATGGTCTGCCTGAAGATGGTGCCCTATTCTTAAATGGAGATAATGATATGATCCGTAAACATATCGATTATGTCAAAAAACCATATGAATTTTACGGTTTCGCAGATGATTGTACTTACCGTGCAGAAAAAATCCGTGAAAAAGGTGGACAGACTTTATTTGAATTCCACTATGGTGATATGAAAGAACCTATCACTTTAAATGTACTTGGAAAGCATAATGTATCCAATGCATTAGCCGCCATTGCGATCGGACTTCGCTATGATGTTCCAATGAGTGCGATCAAGGCACAGTTATCCACATTTTCTGGTCAGCGACAGAATATTATCCACGTTAACGACTATATTCTGATCGATGATGCGTATAATGCAAGCCCTGATTCCATGAAAGCAAGTTTAAGTATTTTATCTGAATTTAAGACACGTGGAAGAAAGATCGCTGTCTTATCTGACATGTTAGAACTTGGACAAGATTCACCGGAATACCACAAAGAAGTGGGACGTTTTATCGCTACAACAAAAGTGACAGATCTCTTTATCACTGGTGAACTTTCCAGACATTATATTGAGGAAGCATGGAAGGAAAATCCTTCTCTTCATACCCGTGCATTTTCTTCTAACGGAGAACTGATTGCTTTCCTTGAAACTTACTTAAAGAAGAACGATGTCGTACTGATCAAAGGTTCTAACGGCATGAATCTTAAAGAAGTAAGTAAAGCTTTGATGGCTTGATTGTATCAAAAATAGAACATTATTTTCTCTTGACATTCTTTTTTTACAGGACTATTATAAGTGCAACGAAATACAGAATGCAATGAGCAGGACACATCGATATTTGAATTCTTTTCCAGAGAGTTGCCGGTTGCTGTGAGGCAATAAAGAACTTATATCCATATCCCCTGCGAGCAGTCAGCTGAACATGATAATTCATTAGTAAGTGCGACCGGAATCCTTCCGTTATCAAGGAGCACATTAAATGATGTGACTAAGGGATTACGATTTGAGTAATAAAAAGAAGTGGTACCGCGGAGAATATTCGTCTTCTGGAATGCTGAGCAAGCATTTCAGGAGATTTTTTTTACTCATTTTTATTGTATCCTGTGTTTTGAATACATTTTATTTTATGATAGAGTTTATTTTAAGAGGAGTGATTAAGAATGAATAGCTTAACAATCGTAGCAATCGCAATCGTCGTATTAGTTGCTGGTTATGCCCTTTACGGACGCTGGTTAGCTAAGACATGGGGAATCGATCCTAAAGCGAAAACCCCAGCTTACACACATGAAGATGGTGAAGATTACATCCCGACACCAAAAGCCGTTGTATTTTCCCATCAGTTTTCATCCATCGCAGGTGCAGGTCCTGTTACCGGACCGATCATCGCCGCAATGTTTGGATGGCTGCCAGTTCTTCTCTGGCTGTTGATCGGTGGTATCTTCTTCGGAGCCGTTCAGGATTTTACATCTCTTTACGCTTCTGTAAAGAATGAAGGAAAATCCATGGGTGTCCTGATTGAGAAATACATTGGTAAAACAGGAAGAAAATTATTTCTTCTGTTCTCCTGGTTATTTACTTTACTTGTAATCGCAGCTTTCACAGATATGGTTGCAGGAACATTTAACGGATTCACAGTAACAGGTGCTAAAAGTTCACCAAACGCTGCCGCTGCTTCTATCTCCATGTTATTTATCTTAGGAGCTGTTGTTTTCGGATTATTCACAAAATATGTAAAACCAAACCAGAAAGTAGAATTTGTTGCAGGACTTGTATTACTGATCGTTATGTTAGCCGTTGGTATTGCCTTCCCATTATATTTTACAAAAAATACTTGGATCGCAGTCGTTATGGTTTACCTATTCCTTGCATCTGTTATGCCAATGTGGCTAATGATGCAGCCTCGTGACTATTTAAGTACCTTCTTATTAGTCGGAATGATCATCGGTGCTGTTCTTGGTGTATTTGTTGCCCATCCAGCAATGAACTTACCAGCATTCAGCGGATTTAATGTTGGTGGAAAAAGCTTATTCCCTACATTATTTATCACGATCGCCTGTGGTGCTGTTTCAGGATTCCACAGTTTGGTATCTTCCGGAACATCATCTAAGACAGTCAGCAATGAAAAAGACATGCTTTGTGTTGGATATGGATCTATGATGGTAGAATCTTTATTAGGTGTTATCGCCTTAGTTGTTGTCGGTGCAGCAGCTGTCGGTGGTAAAATGCCTGAAGGAACACCATTCCAGATCTTCTCAGGAAATGTAGCTGGATTCTTAACACTACTTGGAATCCCTAAACATGTAGCTACTTGCTTTATGACAATGTGTGTTTCTGCACTTGCATTAACATCCCTTGACTCTGTAGCAAGAATCGGACGTATGTCATTCCAGGAATTATTCATGGGAGAAGCTGCTGATGGCTCTGATCTTACAGGGGTAAGAAAATTATTTACAAACAAATATTTCTCAACTGTTATCACATTATTCTTCGGATTCTTATTATGCTTAGGTGGATACAACAACATCTGGCCATTATTCGGAGCCGCAAACCAGTTATTAGCATCTTTGGTATTGATCGCATTATCTGTCTTCTTATTAACAACAGGAAGAAAAGGATGGATGTTATACGCACCTATGTGCATCATGTTAGTTGTAACATTTACAGCCCTTGTACAGGCCGTGATCGGAATCTTTACAAAGATCTTTGTAACGGGTGGATTCGTATTTATGATCGATGGATTACAGTTGATCGTCGCTTTACTTCTGATGGCACTTGGACTTATGGTTGCAGTTTCCTGCTTTAAGAAACTGTTCCAGAAAAGCCATGAAGGAGCAGATAATAGATCTACACATGCAACTGTGTAAATTTTAATTGTATGACAGAAATGTATTAAGTATTCATAAAAATATAAAGAAAGATAGAGGTACGAAAAACGAATTTCATTTCGTACCTCTATCTTTCTTTATGTTTTTATGAATACCTGAAGACATTCTCGTATAAAATTAAAAATTTCCAAACAGAAGGATTGTATGTTGAAGGTTATCTGTTTTCAATTTTTGTAGTGGTAAACAGATATTTATTATAAATACCAATAACGTTTAACCTACATCTATCACCTTAAATTTTCCAATCTTGTAATTGTCCACACTTTAGACTTCAGGTATATGATAAAAAATAAATAAACGATCGGAAGAGCAGCATTAGAATTTTGCCACGTTTTTTACGGATTCGCAGCCGGCTTGGTGCGTTGTTTGAGCCTCAAAGAGTTCTTATTTTCAATACCTTTGAAGGCGAGTTACGCAAGGAAAGCCGGCGGATCAGCGATCTGTAAAAAACGTGAGGAAAATTCTCTAGCTGCTCTTCCGATCGTTTATTTATTTTTTATCATATACTCGAAATCTAAAGTTGGCCAACTCTACAAATTAAAACTTCTCTATGTACCCCTGCACAAGGATAAACAAAACGATCAATGGTAATATATAAGTAATGTAAATACGTGGCCATTTTGGGAATTTGATTCCTTTTCCTTCGTTGGCTTCTTTCATAAAGTTGTCCCATCCCCATCCGTATTTTGTAACACAGAATAACAGATAGATCAGAGATCCTATTGGAAGAATATTGTTGCTTACGATGAAGTCCTCTAAATCCTGGATCGTTGTTCCTGCTCCTAGTGGCTGAATAAAACTCCATACGTTAAATCCTAGAGCACATGGTAAGGATAACACAATAATGAGTACTGCATTAAATACGATCGCTTTCTTAAGGCTCCATCCCCATAGGTCTTGTGCAAATGACAGGATGTTCTGAAATACTGCAATAATCGTTGATAGTGCCGCAAAGCTCATAAATAAGAAGAACATCGCTCCCCAGATCCTGCTTCCTGGCATTTCGTTAAATACATTTGGCAGTGTGATAAATACTAAGTTTGGTCCGCTTCCTGGGTTTACTCCGAATGCAAAACATGCTGGAAAGATCACCAGTCCTGCCATTAATGCTACTAACGTATCAAGAATTGCCACACTGATTGCTTCTCCTGTCAGTCTTCGACTCTTGTCAATGTAACTTCCAAAGATTGCGATCGCCCCTATTCCAAGACTTAGTGTAAAGAATGCCTGTCCCATTGCTGCGGATACGACCGTCATCACACCTTGTTTCTTCACTGCTGCAAAATCTGGGATCAGATAAAATTTTAATCCTGCAGAGGCTCCATCTAAAGTTACACTCCTTGCGATCAATACCAGAATTACGATAAACAAACATGACATCATAACTGTTGTGATCTTCTCTACTCCATTTTGAAGACCAAGAGAACATACTAAAAATCCCAATGCAATAACTACTAACATCCAGAAGATCTGTGCCTTTGGATCTGACAGCATTGTTCCAAAAGTATTTTCTACCTGTGCTGGATTTTTCCCAACAAAGTCTCCTTTTAACATCTTAAAAAAATAGCTGATCATCCATCCTGCTACTGTCGTGTAAAACATCATCAACAGATAATTTCCAGCCATGCCAACATAACTGTACCAATGCCATTTCGTTCCTTTTGGTTCTAACACCTGAAAGGATCTTGCAATACTCTTCTGGCTGGCTCTTCCGACTGCATATTCCATAACAAGGATTGGCAGCCCTAAAATGATCAGGAAGAACAGATAGATCAGTACAAATGCAGCTCCACCGTATTGTCCTGTGATAAATGGAAATCTCCACACATTTCCCAAGCCGATCGCACAACCAGCCGAGATCAAAAGAAATCCAATTCTAGATGAAAATTTTTCTCTATTTTCCAAATTACTTTCCTCTTTTCTATATATTTTGACTCACAAAAGTTTATTGTACCATAGCTTGGCAATATTTAAAACCAAAAAAACAATTTCACAAAAGACTTCCTATTTAATGTTGTTTTATTACGCAAAACGCTGAATCTTCGAATTTTGCTTGACTTGGATTGTATATTGTATTTATAATGTAGCCAATTTTAAAAAATGAAGATAAATACTTACAATCACACGAAAGGAATCAAGAGTATATATGATAAAAAATATCATGGGTGCTGCCATCGCTATTGCTCTCGCAGCTGGTGTCGGTACAACTGGAGTAATATCAAACACAACTTATAAAAGACCAACACAGATCGTAGCAGCTACCAAAACAACAACTTTAACTGATTATCATTCCAATACAGAATTCACAAAATCCTCTGATGTGAAGAAGATTATTTCCACTTATGGTTTAAAAGATTCTGATAAGACAAGCAAAATCGTATACATTCCAGTCAATAATTATTCTGTGAACGATGCAGATGGTCAGAATAATGAAGTTTCCGTTGATACAAGACTTTCAAGCTATTCTGTAAAAAAAGAAGGATACAAAGATCAGGTTTCTTATGTAAGATCAATCACTGCTGATACTTCTTTAACTCAGTCGATCAAAGAATCTGTAGCAACAACTTATGATTTTTCAAATATTACATCTGTATCTGGAAAAAATACGGCATTAGAATCATGTTTAACATCTGCATATGGTTTTTCTGTTTCAAGCAGATCAAATATGAATGAAACTTTTAAACTTTCCTCAAAAAACGGTACTGATTTAAATATCTATGTTTTGAATCGTACTTATGACTATCAGCTTTGGGAAACTGATCTGTCTCATGATATTTCTTCTGACAGCTATCTTGGTAATGGAACCATAAAACGTCCAGTTGGTCTCATCATTACTGTTAGCAAAAATTCATAAAATGAGTTAATACTTAGTCCCATTTCAGATTGCATTTACAGCGTTTTTTTTGTATAATTATTCTATGATATTAGTGCGTGCAGATACCCATTTGTATCTGCATTTCCCTATATCTTTCATTTTATATTTATATGGACTTAAGGAGGATTTATTTATGGTAACATGGAACAATCTTGATACTTTAACATCTTATGCTAAACTAAAAGATCTTAAAGATCATGTAGACATCAAAGAAGCTATGACAGGTGAAAACGGTGCGAAACGTGTCGCTGAATATTCTGCACCTATGGCTTCTGGTTTAAGCTTTAACTACGCTGCAAAACAGGTAGATGATGAAGTTCTTGATGTATTAGCTGAATTAGCTGATGAACATCAGTTAGTTGACAAATTCGAAGAATTATACAACGGAGCGATCATCAACACAGGAGAACAGAGACTCGTTCTTCATCATTTAGCCCGCAGACAGCTTGGAAAAGACGTTATCGTTGATGGTGTCAACAAACGTGATTTCTACGTTGAACAGCAGAAAAAAGCAGCTGACTTTGCAAACAAAGTACATGCTGGTGAGATCACAAATGAAGCTGGTGAAACATTCACTACAGTTGTTCAGATCGGTATCGGTGGTAGTGATCTAGGACCTCGTGCTTTATATATCGCTCTTGAAAACTGGGCTAAGACAAACGGATGCGCTAAAATGGAAGCAAAATTCATCAGTAACGTAGACCCTGATGATGCAGCTGCTGTTTTAAATTCTATCGATGTTTCCCGTTCTTTATTTATCGTTGTATCTAAATCTGGAACAACATTAGAGACATTAACAAATGAAGCTTTCGTTAAAGATGCTTTAGTAAAAGCTGGATTAAATCCTTCTAAACATATGTTAACTGCAACAAGTGAGACTTCTCCTTTAGCTAAGAGTGATGATTATCTTGCTGCATTCTTCATGGATGACTTTATCGGTGGACGTTATTCTTCTGTATCTTCTGTAGGTGGAGTGATCCTTTCACTTGCATTTGGACCAGACGTCTTTGCAAGAATCCTTGATGGTATGGCTGAAGAAGACAAGCTTGCTACTAACAAAGACATCAAAGCAAACCCTGACTTATTAGATGCCCTGATCGGTGTTTATGAAAGAAATGTACAGGGATATCCTGAAACAGCTGTTTTACCATATTCTCAGGCATTAAGCCGTTTCCCAGCACATTTACAGCAGTGTGACATGGAATCTAATGGTAAATCTGTAAACCGTTTTGGTGAACCTGTAGATTATGTAACAGGACCTATCATCTTTGGAGAACCTGGTACAAATGGACAGCATTCTTTCTATCAGTTATTACATCAGGGAACTGACATCGTTCCTTTACAGTTCGTTGGATTCAAAGACAGCCAGCTTGCTACAGATGTTGTAATCGAAGGAAGCACAAGCCAGAAGAAGTTATGTGCTAACGTTGCAGCTCAGATCGTTGCTTTCGCATGTGGTAAAGATGATGAAAACAACAACAAGAAATTCGAAGGTGGACGTCCATCAAGTATCATCATCGGAGATCAGTTAACACCTGAATCACTTGGATCTCTGTTAGCTCATTTCGAGAACAAGATCATGTTCCAGGGATTCATCTGGAATGTAAACAGCTTTGACCAGGAAGGTGTTCAGCTTGGTAAAGTACTTGCAAAACGTGTACTTGCACATGAAACTGAAGGAGCACTGAAAGCTTATAGTGATTTATTTGAGATTTAGTTTCCTGGATCAGTAGATACTATTTACTGTATCGACACTTGTAAGCTAAAATAGAATATTAAAAAACCACAGTATGCATTTTTCATTGATTTTTGCATTACTGTGGTTTTTTTATGTTATAATGAGACCGTATAGAATATATATGAAGAAAGGGGAATATAAATTGAAAAAACAAATTTTTAGGAATCTATGCAGATTTTTGGTATTTATTTTAATGTTTAGCTGTTTTTTTGTCTTTGGTAAGAAGGTTTCTGCCAATGAAAATCAAAATGCTGCACCAATTATTACTTATTATAGATTAAATGGTAATGATATAACCATACAATGGAAGGCACCTGATGGAGTTTCTTATTCTAAAGTAGATATTTATTCAGCGACTTCCCCAAACGGTTCTTATCGCTATGAAAATACCGTATCTGGCAATTCCTATACAAACACCTATGTTGCAAAAGGTGTTCCTTATTATTACAAATTAGAAGCTTCTTATGAAGATAATGAGGGATATAAAACTGTAACCACTTATGCAGGCAAATGTATTATTAATCCATTGCCAGCTCCTTCTTCTTTGGAAGCCAGCACTGGAAATTCACATAGTATTACTGTTAAATGGAAAGCATCTGATGATTGTGATGGTTATCAAATTTATCGAAGTGTTTCTCCTGATAGAAATTATGAGTTAGTCCAAACTGTATCTAATGAAAGTAGAAGTTCTTGGTGGTACGATGATGATGACGAATCTTTCCAAACATATACGCAAAAAAATCTTGAACTAGGGAAAATATATTATTACAAGATCCGTCCATACACTACATATATTGATGAAACATTTTATGGAGATTTTTCTAATTATATTTCTTGTCAGGTTACGATCAATGGTACGAAAGTAAAAAGTGCTTCTTCCAAGAAAAAAAAGATCAATACGATCACATGGGCAAAAAATGATGAGGCTGATGGGTATATCGTATATTATTCCACAAAGGAAGATGGAAATTACACAAAATTAAAGACTTTCACAAGTCGAAACAACTTATCTTATACTCATACGAAATTAACAAACGGTACTGCTTATTACTACAAAATTCAGGCATATAAGAACTTTAATGGCGGTAAACTGTATGGTCCAATGACACCTTATCTAAAATACTGTGATTACTATTCTTATGCAGACGAATCTTATGAAAGTCGCTGCCGCCGTGCTTTTGGGAAGTCTTATTATGCTGACTATAAGAGTGCTAAGCAGGCAAAGAAACATATGAAAACGATCACAGTAAAAGTATGGGATAAGAAAGGTAAGAAAAAATATACAAGAAAATTCCGTATCACTGTCAACAAAGGGCTTGCACCTTCTATCAAAGAAATGTTTAAGGAAATCTACAAGAGCAAAGAACGTTTCCCTATCCATGAGATCGGGTGCTACAGCTGGCGTGGTAAGAATTCCAGTTCTGAACATTGTGAGGGATTAGCTTTTGATATTAACTCCAATGAAAACTATATGATCCAGGGTAAAAAGGTATTGGCTGGTTCCTTCTGGAAACCTAAGAAGAATCGTTATTCAATTCCTTTGAACTGTAAATTGGTTAAAATCCTCGAGAAATATGGTTTTCATCGTGGATTGTGGGGATCCCGCAGAGATTATATGCATTTTTCTTATTTTGGTGGTTAATACAAACCAAACAAAGGATCAGGCATTTGCCTGATCCTTTGTTATGTAAGCCGAAAACCGGACTTGAACCGGCGACCCCTTCATTACGAGTGAAGTGCTCTACCAACTGAGCTATTTCGGCATATATGAAAGCACAGATATGTGTATCTATGCTCCTTTTGTAAGATAATATTCAATCTTGCTGATTGCTTCTTCTTCATCGACTCCGTCAGCTACGACTGTTAAATCCTCTAAACGATCTAAGTCTAATCCAAGACTCATCATTCCCATCATACTCTTTACATTGACTTGCTTATTCCCTGTCTCGAATAAAATCTTGCTCTCAAACTGGCTCGCCATCTGTACAAGAAAAGCTATTGGTCTGTCTTCTTCTCTTAAGGCTACTTCCACTTTGACGTTCTTTGAAATCATTCCTGTCCTCCCAATCTTATCTCTTCCGCAATTCGGCCGATCTTCTTTAACCGGTGGTTCACACCAGACTTGCCTACTGGCGGTTCTAGCATATCTCCAAGTTCTTTCAGTGTAGCTTCCGGGTGTTCCAGACGTAATCTTGCAATATCCTGCAACCCTTGATCTAAAAAACGGAGGCCTTTGTGCTTATCAATATATTCAATGTCTTCCACCTGCTTGACTGCGGCTGAAACCGTCTTATTAATATTCGCTGTCTCGCAATTGACACGACGGTTTACTTTATTACGCATATCTTTCAGGATTCTTACATTCTCCAGCTCCATCAATGCGACGTGTGCTTCCATAATATTCAACACATCTACAATCTTTGATCCTTCTTTCATGTATACCACGTAATACTTTTTACGCAAGACAATTTTAGCATCTAAATCAAAAAAATTCAAGACCTCTTTTAATTGTTCTGCTGTCTGTACATTAGTAGATACAACTTCAAAATGATAATTCTTCTCTGGATCACTCATGGAACCAGCTGCCTGAAAAGCCCCTCGAATATATGCCCGCTTACAACATGTGTTCTGTAAAACAAGTCCAAATTCTTTGGAATCTAAAAGTTTCACTGCTTTCAATATTAAAACACAATCCTTATGCTTGTCAACACTTATCGTATAATTTCGACTTCTTTTTAAAAATTCGTTTCGTCCAACATCAATCTTCGCATGAATATCAAACACATCTTTGATAAGTTTATAAAAACGTTTCGCAGCAGATACCGTCTCCGTCTGGATCTGAATCTCATAATGTTCTGGCTCTAGACTGATATTCCCTCCAAAACGTAAGAATCCTGCGATCTCCGCAATCTTACAATGTCTGGCACCGGTTTCATTTCTTGATAATTCCTCTTTAATATTACTTGAAAATGACATTGCCTACCTCATAATATCTCTATGCTCTACTTTGACAGAATATGGCAGTTGTTTTAATCTCTCTGCCAATTTATTCGTGATCGTAACAGATCGATGCTTTCCTCCAGTACATCCGATTCCGATCACAAGATTATACTTGCCTTCTTTAATATAATTTGGGATCAAGAATCTCATCATATCATCTAACTTATCAAGAAATTCCACAGATTCTTCATGCTTCATCACAAAATCCTGAATTGGTTTGTCATTTCCAGTTAATGGTCGCAAATTCAGATCATAGTATGGATTTGGAAGAAATCTGACATCAAATACCAGATCTACATCCGCAGGAATCCCATGTTTAAATCCAAAAGAAACAACTGCAATCTGGAATCGTTCCCCTTCTTCTCCGTCTACAAAAATACGATCGATCTCTTCTTTTAACTCCCTTGTCAGAAGCTGGCTAGTATCGATCACATACGTTGCCTGATCTTGCAGAAATTTCATGATCTCCCGCTCTTTTGCAATTCCATCCTCAACTCTTCCATCTCTTGACAAAGGATGATTTCTTCTTGTCTCTTTATAGCGTTTTAATAAAATACGATTACTTGCATTCAGATAGAGAATCTCATACTTGATCCCCGCTGCCTCGATTTCTTTTAATTTGTGTGCTAACTCGCCAATTCCTCTTCCATTACGGATATCAATCCCAAGAGCAACATTTTCAATCTTGGCAGTTTCATCTAACAACATGTCTGCAAATTTATCAAGTAAAGCCACTGGAAGATTATCAACACAAAAATATCCAGCATCTTCTAATGTCTTTAATGCACTGCTTTTTCCTGCTCCTGACATTCCTGTTACAATTACAAATCTCATCTGTACTGCTCCTTTTTAGAACCTTCCAACACGTTTGACTTCTGGCTCCATCGTAACTCCAAACTGTTCTTTTACTTTATCTTTCACGTCACTGATCAACTGCATAACATCGGATGCTGTAGCATTTCCACGGTTGATCACAAAACCACTGTGTTTTTCAGATACCTGTGCATCTCCCACCTGATATCCCTTTAATCCTGCATCCTGAATCAATTTTCCGGCAAAATATCCTTCTGGACGTTTAAATGTACTTCCGGCACTTGGATATTCTAATGGCTGTTTTGTTTTTCTCGCCAATGCGTACTCATCCATTTTTGCTTTGATTTCTTCTTTATTTCCTTTCTTAAGTGCGATCACACCTTCTAAGACAACGTATTCATTCTTTAAAACGTTACTTGTACGGTAACCAAGCTCTAATTCTTCTGCTTTCAGAGTTTTGATCTCTCCTTCTTTTGTAAGAACTGTCACTTCTTTTAGTACCTGCACCATCTCACCACCGTATGCACCAGCATTCATAACGACAGCTCCGCCAAATGTTCCAGGAATTCCACCTGCAAACTCAAATCCAGTTAATTCTTCATTGAGTGCTGCTCTGGATGTAGAACTTAATAAAGTTCCTGCTTTGACGATAAGTTCATTACCACGGACTTCGATTCCACTGTAGTTTTTGTAAATCTGAAGAACAATTCCGTCCATTCCATCATCTGCAACCAAAAGATTACTTCCATTTCCTAAAACAAATAATGGAATTCCCTCTTCTTTTGCAAAACAACTGACCGCTTTGATCTCTTCCATATTCTCTGGTGCCACAAAAATATCGGCGGGTCCCCCAATACGGAATGTTGTATGATTTTTCATCGGTTCCTGTCTTAAAATATATTTTTCTGGTATGATCTGTTTTAACTGATCAATCTTTGTATCCATAATTTCTCCATTCTTAATATTAATGCAAGATGGAATCCTGTATATCACAGGATTCCAAATCTCTTCATCTTATGAAAGCATCAGACTAGCTGCACCATAAATTCCAGCATCATTTCCAAGAGTCGCAAGTACAAATCCTGTCTCCTGTGCTTTTCCAAATGTATACTTCTTAAAATGTGCATTGACCGCATCTAAAAGGATCTGTCCAGCTCTTGATACGCCTCCACCGATAACAAACACTTCTGGGTCGACCATCAATGCGATATTCCCTGCTGCAAGTGCTAATTTCTGTCCAAGATCATCTACCCGTTCTTTGGCAAATGTATCTCCTTCTTTTGCAGCATCAAAAATGTCTTTTGCAGTTACTTCATCAAGGTCTCTTAGTGTAGTCGCTTCTTTAAAATCCTTTAATGCTTTCTTTGTCTCATATACAATTCCCGTTGCAGATGCATAAAGTTCCAGACATCCTGTCTTTCCACAATTACATACATGATCATCAAAAGGATCCACAGTCATATGACCGATCTCTCCACCATATCCACGGCTTCCATCAATGATCTTTCCATCAACGATGATACCGCCTCCGACTCCTGTTCCAAGAGTGATCATCACCGCACTGTTATAATCTGCTGCTGCTCCCATCCAGATCTCTCCTAAGGCTGCTGCATTGGCATCATTCGTTGCCTTTACCTTACATCCTGTAAGCTTTGACAATTCTCCTGCCACATCCACGCTTCCCCATCCAAGGTTCACACATTCATTAACTTTTGAAAACTCAAGAACAGCTCCTGGAACTCCAACTCCGAGTCCGATCACATCTTCCTTATCAAAACCATTTGCTTTGCTGTGATCATTCACTGCCTGTGCAATATCTGGCAGGATGTTCTTTCCATTTTCCTCAGTTCTTGTCTTGATCTCCCATTTCTCTTTTAATGTTCCATCTTCTCCAAACAGACCCATTTTTACTGTTGTTCCACCAATATCAATTCCATATAAATATTTCATATCATTTAATCCTCCATCTGACCTGTAACACGTTTATAAAGTTCTTCGGCTGCATTATATCCCATCTTCTTCTGTCTGTGATTGATCGCTGCTGCTTCTACGATGATCGCCAGGTTACGCCCTGGACGAATTGGCAGTGTATGTGCTGCAACTTTATTGCCAAGATATTCTACGTATTTCTCTTCTAATCCTAAGCGGTCATAATCCGCATCTTTGTTCCAGTCTTCCAACTGAATGACCAGATTGATCTCCTGCTCCATCTTAACGCTTTCAACACCATACAGATTCTTAACGTCAATAATACCGATTCCTCGCAGTTCGATAAAGAACCTTGTAACTTCCGGAGATGTTCCGATCAATGACTTCTTGCTGACCCTCTTGATCTCTACAACGTCATCAGATACCAGACGGTGTCCTCTTCGGATCAACTCTAAAGCTGCTTCACTCTTACCGATCCCACTCTCTCCTGTGATCAGGATTCCTTCACCAAATACATCGACTAAAACTCCATGGATCGTAATGCTTGGAGCCAATACAGTTCCCAGCCAGCGGATTACTTCTGCCATAAATTCAGATGTCGTATCCTGAGATATCAAAACCGGTACCCCATACTCTTTGGCAACTTTTATCATCATCTCACTTGGATGCAGATTCCTGCAAAATACAATAACTGGAATTCCAGCTCCGATAAATCTTTTATAAATATTTTTCGCATTTTCAACATCTTTTTCTACCTCTTCAATAAAAAGGTGTTCTGCTTTTCCGATGATCTGAACTCGATTCTGTGCAAAATTTTCAAAAAAACCTGCCAACTGTAATGCTGGACGGTTGATCTCTGCCTGTTCAATGTAAACTTCTTTTGAATTGATCTCTGGTGTTACTTCTTTTAAATTTAATTCCTTGACCATATCATATACTGATACTCTATGCTCTTTATCCATAATCTTTCTCTCTTTCTGCACCCTTGATTGTCTGTCTCTTTCTCTATTTTAACATATTTCATTACTGCTTGGAATCGTGAAAAAACCCATAAATAGACTCTGCAGTACTTTGATTCATGCCAGGAACATTTAAAAGTTCCGTAACTGTTGCTGTCTTGATCTGTCCAAGATCTTTAAAATACTTCATTAATTCTTTTCGTCTCTTTGGTCCAACACCTTTGATGTCATCAAGAACAGAATGTACTTGCCCTTTTGCACGCAATGATCTGTGATATTCGATCGCAAAACGATGGGCTTCATCCTGTATCCTTGTCACAAGTAAAAATGCTTCGCTGTTTGGCGCAAATATGATTTCCTCGTTGTTATAATACAAGCCTCTCGTTCTATGATCATCATCTTTGACCATTCCACATACTGGAATATCAAGTCCCAAATGATCCAGCACACGAAGTGCAACATTGACCTGTCCTTTTCCTCCATCCATCATCAGAATATCCGGAAATTTTGTAAAACTGCCAAGTGTAGTGTCTTTTCCTTGTTCTTTCAGTTCTTCTAGCTCTTTCTTTCCATGAAGAAATCTTCTGGTCAAAACTTCTTCCATACTGGCATAGTCATCCGGACCTTCGATAGTTCTTAAACGAAACTTGCGATAATCTCTTCTTCTTGCTTTTCCTCTTTCAAATACGACCATGGATGCTACGGTCTGAAATCCACTGATATTAGAAATATCAAATGCCTCCATTCGATTCAAGCCTTCCATCCCGAGCAATTCTTCAATCTCATGAACTGCCCCGATCGTCCTTCTTTCTTCCCGTTTGATCTTTTCACGATCCATTCTTAATACATTCTGGGCATTTTCCTTTGCCATCTCTACCATCTTGTGTTTTTGCCCACGCACTGGTATCTTAAAATGTACTTTTGCTCCTCGTTTCTTTGACAACCATTCTTCAATGATCTCCTTTTCTGAAATATCCTGTTCCAGAAAGATTTCCCCTGGAAGATAAGGCGTCCCCGCGTAAAACTGTTTGACAAAAGCTCCTAAAACTTCTTCCTTTGAACTTTCCTCATCTGCTTCCATATGAAAATGTTCTCTTCCAAGAAGCTTTCCTTGGCGGATAAAGAAAATAGATACGACAACATCCTTATCATCCTGTGCCATTGCAATAATGTCACGGTCCTCAAACGCATACGTATTGATTTTCTGACGGTCCATGATCCGCTCAATACTCTTCAGCAGATCCCTGTATTCCATTGCCTGTTCAAATTCCAATTCATCCGATGCTTTTTGCATTTTCTCCTGAAGCATTTTTGCAACCTGTTTATAATTTCCATTTAGAAACTTGATTGTTTCTTCGATCTGTTTTGCATATTCTTCCTTGGATATATATCCTTGGCATGGTGCATCACACTGCTTGATCTGATAGTACAGACAAGGCCTGTCCTTCCCTGTATCTTTTGGAAGTCTTCGGTTACAAGTACGGATCTTAAAGATCTTGCGAAGCAGCTCGATCGTATCATTTACTGCTCCTGCACTCGTATAAGGTCCGAAATACTTTCCTCCATCTGCTTTCATCTTCCTTGCCAGCATGATTCTTGGAAATTCTTCATTGACCGTTACTTTAATGTAAGGATAGCCTTTGTCATCTTTCAGTTTTGTATTATATTTTGGATGATGCTCTTTGATCAGATTGTTCTCAAGCACTAAAGCTTCCAGTTCTGAATCCGTGATGATATATTCAAAATAAGCAACATTCTTTACCATATGCTGAATCTTCACAGACAGATTCCGGCTGTCTTGAAAATACTGACGCACACGATTACATAACTTGATCGCTTTTCCAACGTAAATGATCTCATCTTTGCTATTATGCATCAAATAAACTCCTGGTTTCGCTGGGAGTTTCTTAAGTTCTTCCTGAATATCAAACATGAACTTCCCTCCATCTTTATTTTGTATCTTTTGGGGTTGCAAAATACACTTAAGATTTATCACAGCATAAATTGGGATGTAAAAAAAGTGGCATATCGCTGGGTGATGTTGGTTGTTGTGGATGGGACAGAAAGAAGGTACCACCATCAAATTTTACACTTCTTAACCTTACTCCAGTTCTTAGAATAAACCTTCTTATTTCCAGCGCCTTTCGTATAAGCCTTCATCCTAAAATAATAAGCCTTCTTAGATTTCAGTTTCTTCACCATCAAATTCATTTTCGTTGCATATTTTGTCTTTGTCTGACTACGTTTAAATTTCTTTGATGTAGAATACTGGATCATATACCCTTTTGCTTTGCTGACTTTTTTCCATTTCAGCTGGGCTTTTCTTTTACCTTTCTTTATGGTTTTGATCGTTGCTCTTCCGGGTGCTTTTGTTGTTGTTTGTGTTGGTTTGTTTGTTGATGTCTGTGTTTTTTGTTCTGTTGTTTTCTCTGTTGATGATGTTGTTTCTTTTTTGGCTGTTGTTTTTTCAGTTGTAGTTACTTCTGTGGCTGTTGTAACTTCTGTCGTTGTAACTCCTGTTGCCTCTGTGGTTGCTGGTTTTTCTGGTTCTTTTTTTGTTGTGTCTTCGTACAGATTAATCATCGCTGCGGATGCAAAACTTCTTCCGTCTCCCCAGTTGCTTGTTGTTACAAATTTTATGTACTGTGTTTTTACAGAATCTTGTAATATGATCTTTTTCGATTGGGCATTGTTCAGCCATCCGCTGATGCTGGCTGCTTCTGTCCATTCTTCTCCATCATCACTTACATATAAAATTGCATCTTTGATTCTTCCATTTGTTCCAACCTGTCTTGGCACATATTCAAGAACTGACAGATATACGGGTTCATCTAATTTTATTGTAATTGATTTTTCTTTGTCAGAACCATCATAAACTGTATGCCATAAAGTGTTGATATTGCCATCGATTGCATTTTTGGCGTAATCTCCTTTATCGCTTTGTTCGGAAGATACTTTTTCAATCGATAAATGTTTGATGGAAATATATTTTTGAGCATCATCTGTGTTATCTTTTGTAAACTGATATGTATTTGTTGTACCTGCCAGATAGACTCCTGTTGCTGCTGTTCTTACAATCAATGTCTTGTCTCCGCTTAAGTCTGGCTGTTCTTCTTTGTAAGAAGTCCATTGATCTTCTTCCTTGTATTTCCATTCTAAACCTGCCGTATTTCCAATTAACTGATTTTCCAGGTCATTGACATAAAGACCTGTTGGAAGTCCTTTGGATTCTTGGATGTCAATCGTAAATACATTATCATCTGAGTAGTCTGCACCGATAATATGAGCTTTAATTTCCTTCTCTGATGTGATGGATGCAATTTCTTTTTCGGTTAATTTTACACTGTGTTTCTCTGTCTGTGTCCATGTTTTTCCACCATCTAAGCTGTAATCCCATACAACGTCTGTATCGTCATATCGGCTGGATAAAATGATTTCTCCTGCGTGATCTCCATCAAATGAAAAGCTTGCAATTTCTACATCAACATTTCCAAGAAGCTGGTTTGCCACTTCACGGACTGCACTTGCCTGAATAGATTCTTTGTCTGTTGCCTTTGCTGCTGTCTTTAATGTGTTTGTCTGAAGCAAAGTAAAGCTTGTGCTGTAAGTTGTTGAAGTAAGATGCGACTTGATCAGATTCAGAAGATCATACATCGGATGTGGATAGTATGTATATGTTTCTGCGATTTCTTTTGCCAGTGCATAGTATTCTTCTTCTGTTTTCTGATCGTCCTTCTCATAGAGATTTACTAATCCAAGCCATGCATCAAAATTCAGTTTTTCGGTTTTCAATGCTTTTCGGTAAATGGATTCTAACTTTTCATCATCGTCCTTGTAAATGTCTGCAAGCATCAGAATTTCTTCTGCTTTTTCGTAGGAATCGTATTCATTTTGTGCCGCCTGCGCAAGAAGAATATAGTTTGCGTTCCATCCGCTTGTGTAACTTCCACTTCCCCAATCGTTCATCGTTCTTGTGTTTAAATGCTCTGTTTTGCCGGATTTACCCCAGCCAGATACATTATTTCCAAGATTCCAGATACCATTTCCGTTGGAATCCTGTGTGTAATAAATAAATGCACAATGAGCCGGCTGGCTGATACATGTATTTGGAAGTCCTTTATATGTACCCCAGATACAACTTCCTGTCTTGGAAAGTCCACCACAAACTGCTCCTTCCTCAAACATGATCCAAAGCTTTGGATTGCCTTTCTTGTATGGTATATTGTATTTTGATAAATGATATTTTTCATCCCATTTGTCGTAATTTTCTTCGCTGTAATATTGATCTTTTGTATATTTATATCCAGATGTATATTTGATATAACTATATGGACTTGTTGCACCATTTTTGTCATTTCTTACATAATGATTGAGCCATACGATTTCTTCATCATCAATGATCGTATTCATAACAAAACGCATCTCTTCCACGGTAAGTGACTCAAAAATCTCGTTCTCAATCAGTTCCTGATCTTGCCCTTTATGTAAATGAAGATCCTTATAAATCTGATATCTTGTCACAGGATCTGAAACCTGTGTCCCATCAAAGAAGAAATAATTTTTTCCTGATGCTGTTAGTGAAAGAGATAATATCATTTTGCGGTAAAGATCACTGTATTTTGTTCCGTGACTTGTTATATTGTCATTTGCTAAATCTGTTTTATAAGTTGTATACAATCTTGATAACACCTTGACGGAATTTAAATAACTTCCCTCAGGTTTTCCACCTGCTAAATAAAGACGCAGTGTTTCTTTGTCATTCATCAGCCATGAAATGGTATCTTTGTACTCATCACTGTATTTTGCAAGTGCCTGTAAAATTTCGTATCCGACACTTTTTACAAACTGTCTCTGTAAAAGTGTTAATTCATAGTCTCCTGTGATTTCCTGAAGATCATTTTGTTTTAATTGCTGATCATAAGTGTCAACTGTTTTGATCTCTGCGCTATCGGAAGTGTCTTCTTTATAATCTTCTTTGATTAGTTTTGCGTTAGCGTAGACCGCTTCATCGTACCAGGCAGACCACCAGTTGTCACTGTTATCATCCGCTGTTAATTTTAAATATTTTGCATTTTTAATATCTACTTTTACAGATTTTGCTTCACTCCACCCATAAAACGTACTAGAATTATATTTTTCCGTCCATTCTTCCCCATCATCGGATGTATAAATATAAAATCTTACTCCGGTATTAAAATATGTACTCTGCTCGCTGATATCAACTCCAAGATCCGCTGTAAAATAGTCATAATCATAATCTTTGAGATCATAAACAATCTCTGAAGTTGCCCATGCACAAAGTCCTTTGATATAGGGTTGACTTTTTTCATTCACTTTCAATGTAATCATTTGATTGGAATCATTCTCGTCAAGATGAATACTGTGACCACTTGCCGCAAATGATTTGTCTTTGTCGTATGAAATGTCTGATAGATAGGTGTAGTTCTTGCTTGCCGGCTGACTTTCCGAAGCGTAGATCTTATGTGTGAACAGCAAACATAGTGCCAGTGCCGACAACACAATTTTTAATTTTTTCCCCATATTTTTTACTCCTGTTTTATTTATATTTCCTGTTTTTGTTTCCTGATTTCATTATAACTTTTTGGGGATATAAGCACAATGTTTTTATGACAGTCCCTTAATCCCTTTTATTAATCTTTTAGAATCTTGCATTCCTTCTTATAAAAACAAATACCATACTGCATTACTTGCCGATATCCTTGCATTTCTATATGTTTGTCATATTACATTATCTTAATCTGTTCCAATGCTTCTTTACATTTTTGATCCTTCCTGATCTGACTACACCTTTCCAATTTGCTTTATGTATTTATTTTATAAGTTGTATGACAGATGAATTTCATTTCTTCTCAACGTCTCCTGCACATCAATAACTCTCTGATTCCGACTCCCCTTCCAATGAAGTTTTCCATCAAATTCTTCCTGTACAAAAGGTCCATCTACGATCACATCGCAATATTTCACAACATCCAGTGTCTTGATCTCATCCCAGCAGAATCCTGTATACAGCCAGATTGTCTTATTTGGAAATGTTTCTTTGATCTCTTTTGCCAGAACTGCAACTTCTACATGATTTGCAGGGTGAAGTGGATCTCCTCCGCTAAATGTGACACCTGAGATATAGTCTGGTTTGATCGCTTCAAATAATTCTTCTTTTGCTGCATCATCAAATGGAATTCCCCCTTCGATATCCCATGTGACTGGATTGTGGCAGCCTTTGCATTTGTGGGTGCATCCTGCAACCCATAGGACGGCTCGCAGACCGTCCCCATTTAGCATATCATCTTTCGTAATATTATGGTAACGCATTTTACATGGATTTCCTTTCCGCAATTTCTGCCATTTTGGCATCGTTAAGTCTTGTATCCCCTTTAACTCTGGAATAAGAGAGATATCCGTTCATACGGTCGATCTTTGTGAGATTTTTACTTCCGCATACCGGGCACACATCCATCTCTAATTCTTCGTGTCCACAGTCATCACAGTATGCTAAAGACAGGTTAACTCCTTCATAGAATCCTTTATCCATCGCTCTTCTTACTAATGTTTTCACCGCTTCTTTGTTATAGTTGATCGGATATTTTACATACTGGATCTTTCCACCATTGCATAATTCCCAGAAACGTCCTTCAAGATCTTGTTTCTCGATCGGTGTGATGTCTTCTGTGACATGGCAGTGGAAGGAATTGCTCACGTATTCTCTGTCAGATACATTTTCAATAACACCGTATTTCTTACGGAACTGTTTTACCTGAAGACCGCATAAGTTTTCTGCTGGTGTTCCATAGATCGCATATAGATTTCCGTCTTCTTTCTTAAATTTTTCTACCTGTTCATTAATATAGCGTAATGTTTCTAATGCAAACTCACCATCTTCTGCCAGAGACTTATGGTTGTATAACTGCTGTAATTCATTCAACGCTGTAATTCCAAAGGAAGCTGTTGCACTCTTTAAGATTGGTTTGATCTTATCATGAATTCCCAGATGTCCACCTAAGAATCCCCCTTCACAATATGCCAACGGATTCGTAGAGGCTTTCATTTCTCCTAAATATTCATAAGTCCTGATATGTAATTCACGGATCAGGTTCAGATAATAATCTAATACTTCATGGAAATCTTTACCTTCCTGTTTTGATTTTGCATAGATCATTGGCAAATGAAGGCTGACTGCGCCGATGTTAAATCTTCCGACAAAAATCGGCTCATCTTTTTCATCTGTCGGCTTCATACCGCCTTCTTTATACCATGGAGATAAGAAAGCACGGCATCCCATCGGACTGATGATCTTTCCGTATTTCTTGTACATGCTTGCGATATATCCCTCTCCTGTTAAAGATAACCAGTCTGGATACATGGTCTGTCTGGAACAGCGGATTCCTGCTTCAAATACATCTTCCAGCTCACATCCCGGTCCATGAAGATTCTTGTCATATAAGAATACAAGTTTTGGGAATAACACAGGCTTCTTGTGTCCTTCTTTTCCCTGTCCTCTTCTTCTAACGTCTAACATGGAGATCGTTGCCATCTTGGCAAATCTTCCAGTTCCTGTTCCTGCTGTCATTGTGATAAACGGATAGTCTCCACGGCTTGATGATACACTGTTAAATTTGTACTCTAATCCCTGGAATCCTTGTTCAAATTCACGTTTGACATCTTTCATCGCTTCTTCTTCTGCGCGTTCTCTGGATAATCCAAGTCCTTCGTATCGTTCGATTCCTGCTTCATAGGATTTCTCGGCATATGGTTCTAAGATCAGTTCGATATTCGGTACCGTAAATCCACCATACTGCTGGCTTGCAGCGCTTAATACGATATCTCCGATCACGTCAAAAGCAACATCTAATGTCTTTGGTTCGTTGTACCAGAGATTTCCCATCTCAAATCCACCTTTTAACACTTCCTGTACATTAAACAGACAGCAGTTCATCGTATCACGGCGGGCAGACATATCGTGAATATAAATATATCCGTCACGGCATGCCTGTATTTCTTCCGTTGTCATGAAAAATTTCTGATAGAGTTCTTTATTTAATTCATTAAAGATCAGGCTTCGTTTGGTAGAAACCAGTGCACTGTCTGTGTTGCTGTTTTCCTTATCCCCAATGTACATGATAGACTGGCTCTTCTTGTATACTTCATCTAACATCTGTACAAAATCCTGCTTATAGTTACGGTAATCTCTGTAGCTCTTTGCTACCAGTGGATTGGTCTGTTCTAATGCACCTTCAACCACATTATGCATATCTGAGATCGTAACTTCCTTCTTGCGCATCTGCTCCACTTTTTCCGTGACAAAGTTGCAGATAAAATCAAGTTCTTCCTCTGTAAATGTTACCAGTGCACGATATGCTGATTTATTCACTGCCACTACGACTTTTTGTACGTTAAATTCTTCTTTTGTTCCGTCTTTTTTAATTACCTTGATCATAATTCTCCCTTCTCTATCAGATTCTCTCATCTTTCACTCATTATATTGTATACTAGATGTAGTATTTTATTTTTCTTTTACACACTAGATAGTGTAGCTTTTCAAGTTTAACACCGCTATCTGGTAAAGTCAATGTTAACTTTTTATCTCTTTCCCTTTATCTGTAAATCCTTCCAAGAGTAAGATTCTTACTATCCTTTATTTCCAGTTTTTTTGACAAATATTCTCCGAATGAGATCGACAATTCGTCTTCTTTTTTAAAAATATCAGAAAGATTGCGATCTGTTTTTAATACATAAACAGACTTCGCGATCTGAGGTTCATTTATTAATTCTTTTATGATCTTTTCATCTTTTTTTCCATTTGCAAAAAGCACGACTTTTAGATGTCCAAAATTTAACTGCTGACTTTTATATTGTTTCCATTTCTTATTCGCATCTTTTAAGGACGTTGCCAAAAATGTCACCGACCTTGATGGTATTTTTGTTCCAGAATCACTCTGTGCCTTGTCGAAATCCGCATACGAATAACGAACCAATACTTTCTTTTCATTGAGCCGTTCAAATCCCATCGCCAACACAAACCTATGATCTTCCACATCTTGTTGTTTGCTGCATCCTTGTATGCAAAATGCAATTAGCAGCACCAAAAGATACCCTCTATATTTTTTCATCTTTCTGTTCCTTTCTCCACATCAGAAATAAAATAAGTGGAAAAAACAATCCGATCACCAGATTCCCATAGATAAAAACAAAAAAATACCGTCTGATCCATGTTGCAAATGTTGTCATGATCCATGGACTTATGACGTAAATTCCACCATATGACAAACTCAATCCCACGATCCTTCCTTTTGAAAATGCATGTTTGATACTTTCATTTCCATAAAATAAGTAACCGCTGAATACGCAAAAGACACCTACGATCCAAAATGCGATCAAAAAAAGATCCAGTCTTGCCATGATCCCTCCTGGCATTGCCACTCCCTGTGCCATAGACATCACAGGTTCTGGATCGACCATCGTAAGTTTCTTTCCAAGGGAACCTACAGTACTTGCAAACACCCCAAGAAAAAGTATCATCAAACCTGCAAATGATCGCATCCTGATCGGTCCATCTCTCATATCTCCACGGTAAAACCACACGAACTCGATCGGATGCATCAGCGCAAATACAAGAATACTTCCATTGAGCATCTCTCTGCCACACCAACTCCTGACTGCTAACTCATCCCATGAAAGATTTGCCATACTCAAGATCAGTACGAAGATCAGCGGTAGCAATACAAACCAAAAAATTCCTTCCATTACTCTGCCTCTTTTTGTTAAACCTCCCTGATTCATCAGATAAGCCAGAAGAAGCAATGGTAATCCAATAAAAAATGTTGATTTGTCTGGGAGAAGATATTTTTTTGTAAGATACAAAATACATAAATAAAAAAAAGCTCCATTCAGCAGAAATCTCACATAATAAATGATGGCTGCAAAACGATATCTTTTTAGTACATTTTCAATAGAAACCCCTCTTGCTGCATGATCTACGATCCACAAATAAATTCCTGCCATCACACTTGCCATGACCACCACAACAATTCCTGAATGATATGATTTTTGTAGTGCGATCTGTGGAAGAAACATTGCAGCTGCCGAAAATATTTCAAGGATCATGATCCGATTCCCCTGTCTTGCCGTGATCATCTGCGAATTATTTTTCATCCTCGTCCTCCTTCTGCCTTACCCTCGCCCCTTCTTTTGTGAATTCTGGACGGTATTTCATCCGCTTTAGTGGATAACGAACCATAAAATCCTGAAATGCTGTAGATAATCTTCCTCTTTCTTCAACCATTGGATGTGCATATGGAACTCCATAATTTTCCAGATAAAATAAATGGATAAATATCGCAAGGAATCCTAAAAAGAATCCATACAATCCCCAAAAGGCACACAGAATGATCAGAAAAAACTTCATCAGACGAAACGCACTGGTGAACAACTCATTCGGAATCGAAAATGTAGCAATTGCAGTCAATGCCACCACGATCACCACGATCGTACTGACAAGATGTGCATCAACTGCTGCCTGTCCAACAATCAGACCGCCAACAACCCCCATCGTTCCACCAAGCTGCCCCGGAAGCCGGATTCCTGCTTCTCTTAATAACTCAAACGATAATTCCATCAGCAGTACCTCCACGATCACCGGAAATGGAACTCCTTCTCTCGCCGAGATCAACGCCAGCAAAAAAGGCGTTGGCAACACCTCCGGATGAAATCCCGCAATTGCCACATAAAATCCAGGAAGCCCTATGGAAATGATCGCTGCCACATACCGTAAGATTCTTACGAATGTCGTAATTTCCCAACGATTATAATAATCATCACTTGCCTGAAAGAACACATTGAATGTTACGGGTAGCAATAAAACCATTGGCGAATTATCAAGAACAACTGCAATCCGGCCCTCCATGATACTACTCGCAACCTTATCCGGCCGCTGCGTCAGCTGATATAACGGAAATGGAGTTTTACTGTCTTTTTCCAGATATTGCTGTAACATTCCATTATCAAAAATTCCATCGACACAGATCTTATCCATCTGTTTCTGAATTTTATTTAAAATGTCCTTCTGTACCAGATCCTCAATATACATCAATGCATAATCCGTTTTACTTCTCGTTCCAATCTGCTTCTGGATCACTTTTAACCTCGTATCCCGTATCCTTCTACGAATCAATGCCGTATTCATCCTCAGACTCTCCGTAAAACTATCCTTGGGACCAACGATCGCCACTTCCTGATCCGCATTCTGTACCCCTCTTGTCGGAAATAATTTGCTGGAAAATAAGATAGCCCTTGCTTCTCCACCCAGAAATAAAATCGTATTCCCAGATAAAACCGCTGTCATAGCATCTTCCATTGTGTCGATCCATTTCCAGTCTGCGGATTCGATCACATATTGGCTGATTGCTGTTCTTTCCTGCGGAAAAGAATCCTGAAGCAACGGTCTGATGACAGATTCCTGAAGCATTTCTGTATTTACTAAGCCGTCCATGTATACAATATATATGCTGATTTCGTGGTCGATTCCGATTTTGAATTGTTTTTGTACCAGATCGTTGCAATCCTGCATGATTTGGGTTGTGTATTTTATGTTTTCTTGGATATCTGGGGAGATGTTTCCTTTTAGTTTATGGGTTCTTGTGTGGAAGTGGTCCATGGGGTTTTTTCCTCTTTTCTTTTTTGGATAGTATGTGGGATTTTGGCAGGTTATATACTTACGATATTGGTTTGCAATATTTTATATGGAATAAAATGTAAAAAATAGTTATTGTAAATATATGGTTTTTCTGGTAATATAAGAAACATAAGTCGATTTATAAAAACATAGTACATTTCAACAAAAAAACAAATCAAACAAGCAATTCTTAAAATTCAAACACTGTAACTACAGTCATGTATAATATTGCAGTTCTACAATTAAGAATTTCAGTTCAGAATTGAAGAATTTATGCACACAGGAGGATAACCTATGGCAGAAAAGCTAAAGAATAAAGTTACCGATGGTTTTCAAAAAGATCATCCCTACGGAGAACTCCCACCTTGTATCCATGTAGGTATCTTAAATTTCAACCAGATGATAAGCCCAAATTATTACCATAAATTCTGTCTCATGGATGAGAAAACGAAGGAGATATATAGTAGAAAATTTCAATTTCATATGTTAGAATTAAAGAAATTAAAGTATGCAAAAGAGAAACAACAAAGAAAGCCATTATATCAATGGGCAAAACTGATAGCTGCACAAACATGGGAAGAACTAGAGCAGGAATCAAAAGGTAATAAATACATGGAAAGGGCGCTGGAAGAGATGATAAAAATCAGTCAGGATGAAATGGAAAGATACCTATATCTACGAGAAGAAATGGCAGAAAGCGATAGAGTCAGTCAGATGCAAAGTGCAAAAAGGATTGGACGTAAGGAAGGAAAAAAAGAGGGAGAAATACTAAAATTAATAGCCAATAACGTATAACATACACACCGTGGTGGTTTGAATAGCCGTCCGTGTATATGAGAAAAACAAAATAATAATATAAAGGATCCAGAACCATTGAAATTTTGCCGTTATTTTGACAGGTTCGCAGCAAGCTTGGTGTGCTGCCTGAGCGAAGCGAGGCAAGGAAAGCTTGCGGATAAGCGACCTGTCAAAATGACGTGCATAAATTTCCTGGTCTGGATCCTTTATTATTTTGTTTTTCTCATGTACACTCCCCACGACTACCATTTCAAACTACAATTACAATTTACATCTTCCAATTAGCCACCTCCACCTGCAATTCCACCATATGTCGATAAATCCCATCACAAGCTTTCAATTCATCCGGCGTTCCGTTTTCAGCAACAACCCCGTCTTTCAACACAACAATCTTATCAGCGCCATCCACAGTTCTCATTCGATGTGCAATAATTAATACAGTCTTATCCTTGATTAATTTTGATAATGCTTCCTGTATCAATGATTCATTATCTACATCCAAAGATGCCGTCGCTTCGTCCATCAGGATGATTGGTGCATCTTTTAAGAATGCTCGTGCTATCGAGATTCTCTGGCGTTCTCCGCCGGATAGTTCTGAGCCGTTTTCTCCGATCATGGTATCCCATTTCTGTGGCATTTTCTCGATAAAGTCTTCACAGTTTGCTAATTTTGCTGCTGCCATAACTTCTTCGTCTGTTGCATCTTTTCTTCCGATTCGGATGTTTTCCATAATCGTGTTGTTAAATAGTGTTACATCCTGAAATACAATGGAATATAGTGATAATAATATTTCTGGATCGATCTTAGAGATATCCATGCCTCCGACCGTGATCGTTCCTTTGTTGATATCCCAGAATCTTGCAGCTAATCTTGATACGGTTGTTTTTCCACTTCCGGATGGTCCGATCAGTGCGGTTACTTCGCCTTGTTTTGCGGTGAAGCTTACGTCTTTTAAGATCTGTTCATTTCCATCGTAAGAAAATCCTACGTGATCAAAGTTGATGTCATATCCCTGATTGCTTAGTGTTTTATTTCCATCCTGTTCTTCGTGGCTTAAGATTTCATCCATTCGTTTACACTGTGTGTCTGTGGAGATGATCGCGGATAAATTCTCTAATGCTACCTGGAATGGATCGTACATTCTTGATACGACCAGCAGATACATGAAGAATGTTAATGCATCGATTTCTCCTTTTGCAAATAAGATTCCTCCGACTAAGGTTGTCGTTCCGATTCCTACTTTTAAGATCAGCTGTGACAGGCATACGAACATTGCGTTGATCGCTTCGGATACTACGGCGTGTTTTTCAACAGCCTGAATCTTTTTGTTTAAGCCTTCCATATAGGTATTTGTTGCGTTGTATGATTTTAAATCTCTAACGGTTTCCAGCCCTTCCTGAATTCCATTCTGGCATTCCAGTTTGTATTTCATTGCATTTTCATTTAATCGGTGTGAAATTGGTCTTGCACCGAATACAACAAAAAATGCAACTGGTAATACCCATACAGCTGCCAATGTCATTTTTACATTGAAAAAGAATAAACAGATCGTTACGATCGTTGTGGAACACATGGAACCGAATAACTGTGGGAAAAAGTGAGAACTTGCTGTTTCCAGCCATGCACAGTCTCCCATGATCGTACTTGTAAGGTCTGCAAGGTCCTTTTTACCGAAAAATGATAATGGAATCTTTCTTAATTTCTCTGCCAGTGTACGTCTTCTGACTCCACTTTCCACATAAGTTGCGAGGAATGTTGCGTTGTACTGGAAGTATGTTGTAATAATAATCAACAATATTGAAATAACCATTCCTCCGATATACATTGGCAATTTTGAACTTGGAATTCCACCATTTAAAATATCAGATGCCAGCAGATATAGAAGTCCGACTGGAACCATAAATGCTAAGTTTGCAATTGTTACGATGATGACCGCTTTAATCATATCATTGACACCCTGTTCAGAAAGGGCATATTTATGTTTTAATCTTTCTCTCATAATTATAATACACCCCCTACTTTCCAGTTCACTGATTTGTTATATTCTTCCCACATATGGGCGTAAATGCCGTGACTCTTTAATAATTCGCCGTGGCTTCCTTCTTCTGCGATCGCTCCGTCTTTCAAAACATAGATACGGTCTGCATTTGTAACGGTTGATAATCGGTGGGCGATCATGATGACGGTCTTGTCTTTTGATAAGTTTTCAAACGCTTTCTGTACTTTCTGTTCGTTATCTGGATCTGCAAATGCAGTTGCTTCATCAAGGATCAGAACTGGAGCATTTTTAAGAAATGCTCTGGCAATCGAAAGTCTCTGTGCTTCACCACCGGATACATGAATTCCTTTGGCTCCGATCATTGTATGGACGCCGTCTTTAAATTTGTCGATGATATCCATACACTGCGCATCTTTTAATGCCTGCATAACTTCCTCGTCGGTTGCATCTGGTTTTCCAAGTCTGACATTTTCAAGGATGGACATCTTTAATAATTTACTGTCCTGAAATACATAAGAAATCTGATTCATAAGTTCACTGCTTGTGATATCTCTCACATCAACGCCGCCGATCTTTACGCTTCCTTCTTTAACATCCCAGAATCTTGCGATCATGGATGCTAAGGTTGTTTTACCGCCGCCAGAAGGTCCAACAAATGCGACATGTTCTCCCGCTTTGATCTCAATGGAAATATGATCGACTGCATTTTTCTTTGCCCCTTCGTATGCAAATGTTACATCCCGAAGAGATACGGAACTGTCTTTTGGAATCTGTCCGTTGGTTGTCTCTTTTAATGACTGTCTGTTCATCACATCACCCATACGTTTTAATCCATCAACGACCTGCATCTGGGCTTCGCCTGCGTATGCAAGTTTCATTAATGTTGTTGTTAAAATTGGTGTAATGATGATATAGAATAATAAGTTTAACCCAAATGCTGCTGTGATCTCATGTCCGCCAAATACATAGGCTGCAATGATGATAAATACAAAAATGGAATTGACCGCTGTTGTAAATCCAACCATTGGTTTTCTCATTTTTTTCGTAAATCCCAGTGTCCATTTTTCATATTCATCAATTGCTTCTTTGAATCTCTTAAATGAAAATACCGTCTGTCCAAATGTTTTGACAACGGGAACTCCACGAATATATTCAACCGCTTCTGCTGACATGACTTCCAAGGAATTCTGATACTGTTTCATACTTTCTGCCAGATCTTTTCCACTCATGGAACTCATGAATACGAATCCGATCGCTGCCGGGATCAGACACATGATTCCTAACCTCCAGTCAAAGACTGCCATTAAGATGATAAGTCCGATCGGTGTTGCCTTGGAAACTGCTTTATCTGGAAGGGTATGTGCCAGATATGTTTCTGTTGCTGCACTGGAATCTGTGACGATCTTTCGAATCTTACCAGTTCCTTCGCTTTCAATATATCCTAATGGTAATGTCATGATGTGGTTCATCATTGCTGTTCTCATCTGTGCCTGTACATGGAATGCTGCGATATGAGAGCACATGAGACCCGCCATATAGATGATCATTCCAAGAATCGCAAATCCTACCGCACGCCATCCATAAGTGCTGATTCCTGCTGCCTTTGAGAAATCAAATCTGACTCTTAACACTTCCTGCATCACTTTCCAAATATAATAAAATGGAACTAACGCAACAAATGCACTGATCGCTGCAAGAATGGTTGAGAGAATGCTTAAATATTTGTAACTGCCTGCGAAATGGTATAACTGCTTTGTCAGGCTTTCTTCTTTTTCTTTCTTTTCTTCCATTATATTCACCTCCGTAAATTATTTATTGTCGGACAATTCCATCTGTCTGCTGTCCTTATTTAAATTGTGCTTGCGCTTATATTCAAGCGGTGCAGCCCCGTAATAATTCTTAAATGCTTTTGCAAATCTTGATTGTGTCGCAAATCCTACTGCATCACTGATCTCTGATATTTTCATTGAATTTTTCAGAATCAATTCTGCTGCCTTTTTCATTCGGATCTCATTCAATAATTCGCTGTATCCTCTTCCATATACTCCCTGGAAATAATTCTTAAGACTTGTCTCACTGATTCCAAAACGTTTCGCAAGTGTCGCTGCAGAATATCGTTTGCTTAAATCTTCTGTCAGAATATCCATGGTCTTTCTCGCAATCTGAATCTGTGAACCTGAGTAGTACACCCTGTTTGTCTCCACTGCATCCCTTTTGCTGCAAAGAACCTGAAGCCACCGGCTGACATCCACCGCAAGAAGATTCATATCTGCATCTGCTTCAATGTCATCTTGAATCACTCTCACTGCCTGTTCAATTCTTGCATCTGCTTTTGAAATAAATGGTGTCTCTCTTCCCAGAAACCGTTCTTTTAATTCAACGCTCATTTTGGTATTCCTGCCATTTAATGACAGTTCTTTGTCAAGTTCTGGACATGGATACAAGATCAACTCCATTCCATGATACTGTGCTCTTGGATAGTAAAATTCATCCGCTTCTCTTGAAGCAGTCCCATAGTCGATTGAATATTCCCCGGTATCCACATAAGTACCGCCACCATTTTTCAAAAGAACCTCGCACTTGCCAAGGAAACTGAAATTCACTGTCATGACCGCTTCCCCTTCGTAGGCCTGAATCTGGACTTCTGGGATTCTTCTTGATCTGATATCAATATACAAAAGCTCCAGATATGAGCTGATCCGATAACAGACGATCTTTCCTTTCTCTCCTGAAAAATCTGATGGCAGGATTACTTCTCGTTTCTCATTCATGAAAAACTCCTTCTCTCTTCCTTTCTTTTATAATTTACGGTTATATGTTAGTATACACTAACTTTTGATTCAAGAACAAAACAGCAAAATAGCTCCTTTTAGCATCTGGTTTGTTCTTGATTTTGTCTTTTTGGTAAAAAGAATCCTGTTTTATGGAATCTCCTGCAAACAAAAAAAGGAAAGGATCATCACAAAACATGATAATCCTTTCAAATTTGTTTAAAATTTCAAATTCTAAATCTCATTATTTTCTAATAATATCAGTTGCACTAAAGACTTTATCACCTTTGCCTGCTTTCACACCCTTAGCTTCTAACAGCTCGGATACTGTACAAACTTCATATCCTTTCTTCTTAAGGATCGGTAATACTTTCTCTACTGCTGCAACGGTTGGCTTATGAATATCATGCATTAACACGATATCTCCGTCTTTTGCATGTTTTAAGATTGTTTTAACAGTCGCATCCGTGTTCTTTGTCTTCCAGTCTAAGGTATCAACACTCCAAAGGATCAGTGGTGTATCAATTCCTTTTTTAACATTCTCATTGATCGCTCCATATGGAGGTCTTACGCTGACTGGTTTACTTCCACATGCCTTGTAGATTGCATTCGCTGTCTTGTCTTCCTGTTCTCTTACCTGTGCAGCACTTAACTTTGGAAGGTATGTATGATTCCATGTGTGGCTTGATACTTCATTACCTGACTCTAAGACTTTCTTAACTGTCTCTGGATAATAATTTGCATTCTGTCCTAACATGAAAAATGTTGCTCTTGCATCGTTCTTCTCTAATGCTGCTAATACTCTTTCTGTATTTCCTTTTAATGGACCATCATCAAATGTAAATGCGATCAGTTTCTTTGTCTTATCGATCTTTCTTGGAACGTAGAGTGATTTCTTCAATTCTTTGTCTGTTCCTTTACCGAGCAGATCATCATTTGCCTTTACCATGTATTCTCCCATGGATTTGTTCACTGATGCATAACTTGTTCTTCCAAATCTTGTCGTTACAAAAAATATTCCTGCTGCGATCACCAGGATAATGATCAATAGTGCTGCAACTCTTCCTTTGTTGATACGTCTTCTTTTTCTTCGTCTTGCCATTGTACCCTTCTTCTTTCCTTATGATTTTAATAATTGAAATGTATCTACATCCACAAGTCCAAGGTCTGTCAGTCTTAATGATGGAATCACTGGAAGTGCCATAAATGATAATGTGATAAATGGATCAATATCTCTGGATATTCCTAGTTTCCATGCCTTCTGTAACAGCTCATCGATACCTTTCTGGATGTCTTTCGCCGGTTTCTGGCTTAAAAGCCCCGCAACCGTCAGCGGTAAAGTACCTAAAACTCTGCCTTCAGATACCAGTGCGTATCCTCCCTGAATCTCCTCTATCGTCTGTACAGCTTTGATGATATCTTCGTCATTATCTCCTGCCGCAATGATGTTATGTGAATCATGTGCTACAGATGTTGCGATCGCACCGTTGGTTATCCCATATCCCTTGATCGGTGCCGCAGCTGCATTGCCTGTTCCGCGGTGACGTTCAAATACACATAGTTTAGAATATTCACTATCTGGAGTAAATAACCCATCCTTTGATGGAACCTCTTCCTGTAAAAACTTCGTGACGATCTGCCCTGGGATCATTCCGATCACAGGGATCTTTCCTTCTGCTTTTACCTGAATCTTATCTTTGGAGATATTCTTTAATACAACGGTGTGAAGCATGGATTCATTCACTGGTTTTGCTTCTTTTGTAAAGAATTCTGTGTTCACAATTCTTCCTTGTTTGTATACAGAATGTACTTCGACACTCTCCAAAGAATCAAGGATCACGATGTCCGCATCTTTTCCCTCTTCTAATACTCCGATATCATTTAAACCATATGTCTTTGCAGCATTATATGTTGCCATCTTTACCGCTGATATTGGATTCATTCCAAGCTGGATACTCTTCTTTATATTGTAACTAATATGTCCTTCATTTTCAATAGTATCAAGATGTTTATCATCGGTACAGAACATAAAATGTGCAATAAATTCTGGTTCTTTGACAAGTCCCGGAACTATATTTTCTACATTCCTTGCTGCACTTCCTTCACGAACTAAGATTTTCATGCCTGCAAGACATTTTTCTTTGGCTTCTTCAAAAGATGTACATTCATGATCTGTCATAACTCCTGCTTCCACATATGCCTTTAAGTCTTCTCCGCTAAGTCCCGGTGCATGTCCGTCAATGACCATTCCTTTACACAGCTCTAATTTCTTCATGATCTGCTCTTCTTTGCTTAGAACCGCTGGATAACACATCACTTCTCCAAGTCCTAAGACAAGCGGATGGTCCTTCCACTGCTTCATATCTTCCGCCGTAAAATCTGCCCCATTTGTCTCAAATGGTGTCGCTGGAATGGATGAAGGCATCATGACATAGATTCCAAGTGGGGCATCGCCTGCTGCATCCAGAATGTATTCCATCGCTTCATTTCCTTTGACATTGACAAGTTCATGAGGATCTGCGATAACCGTCGTTGTACCATGCGGCATAACTGCTTTGGAAAATTCCATTGGTGTCGCCATACTAGATTCAATATGTACATGTGCATCAATGAATCCAGGTGTGATATATTTTCCTGTACAATCTATTACATTCTCCCCTGAAAAATGACCAATTCCTGCGATTTTTCCATCTTTCACTGCAATATCTGCCTGAAGGATCTGTTCATTTTTCACATCAACGACATTTCCATTTTTAAAGATCACATCATACATCATTCTTCCTCCTTAAATTTTACGATTCCTACATAATATTTCTTATCTGTATCAAATAGCATATTCCAGTCGATTTCTTCGCACTCTCCACAATTCGACCAGATCAATTTCTCTTCTTCCTCATCAAATCCTGTGATCGTCACCCAGTGCCAGTTATCTTCTCTTAATTCATGCGCCGGATGTCTTAAGATCAGAAATGCAACTGGATGGTCTTCCTTTAATGCTGGCAAGATAAAATCCAATGCCTGTTCTTTACTTTTGGGTAAAAATAGCTGTTCTGAACTTAATGTGATTCCATGATCTTTTGCATATCTTTTAAAATCTTTCGCAAATCTCCCAATCAGTGGATATCCCATAAATCCAGGTTTCATATAGCGATACATCGTCTGCATCAAATTTAAATATTGTTCATAGTCTGCTGCTTTCTGACTATCTTTTATCGGATATAAATCTTTAAAATCTTCCCAACTGAGTGCATAAATAGCTGCAATATTGCTGCCTGTCACACTTCCACATCCTGCCAGGCGCTGAAAATCTCCTGGAAACCATTCCTGATTGCCGCCATATCCTATGGTTTTACCGTCCTTTATGATCTGTGGACAGTGAAGTTCTTTCCTCATAGTCTGTCCTTCCTGTTATACTCTTAAATTCATTGAATTCTTTTATTTCTTTATGTTAAGATTGTTATCATTAGCAGATATGATCATTTACAATTTACAGAAAGGATGAGAACATCTATGAAAAATATCCTGATATCCTTATGTCTTGCACTATTTATCATCAGTGCATCCGTAACGATAACATTAAACTTCCGACCTTTATATTATCATGATATTTCCTCTTTGAAAATAGAAGAAACTTCCGGTTTTTCCAAAAAAGTGATTCGTGAAAATTATGATGCTTTGATTGATTATAATCAGTTCTTTTATTCTGGCAAATTAAAACTGACCTTACCTATGTCAAGAGAGGGCAAGATTCATTTTGAAGAAGTAAAACGAATCTTTGTTGGTATCGAATATCTTTGCGTGATCACACTGATCTTATCTTGTTTCCTCATAAAGAGAAAAATAAGGTCACGAAATATTGATTTTTTGAGATCAGCTTCTATTATAACTGTTTTATTACCCGTAATCGTTGGTATTTTATGTGCGGTCAACTGGGATGCCGCTTTTACTTTGTTTCATGAGATCATGTTTCGAAATGATTATTGGATTTTTGATGAAGCTACTGACCCTGTGATCATGATCCTTCCAGATGCATTTTTCTTTCACTGCGCCGTTATGATCATCTTACTGATCTTAATTGGCAGCTTACTTTGTATGGGATTTCGTTCTTTTTTTCGACACAGGTTTATGCTATAATGGATAGATATTAATTATTTGTTTCGAATGTTACATTTTTATTAAGCTAGGAGTTTAGCAATGAGACTTTCAAAAATAAAAACAAAGGAAATCCGATATGTAGTCTGGAAATACCGATTAAAACGATTTCTTCCACATATCTTAACACTTTGCCTTGCTGTTATTGTTGCTGGCGGAGCTTTTAGTGCTTATTCGGTATATCATAAAAAGCATCAAAAGCAACTGGCAAAACAATCTGAGGTCCAGCGTGAAAAAGATGTTAACACTGCTCGTAAAAAGGCACAAAAAGAAAAAACAACACTGAAACCTTGGTATACTTACCACAGCATTGCCCATGCAATGGGCGGGCTTGATGGCAAAGATTATTTGAATTCCATCGATGGCTTTTACCCTGCTTATCAGAAGGGTTATCGTGTCTTTGAAATGGACATCCTTCTTACTAAGGACAACGTTGCGATTGGTAAGCACCAATGGGGTCGGAAACTTTCTGATCCAACCAGTAAAAAAGGCGACCCAGTCAGTTACCGTAAATTCAAAAATACTAAGATCTATGGGAAATATACACCAACTTCTTTCCTTGATGTATTGAATCTCATGGAAAAATATCCTGATTTCTATCTGATGACAGACTCAAAAAGCACAGAGCCTGCAGATGCAAAAAAGGAATTTAATGTTCTTGTACAGACAGCTAAAAAAGTCGGTAAAGAAGACCTCTTAGACCGTGTGATCGTTCAGGTCTACAATCAGAGAATGTACTGGGCTGTAAAAAGCGTGCATCCATTCAAGCATTTTGTATACACCACTTACAAACAGCCAGATGCAGCATTTTATAAAGTCGTAAAGTTCTGTAAACAAAATGGTATTGAAGCGATCACTTCTCCTAAGAATGATATCAATGATTATCGTATGGAACTGCTTGCAAAACAAGGAATTTATTCATATACACATTCCGTGAATAATGCTTATTTTGCGAAAGAGTTTATGAAACTTGGGGTTTATGGAGTATATTCTGATTTCCTTAGTCCGGCACAGGTGAATAATAGTTATATTAGGGCGAATTGTCCGAAGTTTGCTTCACGGTATGTGAAGACGATATTGCCGGGGATCAATCAGTAAATCCTGTAGGTAGTCTTTAGTATATGTGACAGAAATATTTGTTCTTATCTTATTTCTGTCACATAAAACTGAAGACTATTCAAACCACTACACAGTGTGTATGTTATATGATATCGGTTAATAATTTTTGTATTCATCAACTACTTCGTAGATCTGACCTTGGATTAATTTCTATGAATTTTCAATCACATACTCATCAAATAATGGTAATGTAAAGTATACATATCCTCTCATTTCACCTGACAAGATTCCCTTTTTTATCAAACGTTTTCTATATGGATTAAATTCATTCGTCTCCATTCCTAAACGTTCCCGGATATCTTTGATCTTCCCACCATCAACCTCTGCAATTCCTCTTGCTACTATCCTATCTTTCTGTGATAATTCTGACCAGATCTTATCATAAACAAATTCACTCAAATACTGTTCATATTCATCAATGACTGCTTCGTAATCACCCTCATGATTCCATGTTAAATATCCCAGAACCTGAAATGCAAATGGATAACCTTTTGTAAGTTCTGCCATCTTCGCAGCTTGTTCTGATTCAATTTTAAAAATTGTTTTATATTTATTCATGATTGCCCGATTATTTAACGGTTTTAATTGTATCTTTGGTGCTCTATATAAGAATGTAAGATTCTTTTCATTCTGTAACTCATCGATGTTCTCATATAAACCCGTTGCTAATAAAAATACTGGTAGATCCTGCCTTACAAAAATCTGAAAAGATCCAGCAAAAACCTGCATAAATTCATTATTCGTAACCTCATCAATTGTGATTAAGAGCCTCTTCCCATTCTTTTTCATCTTTTCCAGAATTGCTATGATCGCTGTCTCTTCATCTGTAATTGGTGACATTCCTTCAATTGCTACTCCAAAACCAAAAAATGACAGATCAATTTTGGCAGATTTAATGATTCCAGCACATACCTTGTTGCTATTTAACTTTGATAAAAGTCCTTTCAATAAATCTGTTGCTGGATTCAATTCTATTACGATCCATTGATCATTTTCTCTCAATTTCTGTGAAATCTCAGTCATCATTACAGTCTTTCCTGATCCACGCACTCCTGTAATAATAAACATCTGCTGATTGATCTGTTCTGCTGTAAATGTATCAATGATCTCTTTCGTCTGTACTGGACGTTCCACTGGTTCTAACGGACTTTTTCCAAATGTAAGTGTAAAAGGATTTTGCATTTCTTATCACCTCTTATCTCTTTTACTGTTCTTTACTGTTTTTATACTATTTTACTGTTCTTTACTGTTTGTGTCAACATCCCAACTTTTGCAGCATTATGATCAAAATTTAAGCCTCATCTGATTCCACTTCACTCCTCCATGCTCAGACTCAGATACTCCCTCATTCTCAAATCCAAATTTCGCATAATAATGCACCAAATGATCCTTACAAGTAAGCACTAATCCTTTTCTTTCCTGCTTTCTTGCATCTTCGATCGCACATTTGATCAACTCTCCTGCATACCCATGTTTTCTGTATGCAGGTATCGTATTCACCCCAAAGATCATCTGCCACGCTCCACTTTCATTGTGCAACTGAGCTTTTGCATACATCTCATCTGTCAGATCTTCTTCATCCGTTACAAATCCATCTACAAACGCAATTAATTTATCTCCATCAAACATCAGCCAGAAATGATCAGCATAGTATTTTAATCGTTCTGCTAATTCTTCTCTTGTTGCTGCTTCCGCTGGTGGAAAGCATTCTGCCTCTACAGATGTTACTGCTTCTAGATCTTTGATTGTTGCGGTTCTTATATTCATATTTTCCCCTTTTTTGTTTCTTGTAGTTTATTATATGTATTTATTTTAACACGGTGTTATTGTATGATGTAAGTATAAATAAGCGTGGAAAACATTTTGGAATAGGAGGAAAGTAAAAAGTATGAAAAAGATAATTATAGGCGTGATGATCGTAATTTCGTTTGTATTTGTGATGAAAATCAGTTGTGTTCAATCACAAAATATTATGGGAAATGAAACATCACAAGAAGAAAATTGCGAACAATTAAACTGGACATTAGAAAACGGAATTTTGATAATATCTGGTCCGGGTAAAATACCTACGGATTTTTTTGAAGATAATTTAATTGATCCAGATCAACCAAAAGAACTGATTATAGAAAGAGGAATAACAGAAATTGAACCAGATGCATTTCGTGGGTGTAATAGTTTGAAAAAAGTTACATTACCAGAGGGATTGAAAACAATTGGATCCCGAGCATTTCAAGGGTGTCAGAACTTGGATTATATTGAAATTCCAGATACAGTTACTTACCTAGGAAGAGAATCATTTATACTATGCAGTAAATTAAAATATGTAAAATTGTCAAAAGGGCTAAAAAGTATTAGCGGCTTAGCGTTTGAAAATTGTGCAAGCCTTGAAAGTATCTGTATACCAGAGGGAGTTGAAACAATCGATTGGTATGCATTTAATTTCTGTAGACGATTAAAGATGATCATGATTCCAAATAGCCTAAAGGATATTAACCCAATGGTATCATATGCATTTCCAGTAAAATTGGTTGCCATGGATGATAATCCGGTAATAGAAGAAGCTGTAAAAAGATTTCCGGAATTATCTTATGTAAGAAAAAAAGATTATATATGCAATCACCGTAATAATGATTACAGTATAGAAACTGCAACGAAAGATAAAGATGGAAAAGCAATTTTTATATGTGAAAGATGCGGTGAAACATCTATAGGAATTTTACCAAGAGTACAGAAAGCAGTTATGAAAAAACAGACATTTAGATATCAAAAGGGAAAAGAGCAACATCCATGGATTGACATTATAAAAAGTGATGGTACAAAATTAGCTAAAAGATATTATCAGATAACATACCCTAAAAATAGTATGTATCCTGGAACATATCAAGCAACGGTGAAATTAAAAAACGGATATGAAGGAAGCATGAATGTTGAATATACGATACTAAAAGCGCAACAATATTTACATAGAAATAGTAACAAAATGATCACAAAATCATGGGACGAACCATTTTATGTGAATCTCAATAAGTATCCATCAAACTGTAAGTTTCAATGGAAGAGTTCTGATCCTAAAATTGCATCCGTTGACATGCAAGGAAAAATAATAGGAAAAAAAAGAGGAACATGTAAAATTTATGTTTATGCAAAAGAAGATGAACATTATGAACGTTCTACAACTGTAAGTATCAAAGTAAAAATTGTGCCGGGGAAAATCAAAAAGATTCATTTAAAAAGAATATCAGGGAGAAAACTTAAAGTAACATGGAAAAAAGATACTAGATATGATGGTTATTGGGTTGATTATGGCACCAAGAAAAATATGCTGGATTCCAGACAATTAACAATTAATAATTCTAACAAAAACCGTATATACCTAAAAAACCTGAAACATAAAAAGAAATATTATGTTATTGTTAGAGGATATAAGAAAATAAAGAAGGGAAAACGATATATACCTGAGTTTAGCCCAGTAAATAAACTGACAATTACTATCTGATAGACACAGATATTATTAGTAGTGCCAATACCGTAAAACATACACACTGTATAGTGGTTTGAAGGTAGTATTTTATTGTATAAGTCAGAAAGATGACTTATACAATAAAACACTACCTTCAAATCACAGCTTAATATTCTTCCTTAATATTACGGATCACTGTCATTTCCTGATTTGTAATATGTTTCTTCATGATCTTGCGTGCTTCTTCTTTCTTACCTGCTCTGATCGCATTCACAAGCTCTTTATGCTCATTCAACAATACAATATGGTAATCTGTATCCTTTACATATTCCAAACGATAACGGTAGAACTGTTCTCTTAAGTTTCCAATGATCTGAATCAGTCGTGGATTCCCTGTTGCATCGAAGATGATGTCATGGAATTCCATATCGCTGTCTGCGATGGCTGCATTATCTCCAGATTCGATTGCTGATTCGAATTCTACTAATGCCTGATCTAACTTCTCCTGTCCTTCTTCATCCATACGTTCCGCTGCAAGTTCTGCTGCTAATTCTTCTAAGGAACAACGTACTTCTAAGACATCTCTTAAATCTTTTTCTGTGATCCTTGCAACTTCTGCTCCCTTTCTTGGGATCATGACTACAAGTCCTTCCAGTTCCAGTTTACGGATTGCTTCTCGGACAGGTGTTCTGCTGACTCCTAATCGATTCGCAAGTGCGATCTCCATCAGACGTTCTCCTGGTGCAAATTCTCCTGTGATGATCGCCTGTCTTAATGTATTAAATACCACATCTCTCAATGGCAGATATTCATTCATGTTCACCTTTAATTTATCGCTCATAGTTTCTTCTCCTCCTGCTTTCTCCAATGTATCTTCCATACTGCTTTCTTATTTGTGAAAATACATTATTGTATCGGTCTTACTACGTATGCCTGTTTGATGTCCTCAATACTTCGTAATGATTCCATTGCATCGTCCGCTGTTTTCTTATCCTCAAAGATCGCGAAGATCGTTGGTCCACTTCCACTCATTAAAGCTCCCTTTGCTCCCTGATCCATCAGATGTTTCTTAACTTTCTCAATGATCGGATATTCCTTGATCGTGACTGTCTCCAGTACATTCTCCAGACGATCACAGATTCCTGTAAGATCTTTCTCTTTCAGACACTCCAACATTCCATCGATATCCGGATGCTTCGAAAGTGCTGGAAGATCAAGGTTCTTATATACAAATGCTGTTGATACACTGATCCCTGGTTTTGCGATCAGAATATAGCAATCTGGCATCGCATCAACCCTTGAAAGTTTCTCTCCGATCCCTTCTGATAGTGCTGTACCACCCCAGATACAGTATGGAACATCTGCTCCAAGCGTTACTCCTATCTCACATAATTCATCGATTGATAATCCTAGATCAAACAGCTGATTCATTCCTTTTAATGCTGCTGCGCAATTAGAACTTCCGCCAGCCATACCTGCTGCTACCGGAATCCGTTTGCTGAGATTGATCTCAACTCCATCTTTAATATGATACTTATCCTTTATGAGTTTTACAGCCTTATAAACGAGATTACGTTCATCGGTTGGCAGAAACGAAAGATTACAGGTCATCTCAATCTTGTCATCTTTCCTTTTCTTCATTGTAAGCACATCATAAAGTCCAACCGTCTGCATGATCATACGCACTTCATGGTATCCATCTTCGCGTCTTCTTAAAACATCCAGACCAAGGTTGATTTTTCCATATGATTTTAGAACAATACTATGATCCATATGCACTCCTTTATCTTATGTGAAATAGTTTCTATCTCACACCTTGTATACAGAATATTATAGTATTGTTCTGAAAAAAATGCAATCCTTATTTGCTAAAATATTTTCATTTCTTTTACGATTAAAAGCTTATCTCCTGGTTTAATATCGGAAATGTCCTCATTTTGCTCCCGAATGCTCTCAACCGTTGTAAAATACGCCTTGGCAATAGACCATAGAGTGTCTCCTTCTTTGACGATATACCCAACGATCCCTGGGATCTCACGTATTTTGTCGTAGTCTAGCGGCCCTTGCTTCATATCCGTCATAATCCGCTGTCTGACTCTGTGAAAAGCGATAAAATCAAATAAAACAGAAGCTCTGATCTCTATCTCTTCTCCTTCTGTTGGAATCGCTGTCATCTGATCTACCCGCACATCCAGCTGATAGTCCTCATTTCCAGTCAGATTCTTCGTCTCAACAAAAAATGTAAATGGCTCCATATAAGAACTGCTCATCACTGGTGTCATATCTTCTGTGGACAGATACAAGACATCTGCCATCCACACACCTTCTACAGATAATCCTTGTGCTGTCATTTCCACATCGTCTACGGTTGCACTTCCTTTAACGGATAACACTTGCAACAGCTTTCCTGACTCTTGTTCCAGCCGAAAGCGTTTGTCTGCTTTCATCACCGCTTGGTTCTTTCCTACCAGTGTCTCAAAATCGAACATATGATATTCTGGAATTAGCGTTTCTTCCATACTATATCCGTCATCAATATATGAAATCTTATGATCTTCATAAATTTTAATATCACAGTCGATCGTAACATCCAAAGAAATAATTCTTTCTTCTCCATCCTCATCAGGTCTTATCTCCAACTGCTGTCCTCCGAGTGTCATCCCGATCCGTCCGATCATTCCTGGCATACATTCATAACATTCCAGCTGCGTATCTACCGGAATCTCCCATCTCGCATACTGTACCGGCATCTGGGCATCTTCTCCAAGATATAATACAAATATATGCATTGCACCCTGAATCTCGATCATGTGCTCTCCAATTTTTGCCTGCAGATTTTCCATATCTACCTGTGTCCATAAAATCTGATAAATGTTCGCCTTATTTGCAGGAAGTACCAATTCTTCTTTTAATCTCGCGATATCCTTTTTATTTACGATCAGATCTGTGATCTGTACATCTTTCTTTAACACGGATACATTTTCTTCATGAATTTCAATGATTCCTTTTTCTTTCATTTCTTCCGTGATCTGAAAGGAAAACGTCAATAATACACGAATGCTTATTTTCCTTGAATTGATCAAAATCGTATTGATGTCATCGATCGTATATTTTACTTTTACATAATCCGATGGGAGCACTCCTTCTATATGTACATATTCCTCAAACGGAAGTGAATATTCCAGCGATTCAAGGTATGCTGACGTATCATTTGTACCATATAGCCCCTGAAATACAAATTCCCCCTTAATCCTTACCCGGTCAACCATCATTTCCGTTTCCTGTATCTTTACGATTCCTCTGGTCTGGATCATCTTTTCTACATCTGGTTTTGTATCTGCAACATTGCAGTCCTGATCGATCGTGATCTGCATCTGTTTCTTCGCTTTCGCCACGATCCCATAAAATTCTTTCTTTTCAAAATCCATAAAAAAATTCCTCCCTGTCTGTATATACAAATATATTCAGACAAGAAGGATTCTATGCATCACCCATTAGTTTTCTAATAACATCATACGGACATCTCTTGTGATCACGTCCTGGTAGCTGAAACTTACAGTTTTATTCTGGTCATTGCCATCTGCATTCTCTAACTCTACCAAAAAGATATTAGGATATGTCTGTGTGATCACTCCCTTAGCTGTTACAAATTTATGTCGTCCTCTGTTTGCACTAATCTTGATTTTGCTGCCAATCTGATTCTTGATGGATTGGCGTACTCTGTTAAGATCTAATTGTGTCATAAATTCACCTCTTCCATATACAGAATATTCTGGAAATTCTATATAATGATTTTAATATTATAACATTTTGCCCAGTTTTTGTCAAATTTATGCATACAATATCCAGTTTTATCACTATTATTACCAAACAAGAAAACTGTACGCCTGATCGGTGTACAGTTTTCTTGACATATTATATGGAGTTTTGTAAATTATATGGATTTTATTTTTATATGGAGTGTTTTAACTATTATAGACATCTTTGTCTAATTCATTTTCTTTATAGCTGACAATCACAGTCGTTGCCGCATCACCAACAACGTTCAATGTAATTACAGCCATACCCGGCAGATAACTGATCGCAAGTACTAATGCATATGCTACCATACAAAGATCAGAACTTAATCCTAATCCTGACATGATAACAAAGATCAATGTTGTTCCAGCTACCGGAATCGCAGGTGTTCCCATCGCTACACAAATAGACAGGAATGCTGCTGTGATCAGCTGGGTTGGTGTGATATTGATCCCAGCTGCTGTTGCGATAAATGTAATCGCAACCATATGCATGGCAGTTGTTCCGTTCATATTAATAGTCATTCCCATTGGAAGTACGAAACTACTGATTTCCTTGCTGCATCCAAGTTCTTCCATGCATGTTTTTCTGTTTAAAGGAAGTGTTGCTGCAGATGACTGAGTCGCTGCTGCGAACATTCCAACTTTAAAAATCTTCTTTGCAAACTTAAATGGATTTAAGCCGGTTAAGAGGAAGATACCGATTGGATAAATCGTTACAACCAATGCTAAACTGATAAAGATCGTTGCGATCATAAATGTTAACGTTGGTCTGATATATTCTGTTCCATAAGTTGCAAATGTTCTGGCTAACATACAGAAGATCGCAATTGGACTGACCTTGTTGATCAAAAAGTCCATATATACCTGTACGATATCATTGAGATTCTGTAATAAACTCTTAATGGTTGCTGCTTTGTCTCCCAGAGCATTCATTGAAAGCCCTAAGATCACAGCTACTACAACAACTGCCAGAATGCTGTTGTTTGAACCAAGTACTTCCACAACATTTGATGGCACCGCATTGATCACTGTTGTCAATGGATTATATGCCTCCAGTGTTGCTACATTAGAAGTTGTTGTTTCTGGAAGATTCACAGAGAACCATCCCATGGATTTGATAAAGTATGCAAACAATCCAGCTAATGTTGCACCGCATACATAAAACCCTACGAATGTTCCAATTGTCTTTCCTGCGATCTTTCCAAGTCTCTTTGGATCTGCCATGCTGCATAATGCAAGGCTTAATGATGATAAAACAAGTGGTACGATTGCCAGCTGCAGACCTCTCATAAATAACTGCTGTATGATATAGAATAATCCAAGGGAATAAAATCCCTTTTCCTGTGTGATGTCCTGAAAGAAGATTCGATTGATCAGCTTCCACGTTCCTTCATTGCCGCCTGCTGTTAGTGATTCACGCAGCCACAAGCAAACAACTCCTAATAGAATTCCTGTTACCATCGCGATCATGATCTTCTTCATGATAGACATGCTTTCTTTCCGTTTTGCGTCCATTGTGCACCTCCGTTTTACCATGTGGTGCGATTGAAACGGTAGCATCACAGACTATCATATCTTCTTAATAAATCAACGTGATTTCTTTTTCTTTACAAAATTCAACCCATTGATCTGACGGTCTTTCATCAGTTACCAGATAGGTTACCTGATCCCAGTCTAAAAATTGTACAAATGCCGTTCTCTCAAATTTTGTATGATCTGCAAGAAGAGCTACTTCTAGTGCCTGTTTTACCATCTCTGTCTTGACATCTGCTTCTCGTTCACTGGAGTCCATGATACCTTTGTCCATATCAAGTCCTTTACAGCTAAGCAGTGCAAGATCCACATGATACCTTCTAATATTTTCTTTTGCTAAGTTCCCTTGCAGAGAGAGGGAGTCCTCATTGAACACGCCGCCTGTTGAAAGAATATGAATCTCTGATCCTGTCATCTCACGGAAAATCTCTGTTGATGAACTCAGTACGGTAATATTACGGTTTGCCTTCAGTAAACGAATGGCTTCCATGACAGTTGTACTGGCATCTGCTGCTATCGTTCTCTTCTGATCTAATACTTCCTTAAAGAGTTGCGCGATCTTAGCCTTTTCCTTTTGATTGATCGATGTTCGCTTGTAAAAATGGATATGTTCCTTCTGACTTGCACTGTTTAATACAGCACCACCAAATGTTCTCGTCAAAAAACCTTCCTTTTCCAGCTTCTCAAGATCTCTTCGGATCGTCTCTTCCGTTACCTTGTAAATCTTACTTAGTTCGGATACTGTGACTTTCTTCTCATTCTTAACTTGTTCTCTTATATGTTCTAAACGGTTCTTCACGGGACACCCCCCCTTGTAAATTTTTTAATATAGTATATATTCTTATTTGTCACATACTTCTTAAATGTTCTGTGACTTTCTTTTATTCTATCATTGATTTTGTGGAATTCAAAGACTTTTTTCCATGTTTTCCAACATTTTCAATTTTTCTCTCACAAGGGATCTCTTTCTGATTTTTATTTATCGATTGCTTCTGCTGATTCTCTCATGAATGCTACATCTTCAGGATCTAATTCTAATTCTGCAGATTTTACATTTTCTCTGATTTCGTCTACTGTTGTAGATCCACTTAATAAGTTTAAGAAATCTCCCTGTGCAAGAATCCATCCAAGTGCTAAGTTAGCAATTGTGCAGTCATATTTTTCACATAATGGTTTCCAAGATTCCATCATATCCATTGCGTTCTGCATGTTTTCTGGCTGGAACCATTTCTTAGGAATCTGAGCTCCTACTGGTTTGTAGTCTCTTGGGAATGTTCCAGATAATAATCCCATTTCAAGTGGAGAATAGCACTGGATCGTGATGCCATTTTCACGAGCACATGGAATAATTTCATCTTCGATTCCACGGTCTAAGATAGAATATTTGCACTGGATGATATCAAGATCACCATATTTGATGTATTCCTGGATATGGTTGATGTCTACGTTAGCAGCACCGATTGCTTTGATTTTTCCCTGTGCTTTTAAGTCATTTAAAACGTCCATTGTTTTCTGGATAGGAACGAAATATTCTGTTCCTGGTGTAGCTTGCCAATGTGTCATATATACATCAACATAATCTGTTCCAAGACGTTCTAAGGAAGCTTCGATCTCTTTTTTCACAGATTCACTGTTTAAGTTCTTGTATAACTGAATTCCGTTAACTTTGTTGAACAGGTCACCTTTCATTTCCTGATCCCATGTTACACCACATTTTGTGATGATCTTAACATCTTCACGGTTCATTCCTTCTAAGGCTTTACCAAGGATCTTTTCACTGTTACCAAAGTTGTATCCTGGAGCTGTATCGATTAAGTTAACACCAGCTTTTGGAGCTTCTCTGATCGTATCTACCACTGTCTGAAGATCGTGGTCTCCACCCCAGGCAGATCCACCACCGATTGACCATGTTCCAAGACCGATTCTTGAAACGTCCATTCCTGTTTTTCCTAATTTCATTGTTTTCATTTTAAATTTTCCTTTCAGATCTAACAACCAATTAACCAAATTCTATTTATAATCTTCTTTATACTTCTTGAGCATATCTTCTACCATCTGACGATTCTGTACTCCTGATGTTGCTCCTGGATGCTGTACTGCGATCGCCGCTGTACAGTTTGCATATTCAGCACATTCTTTGATGTCTTTTCCCTGAAGCAGGGCTGCGATGAATCCAGATGCGAAGTTATCTCCTGCACCGATCGTATCAACTGCTGTAATTCCTTTACATGCTGGCACGATCATAACACCATCTTTGTTGCGGATGTAGCATCCACGAGTACCGATCTTCATAACTACGTTTTTGATTCCGTAAGAGAACAGTTTATCTGCCACTTTTGCTTCATCTTTTTCACCTGTCATCAGACAAGCTTCATCGTAGTTAGGGAAGAAGTAATCTACATACTGTAATGCACCAGCGATATCATCTAATGTCTCTCCTAATCGAGGCATGATCATATCAGCTGTAATTGTCATTCCGTGTTCTTTTGCGAATGAGAAGATCTTTTCTAATGTTTTTCCATCCAGTAAAGGACAGTTAAAAATACTTGCTAAAGATAAGATTTTTGCTTCTTTGATCTTGTCAAAATTTACATGTTCGATATTCTCTTTCCAAAGACTTCCGTTACGATTTGTGATAAATGTTCTTTCTCCATCCTCTGTTACAAGTCCGATATTAATGGATGTATTTAAGTTTGGATCAATTGTCACACCTTCTGTATCGATATTGTCTTCATCGCAAGAACGTAAAATGAATGCTCCTGCTGCATCATCACCGATCGCTGCCATCAGACCTGTCTTGCATCCAAGACGGCTGATGATCGTTGACTCATTCATAGCGTCTCCACCGACAGCCATCGCGATGTTATCAACCGGATATGATTCTATATCAAAAACTTCTCTTGATACTGGGCGCAGCGGAATATCTACTACCGCTGCTCCCAGACACAATACGTCTAACTTTTTCTCCACTTTATTCATCAGCCCTTCCGTCATCACCAAATAATTTGATCTTGTACATAGCACGTTCTTTTACTGCCTGGCGAACTGCACGTTCTACAGCTAAGAAAGGTTCGTCTTTATGTTCGTTAATAGCTTCCATAGCAGCCTGGCAAAGTTCTGTATGGATGTTGATCTTAGCAATACCACACTGGATCGCTTTTTTGATGTCTTCATCACCGATACCAGAAGCTCCATGAAGTACAAGTGGTACACTAACTTCTTTGTTAACTTCTTCGATGATATCGAATCTGATCTTTGGTTCAGCAGAGTAAACACCATGTACATTTCCTACTGCTACTGCTAAAGAATCACATCCTGTTCTTTCTACGAAATCTTTTGCCTGAGAAGGATCTGTGTAAGCATACTCAGCTAAAGCTTCTTCGTATACTGTTTCATTTCCTACATGTCCTAATTCAGCTTCTACTGGAATGTTGTATGCATGGAAGTAATCTACACATCTCTTGATCTCTGCAACGTTTTCTTCATATGGTAATGCAGATGCATCACGCATTACAGAGTTCATGCAGTGATCTACAGCGTTCTTTAAGATTGTCCAGTTACGTCCATGATCCCAATGTAAGATCACTGGTACTGTAGCTTTTTTAGCCATGGATTCCATCATATAACAGAAATCTTCAAAAGAAGTATTTCCTGTAAATCCTGTTCCGAAAGAGATGATGATTGGTGCACGAAGTTCTTCTGCTGCATCAATAACTCCCATTAACATTTCTGCGTTCCATACGTTAAAGTGAGGGATTGCATAATGTCCTTCACTAGCTTTCTGTTCCCAAAATCTGATATCTGCGATCATTTTAATTTCTCCTTTTCTTGTTCTAAATGTTGTTGTTTATTCAGCGACTTTGATAACACCTTTTACCATGTCAGTTTTCTTTTCTGGATCGATTGCATCCATGAATGCCTGCTGTACATCTTTGTAATCATATACATGTGTTACCATATCTTTTACATTAAACTTACCGCTTCTGATTGCTTCAATTGTCTGAGGATAATTGTTACAGTAACGGAATGATGTCTGGATCGTTACTTCACGGTTGATCTTTAAGAAGTCGATTGGAACTGGTTTAGACTGTGTTCCTACCATCATGATCTTTCCACCACGAGCTACGATCTGTACTGCCTGATTTGCTGTAAATGTAGATCCTGCACATTCAAATACAAGTTCCACACCATGATCTCCAAATAATTCTTCTGAACGAAGAAGGGCAACTGTGTCTTCTTTTGCACCATTGATCGTTCTGGATGCTCCAAGTTCTTTTGCAAGGTCAAGTCGTTTGTCCATAACATCTACAACTGTGATGTCTGTTGCTCCAAGACTCTTACAAGCCTGAAGTACCATAAGTCCGATCGTTCCTGCTCCAAGGATTACAATGCTTTTTCCTAATCTTGCTTCTCCAAGGATCGCTGCATGCATACCAACTGCTGCTGGCTCTACTAATGCTGCTTCCATTGTTGTCATTCCTTCTGGTACATGGTATGTCCATTCTTCTGGATGTGTCATGTACTCACAAAGAGCACCTTTGTAATTAGGCTGTGTTGCCATGAAATCTACGTCTGGACAAATGTTGTAACGTCCTGTACGACAATATTCACAAGAATCATCTGGTACACCAGGTTCGATCAGTACTTTATCTCCTGGTTTGAATTTTGTTACTTTTGCTCCGACTTTTACAACTTCACCAGCTACTTCATGTCCAAGACCGATTTTCTGGTTAGGATCTTTAGGTGGGATGAATGGTCCAAACTCGAATCCGTGAATATCAGATCCACACATTCCAACATATTCAACTTTCATTAAGATTTCATGATCTTTTGGTTCTGGAACTGCACATTCCTGAATCTCAAATTGTTTTGGTGTTACTAAGATTGCTTCTGAATTTTTCATAGCAAATGCTCCTTTTTTGTTTTGGTGCCCAACCAACAAAGGACGGGCACCAATTACTGATTGTTATATTTTATGTTAAGTTATTTTTAGGATTCCCTAATTTGATTACTCTACGTTACCGATATCTTCGACAGATTCTCCTCTTGTCTCAACACCGAATACGACGATTGATACAGCGATGATCACTGCTACTGCAGAGATCAGTGCGAATACACCGTTAGATCCCATAGATCCTGCTGCTACAGATGTAACTAAGAATGGGAAGAAGATGTTACTTACACGACCCATTGCATTACAGAATCCAGATCCTGATAATTTTGCAGATGTTGGCCACATTTCTGGTACATATACTGCTGATGCGTAACATACATACATATAGATGAATGTATTTAATACGAATGTTGAAGCGATCAGTGCTGTCATTGTTGTCTGTTTAGAAGTAATGATACCCATAACAGCCATGGCGATCAGTAAGATAACACCTGTTGCTTTTCTTGGTACTTTATCCATGTATAAAGATGCAAGGAAGATTCCGAATGGTGCACCGAACAGACCGAACATTGTCATGAACTGAGACTGTGATGTATCATATCCTAATGAACTTAATAATGAAGGCATCCAGTTCATCAGTGTGTACTGAATTGTGTTCATACCGATCAGTACTAAAGAACCACAAATTGTTCTCTTTAATAATTTACCTTTAAATAATGCAGAGTATGGTAAGTTTTTAACTGCTTTTGCTTCAACTGCTTCAACTGGTGGTAATGGTTTACCTGTAGATGCTTCAATTTCTTTTTCGATTGATGTCATAATAGCATCTGCTTCTTCAACTCTACCCTGAGATTCTAACCAACGTGGAGATTCTGGGTATTTGTTGTAAATAATGATACTTGCAATGATAGATAATACAGAAGGGATGATATACTGGATTCTCCAGTTCATGTTCATGCTGACTCCTGTAGAAACAATCACTAATGCGATACCATTACAGATTGGATGAGCAAAGTTACCGATGAATGAGTTTCTAGAAGACCATACACCACGGTTCTTACCAGGTACATACTCAGTAAATGCTGCGAATAATACGACTAATAATGCTCCTAATCCAAATCCCTGGATCAAACGGAATACATATAATACTGTTACGTTAGGTGCTGCTGCTCCACCGATCATAGCGATGATGTGGATCACTTCATATAATAAGATAGATTTTTTACGACCAATCTTATCACCGATCGGACCACCAACTAATGCTCCGAATAACTGACCTGCTGTGTAAGTTGTTCCCCACATAGCCAGTAATGTTGATCCTGGCTCTAACCAGTGTAACTCATTTAAAAGTACGTTCTGTACTGCTCCACCGATACCATTTGACCAGCATACTAATAATGCGAATGCGGATACTAACCACATTTTGATATGCCATCCAGAGTTTGGCAGACGGTCGAGTCTTGCTCCGATATTTGCGTTTTTGTTTGACATTTGTTTTTTCCTCTCTTTGTTTAGTTAAGCTCGCTTTCAAGCTCATTTTCCATGATAGCCCATGCTTCTTCGAAGTCATCAGCCTTATTCCACAGTGCTGGTGGTCCTAGGACTACCATATCTGCTCCTGCTTCGTATAATGGACGATAGACATCTCTGTTCATGGATCCATCGGCTTCAATTAAGAAATCAAGTCCCTTTTCTTCACGTATCTTAACCAGTTTACGTATCTTGTCATATGTTTGTTCAATGACTTTCTGTCCAGAAATACCTGCGTCTACGATCATGATCGTTACCTTGTCAAGTAATGGTAAATAATACTCAATCGTCTCTAAAGGTACGGATGGATTTAATGCAATTCCCGCTTTACATCCAAGTTCTTTGATCTTGTTGATCGTTACGAAAGCATCTCCTTCGATGCAGTCTGTGTGGGGCGTAATATAGGCCGCCCCTGCCTTTGCAAACGTTTCAAGGTACTGTTGTGGATGCTTGATCATTAAATGTGCATCCATTGGTGTACTAACTTTGTCCTTTAATGCTGCTAGAAATTCTGATCCGATTCCAAAGCTTGGTACATATACACCATCTTTGATATCCATATGTAAGAAGTCTGATTTTTCATCGATGATACGGACCTGACGTTCCATATCAAAGAGATCACAGCAACCCATAGATGGTGCGATCATTAATTTTCGTTCCATACTCTGCTCCTTTATAGACTGCTTAATTGTCTTTAAATCTGATAATGATTAATCTTCAAAATCATAGTGGAAGATTACTTTGATAGCTTCTTTTGCTGCCATAGCATCGAAACCTTTTTCATATTCAGATAATCCTAATCTATGTGTGATCAGTGGCTGAACTTTGATCTGTCCAGATTCAAGTAATCTGATCGCATTTCTCCAAGATGTAGAATCATAAGCCATATGACCGATCAGACTCTTATTCCAAGATGTGATATCGTTGATAGAGAATTCTAATGGTTTGAATCCCATACCTACACGAACGATCTCAGCGTTTGGTCTTGTCATTTCGATTGCCTGTTTTAATGCGATGTTAGCTCCAGAACACTCGATCACTAATCCTAAGTTGTCTCTTCCGCAGATTTCTGTACAACGTTTTACAACATCTTCTTTAGATCCATTAACTACGTGTGTAGCTCCAACTTCTAAAGCAACTGGGAAACGAGTATCAACGTCTTCATCAAGGCCTACCATAACGATGTTTACAGCTCCCATTAATCTTGCGATCTGTACTGAGAATAATCCAAGTGGTCCAGTACCGAATACTACAACGTCCTGTCCTGGGATCAGGTGAGACTGCTGAGCTACTGCTTTGTATGCGTTACAGATAGGATCAAGTACTGCTGCTTCTTCATATTTAACACCTTCTGGAATCTCCCAGATCGCATGTTTGTGGATTCTTAAGATTTCTCCAGGAATCTTGCAGTATTTTGAGAATCCTCCACCCCATGTGTTATTATCTAATCCAAGGTTAACTTTTTCTTCACAGCAAAGGAAATCTCCCATTTCGCAAGCTGGGCAGACACCACATACGTGAGCACTGTTATCAGAAACAACTCTCTGTCCTACTTTCCAATCTGTTACTTTTTCTCCAACCTGAACGATCTCTCCTGCAAACTCATGTCCACGGATTGAGTTGAATTCATCAGATCCATTATCAACTCTCCAGTGTTTCATATCAGCTCCACAAATTGCTGCTGCTTTGATCTCTAAGATAATGTCTTCTGGTCCACATGTTGGTTCTGGAACGTCTCTCATTGTATAACCACCAAATGCCTGTCCATATCTTACAATCGCCTTCATATTTTTACCTCCAAAATGTTGATTACATAATTCCTTAAATAACCTTTTATCTTTTAATTACTCTATCAAAAAGCGCTTTCTTTATTTGATGTCTTTATTTTAATACACTGTTATGTTTTAGTCAATCATTTTTTGTTGATTTCAAACATTTTAGTTCTATTTCACAGATTTTAAGCTTTGTTTCCAAAGAAAGCGTCTGTTTTTTGTGCAGTTTTACTAATGTTTGAATATTGTATACAGAATTTTAAGTTTTATATCGTAAGATTCCATCTATGAATTTTATATTATCGATAGTTTTTATTTATTCTTTGTGAATTTTCTGTCAGAAATCGCTCGTTTTCTATTTGTTTTTCTGCGGTTTTCTTTTTATTCCTTTCTTTTTTCTGTAAAATGCAGATTTTTTTATGTTGTTCCAAATTTAGTTCATTCTGGGTCGGAATCTTTTCGTTAATTAATAAACTAACATAATTGTCAGATAATTAGCGAAATTGTTCCTTGATTTCACATAATTTGTCTGCTATGATTATCTCATCACTCAATAATGGGAGGTAAAATTTATGGGATTTTTAAAAGGTAAAACAGCCATCATCACTGGTGGCGGAAGATCTGTATTAAAAGATGGAAGCTGTGGGTCTATTGGTTATGGAATTGCAACTGCATACGCAAAGGAAGGTGCAAACCTCGTTATTACAGGAAGAAATAAACAGAAACTTGCCGATGCCAAAGAGGAACTCGAGAGATTATACAATATCGAAGTTCTACCAGTCCAAGCCGATGTAAGTGCCGGTGCTGACAACGAGACAGTCGTGCAGAATGTCATTGATGAAACAATCGCCAAATTCGGACGGATCGATGTTCTGATCAATAATGCACAGGCATCTGCTTCTGGAGTTACTTTAGCTGATCATACGACTGAACAATTTGATCTCGCACTTTATTCCGGTCTTTATGCCGCATTTTACTATATGAAAGCATGTTACCCTCATTTGAAAGAGACAAAAGGCTCTGTCATTAACTTTGCATCCGGTGCCGGATTATTTGGAAACTATGGTCAATGTGCTTATGCTGCAGCAAAAGAAGGAATCCGTGGTCTTACCAGAGTTGCCGCAAATGAATGGGGTCCTGACGGCATCAATACTAATATCATTTGTCCACTCGCATGGACAGCACAGCTTGAAAATTTCCAGCAGACTTATCCTGAAGCCTTTGAAGCTAATGTTAAAATGCCTCCTGCAGGACATTATGGAGATGTTGAGAAAGAAATCGGAAGAGTATGCGTTCAGTTAGCTTCGCCTGATTTCAAATATATGAACGGAGAAACACTTACCTTAGAAGGTGGAATGGGATTAAGGCCGTAACAAGACCTGCTGAGGATAGAATGTATTTTTTACCTTTGACATCCTTTTATATCATCTATATGGAAAAATGCGGAGACATTCGTTTAATCGATCGTCTCCGCATTTTTATGCTTTTCGCTATTTTATTTTGTTCACTGACTCTGACAGATTATTCTTCATCGTCATCATCTTCCACCCACTGGGCATATCCAGTATTATATGTCGATGTATTTTCTTCTTCTGTCTTGATCTCAGAATCTGTTTTTACCTCTGGCTCTGGAGTTTCTGATACATTTTCATCTGTCTCTGATACATTTTTATCAGACTCTTCTACTGGATTCTTGTATTTGTTGAAGATTTCCATGAATTCTTTTCCTGTGATCGTCTCACGCTGGATCAAAAACTCTGCTGCTTCGTCAAGAATGTCCATATTTTCACGAATGTATGTGACTGCTTTGGCGTAAGCTTCTTTTAACATCTTCATGACAACTTCATCGACTTTCGCTGCTGTTGTCTCTGCACAGTTCATAACTGCACGTCCATCTAAGTATCGGTTTGTAATGGACTCTAAACCGATCAATCCAAATTCATCAGACATACCATACTGTGTTACCATCGCTCTTGCGATCGCTGTGGCACGCTCAATATCATTGGATGCTCCTGTTGTGACAGAGTTAAACTTCACTTCTTCTGCCGCACGTCCACCGAAGAATGATACAAGGTCTGCTAACATCTCATCCTTCTTATTTAAGTATTTTTCTTCTTCTGGACGCTGCATTGTATATCCAAGTGCTCCCATGGTACGAGGTACGATGGTGATCTTCTGTACTGGTTCTGATTCTTTTTGCAATGCCATAACCAGTGCATGTCCGACTTCATGGTATGCAACGATGTGTTTCTCTTCATCGCCAAGAATTCTGTCCTTCTTCTCCTTACCAGCAATGACAACTTCCACTGCTTCAAATAAGTCTTTCTGTGAAACAGCCTTTCTTCCTGCCTTGACAGCTCCAAGTGCTGCTTCGTTGATCATATTTGCAAGATCAGATCCAACAGCTCCACTGGTTGCCAGTGCGATTTCTTCAAAATCAACGGTCTCATCCATCTTCACATCTTTGGCATGTACTTTTAATGTCTCAATTCTTCCCTTTAAGTCTGGGCGTTCTACAATAACACGGCGGTCAAAACGTCCTGGACGAAGAAGGGCTTTGTCTAAGACTTCTGGACGGTTTGTTGCTGCAAGAATAATGATACCTTTGGATGTATCAAATCCATCCATCTCTGCAAGTAAAGCATTCAATGTCTGTTCACGTTCATCATTTCCTCCACCATGCATTCCATTATCACGACTCTTACCAATAGCGTCGATCTCATCAATAAAAATAATACATGGTGCCATCTGCTGTGCCTGTTTAAATAAGTCACGAACTCTGGATGCTCCGACTCCGACAAACATCTCTACAAAGTCAGATCCAGAAAGTGAAAAGAATGGAACTCCTGCTTCTCCTGCTACTGCTTTGGCAAGCAATGTCTTACCAGTACCCGGAGGTCCTACAAGCAATGCACCTTTTGGCAGCTTCGCACCAATCTCTGTGTATCGTTCTGGGTGATGAAGAAAATCTACCATCTCTGTCAGTGTTTCCTTCGCTTCTCCCTGTCCCGCAACATCTGCAAATGTCACTCCTGTCTTCTTCTCAACATATACCTTCGCATTGGACTTTCCAACCCCCATCATTCCGCTGCTTCTTCGCATCATCATGACAAGGAATCCAAAGATCACGATCGTAGGGATCAAACTGATCAATATCGATAAGAAAGTATCCATCGGATCTTCTGGTTCCTGTTCAAATGCGATCTTACTCTTGATCAGACGATTCACCAGTTCATAATCTCCGCTGATCCTCTGTACCGTATATGTTGTCTTGTAAAAAGGATTTCCCTCGTTCTTTGGTGTCACTTTCAACTGGCTGTCTGTGACCTTTACACTTTTTACCTGATCTTTATCAAGCATTGTGACAAATTTATTGTACGAAATCGTTTTCTCCGTTCCGTTTCTCCATTTTGTTAAAATCGAATTAAAAAAGAAAGTACCAAGAATTGAAACGATCAGGAAGATTGCAAGAATCTTCGCGTTTTTCTTCTTGTTATCTTTATCATTTTTATCATTCTTATTATTCTGTTGATTATTCAAATGTCAGCTCCTCCTTTGATTCATAAGCACCATTATATGTTTTCTGATTTTATAAATCAATAAAACTATTCTAAACTTTTTATAATTTTAGTGAAAAATCACATCTTTTTCGTAAAACTGGCTTTTTAGTACAATATATGGATAAGATTTTCCATACTTCTGGTGCTCTTTTGTAACCCCTGTCAGTATCGTATCAATATAAATATGTGTCCGGTCTGCACTAAATTCTCTAACCTTGATCTTATAGCCGCTCCCCGGCTGTCTTCCATATCCGATCACATAATAAGTAAAACCACCTGTCGTATATGTAAAATGAAATGCTTCCCTCTTTTGTTCATCGATCAGTTTGCCCAATTGTACCGGGATCACACTTCTTCTACAGACAACATATACAACCTTCTGTTTTTGCCCTCGTTCATCCTTTTTGATACATCCTGTCAAAATCACACATAAAATAATACTAAAAATAAATATCCAGATTCTTTGTTTCATGGATCTCTATCCTTTTTATCATTTTATGCAAATAGATTTAAGATAATACTTCCCGGATCATTATCGGTTTCGTTGGTTTTTCTTCTATTATATGGTAGTTTTCTTTAAAATGAAGAACTGCCTGTTTTACTTTTTCTTCATCATTTCCATAAATCGTTGCAAGCACATCGCCTTTCTTCACAGGATCCGCAACCTTCTTTGAGAAAACAAGTCCAACCGTTGGATCGATCACACTTTCCTTCGTTTCTCTTCCTCCACCAAGGATCAAAGAGCAGATTCCCATTTCCTGTGCATCAATACTTCCGACAAATCCATCTTGTTCTGATCGTATTTCTTCTATAATATCTGCCTGTTCAAATAACTCTGGATGATCAATGTATTTCGTATCACCACCTTGTGCAGCAACAAATTGTTTGAATTTATCCAATGCTTTCCCACTTTGAATAGATTCCCGAACTCTCATAAGTCCTTCATCAAAATCCTTTGCTGCACCGCCAAGGATCAGCATATGCGAAGCCAGTGTCTCAATAAGCTCCACAAAATCATCTGGTCCATTGCCTTTTAATGTGTCGATTGCTTCTTTGACTTCCAGAATATTTCCTACTGCCATTCCAAGAGGTTCATCCATATTCGTGATCACAGCCGTCATCTTCCTTCCGGCACTCTTTCCAATCTCTACCATCTCTTTGGCAAGTTGTATCGCATCCGACTCTCCTTTCATAAATGCACCGCTTCCGGTCTTTACATCCAACAAGATCGCATCTGCTCCTGCTGCCAGCTTCTTACTCATAATACTGCTTGCGATCAAAGAAATCTGATCCACCGTTGCGGTCACATCCCGCAATGCATACAACAATTTATCTGCTGGTGCAAGATCCTTCGTCTGCCCCATGATTGAAATACCAATTGAATTCACTTGTTCTTCAAACGCATCATCTTCAAGCTGTGTTGAAAAACCTGGAATACTCTCCAGTTTATCGATCGTACCCCCAGTATGACCAAGTCCACGCCCAGACATCTTAGCAACCGGGATTCCAAGCGAAGCAACAATCGGTGTCAACGCCAAAGAAGTCTTATCTCCAACCCCTCCCGTACTATGCTTATCAACCTTGATCCCCTGAATCTGAGACAGATCAAGCATCTCACCACTTCGCGCCATTGCCATCGTAAGCTCATAAGTTTCTTCTTTATCAAGCCCCTGAAAACAGATCGCCATCAACAAAGCTGACATCTGATAATCCGGTATCCTGCCATCTGTGTATTCACGGATCATCCATTGAATCTCATCTTTCGTCAAAGGTTTCCCTTGTCTCTTTTTTAGTATCAGATCATACATTCTCATAGATTCGGCCTCCTTTGCTTTTTGTTGTATATAGTATAACACAAAATTTGTAGGTAGGCTTACGTGTATGTGACAGAAATAAAAGAAAAACAAATATTTGAAAGAATCAGGTGGCAAC
>ERZ826051.127-NODE-127-length-91056-cov-9.717168_pt1 | contig 91056 bp, 88 predicted proteins | sample MGYA00519928_ERZ826051 | MGnify/ENA primary metagenome ERZ826051 (study PRJEB31778, sample SAMEA3449219) | human gut metagenome | biome: human gut; feature: human-associated habitat; material: faeces | place: United Kingdom | collected 2010/2012 ...
ACCCTTAACCGCAAGGGGTGTACCCTGTGTGCGGCGGGGCGGCGGGGTCTTGCCCTGCACCCTTAACCGCAAGGGGTGTACCCTGTGTGCGGCGGGGCGGCGGGGTCTTGCCCCTTGCGCTTGCCGTGTGCCGTCCTTGCGGTCTGCGTGTGCGGTCTGTCCAAAAAGAAAGGGCGGGGGCGTTGTGCCCCCGCCTTGTGCGGTCTGCGTGTTCAGTTGTTCGGGGTCAAGCCGATTGCAAGCGCTTTTTTCTGCACCTGTTCAACGGTCTTTGCAATCGCTCTTTGCGTCACTCCAAGATAGGTTGCAATAGCCTTGTACCCCTTGCCTTGCATACGCAGTCTTAACACTTGCGCTTGACGGTCGGTCAAGTCCAGTCGTGCAACGGTCGTTTCGTAGTCCTCTACGGTCTGCCGGTCGGCGGTATAGTTGCCGTCGCAGTTGTACCCGCCAAGGTCGGCGTACTTGTGCAAGCGGTAGTAAATGGTTTCAAGCCCGTTTTCGCTGTCCTCTATGTAGGTGTATCCGTTGCGGGGGTCGGTCTGCGTTGCGCGGCTGTCCTGCACAGCTTGACGCACAGCGCGGTAAACTTCCTGTATCGGGGTTGTGGTTTCGTCACGGTATGCGCGGCTGTCCTCTGTGCGGATATAGACACGGCGGGAAAGTCGGCGGGTTGTGTACGGCGTGTCAAGCCAAGGGGCGGCGGGGTCGGCGTGTTCGGCGGCTTGTTCGAGAATAGCAAGGGCGGCGGCGTTCACAAGGTCGATACCGTCGGAAAGGGTTTCCCCCACAAGGGCGGCAACTGCTTTTTCTGCGTCCTTGTCCACGGTTTCGGTTGTCAAGTCACCGTCGGCGTTGTACGCCGTGCGGGTTGCCTTGTTCGTTGCCGTGCGCAAGTTGTCCAGCGTTGCAAGGTCGGCGGCTATGCCCCGTTTCAGTTGGACAAGAGCGGGGTTGTATCCGTTGTCGGATACGGTTTCACGGTCGGCGGCGGTCTTGCGTTGCGGGTCGATACACTTGTTCAAGACGGAGTATGCAACGGCGGTTGCAAGGGCGGTCAATTCCTGTGTGCTGTCCTTGCCGCTTGCAAGGGCGGTTTCATAGTTGCGCTTGACTTGTCCAAAGTCGGGGCGTTCTGCCGTTTTCTGCGTGTTGGCGTTGGTATTCATGTTCTTGTTCCTTTCTGCCGTGTCGGTCGGGCGTGTTGGTGTGTGGTGTGGTGTATGTCTGCCCGCCGTAGTTGTCCGGCATGGATAGACTACCACAACACGCACAGAATGTCAACACAATTATTTTGCATACACCGACAACCGCAAGGGGTGTACCCTGCCGCCGTGCTTTTTTCGGCTGTCCGTGTCGGTCTGCCCGCCGTGTCTACTTGCCCTTTCTGCGCTATGGCAAGTAGGGGGGTGGTTATGGTATTTTTGCCCCCTGTCCTTGCCGCACACAGATGTAGTCGGTTCATCTAACTGACACGACCCATTTTTAACTCAGCCTCTCAACCCCTTGTGTTTCAAGGCTTTTCTGTCCAGAAGAATATTATTGGTTAAGCCTTTTGCGTTGTTGCTTTTATCACAGAATTCAACTTTCCAAAAAAGAAAAAGGCTTAACTACGCAGCCTTCTATTTACCAATCATTTTGATTTGTTTTTTCTCATTCTGTCTATATTGTTCCCTTATATCTAAGTAGAATCTATGCTATAATATAGCATATCAAGTAAATTAAATAACATACTTCTTGCATCTGAAAGGAGAGTCCCTCGATGGCTCAGATTATCCAGTTAGACTTCAACAAGACGAATAGCGCCTCCGGTGTCATCAACATCACTACTGTCCAGCAGAGCTGCCGTAAGCTCAAGGCTGGTCTCATCGCTCCCGCTACTGAGGAGGTGCACAACGACCTTGCTGTCGAGCACGCTGCTGAGCCCATCAAGAGTATGGATGACATCATCCGTATCTCCCAGTTCCTCATTGGACAGAAGCGCTTCAGAGACAATATGCTGTTCATCGTTGGTATTAACTTTGGACTTCGCATCAGCGACCTTCGCTCTCTGCGCTTCACCCACATCATCAATGATGATTGCACCTTCCGTGACCGATTCCCCATTCTGGAAAAGAAAACCCGGAACACACGCAAGCATCAGCGTAATCGCTACATCACCATCAACACTGCAGTTGTCGAAGCTGTCACCCTGTACCTTGAGAACACTCCAAACGTTCGCCTCAGTGACTATATGTTCCGCAGCCAGTCCAATAACGGAGTGAATGAGAATAAACCCATCAGCAAGCAAGCCGTTGACTCTATGCTCAAAGGCATTGCCCGTGACCTTGGGCTTGGTAATCGCATGGCAACCCACTCACTGCGCAAGACCTTTGCTTATCATCAGATGGTGATGAGTGGCAACGACCCTCGCAAGCTCCTGCTCCTCCAGAAGATGTTCGGTCACTCAACCGCTGCTCAGACTCTGGACTACATCGGTATCACCAGCGAAGAAATTGATGAAGCATACCGGAGCCTCAATCTCGGTAGCATCAACCACAACTATCTGGTCGATAGCGACATTGGAGAAAGCGAGTCTCTGATGGCATAATCCATCACCCATTGCACCTTGACAACTTCATACCGCCAAAACAAAAAAAAGACACAGCGTGTGTCCTAAACGTTTTCTCAAAGCCTTGTCTCACAACGGTTTCACACCCCCAGCCTTATAAAGAGAATTGGGGGATACCTTCAAGCTATTTGAAGAGCCGTTCAAAGCAAGTTACAGGCGCCGCATTGATAGCGACGGTATAGCCAGCCGAGCGCCTTTTGTGTGTCCTAAAATTTTCGTACCCCACTAATTCCAAAGAAAGGTCGTGATTTCTATACGAAAGACTATCCATAAGGGTGGTGCTTACCACCGATGAACACCATCACTGTTGTCGATGCCCGAATGGGGCGTGGTAAATCATCCGCCGCCATTCGTTATATGAACCGCTATAAAGACTCCAAGCGGTTTCTCTACATCACCCCATATCTGGACGAGGTAGGGCGCATCTGCGAACGTTGCGATTTCGACCAGCCAGACAGTGACCACATGAGCAAATCTGCTGAATTGAAACTCCATATGCGAATGGGGCATAACGTAGCTGCTACCCACTCGCTGTTTTATTTGATGGACGCAGAAGCTATGGAGCTCGTCCGCCAACAGCATTATTCGTTGATTGTGGACGAAAGCATCCAAGTAATCGAACGCCTCAATATCTCTCAGAAGGACTTCGAGCTAATCCTGTCCCAGCTCGCCGTAGAGCATGAGGATGGACGTATTGAGTGGACAGACGATGCATACACCGGTCGCTTTTACGACTACAAAGAAATGTCCGATACGGGGTCTTTGTTTCGCTTAAACAACTCTTTACTGAACATCCTCAACCCAGATTTACTTCGTTCCTTCGATGAAGTGTTCATGCTGACGTACCTGTTCGATGGACAGTACCAGAAAGCATATCTTGACTTTTTTGGTTTTGACTATACCGTTGTCGGTGTCGAGACAGATGAGAACGGATATCGCTTCTCCGACCACCCAGACGCGCCGCCGCCTCTGGATTACCGAGAGTTGATTCACATCATTGATGACGCCAAGCTTAACTCAGTTGGCAATGACAAATATGCCTTGTCAAAAGGGTGGTATGACCGAAGGCGCTATGATGACCCGGATATTCGCAAACTAAGAAACGGTCTGAAGAAATTCTTTCAGAGTATTCCAAACGGCGGGAGTGAGACGCGCCTGTGGGCTTGTTTCAAAAGTGATGTCAACAAACTCGTTGACTCTCGCACTGGACGTTTCCGAAATAACTTCTTACAGACAAGCGCCAGAGCGACTAACCAATATAAAGACCGAACCGATATCGCATACTTGGTAAACCGATTTGCAGACCCCAATATTATGAGTTTCTTTGCCAAGCAGGGTGTAACAATTAACCCGGAGCACTTCGCTTTGTCCGAAATGCTTCAATGGGTATGGCGTAGCGCCATTCGAGATGATAAGCCCATCAATCTATACATACCGAGCAGACGCATGAGAGAGCTGCTCATTGACTGGATTAACACTACAAACCAAGGAGGATACCCGATTGAATAAACGATACCACCGACCGCTGCCAGAGGATTATCTCGTGGAGGAGCGTGTTCCATATACATACGAAGATGCCGACCTGCTAAATGACGATGAAGCCCTCGAACGGTTCATTGAGAGTGAGCGGTTTGCATTCCGCGAGGAATGGTTCCGTTATGTAGAAGAGAACGAGTAACTTATGCCATATCAACATAATTAAATAAAATACGAAGTGAGGTGACCCATACTGGCTAAACAGTTAGTATGTCAGAAATACATTTTCAAGCTTCATAGCAGCCGCCTGCGAAAGGCGAAGTGGAAGCTCACGCTCCCCATTGCAGAGGCAAGAAAGAATGACGAGGTAATCTCCCTCGCCGACAGTCAGGTGCTCCGCTGGTTGGACGAACTAAACGGCATCACTGATGCTGAAACGCAGGCGCGGAAAATCAAAGGAGAAATCAAGCGGCTTCGTAAAGAGCCAAATAGCGTTCCAAATCGTCGTCAAATCAAGAAGCTATACGCGCAACTGGACGATATCCAGTTTAAGCCGGACTATCTCTGCGTCATCATCGATAAAGAGAAGGACTACCATCGAGCTTGCCGTGGATTTAGCATTAACGGTCTTCGGTATCAGCGGTTGCTTGGAACAAATGGCGGCGTCAAGAACGAGACCATCGTGTTCATCAGCGAACGCCATGCCGATGAGATTCGCCGCCGCATTGACAATGGTCGCAACATGGAAAAAGAAATGGTACCTGCCAAACTGGAGGCGTATAAGGCACTTACCTGCAGCGCATCAATCCCTGTGTCAGTTCCGCATGGCATTCTTGTTGTTAGCGACTGTGAGACCGAGTTCTTGTCGGATATCATCTACCTGAATGATGAGCAGGACGGGGAGCCAATCATGGAAGAACGTAAGCAGGTCATGGTGCAACTCAACGAATCCGATGGATATGGCTTGATGCTCCCATCACTTGCTGCCCGATGGGGTGAAGAGCTTGGCTTAGACTACCTCGTCAGCGGCGTGAACACACGTTTCTCTTGGGAAAAGGGTATGGTCTTCACGTTCGACTTCTTGGATTTCGCAGAAAATGTCGCTGAGAACTATATTGTTAAAGACGCTTGGGGTAACGATGTGGACATTCGTAATGTTGAGCTGATTCTTACCACGTCCATGCTGAAACTGTGGGACTCCTACGATAGCTGTGACGATTATGTAAACAACTGCTTGGCAAACGGCTACACCTTTGGCATCGCCAAGACTTGCCCAAAGGAACTTGAGTCTGAGCGGACATTGAACTATCAATTCATTCAGAGCTACGAGCTGAGCGACGATGACATTGAGCAGCTTATCAAACCGACGATGGATGAGATTCGAGATGTTCTTTATGCGGATTGGGCAAAGACACTGCTGTTCTTAAAGGGTGCTGGCTTGAATGAGGATAATATTGACCGCGTTGATGACGACTACGTCAAGGCGATTATGATTGAACCGCAGATTTTGAACGACCCTTACGTCCAGAGCAGTATCTATCAGATGATTCGTAATCGCATCAACGAAGCCAAGGTCGGCGTGCTCAAAGTACATGGGAACTACTCCATTGTCTCCGGCGACCCATTCTCACTGTGTCAACACATCTTCGGGCTGGAGGTTACAGGACTTCTGAAGTCTGGTGAAATCTACAACAAATATTGGTGCGACCAGCACGCCGAACGGCTTGCCTGTTACCGCGCACCAATGACCTGCCATAACAACATTCGTCTTGTATTCCCACACCGCAGCGACGAGGCATCTCACTGGTATCAATACATGACGACCTGCACGATTTTCAACTCGTGGGACACTGCCGCTCATGCGCTCAATGGCATGGACAAAGATGGCGACCTTGTAATGCTTACCGATAACAAGGTGCTTGTTGATAATCTGAAAGTGCTCCCCGCTCTTATGTGCGTCCAACGAAAAGCAAAGAAGAAAATTGTCACCGAGGCAGACGCCATACAAGCCAACATCGATAGCTTCGGCGATGATATCGGAAAGACCACAAACTGGATTACCTCAATGTTCGATGTGCAGGCACAGTTCCAGAAGGGTTCCAAGGAGTACGAGGAACTTGACTATCGCATAAAGTGCGGACAGCTTTTTCAGCAGAATGCCATCGACAAAGCGAAAGGCATTATTGCCAAGCCGATGCCTCGTGAGTGGCACGACCGACATAGCGCCAATACAATCGAAGACCCGGAACGGCGCAGATTCTATCAGCGTCTCGTCGCAGACAAGAAGCCATACTTCATGCGTATTATCTACCCTGCTTTGATGAAGCAGTATAACACATACATAAAAAACACAAACAAGAATGCCATGCGCGAGTTCCAAATGACGGTTGACGAGATGTTGGAAATGCCGCGTTCTGAATTGAGCGAGCGGCAAAGAGATTTCCTTCGTTACTATGAGAGCCGGATGCCGGTTGGTAACCATGACTGCGTAATGAACAGAATCTGCAAACGCTTTGAGAAAGAGTTTGACGGCTACCTCGGTCGCCACAATGCTGATGTTGACTTTGACTATACCGTGATGAAGCGCGGCGTTGAGTACAGTCGAACGCAGTACAATGCCATCTTGAAACTCTATGAGAATTACAATAAGCGTCTGCGCAGCTACGCCGTCTTTGCCAACTATGAGCGGGTCGATGAGTACGACACGTTCTCTCGCATGATTGAGATGCGCTCCGAGTTCGAGCAAGAATGTGCCCGCATTTGCTCCAACCGTTTTGTACTGTGCGACATCGTTCTGGATATTTGCTATAAGAAGAGCTCGACCAAGCGTTTCGCGTGGGAAATGTGCGGCGGCGAAATCATCCAGAATCTTTTGGATAAGCATAACGGGGTTATCTCTTACCCGACGGTTGACCCCGCTGGGGATATCTTCTTCTGCGGTGACAGATTTTCATTACAACAAAAAATGATTGGAGGGACGCTATGAGCATTGTCCTTAACGAATATGATTGGGCAGAAAAAATGATTGCCAACCATGACCTTGGGAAGAAGCCGATTGAGACATTGAGTCGTGTGTCCAAGTATTATTACGAGAATCACTACAGCAAAAGGGAGATTCGGAGTCTGCTTGACTCCTTCATGCTGCAATGTGACCCTTCTGCTTCACTTGTTCATTGGTCGGATATGCTTGATAAAGTTGCAAAGAACGTAAGCAAGTTTCCACTCATCCGTCTGGACGGTGTGGACATCACCAGAGAAGAGCTCGCCAAGATTGAGACGCTTGAAGGTAAGCAAATCCGGCGGTTGGCGTTCACGCTTCTCTGCGTTGCGAAATATTGGGACGCCGCTTCCGACCGGAACAATGGTTGGGTGAATACTTCGGACAAAGAGATTATGCAGATGGCGAACATCAATACCTCCATTAAGCGCCAGAGTTTGATGTTTGCCGAACTGCGTGATGCCGGGTTCATTCGCTTTTCTAAAAAAATCGACAACCTGAATGTCCAAGTGCAGTTCATTCAAGCCGGTGAGACGGCGATACATATCCAAGACTTCAGGAACCTTGGTTACCAATACCTCAAGTATTACGGTGGCGCATATTTCGAGTGCGAGAATTGTGGACTGACTGTAAAAGCACAGTCACCTGCAAAGGGTCGCCCGCAGAAGTATTGCCCCAGTTGCGCTGTCGAGGTTAAGACCCGTCAGACTGTTAATGCAGTAATGCGGTGCAGAAACGCCTTAAAAAGTTGATTATAAAACTCGAATTGTTAGAAATAAATACCCCCATCAAACCGTTGTGGCACAATGCGTTGAGGCGTGTTTGATGGGGTGTATGTATGAATGATAAAAGACAAAACATAAAACTATTTTGAAGAAAAGGATGATTTTTAAGTGATTGCAATTACCGCCTCAGAAAAAGAAGCCATTCGTGAGAAGTTTCCTCGTGTTCATATCGTTCGCACGATGAAGCAAGATTCCAAACGGCACCACTACTACATGGTTGAGGATGGCGCTCCTATGAAGCTGCTCCGCAGTTTGCGTGGACTGGAGCGTGTTCACGACAAACGAAAGGGAGTGTAAACCATAGCCAGCACAGCAAGCTATAAAGAGATGCGTGACATCGTAATTGGTAAGCTGGTTGACCGCACCATTGACGATGACTACGCAGAACTGAGTGAGCGTCTGTTTGGTGATGGCAACTGTTTTAACTCAAGCGAAGTCCGCAAAAGAATGTATGGCATGAAAGCCATCATCGAAGCCATCGAACGGGATGGCGAAGCTACTATTCAGGATACCAACGCATTGTCTGAGTTGGATAGCAAGCGCATTGAACTACTCAAAGAACGTCAAAAGTTCTTTGACCAACGCAATGCTTTTAACAAGCTGATTCGTGAGCGTTCCCGACAAGAAGAACTGAATGAGATTCTTGTGGACGCAGTAAAGAGCGGCAATTTACCACAGCTCGAATACGAGCCATGCCACATTCAGCCGTCCGACAATGACCTTCTGGTTAGTCTGAATGATATCCACTATGGAGCGAACGTCGATAACCATTGGAATACATATAACTCTGATATCTGCCGCGAGATGATGTGTCATTACTTAGACAGAATCATTGCCATTGGCGAAACGCATGGAAGTGAGAACTGCATTGTCTGGTCGAACGGCGATGCTATCAGTGGAAATATCCATCAATCCATCGCCATCACGAACAAGGAGAATGTGATTGAACAAATCAAAGGCGTATCTGAGTTGATTGCAGAATTTATTGCTGAACTCAGCAAGCATTTCTCCACAGTCACATTTGTAAGCGTTGCGGGTAATCATAGCCGCATTACGCCGAACAAGGATGATGCGTTGCTCAGTGAACGGCTGGACGATATCGTTGAGTGGTATCTCGGTGCCCGCCTCCAAAATTTCGAGAATGTGATTATCGGTACAGCAAGCGACACTGTTAAGATTGACAGCACCATGTACCTGATTAACGTTCGCGGGAAAATGTATTGTGGTGTTCACGGGGACTTTGACGGCTCTGCGGGCAAAGTCCAAACATTGCAGACAATGGCACGAGTTCCGTTGTATGCCGTACTCTCTGGTCATTTGCACCACAACAAGATTGATGAAATCCAAGGTGTCAAGACCGTCATGGCTGGCAGCTTCCTTGGTATGGACGATTATTGCGTCCAAAAGCGAATTTACGGTAAGGCAGAACAATTGGTTTGTGTCTGCGACGCAGACGGCATTCGCTGTTCTTACGGAGTACCCCTTTAACAATGCACAAGGGTTGCCCTCACCGGGGCAACCCTCTTTATATATTCCTCTTTAGCTCAGTTGGTAGAGCAGCGGACTGTTAATCCGTTGGTCGCAGGTTCGAGTCCTGCAGGAGGAGCCATCTGGGACAGTAGCTTACGCGGTCGGAGCACCGGTCTGAAAAACCGGAGGATGAAGGCTCGACACCTTCCTGTCCCACCACATGGTGCCATCGACGAATCGGCTAAGTCACCTGCCTCTCAAGCAGGAGGTTGTGAGTTCAAATCTCACTGGCATCACCACCCATGAGGTGCGTTGGACGAATTGGTAGAGTCACCGCCCTTTCACGGCGGAATTTAAGGGTTCGACCCCCTTACGCATCACCACTACTTGGGAGAGTAGTAGAGCGGTCAATTACAGCAGACTGTAAATCTGCCGCCTTCGGGCTGCGTTGGTTCAAATCCAACCTCTCCCACCATATTGCGGACAGGACAAACGGTTAAGTCGCAGGTCTCATAAACCTTGAGGAATCGGTTCAACTCCGATGCCCGCAACCAATTTTAATTCTACAGAAAGCGAGGTGGCTTGTATGCCCCGAAAAACGAAGCAGAACGAAATCACAAGCCCTGAGCTTTTGAGTCAGGTTAACCCAGACAATGTTCGTTTGAAGCAAGACTTCATTGCATATCTGCAATCTGTTCAGCGTAGCCCCAAGACTATCGCTGGATACTCCAATGACATTGATATTTTCTGGGTATGGAATTTGCAGAACAACGGGAACAAGTTCTTCCCCAAAATTTCTAAGCGCGATTATGCTGCGTATCAGCATTGGCTTATTAACGAGAATGGGAACTCACCAGCTCGTGTTCGCCGCTTGAAGTCTGCGATTTCTTCTTTGTCGAACTATGTTGAGAACATTCTCGATGACGAAGATGAGTTTAAGGACTTCCGTTCGACAGTTCGAAAAATTGAGAATCCAGCTATGCAGCAGGTAAGGAAGAAAACAGTCTGGAGCGACGAGGCTTTGGACAAACTCCTTGATGATTTGTTGGCATCCGGTCAAAACAAAAAAGCGTGCGCCGTTGCTCTTGCAATGTGCAGTGGTCGCCGTAAAGCAGAGCTGTGTCGATTCAAAGTGGATGACTTCAAAGATGAAAACCTCGTGTGTGGTGGTGCGCTGTATAAGACCAGCGAACCTATTCAAACGAAAGGGTTCGGTCTTGGCAAGTACATCTACTGCTATACTCTTGCGAAAAAGTTCAAACCATATTTCGATGCGTGGATGGCGGAGCGCCAAAAGCTCGGCATCGAGTGTGAGTGGCTTTTCCCCGCCGGTACTACAAGTGAGCAGATGAGTGATACCACACTCAATAGCTGGGCTAACACATTCAGCCGCATGACTGGTGAGGATTTCTACTGGCATAGTTTGAGACATTACTTCACAACGCATCTTGCCAAACTCGGACTGCCCGATAATGTTATCCAAGATATCGTCGGATGGGAGTCTGCCGACATGGTTCGTGTCTATAAAGACCTGAGTGCCGAGGAACAAATTTCTCAGTATTTTGATGAAAATGGAGAAATTCGTTCTGATGCTCAAAAGTCTCTGGCAGACCTGTAACAGAAAGGACGGTATAAAGGATGGATATTAAAAGGGTCGATTTGATTCAACAGCTTGTGGACAAGCATGGTTATACGAAGAAAGCCGCGACAAGTATCGTTGATGATTTCACTGACATTATTCTTTACAATCTCGGAAACGGAGACACCGTTTCCATTCATAATTTCGGTTGCTTTGACATCTTAGAGCGCAAAGCTCGCAGTTGTCCGAACCCGCAGACTGGCGAAAAGGTCAATGTACCTGCGCATTGGATTCCCCGGTTTTACCCCGGCAACAAAATGCGCTTGGCTGTCAAGCTGTGGGAAGATAGTACCAAAAGGGGGCTGAGGTAAATGGCTGAGGCTCCAAGACGTAAAAAACTTGAGAAGACCGTTGATGATTCGACGACCATTCAGACTTCCCAAAAGTTTTACTGTTGCAGATGCGGCACATCATACAGCCGGAAAAAGGGCTACTTCCCAGTGAGTCATAGCCCCATGTATCGCGGTTCTGGTTTTTTGCCAATGTGCAATGATTGCGTCGAGGATATGTACGAACAGTATCGCGCAATGCTCGGCGATGACAAGGCGGCTATGAAGCGTATGTGCATGAAGCTCGACCTCTATTGGAACGAGGACATCTACGCAATGGTTGAACGCACGGCTGGCGTTCACTCTCGGGTTCGCAATTATATCGGAAAGACCAACATCATTCGCTATATCGACAAAACCTTTGACGACACGCTTGATGAAGAGGCGTTGCTTGAACCGGAAGAGACTCCTGCCGCTTCATATATCGCGCAGCCGGAAGATACTGCCGAAGCAGACGTTGACCAAGCCCTTGTTGATTTCTGGGGTGCCGGTTATACTCCAGACTTTTACCTTGAGTTGGAACGTCGCTACAAGGATTGGACTGGCGACAGGCAAGTCGTTGACCCAAGTGAGCGTGCACTGTACCGCCAGATTTGTTTGCTTGAATCCATTATCGCACGCGACAGCGCACAGGGTAAACCAATTGATAAGAATGTCAACGCGCTTAATTCTCTGCTTGGCAGTATGAACTTAAAACCGGCGCAGAAGAAGAACGATGTGGACGCTGAACTCGACAAGATGCCACTCGGTGTTGGTATCCAGAAATGGGAGTACAGTAGACCTCTTCCTGAAACGCCAAAAGAAAAGCGCGATATCCGTGGCACGATTAAGAATATCACGACGTGGTATCTTGGTCACGCTTGCAAAATGGTCGGCTTGCGCAACAGTTATTGCAAGATGTACGAAGATGCAATGGATGAGCTTCGTGTTAAACACCCAGAGTACGACGAAGAGGATGACGACTCCTTGTTGAATGATATCTTTGGTAGCGCTCAATCCAGCGGTGATATGTAATGGCATTACCAAATCAAAGTAGACGCTCTCGTGTTATCGAGGGCATGGCGATTTGGGGCAGCTATTACCGCGAGAACATCGATATCTTTGTCGAAGAGTATTTGCAACTTGATTTTCTGAAATGGTTCCAGACTGCTCTTCTTGTAATGATGGACAGAAGCCGAACGTTCCTGTGGATTGCTGCCCGAGGAATGGGTAAATCATTCCTTATCGCCATTTTCGTAGTCATTCGTTGTATCTTATACCCCGGCACAAAAGTCGTCATTACATCTGGCACACGCGGTCAGAGTATTAACGTGCTGGAAAAGATACAAACAGAACTGATGCCTGTGTCTCCAAATCTTAGAAATGAGATTGATATGGGTGACACAAAGTTTTCTGGGCAGGACGCAAAAATAATGTTCAAGAACTCCAGTTATATCAAGGTCGTTACGGCTTCAGATAATGCTCGAAGCAACCGTGCGAACATCTTGATTGTGGACGAGTTCAGAATGGTTAAGAAAGATACCATCGACACCGTCTTGAAGAAGTTCCTGACAAGTCGTCGAATGCCCCCCTACAGAGACTTGACCCCGGCTGAGCGTAAAGCTGAGTACGCTAAGGAGCCAAACAAGTCCTGTTTCTTATCCTCTGCTTACTTCAAAGACCATTGGTCATACAACAAAATGCTGGATACATTTAAGCTGATGCTTGATGATTCTAAGACAGATTTTGTGTGCGGCTTCCCGTATCAACTCTCCATTCAAGAGGGACTCCTTTTCCCCGAAGACGTTGAAAGCGATATGCTTGAAAGCGACTTTAATGAAATCAAATGGAGTATGGAAATGGAAGCCATGTGGTTTGGCGCAGAGGACGGCTCATTCTTTGATTTTGACTCCATATCAAAGAACCGCCGTATCAATTACCCGATGCTACCGGATAAACTGACCGCCCTTCTTGGCAACAGCCAAAAGGTAAAAATTCCACCAAAGCAAAATGGCGAACGCCGCATCTTGTCTGCGGATATTGCTCTGATGAGCAGTAAGAAGCATAATAACGACGCCTCTGCTGTGTTTATCAACCAAATGCTTCCGACCAAAACCGGACGATTTATGAGCAACATTGTGTACGGTGACACCTTTGAGGGTATGCACACTGAAGACCAAGCTTTGGTGATACGCAAATTGTACGATGAGTATTCTTGCGATTACATTGTGCTTGACTGTACAGGTCTTGGTCTTGGTGTTTACGATGCTCTTGTCCGAGACATGGTTGACCCAGACACCGGAGAAGTTTATCCCGCATTGTCCTGTTGCAACAATCAGGAAATGGCTGACAGATGCACAACCAAAGGTGCCGATAAGGTCATTTGGGCAATCAAGGGTTCTCCAATGCTGAACTCTGAATGCGCGGTGCTTTTGCGTGAGGGCTTCCGTAGCAGCAAAATCCGGTTACTCATTACTGAGTATGACGGCGAAGTGCTTCTGTCCGACATCAAGGGGTACAACTCCCTCTCACCGTTGGAAAAGGTGACGCTTCAGAAACCATATGTACACACGACCTTATTGATTGATGAGCTTGTCAAGCTTCAACACGAGGAGTCCGGTGGTCGTGTTCGAGTCTATGAAAAGTCTGGGATGCGCAAAGACCGCTATTCCAGCTTGAGCTATAACTACTATGTCGCCCTGCAGCTTGAAAGCAAATATGGGCGCACAAAAACGGCAGACTTTAATGCGAATGATATATTCATGTTTAAGCCTCCGAAACTCAAATAAGAAAGGTAGGTGATATCTGAGTGGGCAAACAAACCAAGAAAACTAATGTTGACGGGATGATTGGTATCTCTCAGCGATTTGCAGTTTTGAATCGTCTTATCACGAGAGATTTGAACAACAACACCAGTGCTCCGACGTTCTCGCTGTATTCCAAGGACAATATCACGGAGTACCTTACAAACCCGTACACATATGAGAAGCAACTGCGTAAGGCTGTTACATACATTTATGGCGCAAGTTCTCATTTCCGCAGGCTCATCCAGTATTTCACTGGTCTTTCGGATTTCGCATACGTTGTCTCCCCATACCGCATTGACCCAAAGAGCGTAAACGTGAAGTCGGTCAATCGAAACTACCGTAAGGTTTTGAACGCCATGTCAGCGATGAATGTTCGTTCACAATTCCCCAAAATTCTTACGGTCTGTCTCCGCGAGGACACATTCTACGGAACACTGTGGGTAACCAATGACAATATTACAATCCAGCAGTTACCGTCTGATTACTGCGGTATTTCCACAATCGAAGGTAATGTATTGAACGTAACATTCGACTTCTCATACTTCGATGCGCACAGTCAATATTTGGAGTATTACCCAACTGAGTTCCAACAGAAGTACAAGGTTTATCAGTCAAACCGCCGCGCTCGTTGGCAGGAGCTTGATTCACCCACATCGTTTGCAATCAAATGCAATAACGATATTCTGGATTATTCCATTCCTCCGTTTGCCGGTATTCTCCGTGAGGTCTATGACCTCGAAGACTATAAGCAACTCAAGCTTACAAAGACAACGCTTGAGAATTACGCTATGCTCGTAATGACGCTCGGTATCAACGAAGATGGCGACTGGCAAATGGATTTGGACAAGGCAAAGGAATTCTGGCGTAATCTCGACTCGGTCTTACCGGAAGAGATTGGCAGCGTTCTCTCTCCTATGCCCATTAGTAAAATTAGCTTTGAAAAATCAAACACAGGTGATACTGACACTATCTCTGAGGCTGAGCAAAATATGTTCACTGCCGCAGGCGTGTCCTCTCTCCTGTTTAACAATGATAAGGCGTCTGCAAATGCGTTATTGCTGTCTATCAAAGCTGACCAAGCCATCACGTTTGGAATCGTAAAGAGCATCGAGGATATGGTGAATCGCTTTATTCAGTCTCAGAGCTACGGAAAGAACTTTAAGGTTACGTTCCTTGATTGCAGTCCATTTAACCGGAAAGAGCTTGGAGATATGTACCTCAAGGCTTGCCAATTCGGTCTCCCATTTATCTCAATGTACGCAGCTTCTCAGGGAATGTCTCAAAGTGAAGTCGATTGTATGAGCTTCTTGGAGAACGAGGTTCTTGGGCTTGCGAGTATGTTTAAGCCATTGCAGAGTTCTTCCACATTAAGTGGCTCGTCTGACAGCAATGCTGCTACCGATGAAGGCGGTGCGCCGCAAAAAGACACTGGCGACCTAACCGACTCTGGTGAGCAGACTCGGGAGGACGGTGACGACTGGTGATGGAGAGATTCATCTATGTGATTGGTGAAGATGCGCGAGACCGTCTCGTTAATATGGGTTATCACCTATTAAGAGAGGACGAGGCGAAACATATTTATGTGTTTCTAAACCAAGACAATCAAAATTTTTCGTGTGCGGACATTCAGTTTGCAATGTCTGACACTTTGACCTTCTAACCCGCACAGATGTGCGGGCTTTATTATGCCCAAAGATAGGTGGTGAACTGTGACATGAGCGAGAGAACCATGAGAATCGTGTTCTCTTCTGGTATCAGCAATTTAGTTGAGAAGAATTCCTCTTTTGATAGTGGCGTCCTTCGTGTTGCTTATACTGGCAAGAATTGCAACAACAGCTTCATCAGCAAGGAAACCTATGAGCGCTGTATCCAGAGCATTTATAACTGCCCCATTGTGTGTAACTACGACAGAGAGACTGACACAATTGGGTCGCACGATATAGAGCTTGTATCCACAGATGACGGCGGCATGAAAATTGTCAACGTTACTCAGCCGGTCGGCGTTATCCCAGAGAGCGCCAAGTATTGGTGGGAGGAAATCGAAGACAATTCTGGTGTCCATGAGTATTTGTGTGTAGACGCTTTAATCTGGAAACGCCAAGAGGCGTATAGAAAAATCAAAGATGATGGCATTACAGACGAGTCAATGGAAATCTCCATCAAAGAAGGAGAAATGGTTGACGGGATGTACGTCATCAAACGATTTGAATTCACAGCGTTTTGCCTGCTGGGGACAGCAGAGCCCTGCTTTGAGTCAGCGTCGTTGGAGATGTTCTCATGTGACGGTTTCAAACAACAGCTTGCTGAGATGATGCAGGAATTCAAGGAAACATTTACTACAGCACAACCCTCGAAAGAGGTTGGCATACACCCACAAAATTATTCGGAAGGAGGAGAAGAGGTATTGGAACAGAAAGTTGCACTGATGGCAGAGTTCGGTCTGACTACCGAGATGCTTGATTTCAATATCGATGATTTCAGTGTTGAAGAACTGCGCGAAAAGTTTGAAGCGCTGAAGACCACTGGTAGTGAGCCTGCCGCAAATGCAGGTAACCCTGAGAGCTTCGCTCTGGAAGGACAGTTCCGCGATGAACTGTTTGGGGCTTTGGAGTCAGAAAAGGTCGAAACCTGCTGGGGAATGGATTCCCACTATTGGTTCTGGGATTATGACAGAGATGCGTCCGAAGTGTACGCAACCGATGTCACGGACTGGAACCTGTATGGATTCCCTTATTCAATGGATGGCGACCATGTCGTTATTGACTTTGCTGGCAAGAAACGGATGAAGCTGTCTCTTGTTCCGTTCGACGAGGGCGGTCAAGCCGACCCTATCAGCGGAATGTTTGCAAAGATTACTGAAAAGTATTCTGCAAACGATACGCAGTGGGCTGAAAAGTACCAGACCGCCTCCGACACGATTTCGTCTATGGAGAACGAGCTTGGCACTTTGCGCCAGTTTAAGACAGATACCGAAGACGCCGCTGCAAAGGGCGAACGGGAAAAGGTCTTCGCTCAGTTCGAAGACTTGGTTGGCGTCGAGGCGTTTGAAAACCTGCGTGAACATTGCACTGAGTATGCGGTCGATGTTCTTGAGGAGAAATGTTATGCAATCCGTGGCAGAAACGGAACTGCTGCAAAGTTCTCTGTTGAACCCAAGAGTCCCAAGCTGGTGGTTGAGAAGACCAGCGTAACGCCGGAGCCCTATGGTGGTGTTTTCACCGAATACGGAATTGCTTCGCGCAATCAACATAATTAAATAACAAACAAGGAGGAGTCGATTTATGGCTTATGCAGTTATTCGTACCGACCTGATGAGCGGTACTAAGCAGCCTGCTGACCTTGTCTCCCTGCGCTTCTATGATGCGTCTGGCAATAAGGCAGAGGTGGAAAACGGCGTTATCGTCAAGCTTCAGGGTTATGAGGATGGCGAACGCGAAGTTATGAAGGCTGTCGCAGCGTCTGCTGGTGATGACCTGAACGATTGTGCAATCGTCGCTGCGCCCGAGGTCATGTATGACGAGCGCAAAAAGAATTTGGACGAATTTATCAATGAGGCTGGTAAAGCCGTCCGTGGCTATATCCCTCGCAGCCGCAATGTTTTCTCCGTGACCAAGGAAGGTTTCGTTGGCGGCACCGCCCCCACCAAGGGCGCTGAGGTCGGTATTGGCACCGGTGGCAAGATTGATGCTGCTGGCAAGGGTCTTGGCGTCTGTGTGGACGTTGAGGTCGTTGGTCGCTATACCTACTATGCCATCAAGATTGGCAAAACCGAGAGCACTGCTGCTTCTGCCAGTGTTGGCGGCTAATTTTTGAGAGGAGGTAAAAGCTAATGGCTGAAATGAAAGATATCGTTAAGGTCGCTGTCGATGCCTATCATGGCAATGTTGAGCAGTATTCTGTCGGTCAGTCAATGGAGCTTCTGCATAAGGCTCTGATTGATGCCAATGGCGGCAGCACTACCCTTAACTATAAAAACATCCGCGACGGCAAGTGCAGCGGTCTGTTTACGCTGATTGAGGAGGTTCTCTCCCGTACTGTCGTTGAGGGTCTGCAGGGCGATGAGTATTTCAATGCTCTGGTTGATTTCCGCAATGTTGCCGAAGGCGACAAGAACCTTTTCGAGGTTGAAGACAGCAATCTCTTTATCGTGTCTGAAGCTGCAGATGGTACGCAGGGCATTCGCCGTCAGCGTCTGAGTGGCATCAGCGAAGTTTCTATTCCTACCTCTTTGAAGGTTGTGAAGATTTACGAAGAGCTCAACCGCGTCCTTTCTGGTCGTGTTGATTTCAACACGTTCATTAGCAAGGTTGCTGAGTCTTTCCGTCAGAAGCTTCTGAACGATGTCTACTCCCTGTGGAGCACTGCTACTGCCGACGACTTTGGCGGTGTTACTTACTTCCCGACTGCGGGTGCGTATGACGAGGAAGAGCTGCTTGACCTGATTGCCCATGTTGAGGCTGCTGCCAATGGCAAGCCTGCAACTATTATTGGCACCAAGAAGGCTGTCCGTAATCTGGCTCCGTCCATTCAGGGTACGGATTCCAAGAGTGACCTGTACAACCTTGGCTACTACGGCAAGTTCTACGGCACTCCGGTCGTCGTGACTCCGCAGCGTCACAAGATTGGTTCTACCGAGTTTACGCTCGCAGACGATATGCTGACCATCATCGCTGGTGATGACAAGCCCATCAAGTGCGTGTACGAAGGCGACCCCATTGTTGTGATGGGCGACCCGCTGTCCAACGGTGACCTGACTCAGGAGTACCTGTATGGCGAGAAGTATGGCATGGGTATCGTGCTGGCTGGTGGCAACGCCGGTATCGGTCGCTACGAGATTGCCTGATAGACCATAAGCAAAATACGCGGGGCTCTTCGTGAGCCCCGCATTATGTATGAAAGGGAGATTTTACAATGGCAAATGAAAACGCAAAAACTCGCGGTGGTCAGCAGGCTGCTACACCGACTGAGTTAAAACAGGAAACATCTCGCGCTGCAGAAAAGCGCCCGCTCGTCCCGAAGGATATTGACCCGCATACGATTATCACCGTCCGTAATGGTTTCCAAGGTCGCCTTGTGTACAGAAGCAAAAAGACAGGCGAACGATTCGTCTGGGATTCCTTTGGTGCAGAGCAGGATATGGAGATTGGCGAGCTTCGCAATGCTCGGAATTCAAACAAGAAGTATTTCATCAACAACTGGTTCATGTTCGACGAGCCGTGGATTGTTGATTATATCGGTATGAGCCAATACTACAAGTTTGCAATCGCCATCAGCGATTTCGATAAGCTCTTTGAAAAGCCTATCGCTGAAATCGAGCGTGCCGTTTCCAAACTTTCTGACGGTCAGAAAAAGTCCATCGCATATCGTGCAAAGCAGTTGATTGCCAGTGGCGGCATCGACTCAAATAAGACCATTGCTACTTTGGAGAAATGCCTCGGTGTTGAGCTGGTCGAGCACGACAAGTAAGGAGCGTGATTATAAATGAGCGTTCCATATGATGTGTTCACGGATGCGTTCTTATCGAAAATCACAGAGTACGACTTTGTCAATATGCGTGACTTTGAAAGGAACAGTCTGATTGACGGTTACATGAAACGGGCAATTGCGTCCTTCCGAAAGATTTGCAAGTATGACCTATCCACAACCGGCGATGACATCATTCGAGAGTTTGATGTGGACATCCCCGATGAAGATTTGGATGAGATTGCAGACATCGTTTCTGAAGGTATGCTTGTTCAGTGGATGAAACCTTATACATACAAGCAGGAAAGTCTGGAAAGTGTTTTGAACACGAAAGACTTTACCACCTATTCTCCCGCAGAGTTGCTCATGCGTATCGGCAACGCATATGCAGCCGCTCGAAAAGATTTTACGAATATGATGAGGGAGTATTCGTACAATCACGGGGATTTAACGGACTTGCACTTATGATGATTCAGACCACGGTTGGCGTGCCGATGGACGCTATGGTCTTGAATAATTATTTCCGCACCCTCATCAATCTTTTCTTTAAGATTCTTCCTATCAAGGAAAGCGGAGAAAGTTCATTGGATACCTATATGAGAAGTCTTCAGGCGGAGTTGCTTGGTTGTAAGGAGCTCATTGAGGCAATCCACGAAGACCCCTTGTTCCTGTCTTTGATTGCCATCCTGCAATACCTCATCGATAATCCATCTTGCGAAGTTTCGGTGGTAAAGCGTGAGGTGTTCCGTGCAATTTCAATTTGCAATAAATTGAAATCACGATATGCCGTGCCGCAGGAGGTGTCAAAATGAACCCTTGGAACACATACCGTTCCAGAATCAATGCTCACGGCATCACAAAGCGCGACTCTGTTTTGCAGCGAGAGCGAGCGTTTTTAAGCGCGAAGCTCCCTGCAAGCCTTTCGTACCATCAATTGACCGTAAACGGAACTGTACGCAATATGGCTGTCATTAACTCCGACAACCTTAATCTGAAAACACTGTGTACGATGCCCGGAGAAGATTTGCCGCACGGCGGTCTGGTCGAATGGATGGGCAATCACTGGCTGATTACCGAGAAAGATGCCAATAACGAACTGTACACGAAGGGCACGATGAAGCAGTGCAACTACCTGCTTCGTTGGATTGCGGAAGACGACACCGTCGTTGAACGGTGGTGTGTCATTGAGGATGGCACGAAATATCTGACCGGTGAATACGGCGACAACGATTTTATTGTTGTGCGCGGTGATTCACGAATTTCACTAACACTTGCTAAGGACGAGTATTCCATTCAGTTAAATCGCAACAATCGCTTTTTGATTGATGACTATGATTCGAAGAACGTCCTTGCTTATCGTCTCACCAAACCGTTTAAGCTTGGTGGAAGCTATAACGGAGAGGGCGTCCTTAACTTCGTTCTTACGGAGTGCAATACGGAAGACAGCGATAACATCGAACTTCATATTGCAAACTACTATGACCATTTCCCGAAAGAGAAACCGGACGAGCCAGATACTCCGTCCGGTGACGATACACCAGATGTACCTGATGGAAAGAAGGTGTGGTTCTGATGCAACTGGAAGAGTTTTTCGATTATAAGAACCAACTGATGAATGACCTCTTGACGAACGAGGAAATCGTGCGGCTCCTTGCCGATGACTGCAAACCAGTCAATGATGTTCAAAACCTCGTTTATAAGCAGGTATTTCCATATGAGTACATTCCAGAAACCATTGAGCACGGGCAGACCTTTATCTGCTGCGATGTTGACATCCAAAAGTCTGTAAATAAGACTTTCCTGATTCCGGTTTTATATATCTGGGTCTTTAGCCACAAGAGCAAGCTCAGATTACCAAAAGAAACCGGCGGTGGGATTCGTACTGATAAACTGTGTTCCGAGATTGCGAAGGCTGTTAATGGCAGTCGATACTACGGTCTCGGTGAGTTGGATTTATACGCTGTGAAACGTTTTGCTCCAATCACAGATTATCAGGGAAAAGTCCTCACGTTCCAAGCAAAAGACTTCAATCGGACATTACCGACCGGCAAGCCAGTTCCCTCCAACAGGAAAAATGGATAATGCCGACACGTCATTTACTGTATCAAAAAGACATCCCCATAAATGACTATATTCGGGTTATGATTCCGACTGTTGGCGAAGTATTGGAAAACGAGGATAGCTACTACAGCATGGTGTCAATGCTTACCGCTATGCCCATAGATATGATGGTGCAGCTTGATGATATCGGGATTGATTTTACGACCATTAACGAGTGGGAGCTCTTTCTCCTCTTGTTTAACTCCTTAAAAGAACAGGACACCTCACTAATTTTCGGAGACTTTGACCTAAAGCCATTCCAGCCTGCAATCAATCCGCAAAACGGAAATGTGATTCTGGTCAACAAGGCAACCGGTGTACGAATCGACCGTGCTCTGCATGGACAAATTGCCGGGGCTCTTAGGAAAATCCACCACCTTGAAAAGGATAATCGCAAGCCAGCAAACGGCGAAGCGAGAGAATATATGATTGAGCGTATGCGAAAGAAGCTGCGTCGTAGGGGTATGCGAACAACCGACTCTCAGCTTGAAGAGTTGATTGTCGCCCTTGTTAACACAGAACAGTACCACTATGGATTTGAGGGGACACGAGAACTCTCTATCTATCAGTTCAATGAGAGCGTGCGCCAAGTAATCAAGAAAATTGACTATGACAACAAGATGCACGGCATCTATGCTGGCACGGTCAGCGCGAAAGACCTAAGCCAAGATGATTTGAATTGGCTAACTCACAAATAGGAGGAATGTCTAAATGAATATCAATGATATCACCATCACCAGCCTTGAGACTATCAATGCATTTGACATCGTGACTGGTGCATTCAAGTTCACTCTGGACGAGCTGCAGAATGCAACTATCGCTCAGACTCAGGAAAAGACCGACATCACCGGCAAGCAGGGTCGCAAGCTGAACTCTCTGAAGAAGAATAAGGCTGTTACCATTAGCGGTACCAATGGTCTGGTTTCTGGCGGTCTGCTCGAAATGCAGGTTGGCAGCGAGTTTGAGAACAAGAAGACCACGGTTAAGTGGCACGATTATCTCACCGTTAGCGGCAATGCTGCGTCTACTGCTTACAAAGCCGTTGGTACGACCGGAAATGAAGTCGAGTCTGTTTATGTCAAGAACAGCGACGGTACCCTTGGTAAGACTTTGACTCAGGGCGCAGAAGTTGCTGAAGGTGTTTTCACCTACAATCCTCAGACGAAGGCGCTTGCCTTTAATGATGGAGAAATCGCAGACAACACAGAGATTGTCGTGTACTATATGCGCCAGATTCAGGCTGACGTTCTGGAAAACCTGAGCGACCACTATTCTGGCAAGTGCGCTTTGTACATTGATGCCTTTGCCGAGGATAAGTGTGCGAATGTGTACCGCATCCAGTTCTACATCCCCAAGGCTGACTTCAATGGCGAGTTCAGCTTCGAGATGGGCGACAACCAGACTGTCCATGCGTTTGAGGCTGAATCTCTGTCCGGTGCTTGCGGCACCAGCGGCGCTCTGTGGACTTACACCATCTTTGGTTCCAACGCTGAGGATGTTGCCTAAAGAAAGTAGGTGGTAAACATGGCAACTGCGGTCAAGAGATGTCGCGTTTGTGGCAAGGAGTATGAAGCCTGCCGCAGCGCAAATAGAGCCGCAGGCGTGTTCCGGTGGCAAGAGGTAGCGTGTTCTCCCGAGTGTGGAAGTATTTATCTCCAGCAGATAAATGAATCCAGAGGCATTGTTGATGCGCGGAAGAAGAACAAGCATAAAAAGCCTGTTGTTGCCGAACCTGTTGTTTCTGAGCTTCAGGTCGCAGAAGAGATTCTGCCGGATGAGGCGCCTGCTGAAATCGAATAAGCAAAATGGGAGGGTAGAGTAATCTGCCCTCCCTTTCTCTGTTAGGAGGCGCTATGGAGCGGAGCAAGTTTAACGTAGATAAAGATAAAGAAAAACGAACTTACAACAATATCGTATTCGACAGCCAGCTTGAAATGAAATACTACAGGGATGTACTTTGTCCCGCAGTGGAAAGCGGCGAAGTAACTTATTTTGAGTTACAGAAAAAATATGAGCTGCAACCGAAGTACACTCACAATGGCAAGACCATCTTGCCAATCATTTATGTTGCTGATTTTTATATGGAATATGCCGATGGGCACATTGAAGTAGTAGACACGAAGGGGTGCCCTGATAGTGTGGCAAAGCTAAAACGAAAACTGTTTTGGTACATATACCCAGACATTGACTATAAGTGGATTACTTATGTTCAAAAGTGGGGCGGTTGGCTTGAGTACGAAGTGGTAAAAGAATTGCGCAAAGAAGCAAAGCGCAGCAAGAACAAAAAGGAGGAACCCGATAATGGCTAAGTCGGAAAAGAAAATTTCAATCGCATCTTTGGACAAGGTGCTCAAAGAACAAGCAGTGGATATTGCAACAGAACAGTGGTTTGGTAACGAGGTCAAAATCAAGCACACGCTCTCTTTCTCGGAGATGCTGGCATTCGTTGATGACGTGGTGTCGAGCTGCTTCCATACGACTGGTGGCTATATGCCAGAGCTGCAGGAGTTCGTCGTAAAGAGTAACATCCTGACTCGTTACGCCAATTTCAATCTCCCAGATAATTTGGAGCACCGTTATGCTCTGCTCTATAACACAGATGCTGTCGATATTGTGGTTCGGCACGTCAACCAGAAACAGCTTGACGATATTTTAGAATCCATCTCTGAAAAGATTAGCTATCTTTGCGAGAGCAATATCGCCGCTATTGAGCGTCAGATGAATGAGGTCGTCTCTGCGTTTACCGAGCTGCAGAAGAAGACCGAGGCTATGTTCGCCAATATTACGCCAGACGATATCTCGAAGCTGACATCCGCTATGGCAGATGGTCAATTCAGCGAAGAGCGTCTTGTCGAGGCATATACAAACCAAATGTTGAAGGGTGATGCCGATGAGTCTGTCGAGCAAGCTAAACGCATGGATTAAATCTCCACAAGGGCAAGCTCGCCTCCAAAGCAAGCTGGAAGAATACAATCGGAACGGTGTTAAGGAAACTGCCGCAGGCGATTCGGTTATCCCCGAGACACGCATATATGAAGCTGCTGCAAAGTTTATCCAAGTTCTTCAAATGACGGCAAAGAGCTACGACCTACCGGATTCGGTTATGAAGCATATTGACGGAATGAGCAGCAGTGGGATTATCCAAACTGGAGACGGGTTTGAAATCCCTTTGTACTTTGAGGGTGATTTACATCGTGATTCCCTCGAAAATGATTTGGGGTATAGCGGTATTGATAATATCGTCGCCCTTTTTAATAACGGATACCATGCGCAAAACTATGTATATGGTTGGTGGGATAACCACTCCCCATCTGGTGAAGCAGTTGGGCGTTCATTATACAATGATGATTATGCATGGGTGCGTAGCAAGAAAGAGCGCGATGCCCTGAAATTCATTCAACAGGCAATCAATGACTTTAACGGAAACTATGGTTCCGAGTACAACATCACTGCTGTAATTGCAGCAGACATATACGAACAATAATTTTTGAAAGGCTTGGCTTTGTGCCAAGCCTTTTCTTCATAAAGGACGGTGATGAATGATGGCAATGGATGCAGATGTACGGTTACTAATTGGTGTTGCCCGTGGCGGCGCTGACGGAGATAGCGAAGCGCTTATTCGCAAAGAGCTCAATGAAATCATGGGTAAAATCAAGCTCGAAGCCAAACTGGATAGCAAATCATTTGGTGAGCAAATCCGTAAGCAGCTTGATGCAATTAGTAAGAACGGCAAATTCTATGTCAACTTGTCAAAGATTAACATCGGTGCCGGTGCCATTGCTGATTTTAGACGCCAGCTAAACACCGTCATCAATACTCTCAACCTTGATAAAGGGACAAGCATTACGCTGACCGCAGAAGGTATCGGAGAGGTTAAGAGCAAGCTGAAAGAAACAGCAACGGTGACAGACGAAGCTGCCAGAAAGATGGCAGAGTTCAATGTCCAGATTGCTGCTATGAAAAAGCAGTCCAAGAATATCGACTCAGGTCTTGGCTCTTTGAGTAAGGGTGCAACTGCAGAAGAAACCGCCCAAGTAACTGCATTGCTTGAACGATACAAGGAATGGCAAGTTGAGTTTGAGACGCTTCGTCTTCAGGGCGTTGATGGTAGCAACGAGCGCAGAGAAGCACTTGAGAATGAAGCTGCTGCTATTCTTGCAAATATCCAGCGCATCAAGGAAGAGCGCGAGGCTACAGTAGAGGCATCTCAAGCAAAGGCTCAAGCAGAACGAGATGCACAGGCGGCTGACGAGGAAGCTGCAGCGGCTGAGAACAAAAAGAACGCTGTTATGAAGCAGGGCGTCATGCTCCTCACGCAGATGCAGAAAGCGGAGCAAGATTGGACTGCCGCGCAAAGCGGACGAAGCAGCGAGTATTATAACAATATTCGTCAGGGCACGGCATACTTACAGGAATATCTCGGTCAGCTTGAGCGTGGAGAAATTTCTGTTGAGGAATTCCAGCGCAAGCTCGCTGGTTTGCGTACATCTTTTGCTGAGTCATCAAATGCCATCAAAAACGCAGGTGAAAACACCAAGACGTTGAGTGAGCGTGTTGGTGGTCTTGCAGCTAAGTTTACGTCGTGGCTTACTGTTTCTCAGATTGTTATGAAGCTTTATTCTTCGCTGAAGAAGATGGTTACTGCTGTTATCGATATTGATACGGCAATGACCGAGCTGAAGAAGGTCACAGATGAAACAAGTGCCGTTTATGCCAAGTATCTTGATGATGCATCTGTTCGTGCCAAAAAGCTTGGCGCAACGATTGCGGATACCGTTACGGCGTCTGCTGACTTCGCCCGTCTCGGATATACACTGGACGAAGCCGCACAGTTGGCTGATGCGGCATTAGTATATAAAAACGTTGGTGATGGTATCGAAGATGTAAGCCAAGCATCTGAGAGTATCATTTCGACGATGAAGGCATTTGGCATTGAAGCTGAAAATGCCATGACCATTGTTGATAAGTTCAACGAGGTCGGTAACAATTTTGCCATTTCCTCAGAGGGCGTTGGCGAAGCGTTGCGGCGCTCAGCTTCTGCGCTTGCCGCTGGTAATAACACTCTGGACGAGAGTATTGCTCTTATTACTGCCGCAAACAGCGTTGTTCAAGATGCTGACGTTGTCGGTACGACAATGAAGACGGTCTCCATGTATCTCCGTGCAGCAAAGACCGAGGCAGAAGAAGCCGGAGAGAGTACGGAGGGTATGGCGAATAGCGTATCAGAGCTCCGTGAGGAACTTCTGGCGCTCACAAATGGTAAGGTTGATATCCAGATTGACGAGAACACTTTCAAATCTACCTATCAGATTATGAAAGAGCTGGCAGATGTCTGGGGTGAGCTTACCGATATCACACAGGCGAATATTTTGGAGCAGATTGGCGGCAAGCGCAATGCTAACGTTGTTTCATCAATGCTTGAGAACTTTAACGTTGCCGAGGATGTCGTCAAAACAGCGGCAAATTCTGCTGGTTCTGCGCTGAAAGAGAACGAAAAGTATCTCGACAGCATCAACGGTAAGATTGCCGAGTTCAAGGCAACATTTGAAGAATTGTCCATGAACTTCATTGACTCTGACTTTGTAAAGCAGGTCATCGAATTTGGCACTGGGCTGTTGAATGTGCTTAATGCTCTTGCAAAGGTCATCGACAAGGTTGGCGGTTTGAATACCGTCTTGTATGTCACAGTCGGTATCCTTGCAACCATTAAGGCAGACGCAATAAAGACATTCCTCGTGACAACACTTCCGGGGGCTATTGCAAAGGTTACCAGCGCTGTCTCCACATTTGTTGCTGGATTTAAGCAGTTACCCACGGTAATCAAGGCTATGAATAGCCAAACTGCGCTTGCTGTACCGGGCACATCAAAGTTGTCTGTTGCACTCAAGACGCTTGGTATTTCTGCTTCTACCGCCCAGATTGCTGTTGCAGGTATTACTGCTGCAATTGGTGCCATCCTCTTAATCAAGGACGCAATCGAGAATGCTCGTACAAAACGGATTGAGGAAGCAGCATCCACAATTGCGAGCACCGAGGCAACCATTGAAAACGCAGATGCAGTTAAGGCGGCATATATCGAATATGAAAAGTATGCGAATCGCACAGACCTTACAGAGAGCGAAGAAGCATCTTTCAAAACAGCTATCGATAATGTTACCAGTGCTCTTGGTGATAAAGCAACTGCATTGGAAGGTGTAACGCAGGGTACAAAGGATTACACCGAAGCCTTGGATGGTGCCATCAAAAAAGAACTTGAAGAGGCTCAGCTTGCGGCGAAAGAAAAGCGCGTCGCTGCAGAGAAGAAGCTCCAAGACGAAACATGGTCTGGGTGGAGCGGCTCCCAAATCTCCTATAACATCCAAGATGCGTGGACTGATGAGGAGTATGTAAAAGCGAAAGAGGCTGCGCAGAAGATTGCCAGTGACTATTTGCGTGAAAAGACTTCGTCTGTTGGTCATGGTTTAGCTGCAACAGAGTTGGTGTTAGAACCGATTGATTGGAACGTTGACCATTCTAATATGGACGCCGTTGTTGACTACTATTATACGCTGCTTGACCTCAAGAACGAACTGCTTCGTCAAGACTTAACGAGCAATGACATTTATGATGCGGTAATCGAAAAGACTGGTATGCTCAAAGACTCTGTTGAGACATATGTTCAGTCTATCTATGATGAGACATCGGCAAACTATGTTTTACAGAACGGCATCCCGACGACAGTTGAGGAGCTTGAAAAGTTCAGAACATATCTTAATCAGACTATTGGTGATATGTTCAACTTTGACAACGGTAACGATTCGCTGTCCGACCTTATCAACGGTTGGCTTGCGGATAGTGGGTATTCTGACCTCTTAGCGCAGGCGGCAGAGTCTGCTACATCGGAAGACCCGTTTACCCCATACACAGCGAAGCTCGAAAAATTAACCGATACAGTTTCAACGTTAAAAGCCGCTTATGACGCATTAGATGCTGCTCAAGCGGATATGGCTACTGGCGCCGGTTTGTCAACTGATACTATCGAAGCACTCGCTTCTGCCAATGACGATTACCTCAGCTATCTGTATGAGGAGAACGGCGTCATTAAGCTTAACACTGAGGCATGGATAGAAAACGCTAATGCCAAGATGCAAGAGCAGATGGCTGAAATCGAGAAGGAAACTGAATCTCTCAAAGAGCAAAATGCTGCTCTCGAAGAAAAGAATCGACTTCTTGATGAACAGGCAAAGAGCGGCGAAGACTACTATGCTCAGTACAGCAGCGATGGTGGTGCCGGTACAGAGCGGTTAAATGCCGCCCGTGAGTATCGGGCAGAAATTGAAGAGAACAATCGTGTAATCGAAGAGAACAATCTGAAGATTGCTGAGAACCAAGGGAAGCTTGCAATTTATAGCAGTTTGTACGGCAGCATCACGGGCGACCTTGATGCTTACACAAGTGCGCTGAACAACTTCTCTCGGATTTCAAATACAATCAACTCTGTTTCCGATTCTTTCCAAGCTCTTGCTAATTTGCAGAATCAGGTCGCTGACGGCTTCACGATGTCTCTGGACAAAGCGCTTGAGTTTGCGTCTGTATATCCTGAGATTCTGAACAATGCTACCGTTGCAGCCGATGGGCAGCTCACGCTAAATGCGGATGTTGTTAACTCGTTCATCGCAGGTAAGAAGGCTGAACTGGATGCCCAGATTGATAGTCAGATTGCGCAGCTTGAAGCAGATAAGGCTGTTTTGACTGCTAAAATGGAAAGTGCCCAAGCGCAGCTTGAGCTTGCGAAAAACGTTGGTGATGGCGAAGGGCAGATTTCCAAAGAGGTAGCTGAGTATCGAATCAATACGGGTAATGCATTGACGGCGGCGCTTATTGAAATGGGCGTTGAAGAGTCAAAGGCGTATGCTCTCGCTGCTGCAGCTATGGCAGACAATGAAGAAGAGTTTGCCCGCGTTGCAAAAGAGTGCTTTGAGAACATGGATGACAATGCTGCCAAAGCAGCATATAACATGGCGCACTCTATTTTCGTTAACGCCAACAATTCCTGCAATAGCATTTCCGAGATTGCTGCACAGGCACACGAAACCGCTCAGGCGATTGCTGCTATGGGAAGCGGCGAAGTTGCTGGCAGTAGTTCCAATATTTTCGGTGGCGCAGATGGAACCCAGACTGGTGGTCTCAGCCTTGATTTGTACAAAGGTGATTTCAAGGGGACAGATTACAACTATGAAGCTACGGCGGTTAGTCTTGATGACTATGTGTCACAGCTTGAATTGGATATCTCGTCCTACGAAAAAGCGATTGCTCAAATCGACGGTCAGATTGCTGCGCTCCAAGCGTTGAAAAATGCCCCGCTCAAGAGCTTCGAAAGTAGTTCTGGCAGCAATGGTAGTAGCGGCGGTTCCAGCAAAGAGGTTGAAGAATATCTTGCTGACATTGATGAGTATTACGAAGCAATGAAGCGGCTGGAATCTATCCAGCAGCGCCTTGCCAAGTTGCAGTCTCAAATTGAGTATGCTGATACGGAAGAAGAAAAGATTGCGCTCACCAAGCAGCTTATCAATGTTTACAATGATGAAGCGGATGCACTTGAAAATCTGAACAACCTTCGTAGTGAAACCATTGCCAATGGTAAGGCAGAACTCGAAGCTCTTGGATTCACTGTAAGCTATGACGCTACGACAAACGAGTTCATGGTTCATAACATGGAGCACCTTAACGAGCTTTATGGTGCTACTCAGGAAGAGACTAACGAACTCAGAAAGAAAACTGAAGAGCTCATCGATACGATGGAGTCTCTCAATGACTCAAATCAAGAGGGGGCTTCCTCTCTTCGCACGTTAAAGGCTGACATCAAATCTGCAAAGCAGTCTATTATTGATTACTTAAAGCAGATTGTTACTGCTGCGAGCGATGTTGTCGATGCATATCAAAATGTGTATGAGACGCTCCATAATGCAGCCGATGAATATGCCGCGAACGGATATATCACGATTGATACTTTGCAGTCCATCATCGAACTGGGTGCGCAGTATATGCAATACCTCATGGATGAAAATGGGTTGCTGGTTATCAACGAAGAGAACATCAATAAAGTTCTTGCCGCGAAAACACAGGAGCTTGCTCTCAATCAGGCTATGACCTACGTTGAGCGCCTTCGCCTTGCGTTGCAGGAAAACTCTATTGAAGACCTGAACAACCTTCTGTATGCTACTACAGAGGCTACAAACGCCACTTGGGGATTGGTGTATGCCAACCTTGCCTTGCTTGGATTGGACGATGACCAGTATCAAGCTGCGCTCCATAACATCAATGCCATTCGTTCTTTGGCTGATAGTGCTGTTAGCGGTATCGGTCAAACTGCTGGTAAGACGGCAGAGGAATTGAACGACATGAAGGACGGTCTCGATGACATCCTGAAGTACGTTATGGATATGCTCAAGCAACGTATCAACGACCAAATCGATGCGCTTGAGGATATGAAAGATGCCTATGCTGACATTATTTCCTTGCGCAAAGAGGCTCTTGAGGCTGCGAAATCAGAAGCAGATTATCAGGACAAGGTAGCTGAGAAGGTCAAAGAGCTTGCTAAACTGCAAGCTCGCATCAATGCCCTTTCCTTGGATGACAGCCGTGATGCACAGGCACAAAAGGCAAAACTCGAAGAGGAAATGGCTCAACTTCAGAAGGAACTTGCTGATACTCAGGCAGACTATGCGGTAGGTGCTCAGAAAGATGCGCTTGATGATATGCAGAAAGCGTATGAAGAGCAGAAAGATGCAGAAATCAAAGTGCTTGAGGACAGTATCTCTTCTTATCAGAAGCTGTATGACATGGCTATCGCTTATATCCAGTCCAACTGGAACTCGCTCTATGATGAGTTGATTGCTTGGAACTACCAGTACGGTGATGAACTGAGCAGCACTATCACGACAGCTTGGGAAAACGCTTTAGCTGCCGCACAGAGATACGGAAGCTATGTCAACGCACTGAATAGCATTGGTGCTGACATCGATGCCGCGAATGGTTCTGGCGCGAATTATGTTGTTGGGGAAACGACATACGACAACAGCTCTTCTAACGAGGAAATGATTCATGCCATTATCAAGGAAATGTATGCGAATAGCCAAGCCCACCATACTGCCAGTAAGGAAGAGAAGGCGCGGCTTGACAAGCGCAATCTGACCCTCGGCGCGATGCTCGGTCAGTATGGCGTAAATGCTTACCGTCAAAACGGAACGTGGTATGTGGATGGCGGTGCACTTCTGTACGAGAAGTATCGTAAGTACATTTACCACACCGGTGGTATCGCAGGTGACCAGCCGACTCTAAAACAAAATGAGATTCTTGCCGTCCTCGAAAAGGGCGAGGCAGTTCTCGATGCTAAGAAAGAAGCCGGTCTCTATCGCATTATTGATTTCACCACAGCACTGTCGGACAAGCTCAGCAAGTTGCTCACCCTTACGGACATGAGCCGTATGTTCGGTCAGATGCAAGGTGATGTTACGAAGGCTGCTTCTGCTTTCGCTCCAATCAATAACACACAGGCGCCCAGCGTGTCTTTTGGCGATGTTATCATCTATGGAGCGAACGAGGAAACGGTTGAGAAGCATCGTGAAATCAATCGACAGTTCACCAATGATGTCATCAAACAACTGAATATCAAACGTTAACGGTGTGGAGGGAGCTTCTGTCTCCCTCCCACTGATATTTTATGAAAGGAGATGGATGCGGTAAACCATGTTTAACTGTTATGAGTTTACTTTTGACGGAGAGTCCTCTGCAATGTATGGGCTTATGGTCTATGACATTGGTGGCAGAGGTCAAAGCGATGTGAGTTTTGGCAACAAAGCATCCATCGTCGAAACGAGAACAAACAATCGGATTCAGCCGATTTACTTTGGGACGAATTACCACAGCAAGCCACTTGAATTCAAGTTGGTTTTCGGTGCAGAGCGTGAACTCGACCGGTACGAGCTTGAAGACATCGCCTACTGGTTGACTGGACGTAAAGAGTACAAGTGGCTTTCTATCGGGCAACAGGACATGGAGCAACTTCAATTTCGCTGCATGGTCACTGAGTTGACCCCTATCTCACATGGATGGTTACCCGTCGCATTTCAGGCGACCATTCAATGCGATTGTCCCTATGCGTATAGCTACCCGTTTGAAAAGCAGTACACGATTTCTGGCGAGACCACCATTCTGTTCCGCAATGAAAGTTCAGTGCGTGAGTATCTCAAGCCTGAGATTTCGTTCGCACCCGCATCCAGTACAAGTGCTCTATCTCTTGTAAATCTGGACGATGACAATCGAGAGTTCAAGTTGACTGGTATTCCAAGCGGTGCATCCGTTTTTGTCAATAACAGCAACGGTATCATTCAAGAGCTCTCAAGCGGTTACAACTTATACGATGGATTCAATCTCAACTTTTTCCGTTTGGTTCACGGAGACAATAATATCAAAGTAACTGGTGATGGTGTGCTGACTATCTCTGGCAGGTTCTTATACAATGTTGCAGGATAAGGAGGTGTTGCGGATTGTATCTTGATTATTCCAAATTGGCGTTTGATAAAAACGGTACGCCCGAAACGCCTACGCTCGTCCTGAAGACAATGCATGAGGAAACCATTGGCGTTATCCCCGGCGTCTATAATATAAAGCTGTCCATCAAGTTCGCAGAACCAAGCGAAATGACGTTCGATGTTCCTGCTGTCCTTGACGGTGAGAAGAACTGGATTTACGACGAGCTTGTTGGATATAAGGTCATCTACACCGAACACTATGGTATCTACGTTGTTATGAACCCGACGACAAGTGCTGACGGTATTTCTGATGTGAAACACGTTCAGTGCTACTCTTTGGAAAAAGTTCTCGACACAAAGAAATTCTTCCTTGAAGATGGCGACGACGGCAGTACGTTCAAGTTCTTCAATCAGGCAAACCATAACGACCCAGACACTATCATCGGCAGAGTCCTTGAGGTTGCCGATGGTTGGCATATGGGCTATGTTGCCCCGTCTGTTGCCCAGCGCTATCGCACATTCGATGGGTATGATGACTACCTCATGTCCTTCCTGTATGGCGATTGCCAAGACAAGTTCCGCTGTGTGTTTGTGTTTGACCCTTACGAGCGCAGTATCAATGTCTATGACGCCGATATCGAGTTAGAGACACTCCCCATTTATCTGGACTTTGATAATCTGGTTGAGAGCCTCGATATCGAAGAAGTGACCGATGAGCTGGTTACTGCAATCAGACCATATGGTAGTGACGATGTAGATATCCGCGAGGTCAACCCCATCGGCTCCAACTGGATTTACGACCTTAGTTATTTCATTGCGAACGGTGACCTCCCTGATGCCCTTGCTGCAAAATGGGAAACGTGGCAACGTACCGTTCTTAACCGCCAGACATACTACAAAGGCTTGGTAGCGTTACAGGCGTCCGCATCTTCCACATTACTTGCAACACAAGCTGCTCTTGCAGATTTGAAGGGCGAGCTGGATACGCTTACTGCACAGCAAAGTGTGACAATTCAGGCGCTTGCAATGGAAACCACATCAACCGGCAAGGCAAACCAACAGAAGCTGCTTGATGAAATCAATCAGAAGATTGCTGCAAAGAAGGCTGAGATTGCCGCGAAAGAAGATGAAGTTTCTGCGCTTGAGGCAAATGCCAAGTCTTATACGGAGCAGATTCAAGCTGTGGTTAATGAGCTGTCTATCAGCAAGTTTTTCACAGATGAAGAGTACGCGATTTTGCGCAAGTACATCATTGAGCAGGATATTACCGAAGACACTTTTGTTGCCACAAGCGTTGATACAGCCGTATCTGGTAGTTCCTATTCGCTGGCGAACGAGACCATATCTATAAATGGTTCTTCTGTTTCTGAGGTCGATTTGACCAGCGAGTTCCAAAAGAAAATGTATGTACTTTCTGGTGGCAACTTTGCCTTCAGTGGAAGCCACAATATCACTGGTGATGTTATCCGTGGCACACTGGAGGTTGGTTCAGACAACCAGTATGTGCTGAGTCTGTACGCGGGTTCAATCACTGTCAATACTACGAAGGCTTCAAGCGGCACAATTACGCTTGTCGGTTCGTTGTCATCTTTTTCATCTGATATCCGAAACGTGACGGTTGACGGTGTGACCACACGAGAAGGTAGCAGAGTTTCATTCCGCTGCTATTCTGGCTCTATGTACCTGACTGCAAACGTTAGCGATTATCAGAAATACTCTGTGCAGTTGGAGCTGTACGACTATGCGCTGGATGTTTTGGCAGACTTGGCTACACCTACATATGAATTTTCAGTTGACTCTGCAAACTTTGTGTTTGCTCAAGAGTTTGCACCGTTCCGAAATCGTTTGGAGCTTGGTAAGGGTGTGTATCTCAACGTCGGTGGGAAACAGACAATCATGCCATACATCATTGAGTTTGAGCTGGATTTTGAAAAGCATAGCAATTTCTCGATTGTCTTCTCAAATCGGTTCAAGCGAAAAGACTATGTCAATACATTGAAGGACATGGTGGAGACCAGTTACTCTACCAGCCGCAGTTTTGATGCCAGCAAGTATTTGTACAATCAAGCTGCAAATCAAGCGGCGTCAGTCTCGAAGTTTATGAAGAGCTCGTTGGACGCGGCAGTCAATACAATTATTGCTGCCAAGAATCAGAGCGTGGTCATCAATGGCAGCGGTATCCATGTCGGCGGTGACTCCAAATATCAGCTTCGTATCGTGGACAGCATGATTGCTATGACCGATGATAACTGGGCAACTGCTAAACTTGCTATTGGTTTGTTTGCATCCGATGAGGTAGGAACATACTTTGGCGTGAATGCAGAAGTCATCGGTGGCAAACTTATTGTCGGCAATAACCTTGTTATTGAGAATGAAACCGATGATGGTGTCATGCAGTTCAAAGTGGACTCAAGCGGCGCATGGCTGAATAACTCCACATTTGTTCTCCAAAAGGACAATGGTGGCAAGATTCTCATTGACCCTATGTATGGCATTGCTGCTGGTACAGGTGAATTGTATTCTGTCAATGGCACAACCGTTTACCCGTCATTTATCAGCCTTGGGCGCAGTCGTGACAACATTCTGTTCGACGCTGACGGGATGCCTCAGAATGCGAATTTCTACCTCGATATCGATGATGGCAGCGTCTACATTCGTGGCAAGGTCTCCGCTACCTCTGGTAAAATTGGTGGCTTCACTATTGAAGATGATTACCTTCATGCTGGCAGCGGGAATAGCTATGTTGCACTGAATGGCTCTGGAACAAACAGTAACTCCGCCTATGCAATTTGGGCAGGTTCGGATTCTCCTGCATCCGCTAAATTTTGGGTAAAGAAGAATGGCGATATGTATGCAAAGAGTGGTACGTTCCAAGGTACTGTATCTGGAGCATCATTCAAAGACAAGTCTGGTAATTCCATGATGAATAGCAACTACGAGTTCACTGCCAGTTATCTCAATCTCAATGGATTGAACGTCGGCAATGGCAATTTCACAGTTGATTCCAGTGGTAATGTTTCTGTCCGAGGCAAAATCACTATGGCTGCTGGCTCATCAATCAATTGGGCTTCCGTCTCGGAAACAAATTTGGGCAGTAGCGAAGCGTATCAACGAGCAAACAGCGCCTATAATCTTGCTGATACGGCAAAGGATACTGCTGACACGGCAAAAAGTACAGCAGATTCTGCCAATTCGTCAGTAAGAACGCTACGCTCAGATGTCAGGGACATCGTTGATGGCGATTACACTGGTGGTTCATTTATAAATGGCAGTACCATTTACTCGCCGACTTTGATTGGCGCCGAAATATATTGGGGTCGAAACGGGACATACGGAAGTTTGACCCGTGGCTATGGTAACGATGGAGGGGGACAAACCAACATTGTGGAGCTGTATTCTAATGCTGGTATTGTTCTTAATGCATCATCCAATATGCGTTTTGAGGGCAACTCCCTATGGATTAACATGGACGCTTATAACGTTAATGTTAGATATCAGGGTTCGTACTGTTCGCTCGTTAGTTTGATTCAAAAACTTCAATCGTAAAAAAGGAGATTGTATGAAAGATGAAATTATGAACCGGCTGGCTGCTGTGTTGAATGCACTGAATGCGGTTAGCGTAAACGGCAAGCAGAATCTTGCCAATCTTAGTGGCAGTATTGCTGTCATTGAGGAAGTTGCTGCTATGTTGAGTGATGCTTCTATCGGGGAGCCAAATACAGAAGGCAGCAAATGTGAAAAGTAAAGGCGGTGAACCTATATGCCCTGTGATTACAGCCCATATACGCTACCGACCATCGACTTTGTAGCCGGAGAAACGCAGGACTTCGCATTCTACACCTACTTTTATAAGAGCCACCAACCGTTTGCATTAAGTGGGTGTACGGCAAACTTCTCTATTGTTAGCTTTACCAATAAGACGGGTGTGCCAATTCTTACAAAGCCGATGGAATCGCACTTTAACGATGATATTACTGCCGAGAATGTGTTGGCGGTCACATTAGACCCATTGGACACAGTGGATTTATGCGGCAAGTATATCTATCAAATTACAATCAAAGATATCAACGGTAATATCGAGATTCCCAAGCAGGGCATCCTGTTTATTACCAATAATATCAACAAGAGTTTCATCAGGCAATAAGTCGAGATTGTATGTCTCGGCTTTTGCTATGCCCATTTTAAGGAGGACTGCTATATGAATACGACATATTTCTTAAACTGTGCCGCCGGTAACATCTTTAACACAAAGACATCCCCGGCACTTCCGACTAACTACTATATTGGCTTGAGCACAAGTGCACCCACCATCAGTGGCTCTGGCGTGACCGAACCCTCTATCGATGCAGGTTATGCCCGTGTGAGATTAACTTCTTTGAGCGAGCCAAATGATGGTGTCGTTACCAATAGTCAGGCTATCAACTTCAATGAGTCAACTGCAAGTTGGGGTACAATTACTCATTTCGTTATTTTTGATTCTGCTACTGCCGGTAATCTTCTGATGTATGGTACGCTCTCTACTCCGCGTAGCGTTGAGACTGCAACCATTATGACCATCAAGGAAGGCTATCTGTCTCTGTCTGCTCAGAACCCCACCTGATAAGGAGTTGAGTCGCATATGGCAAAAGAGTTTGATATTTACCTAAACAAACGACTTACTGAATGCGACATTATCGTCTACTCCATTCCATTCCGTGATGGCTTGACCGCGACGAACCGCATGATTCTGGAGAGTTGCCTTGAGAGCTATACCCTCCAGAAGTTCATCGCTGTTGAAACTGGCTCTGAGCTGGTCTCTCACATCGACAAAATGATTAAGACCTGCAACGAGCGACTGCATATGGCATCGACTTGGGACATCGATTTGGAGTTCCAAACGCACTATGTTCTCAATCCTGTCCCAACCTTTATTGAGATTGCACCAAACGACGATTTGCAAACGCTTCGGAATATGTTTACAGACGTTGAAGATAAGCTGCAAATCACCGCTGCATCTGTAGATGCTATGGTTGCCAAGTCGTTGGGTGGAGGCAGTTCAAGAATGAATATTGACGCTAAGGTGCGTCAGTCGCTCAAGAACAGCCTTCTCCAGCCAGCAGCGGCTCTTCCGATTGATGCTAATGTACGCCAGATTTCAGAACAGAATTTTCTGACCATTGATGCTCCGGTCGAACCAAGTGCAGAAATCGTTGACCTTTGCTACCGTTTCTATACTGCTGCGGGGACAGCTATGCAAATTGCCGCCGCTGTCATTGAAACAGAGATTCACTTTTCTCTCGGTAGCGGTGAGTCTGGAATTGAGTTCTCAGCAAGCGCAGATGGAACGGCAAAAAAGTATGAGGCAATACAGAGTACAGTCGAAATCCTTGCTGGCATCACGGAGAAAATCACACAATTTATGGCACCGGAAAAGGGTGGCATTTTGTTGTCAGCAGCAGCCACGCCAATCTTGAAGCGGCATAGACTGCTCAGCGAAATGGACGCAGATACGCTGCTGACTTATGACGATATGGCGCTGGAAGACATCGACTACATTATCCTATAACGAACGGAGGTGACGCGAGTGATTTATATCAAGCTGGATGACAGTATGAACCTCGTTATCACTGTGAATGAACCGATTTATAGGGGCGACAACTTGAATCAGAAAATCATTTACCTGATTCCGTTGCAAGTCGGCGAAATCGATATGCTGACTGCGACCCCTTATTTGAGCTACATTCGTGCAGACGGCGTGGCTGACATCGTGCGGCTGGAACGTCAAGACGAGAAATACAAAGAAGCCTACTATCAATATGTGTTTCCGGTCTCTTGCAGACTGACAAAGTTCCCCGGAGAAGTTTGCTCATGGCTCCAAATCTTCTCGGGCACGCCGTCTAACCCGACCATCGCAAAGAGCGGCGAGTGCCTGCTTTATGTCGAGGAATCCAAGAACATGGACGACTATATCTGCGACCATCAGCTTTCGGCTATTTACGAGATGCAGAAGAAGACAGAGGACACGGAGAGCAATATGGACGCCATCCAAGAGGAGATTGACAAGCTCGTTAAAGATGATGACGTTATCCATTTTACAAGCAATAGCGGCAACGACCCAGTGGACGAAGATGCCGTGATTCAATTCTGATTGACGGAGGTGATATGAGATGGGCGTGAGAGTCGCTTACGGAAAGAAAGGTAGAATTTCCGCTGCAATTGCTTCCGGTACTATCCCAAAAGATAGTCTGATTATCACCAGCGACAGCAAAGAGTCCGAACTGTATTTCTACGATGCGAATGGTGAGATGAAAAATATCTCCGAGCGTAAACAGTTTGAGACGTTAACCGAGGCACAGGCGTGGGTTAAGACCTACGATTGTGCTGGACACATTATTTCAGTGCATAACGGTTCTGATTGGGTTCCGTATATCGTTTCTGCTGACGGGAAATTGTCTCCCGTTAATACAGGCGACATTAGCGTTGGCGATGTCAAAGTGATTGATGGCGGCGCCGCGAACGGCATCCAGTGAAACCATTCTGCAAAAATATTTTGAAGGAGGAAAGTTATGCCCAATACTACGATGAAAACCCAAATCCAAGTTCGGCGTGACACAACGGCGAATTGGCTTGCCAACAAAGACGTTGTACCTGCCGCTGGCGAGCCTTGCTTTGACTTGGAGCTTGGCACTCTCAAGATTGGTGACGGCGTTACCACTTATGAGAACTTGAAGGCTATCAGTGGAGCAAGTGCCGCCCATTATGAAGGCGTGAAGGCAGAGGGCGAAAGTGACAACGATGTCATTACTCGCGTCCTGACTGCGGCTGGCGTTACCGCTGAGAAGGATGACATCTTTGTTGTCAAATCTCTGATTGCCGATGGCAAGTATTCTTACACTGCCTACGTCTACGATGGCTCTGTGTGGGCTGCGATGGACGGAAACTACAGCGCCGAGAATGTCTACTTTGCCGATGACCTGACGTACACTGCCGCCATTGGCGTTCTGACCGTTCCGAGCTCTGGCTCTGGCACGATTGCTGCATCCGGCAAGAATGTCAAGGATGTTCTCGCATCTATTCTGGCGAAGGAAAAGAACCCAACTGCTACGCAGCCTGCCGTTACTGCGACCTGTGCGCAGCTCGGCGCATACGAAGTTGGCACTTCTGTTACCCCTGCATATACTGCGACACTGAACGCTGGTAGCTATACATACGGTCCCGCGACGGGTATTACTGCTACCGAGTGGAGTGTTACTGATGGCACAGCGACAAAGGATACCGCAAGCGGTACGTTCGACGAGCTGACTGTTGGTGACAACACGAACTACGGAATCACTGCTACTGCAACGCATGGCGAAGGCGCTGTTCCTGTGACCAACCTCGGCAACGCATATGCGGCTGGCAAGATTGCGTCTGGCTCTAAGAGTGCGGCTGCTTACAAGAGTGCTTCTGCGAAGAGCACCACGAAGATTACTGGCTACCGCAACAGCTTTTATGGAACGCTTGAGGCAAAGGATGGCGAGCTGAACTCTGCTCTCGTCCGTGCCCTGTCTGGTAAGAGCGGCAAGGCTCTGGCGGCTGGTAACAGCTTCAATCTCGCAATCCCCGTTGGCGCTATTCGCGTTGTGTTCGCATATCCAGCAACGCTGCGCGATGTCAGTTCCGTGCAGGACGTAAATGGTATGAACGCGGAAGTCAAGACTGCTTTCACCAAGACCGTTGTTTCTGTTGAGGGTGCGAACGGTTATCAGGCAATCGACTATAAGGTGTATGTGTTCGATATGGCTAATGCCAACGATACTGCAAACACCTATAAAGTGACAATCTAATATGGAGGTGACGCATAATGGCTGATTTTGGCAAACTGAATTTTGCGGTTTCATTTAATCCTCAAACTGCGTTCCCTCTGGACGCACGTTATTACTTCTCTTCTCTGAGTGCTGCTGAAGCTGCCGCCGCTACCGCTGTTGAAGTTGGTAGTTCGGACGGCACTTATTTTTATGGTGAAAATGTCTGCGTCGTAACGGAATCTTCCGCAGACCTGTACATTATTCAGCCGGACAAGACCCTGAAGGCGGTTGGTTCTGCTGTCCTCGGCGATGACAAGTCCATTGAGATTGTTGATGGCAAGGTCACGCTGAAGGGCTTCGGTTCCGCTACTGCGGGTCAGCAGCCTCGTATCAATGCGGCTGGTACTGCTATCGAATGGTACACGCCTGATACCAGCACCGTCTCCGGTCTGGCTGATACCGTCGCTGGTCATACGCAGGATATCCAAAACCTCCAGACCGACAAGGCTGATAAGGCTACCACGCTTGAGGGCTATGGCATTACTGATGCTATGACCGCTACCGCAATCGCGGAGGCAATCAAGACGGCTATCGCCGAGACTGGTCATGCCAGCTTCACGAAGGTTGACGCTGTTCCTACGGCTGCTGAAGCCAAGGACAATGTTCTCTACCTCGTGATGAATGCCGATACTGGCTTCTACGATATCTACGCGAAGGTCGATACCGAAGTTGTTCGTCTGGACGATGTGAGTGTTAATCTTGACAATTACTCCACCACGGAGCAGATGAACGAAGCTATTGCCACTGCCATTGCCAACAAGGTTGACAAGGTCGAAGGCAAGGGTCTTTCAACTGAGGACTTCACGACTGCGCTGAAGGAGAAGCTGGTTGCTCTGCCCGAAGGTGCAGAAGCGAACTACGTCAAGAGTGTTTCTGACGAGTTTACCGTCTCTGAGGAAGGCAAGCTCGAAGTCAAGGAAATCGCCCCAGCTAAGGTCATGGGTCTTCCTGACGCTCTGGCTGGTAAGGTCGATAAGGTTGAGGGCAAGGGTCTGAGTGCCAACGACTATACCGACGAAGAGAAAGAAAAGCTTGGCGGCGTCGATGCGGGTGCGAACAAGAACCTCATTGAGATTATCAAGCTGGCTGGCGCTGCGCTGAATATCTCTGAGAAGGCAGTTGATATCCCGCTTGCCGGTGAGACTGCTGGTGTTGTTACCAGTTCCACTGAAGAGAACAAGGTCGCTGTTGCTAAAGACGGCAGCATGGAGGTCAATAGCCTCAACATGAACAAGCTGGTTCAGTCTGAGGGCGATACCCTGATTCTCGATGGCGGCAATGCCTCTGTCTGATTCAAGGCACAATGAGCGGAGCTTCGTGCTCCGCTCTAACTAAAATCGCATAAAAAGGAAGGTAAGCGTTTATGGCTACTACAACTTTTAATACCCGCATTTCCCTGAAGTATGATACCTATGCCAATTGGGTTGATAAAGACCCCAAACTGCTTGTCGGTGAGGTTGCGGTTGTTGTCGTACCTGCTGAGACTGGTGCCGTAGCGAAGGAGCCTGCGGTTCTGTTCAAGGTTGGCGACGGTTCTCATAAATTCAGCGAGCTGCAGTTCACTGCTGGTCTGGCGGCTGATGTGTACGATTGGGCGAAGGCGGCAAACAAGCCTACTTATTCCGCTTCTGAGATTACCGGTCTGTCTGATTACATCTCTGGCGAGATTCAGGATACCGATACCCAGTACAAGCTGGAAATCGATGCGGACAATGACCGTAAGTTCCATCTGTACTCTCAGGCGAAGGGCACGAGCACTTGGAATCTGGTGAGCACTATCACCATTCCCGATGAGACCGTCTATACGCTGGCTGAGGGTACTGCGAATGGTACTGTCAAGTTCAATGGCGAAGACGTGAAGGTTCACGGTCTTGGCACTGCTGCCTATAAAGACGAAGGCGCTTTTGACGCGGCTGGCGCTGCGACTAAGGCGCTGGAAGATGCAAAGACCTACGCAGATGGTAAGGACGCAGCAATTGCGGCAGCGAAGAAGGCTGGCGATGATGCGCAAACTGCCGTTGACGCTCTGGATGAGCGCGTCGGTGCGTTGCCCGAAGGTGCTACTGCTACGACCGTTGTTGGTTACGTCGATGAGAAAATCGGTAAGATTCCTGCTCAGACCGACTATACCGTAACTGTCACTCCTTCTACCCCGGATGGCGTGGCAAAGCGCTACAACATCAAGCAGACGGCTACCAATCTGGATGTGAATATCGATATCCCCAAGGATATGGTTGTTGAGTCCGGTACGGTTGAGACAAAGGCTGAGGCTGGTGCATGGGGCGAGGCTGGTACATACCTGCATCTGGTTCTTGCCAACGCTACTGAAGACCACATCTACATCAATGTTGGCAGCCTGATTGAGTATGTCACTTCTGGTTCCAAAGTTGGCGACCAGATTGTGATTGATGTCAGCGCCGACCATAAGGTAACTGCTACTCTTACGGAAGGCGCTGTGACTCTGGCACAGCTCCACGCTGATGTGCAGACCGCTATCGGCAAGGCTCATAGCCATACGAATAAGGCTGAGCTGGACAAGATTGTTACTGGCGATAAGGCAAAGTGGGACGCTGCTGAACAGAAGGCTCACGAGCATGGGAATAAGACTATTCTCGACGCTATCTCTCAGGATAAGGTCGATGCGTGGGACGGCGCTGTTACTAAGCAGCATGAGCACGCAAACAAGACTGTGCTTGACGGCATTTCCGCCGAGAAGGTTGCGGATTGGGACAGCAAGGCTGCTGGCAACCATGAGCACGATATTACCGAGCTGAAGCAGGCTTCCGGTTATATTGTGTTCAACTGTGGCAGCGCCTCTGTTAACATCTGAGCATAAATAAAACACAAGCAACCCCGTCGTGTGTTATGCACGGCGGGGCTTTGCTTATAAGGAGGCTACTGTATGGCTGAATATAATGCACGAATCAGACAAAAGCGAGACACGAGCGCAAACTGGACAGCAAAAGACCCCATCCTTTTGGATGGTGAAATCATCATTGTTGATACAGCCAGTGGTAGCGTTCGTAAGAAAGTTGGAGACGGTACAAAGAAGTATTCTCAGCTCCCCTTTGATGATGAAGAGATGCTGACTGCTCTTGCTGAAAAGTGTGATGCAAGCAATGCTGTTACCGCTACGTTGACCGCAGCAGGATGGGCGAGTGGACAGCAGACACTTACCATTGCTGGGCTTGGTGCAACGCAGAATGGTGTTATCGGCTTGTCTCAGAGCATTACCGATGAACAGCTCTCTGCTGCGTCTGAAGCAGAAATGTATATCTGTGGTCAAGCAGCGGGTTCTGTAACGATTGCCGCAAATGGGTCTGTACCCACTTGCGATATTCCAGTCGTTGTTATCTTGCTTGGTTGAAAGGGCGGTGCAGTAAATGAGTAATACACCAAACTACAACCTCTATTTGACCGATGACAGCTCAACTCGCTTTCAGGAATGGCGCAACCAGATGAATGGAACCGAGAACTCCAATATGGTAAAAATCGATGCTGCCCTTGGTGAGAAAGCAAACAGCAGTGTGGCAATCAATACCACTCTGCTTGCGTCTGCATGGGTTGGTGTCGATGCGCCCTACACGCAAACCCTCACGATTAGCGGGCTTACTGCATCGCAGAACGGCACAATCTCTGTTGCTCATAATGCGACTGCAGAACAGCGTGAAATTGCTCGTGAGGCAATGCTCTCAGTTATCGGACAGGCTGATGGTACATTGACTATCGCCGCTGATGGCGAGATGCCAGAGCGTGACATTCCTGTTTACATCATTCTCTTAGGTTAAAGGAGGGGCGTAAAATGCCTATTTTATCTAACTTCCCCGGCGGCGCAGGTTCAGGCAGTGGCGGTCTGACACTTGCGGCTGTCTCCAGTATTACCACGCAGGTTTCTTCTGGGAAAGTCTATGTGAAGTGGACTGACCCCGATGACCTCGTTGTGGCAGGTTCTACGATTGCTGCTTGGGGCGGTACCCTGCTTGTTCGTAAGGCGGGCTCCGCGCCTACAAGCCGTCGTGACGGCACTATCGTTCTCGATAGTAAAACACGAGACGCTTATAAGAATACTTACTTCTGTGACAGTGGTCTGTCCAACGGAACGAAGTATTACTATAAGTTCTTCCCCTATACAACTGCAAATGCCTACACTGACAGCACGGATGACGAATTCAATGCGATTCCGACTGTTCAGGTTGCAGGCATCACAAGCTGGAATGTTACCGGCATGAGTGCCTCTTCTGAAGCAGGCAACGGCAAGATGACCGTTAAGTGGACTGACCCTTCTGCTTCTATCTCTGCCGATGGCGTGACTCTGGCATCGTGGGCAAGCACCACAATTGTTGTGAAGAGCGGCAGCTACCCTACAAGCAAGGATGATTCCGGCGCTGTTTATACGCTAAAGGTCACGACACGCAACCGATATTCCAGCACGCCGTTGACGATTACCGGTCTGACAAACGGAACGAAGTATTACATTGCTTTCTTCCCAGAGACCACGGACGGCGGCATCAACACCTCTACGTCTCAGCGGACGACTGGTACAGCAAACCGTATCACGATTGCAAACGTACCCGCCCAGAGCGGTACACTGACCTACAATAAGTCTTCTCAGTCTCCGAGTTGGAGCAATTATAACACGACTTATATGACGATTGGCGGTACGACATCCGGCACGAACGCAGGCAATTACACGGCTTCTTTTACGCCGAAAACCGACTATCGCTGGTCTGATGGGGCGACTACCGCCAAGAACGTTGTTTGGTCTATTGGCAAAGCGACTGGTACGTTGACTGTGAGTAAGACAACAATCAAGCTTAGCTTGAGTAAGCTTACTGATACGTTCACGATTGGTGGCAACTACGATGGCACGCTGAGCGTGACCTCCAGCGCAACTGGCGTTGCCACTGTTTCCCGTAGCGGGAATACAGTTACCGTTTCTCACGTCCACCAAACAAATGGCGAAGCTACTATCACCGTGAGCTGCACTGCTGGTACGAACTATTCTGCACCGGCAAGTAAGACTGTCAAAGTTACAGCAGAGTTTATTCTTGCTACGCTGAATGACAACTCTTGGGCGGCTATCCACAGTGTTTCTGGTACGGGTGCAAGTTATTGGTCGGTTGGAGACTGCAAAGCTGTGACCGTAAATGGTACTGTTGGCACACAGGCTGTGAACGGTACTTACTATGCCTACATTATTGGCTTTAACCACAATAGCAGCAAGGAAGGTAACGGTATCACATTTGGCACATTCAAAACCGCATTGTCTGGTGGCAAAGATATTTGTTTAGTTGATGGCAAGTACGATGGCTACTCAACAAACGGAACCAAGTATTTCAATATGAACCACAGCTCAAACACCAACTCTGGTGGCTGGAAGGGCTGTGACCTGCGATACGATGTACTCGGCTCAACGAACACGAATGATGGTGATGCCACAGCAACAGCTGCGACAAACCCTGTCGCAAATACGCTAATGGCTGCACTTCCGTCAGACCTCCGCGCTGTGATGCAGCCGATGACTATCTACACAGACAATACGGGCGGTGGTAGTGACAATGCGTCTTATGTTACTAAGACCACAGACTACCTTCCATTGCTGGCTGAGTATGAGATTTTCGGCACACGCACCTATGCGAACTCTGCCGAAAAGAACTATCAGGCGCAGTATGCTTATTACTCTGCTGGAAATTCGAAGGTGAAATACCGTCACAGCGCAACAGGTTCCACTGCTTGGTGGTGGGAGCGTTCTCCTATTTACTACACCAGCAACTACTTCTGCAGTGTGAACGCGAACGGCGACGCGAACGGTAACTCCGCAAGGTGTTCCTTCGGCGTCGCCCCGGCTTTCCGCGTCTAATCCTGCATCAACAGTATCAAGCCCACGGAAGTGGGCGTGCTCAAATCATTAAGGGAGAGGGACGGTACACCCTCTGCGGTAAATGCAAGGGAACCTCGTCCCCCTCCCCATCCTATAATTAGCAAGGGTACACCCTTTGCGATTAGTGGTGAACGGCTCCAGAATAGTGCATTCGGAGCTAATAAATCCAAGAACGAAAGGAGATTCTTATGTCAGTCCTAAAAGCACACAGGTCTGAAAGTAAGGCTGAGTTCGTCAACGTGGCGAACAAAATCTACATCCAAACCATCGCTTTCCTGTCGAGGTTGTCATCTCGGTACTCCCGGCTCGTATCTAAGTCCGTGTCGGAGCTTGCCTCAGAAGTTGTAGACCACGCAGAAAAAGCAAACAGCATCTATCCATCCGATGCGGCACGAAAAGAACTTCGTAAGCAGCATCTGCTCGAAGCGAGAGCCTCCCTGATGGCTCTTGATGTCCACCTTGCTCATTGTTACGACTTGATGATGACGAACCCGTCCGGTTGTTTTACGACCGGTAGCGGAAACTCTGTCGGTGCGTCAGACGCGAAGAAAAAGCTGGAGCGCATGGCGCAGGAACTTGGTGATTTAATCGATGCAGAAAATGGTCTTTTGACCAATGTGTTGAAAAGCGATAAGAGCCGGTAAACGTCTATGAAAATTTATGGGTGTATTTCTGTAAAACCTGTCGGTTGGGAGTCTTTTGCCTCTCTCTGTTCCACTGCTTGGTGGTGGGAGCGTTCTCCTAATTACAACAACAGCAACAACTTCTGCAATGTGAACACGAACGGCAACGCGAACAATAACAACGCAAGGTATTCCAACGGCGTCGCCCCGGATTTCGTAAACCAGAAATGGTCTGGGTCAATCGTAGTAGCCCAAAGGGTGAACTATGACCCTTACGAAAGGAGAAATACTTCCCGTGATGAAAGTCCGAAACTACCCTTTGATATTTTGACACGAACGCCGCCGGAGTCTCCGTGCGTGCATGGCGAGAGATGCATCTTACCTCGTTTCATGTGTCACCAATTAAGCAGATTAGACGATGCCCTACAAGACATCTGTACGGAGGGTGAATAATTTTTATGAGTAGACGTAAAGGACGTTACGAAAGACGCAAGACAAGGCGCGAAGAGAATGGATTAAGGCGTGCCGCCGCAGTTGGCGGTCTGCATGATGTCTTTGGATACGATGATATGTACAAAGCCGGAAAGAAATGCTGCAACGGTGTTCGTTGGAAGAACAGCACCCAACGTTTTGAGATGCACCTGTTCTCTGGAACAGCACGCAGACGACGTTTATTGCTTGAGCGAAAATGGATTCCGGGTGCATATGTACATTTCACGATTTCAGAGCGCGGCAAGACCCGCCCTATTGATGCACCGAGAATCCAAGACCGTCAAGTCCACAAGGTTTATACCAAGAAGGTACTTCTACCGTTGTATCGTCCTGAGATGATTTACAACAACGGCGCCAGTCTTGAAGGCAAGGGCTTTGAGTTCTCAAAGAGAATGTTAAAAGAGGACTTACGCTGGCACTTCCGTCGTTATGGACGAGATGGGAATGTGATTCTGATTGACTTCAAACAGTTCTTCCCATCTGTGTCCCATGAAGAAATCTTCAAGCGGCATGAGAAGCTATTGCTGAACCCAGATATCAGAAAAATCGGAGACGATGTTGTCAACACTGTTTCGGGCGGAGTTGGTCTACCGCTTGGTGTCGAGCCAAGTCAGGCAGAAATGATTGCGTTTCCGTCTGCACTGGACAACTTTATCAAATGCCAGCTCTCTATCAAGTGCGCCGGTCATTACATGGACGATTATTACGTCATTGTTCCGCCTGACCGAGACGCCAAAGAAATCATGGCTCTGATTGTGGCAAAGGCAGAGAGTCTCAAGCTAACTGTTAGCAAATCAAAGTCAAGAATTGTCCCGCTCACAAAGCCCTTCCGTTATTGCAAAGCAAAATTTATTTTGACCGAAACTGGTCGTGTTGTGATGAACGGAAATCGTGATGGAGTAAAGCGAGCACGAAGAAAAATAAAAGCATTCCGTACAAAAATCCAGAATGGAGAAATGTCATACGACGACCTCTGGACTTCCGTAAACGGAATGCTCGCATACTTTGAGTCCTACGACGACCACAATCGTGTGCTTCGGTTGCGTAGGCTTTTTTATTCGGTTTTCGGTTTTTCGCCGGAACGAATTGAAAACTTTAGAGAAAGAGGAAAAAAGGATGAAATATGTTGTGCATAGACGCTTCAAGGACAAAGCAATTTGCGGCGAAGTAAATCTCCCCGCTATGACCATGTGTGAAGAAGCCAATGGATATATCTTCCACGGTGACAAGCTCCTCTGCGTTGTAACAAGCGAGAACGCGCATCAGTTCTTTGCCCGTGACGACGATGGCGCAGGAATGCTCCGTGGAAAATTAACACAAGCCATTCAAAAGACGCTCGCAAAGCGCGATGCGAATTATCAAAATCGATGGGACAAGGTCTGGGAAGACCCAACCTGCCAGCCGTATAAGCGCATTGAGTACGCAGACTTCTGGCTGTGGAACCATGATTTCTTCAACGCCGATATTGACACGCTCCGACACATCGCAAAGTTGGTAGGAGCAAAGGAGGTTGCTTAAATGTATCGAATTATCACACTGGACGGAACCGAGCTTGGTATGACCGACTCCGTTCTGTATATCAAAATTGGCAACAGCGGCAGTTTTACGCCATGCTCTGTTGACGAAGCGATTGGCGTAGCATTCAACAGCGAACCGTATAATCTGGTTGGTCACGACGAAATTGAGGGTGCTGGCACTGTAGTTGTTGCCAAATGTGACGGCGGCTCTTTGGTCGCCCATCAGCGTGACCTCGTTGACGAATTGATTCTTTCCGCGCTGGAGGTGTAATCGATGAAAGAAAAACTGAAAGCCATGTACCAGTCCGGTGCTATCGACATGAATGGTCTTTTGAAGGCTGTCGAACGCGGCTGGGTCACGATGGAAGACGTAATCGAAATTGTCGGAGAGGACAACTCTCTTGCCATTATCAAAGCTGCAAAGATTGCAGAAATTTCTAAGAGCTGTAACGCCATCATCGTTGCGGGTATTGATTTGGAGCTGACACAGGGTGCCGTTCATTTTAATCTCAGCATCGAAGACCAAGCAAATATTGCGAACCTGTTCCGCGTTGTTGAGCTTGGCGGCACAGAGTTCCCATATCAATCAGACGGTGGTGTCTGCCGTATCTACACAGCCGCTGAGATTGCCCAAATCTATATTGCGGCGCAAACTCTTATTACCACTCAGACAACTTATCACAATGCTTTGAAAGCGTATGTACAGTCACTGGAAGGTGCTGAAGAAATCTCTGCTGTTACATACGGCATGACGCTGCCAGAACCGTACCTGTCTGAGATGAACGCAAAGCTTGCTGTTGCACAGGCTCAGATGAACGCTATCACAGAAAAGCTGGGCAACTAATATGAAGCGGCTGAAGGTATGTCTCAAACTGCTTGTGCTTGCCGTTATCGGTGGTGCAATCTATGTCGGCATTGAGATGCTTTGGCGTGGGCACAGTCATCCATCCATGTTTATTCTCGGTGGACTGTGCTTTGTTTCTATTGGTTTAATCAACGAGCTCTTCCCGTGGGAATTAGGAATCGTGTGGCAAGCCTTAATCGGCGGAACAATGGTGACCTGCCTTGAGTTTATCACCGGCGTTATCGTGAATATATGGTTGAAGCTGGGTGTCTGGGATTATTCTGGACTCCCTCTTAACATTTTGGGGCAAGTCTGTCTACCGTTCTATTTTGCGTGGGTTGGCTTATCTGTCGTGGCAATCGTGTTTGACGATTATCTTCGTTATTGGTTTTTCGGCGAAGAGAAGCCGCATTACAAGATTGTCTAATTATAAAACAATGCTTTTATCAAGGAGGTGGTTCGCATGAACGCCGACGAAAAAATCTGGCGCTATTTGAAATCTGCTGGTCTGAATGATTTCGGCGTCGCGGGTTTGATGGGGAATCTTTTTGCAGAGAGCGGACTGAATCCCAAGAACCTCCAAAATACATACGAGAAGAAACTTGGCATGACTGATGAAGAATATACTGCCGCCGTCGATAGCGGCAGTTATTCCAACTTTGTGAAAGACAGTGCCGGTTACGGATTAGCTCAGTGGACGTACTGGTCACGCAAGGACGCTCTCCTTGCCTCCTGTAAAGCCGCAGGAGCGTCCGTAGGGGACATGGATGCCCAGCTCAACTTCCTGCTTAAAGAGCTGTCTGTGGGCTATTCTGGGCTGCTGAGCACCCTCAAGAGCGCATCGTCTGTCCGTGAGGCATCCAATGCTGTTCTTCTCCAATTTGAACGTCCTGCCAATCAGGGACAGAGCGTCCAAGAAAAACGAGCCAGCTACGGGCAAGCTTATTATGACAAGTTCGCTGGTAAAATCCAAATCAATACACCAGAACAGGAAGGAGGATGCAAGTTGAAAATTGTAGACAACCTGACAACGGTTAACTTCCGTTCAGGCAACATGACTCCGAAGTACATCGTCATTCATTATTTCGGTGCGCTCGGAACTGCAAAGAGTGTCTCTGAATATTTCAAGACACCGGGTATTCAAGCGTCTGCCCATTATGCGCTTGACGAGGGCGATACCATCTATCGCTGTGTCCGCGATAAGGACATCGCATGGCACTGTGGTGCGAACAAGTACAAGCACCCTGAGTGCCGCAACTCTAACTCCATCGGGATTGAAGCACGCCCTTCCAAAATCAATCGCAAGAGGGTTATGGCTTCTGATACTGATTGGTATTTCGAACCAAAAGTTGTGGACAACCTCGTATGGTTGACAAAGAAGCTGATGGCTCAGTACAACATTCCTGCAGACCACGTTATCCGTCATTATGATGTGACCGGAAAACTCTGTCCGAGACCGTGGTGTTGCACCGACATGAATGTCTATTACAAGACGAGTGGCGACAAGCAGTGGGAAGAGTTCAAAAAGAGAATCAGCGACGGCAAAGAGGAGGATGAAGATATGACTCTGGACACATTCAAGGAACTGATGAAGGAGTACCGTGCAGAGCTGCAGGACAATGACTGCGGCACTTGGAGCAAGGAAGCTCGTGAGTGGGCTATCTCCAACGGTCTCATCAATGGCACTGGCACTGAGGTGAATGGTGAACCCAACTATGCTTGGGCTGACCAGCTTACCCGTGAACAGGCTGCTGCTTTGTTCTATCGTTTTGCAAAACTGATGGGTAAAGCGTGATGGCTACATATAGCGGCAGCAGACAGCAAGCAAGGCGAAGGAGAAAACGCACAAGCAAACAGGACGCTTTTTCAAAAAAGCTGATTGACGATATCCGCTCCCTTCTGTGGATTGTTACAGTCGGTGGGTTACTTTTAGCGTTCTATTGTGTAAAGCGGAACTATACCGGAGCGCTGCCGTGGATTGGGGCAATGGTTGGATTGCCGTGGTCGGCACATGGCGTGGTATGCGCATTTTATTTGAACCTGTGTAAATCTGACCATTCTGCTGGTGGTATCACATTCGAAAGCGCAAAGGCAAAAGGCTTCGTCGAAGACCCAAGCTGGGAGAGTCCAGCAATCTAAGGTGAAGGGCGGCACCTGAAATCCGCCCCACTACCTTTTAGAGAGGAGTTTGCATATGGAATTTATTGTGGAGAACTGGTATGTAATTGTTACTGGCATTGTGTTTATCGTTGGCGGCGTTATGGCTGTCCTGCGTTGGCGCAACCTGTCTACCGACAAGAAGTACGAGCAGATTCGTGGATGGCTTCTGCAGGCTGTTCTCGGTGCCGAGCGCGAGTTCGGTTCCGGTACGGGCAAACTGAAGCTGTCTTCTGTTTACGACAAGTTCTGCGAGCGTTTCCCTTGGTTGGCAAAGGTCTTGCCATTTGAAACCTTCAGCAAATACGTTGATGACGCCCTTAGCGAAATGAAAGACGTGTTGAAACAGAACTCTGCTATTGCCTCCATAGTGGAGCCGAATGAAGGGAGCAAATAAAACAGAGGAGGTTTCTCTTATGACTGAGCAAGAGACCGTCATGCTGATTGAGACCGAGCAGAGATGCAAGTCCAATACGCACAGAATTGACAACTTGGAAGGTGAGCTGAAGGAAATTCAGAGCGAGCAGAAGGCTATCTACAAAATCGCTACTTCCGTCGAGCTCATTGCGCAGCGTGTCAGTAATATCGAAGGCAAGGTGGATGACACCAATCGCAAGGTAGATGCACAGGCAAAAGCGTGGCAGGAAACCGAGCGTAAGCTGTCTGAGAAAGTTACTGAGACAGAGAATCAACCGTACAAGCAGATTGCAAAGAACGTGAACAGCGTCAAGGTCGCAATCATCACTTGCATTTGTACTTTGCTTGTGTCGGGTATTATCGGAGCAATCATCGCATTTGGAAAATAACATCTGAGAATATTTTGTGGGTGTAAATATTCTTTGAAGGCGGCAGCAGGACTGCCCGCTGCAGCGTTGAAGCAAGTAATGGGGTCAGCATCCGTACACTTGTGGAGCTTGACCGAGGGTTATGCGGTTCCCACAGGCTGACGTAGGAGAAATCCGAAAGAAAACGCTAACAGAAAATTCATTTGACAAATGCCGATGATAGAGTCTATAATAATAACACAAGGGACGCTTGCTACCAACAAGCGCCCCCTGCGGTGGAAACCCAGACGGTTGCCACAAACATACATTCTTACTGGGAAGAGGGTTTAACCCTCAAACAACAGTGAGCCGCTCTGCTTGCGACAGACGGCTCACTTCTTTCTGTTACGGAACTTGTCCCATGCTTGGATAAGAATCCAGCAGATAGACGCAATCCAAAAAACTTCTTGAAGAGTTATGTATGGTCACCTCCCTGAGAAAAATTTCCCGCGAGGGCTACATACACGCCTCCATTCCGCACTCGCGGGATGACAGGCAACCGTCTTTTTAGCCGTACACCGTCTACAAAGGAGAAGGGCATGGCTACGAGCCCGGAAACTCGACGCGGACGGTGGGTTCCACAAGAACCATTATAAATAACTCCGATGAAAATGTCAAATAGACAAGATATATGAGAGCTGCTGTTGAGGTATGCTCTCATTTTTTTGCGCGTGTCACGAATACTATATACTTTTCGGGACAGATTTTGCTAAAAAGAAAAGGGCAGGAATGGGATTTTGATTTCCCAAACCTGCCCTTATTTTTTTATGATGATATATGTATGATGGCTAAAGAAAGCACCCCGTCTTTGACGGGGCACTCCTTAGTAGCCATGTTGAATTCAAAGTGAATTGGTGTAAAAGTGGTGTCAAACCGGAGGTTGCATCACTCACGACCGTTGTGCCACAACGCTTTCTTAGCTCTGAGGCTTCATTGTCGGGAAGAGGATGACGTCGCGGATGGAGTCGGTACCGCAGAGCATCATCGCGCAGCGGTCGATGCCGAAGCCCAGGCCGCCCGTCGGGGGCAGACCGTATTCGAGGGCCATGACGTAATCCTCGTCCATCATCTCGGCCTCGTCGTCGCCGTTGGCGCGCTTTTCGACCTGCGCCTTGAAGCGCTCGTACTGATCCATCGGGTCGTTGAGTTCAGTGAAAGCGTTGCCCATCTCGCAGCCGCAGACGAACATCTCGTAGCGCTCGGTGAGGTACGGGTCAGACGGGCTGCGCTTGGCAAGCGGGCTCACTTCGACGGGGTACATGGTGATGAACGTCGGCTGGACGAGGGTCTCCTCGACCTTCTGGTCGAAGGTCTCGTACAGGGCGTTGCCCCAGGTCTTGTCCACGCCGTCCATGTCGACGCCGACGCTCTTGGCGAGCGCGACGGCGGCCTCGGCGTCGCCCTCGATCGCCATAAAGTCCGCGCCGGTCACTTCCTTGACGGCGTCAGCCATCGTGACGCGCTTCCACGACGGGGTCAGGTCAATGTCTTTGCCGAGCCACTGGATCTGATAGGTGCCGAGGATCTCCTTCGCGGCGCCGGAGAGGATGGCCTCGAGGATGTCCATCATGCCGTCGAGGTTCGTGTAGGCCTGATAGAGCTCGCAGGTGGTGAACTCGGGGTTATGCTTGGTGTCCATACCCTCGTTGCGGAAGATGCGGCCGACCTCGTACACGCGCTCCATGCCGCCGACGATCAGGCGCTTTAAGTGCAGCTCGGTGGCGATGCGCATGTACATGTCGATATCGAGGGTATTGTGGTGCGTAATGAAGGGGCGCGCATTCGCGCCGCCCGCGATGGGGCTCAAAACCGGCGTCTCGACCTCCATAAAGCCGATGGAGTCGAGATAGCGGCGCAGATACGCGACAAACCTCGAACGAATTTCGAAGTTGCGCTTGGACTCGGGGTTGATGATCAGGTCCACATAGCGCTGACGGTAGCGCGCTTCCTTATCGGTCAGGCCGTGGTACTTCTCCGGCAGGGGACGCAGAGACTTACTGAGCAGCGTGATCTTCTTGGCGCGCACGCTCATCTCGCCGCGCTGGGTGCGGAACACCTCGCCCTCGACGCCGACGATATCGCCGATGTCGTACTTTTTGAAGCGGTTGTACTCCTCCTCATCCATCTCGTCCTTGCGGGCGTAGAGCTGGATGCGGCCGGACTTGTCCTGCAGATCGCAAAAGCTGACCTTGCCCATGCCGCGCTTGCTCATGAGGCGGCCCGCGACGCGAACCTCGCTGCCCTCAAGCGCGTCAAAGTTGTCCTTGATGTCCTGAGCGTGGTGCGTCACGTCGAAGCGCGTCTCCTTGAAGGGATCGCGGCCCTCGGCGCGCAGCGCTGCGAGCTTTTCACGACGGACCTTCAGGATCTCGCTGAGGTCCTGCTCGGGAGCGTTGGTCTGGATATTTTCTTCAGCCATGATATTTCTTTACTCCTACTCTATATAATACAGCTTAACGTTCGATCTTGACGATGCGGTAGACGATGGTGCCGACAGGGGCCTCCACCATGACCTCGTCGCCCTCTTTTGCGCCCATGAGCGCCTTGCCGAAGGGGGAATCCTCGGAGATGGCGCGGTGCATGGGGTCGGCCTCCTGCGAGCCGACGACCTTATACTCGGGCAGCTCGCGGCCGGACTTCACATCCTGCACGGTCACACGGCAACCGATGCTGATGCCGTTCGTGCCCGCGTCGTTTTCGTCGACGATGACGGTGTGCAGCAGGATCTCCTCGACCTCAGCGATACGGGAGTACAGCTTGCCCTGCTCGTTTTTCGCTTCATCATATTCGCTGTTTTCGCTCAGGTCGCCGAAGCCGCGCGCCTCTTTGATGAGGTCCGCCACTTCCTTTTCACGCACGGTCTTGAGGTAGGTGAGCTCCTTTTGCAGCTCTTCCTTGCGCTCCGCGCTCATCTTGTACTCTTTTTTCATGTTCGCCATATTGAGATCGTTCCTTTCTTTCGCGCCCGCAAAATTGCGCGGCGCGCACACGAATACCATTTTAGCGAAATAATTATAGTGATTTTGCCCCGTGTTGTCAAGGTAAGTTTGCGTTTCCTCCCCCATCGGGCGGCATTTTCACATCTTTTACCCAAATTTCGTCCGCGCGGCGCGCAAGCGAGGCGTAGAGTGCGCAGATGAGCTGATCTTCATTCCAGATCATCGCTGCATCGCCCAGGTTTTCCGTCCCATAGGCGACAGAAACCGCACCGCTCCCCAGCGGCAGCACAAGGCCGTCGGGCAGCGGGAAATCGTCGAAGCAGACGCTCAGGTCGGCGGCGATCCTCTCGTCCGTCTGCAATGTATGGACACTCGCGCCGCAGTCCCAGCGCAGCGTGCGCGCAAGGCGCTCGCCATTCGGCGCGCAGAGTGCAAGATAGCGCACATCTTTAGAGAGCTCGCGCGCCGCCGCTTCGAGCGCCGCACTCTGCGAAGGTGCGCACAGCGCGATACGTGCCCGCTCCGGCGCAAGGCCGAGCCGCGCCATCGCGCGGCGGATGATCTCCGCCGCCTTTGCCATGCGCAGCGGCTGCTCGGGCGGCGGCAGGACACCACAGCGCGCAAATACCTCCGCATATGGATAATCCTTGGGAAACACGGCATAACTCACACGGCGCTTTTGCAGGTATTTTGCTGCGCACTTGGCCGAAAGTGCAGCAAGCATTCCCTCGCCGCGCGATGCGTAGGCCGCGTCAAAGCGCACGCCGCAGAGCATGCGCGCGCCGTTTTTCTCCCCCGTGTCCCGATAGCAGACCAATCCCTGCAAAATGACCCCTCCCCGCAAAAAAGCTCCCCGCCAGTATATGGCGGGGAGCTTGTGCGTTATGCGGTTTACCAACCCTTGATATAGTCCGTGAGGTATTTGAGCGGGTTGATGATCTTTCCATTCTCGGTGATCTCAAAGTGCAGGTGCGGGCCGCTGCTCACGCCGGTCGTACCGGTGATGCCGACGACCTGACCCTGCGCGACATACGTGCCCACGCTGACCGAACGGGATGACAAATGCTGATACGTCGTCGTGTTGCCGCTGCCGTGGCTGACGACCACATAGTTGCCGCGGTACTTGTTGTAGGCCGAGATGATGACCGTGCCCGCCTTGGCGGCGACGGCCTGCGTCGTGTAGCCCACGCGGCCGATGTCAATGCCCGCGTGATTCCTCGACGCGCCCGCGATGCCCGTGTAGCGCGCGCCGAGCGGCGAGGTGACATACTTGCTCGAGCACGGCCAGATGTAGCCGCCATAGGTCACAGTGGTGTTGCCGTTCTTTTCGGCAAGCTCACGGGAAAGGCGCACGATCTCCGCCTGCTGGCGCTCCATCGCGGCGTCCTTTTCCGAAAGGACCTGCTTGTACTGCGCTTCGTTCGCCTTGAGCTCGGCAAGCACCTTTTCCGCCTCAGCGCGCTGGGTGTTCAGCTCGCTCTTTTTGGCGACGAGCGTCTCCTTGGCGCTCTGCTGCTCGGCAAGGGACGTTTCGAGCGAGGCCTTCTTCTGCTCGATCTGCTCGCGCAGGGCACGCAGATCGTCGATGACCTTCTGGTCGCTGTCCATGATCTCGCTGATGAAGTCCATGGCGCTCAGCAAGTCGGAAAAGCTCGCCGAGTCGAACAGCACCGACCAGTACGACACCGTACCGCGCTCTTCCATCGAGCGCACGCGCTCGCAGAACTTTTCGTACTGGCGTGCCTCTTCCTCTTCGTTCTCGCGGATCTCCTGCTCGGTCTGCGTGATCAGCGTCTCATACTCGCTGATGAGCGACTCAACGCCCTTGATCTCCGACTGAAGCAAGTTGATCTGCTTGTCGATATTCTCTTTCTGCGCAAGCGCCGCACTCTTATCGTTCTGGATGGATTTTAGCTCTTTTTCCAGCTGCGATTTTTCCGAGTTCATACCGCTGAGCTCGTCCTTGAGCTTGTCGATATCCGCCTGCGTGACGGCGGAGGCGTCCTGCACCAGGGAAAGCGGCGTCAACTCCGTCAGCGTCAGCGACGCGAAGACGGCCAGCACCAGGAGGATGCGTGCGATCTTTTTTCTGCTCATCGTCCGCCTCCCTCACACGTGCAGGAACTTGCGGATAGCCGTCAGGCTGCCACCCACACCGATCAGGATACCGGCGGCGGCAAAGATCGCAGCCACGGGCCGCCAGATCGACGTAAAGTCGACGATCGTAAGAAGCTGCAGCCGGTCGGACATCGCAAGGCTCTTTGCGACCGATTCATACAGCAGCCACTGCAAGCCAAAGCCAAGCACCGCGCTGAGAAGGCCGATCATAAAGCCCTCGTACACGAACGGCCAGCGGATGAAGCCGTTCGTCGCGCCGACCATCTTCATAATGGCGATCTCGTCGCGGCGGTCGAATGTCGTGAGCTTGATGGTATTCGAGATGATGAAGACCGACACGAGCAGCAAAATGGCAATGAGCGCGATGCACACTACGCTCGCAACATTTCGCAGCGTGATAAAGCCGCCCGCGATGTCTTCGTCCACGCGGACATTGGCAACGCCTTCGACATTGTCGAGGATATCCTGCGCAGTCTTGCCGGAAATGCTCAGATTGTCAACATAGACAGCGTAGCGGTCGCGCAAAATCTCGGGGTCAAGGTTCTGGAACATGTTGTCCCCCTCGTAACGCGCCTCAAAGGACTTCATCGCCTCTTCCTTGCTGATGAAGACACATTCTTTCACATTGTCACGCTGCTCAATGGCGCGGCCCACGGCCTTGGTCTGCGCATCGTCGCAGCTCTCGTCCACGAAGGCGAGAATTTCATACTCGCTCTCGAGCTGCTGGAGCTGCACCTGCGCATTGTACGCCACGAGCGAAAATGTACCCATGACGACAAGGCAGGCGACCGTGATGCCCACGGCCGCAAAGGACATGAATCCGTGCGAGAACATGTTGCGCATGCCCTCGCCGAAAAAGTAAGAAAAATCGTGTTTGCGCATAGCTTACCTCGCATTATAGCCGACGCCGTTGCCATCGCTCGTGATGACGCCCTGTTCGAGCGTGACGACGCGTTTTTTGAACTGATTGACAAGATCTTTCTCGTGCGTGACGACGACCATCGTCGTGCCGAGCTGGTTGATGCGCTCGAGCAGGCGCATGATCTCCAGCGAGCGCGCGGGGTCCAGGTTGCCCGTCGGCTCGTCGGCGATGATGGTGCTGGGGTTGTTGATGAGCGCACGCGCAATGGCCACGCGCTGCTGTTCGCCGCCGGAGAGCTCGTTGGGATAACGGTCGGTCTTTTCCTCAAGTCCGACGAGCTCAAGCACATAGGGGATGCGCTTTTTGATCTCGCGCGGCGAAGAACCGACGGCGCGCATGGCGAAGCTCAGGTTCTCGTAGACCGTTTTCTTCTCGATCAGGCGGAAGTCCTGGAAGATGACGCCGACGGAGCGGCGCAGCAGCGGGATCTGCCGCTCGGCAATGTTCGTCAGGCTGAAGCCGTTGACGGCGATCTGACCGGACGTCGGCACGATCTCGCCGGTGAGCAGCTTGATGATCGTCGACTTGCCGCTGCCGCTCGGGCCGACCAAAAAGACGAATTCCCCATCCTCGATGCGAAGCGAAATGCCCTTTAAGGCCGTCGTGCCGCTCTCGTATTCCTTTACTACATCGCTCAGGCGTATCATGCTCTTCCCTCAGTTTCCAGCAGGTTTTGACTTGATCCCGCAAATTTTCAGTCTTTATTATAGCGCGGCAAGTCCGCGATGGCAACAGATAATTATGTAAACTTTCAACTTTTTTGCCGCAAAATGGCGAAAAAACAAGGGCTGTCCGAAGGCAGCCCTTGTCAAATTCTTTTTCTTTACGCTTCGATGCCGCGGGAGGCAAGGTACTTTTTGACCATGAGCGCGACCTTGAAGGTGATGGCGTCGTCGAACTCGCGCAGGTCGAGGCCCGTGAGCTTCTTGATCTTCTCGAGACGGTAGACGAGCGTATTTCTGTGGACGAACAGCTTTCTCGCCGTTTCGGAGAGGATGAGGTTGTTCTCGAAGAACTTGTTGATCGTAAAGAGCGTCTCCTTGTCGAGCGCGTCGATGGGGTTCTTCTTGAAGACCTCCTGCAGGAACATTTCGCACAGTGTCGTCGGCAGCTGATAAATGAGGCGGCCGATGCCGAGGTTTTCATAGCTGATGATGTACTTCTCGGTGTCGAAGACCTTGCCGACCTCGATCGCCATCTGCGCTTCCTTATAGGACTTCGCGAGGTCGCGCAGGTGCGTCGCCACCGTGCCGATACCGACGACCACGGTGCTCTCACCGTTCACGCGCAGCGTCTCTTCGATCTGCGCGGCGGTCTTTTCAAGGTCGCTCATCTCCACATTGTCGCCGAGCTGCTGCACGAGCACCACATCGTCCTCGCCCATGGAAAGGACAAAGCTCGTCTGCCGGTCGGGGAAGATGTTCTGCACGGTCTCGACGGGGATAGCGTCGGCCTTTTCGTCCGTGCGGCGGATGACGAACACGCCGCGGTTGAGCTCCGCCTCGACGTGCAGCTCCTTGGCGCGGACGTAGATATCGCTTAACAGAATGTTGTCGGAGAGGATGCTCTTGACAAACGACGTCTTGTCGTGCTTTTCCTCGTAATAGCTCTTGGCGGTGTTGAGCGCGACGGTCGCCATGCTGCAGACGGTCGAGCTGAGCGCGTCCTCGCCGCGGGTGAAGGCCGCAAAGTCGAACTGACCGCCCCAGCCCTCGAGCGCCTTAAAGGTCTTGCCCTCGAGCGCGGTGCAGGCGCCCTCGGCCTCATTGATGGGCTGCACCAGGTGCGGCCAGCGCTGGCCGATCTCCGGCAGGTCGGTGCAGGCGATGACCGTGCCCTCGGAGTCGATCACGCCAATGACCGTATCGGTCGTTTCCTTAAACTGTAAAACGATGTTCTGAAAAATCCTACCGGACATATTCCGTGCCTCCTTGATTTATTAGGGAGTTTGTGCATTCTGCCAACTTGATGGGACTATTATACTTTCTCCGTCTGACGATTGCAAGAACTTTTTTCTCTTTTCAACAATTTTTTTCTTCTTTTTTAGGCATTCCGTAAAGGAAGGACAAACGCTTACTTGTCCGCGCCCGCTTTTCCTTGGGCAAATTGCCCACTTTCCCGCAGGTTTTTGATCTCTTCCGCCGTGAGCAGGCGGTATTCGCCCTTGGAAAGCCCCTCGTCAAGCGTGAGTGAGCCCATGCTCAGCCGCTTTAAGTAAACGACCGGCTTTCCGCGCGAGGCCAGCATCCGCTTGATCTGGTGGAACTTGCCCTCGTGGATGGTGATGAGCGCCTCGCTCTGCGCGTTGCTCTTTAAAATCTCAAGCTTTGCCGAAAGGCATTCAAGCCCGTCGCCGAGCGTGATGCCCTGCTCGAAGGCTTTACAGTCGGCGTCGTCGAGCGCGCCGTCGGTGCGGACAAAGTAGACCTTGTCGACGTGCTTTTTCGGCGCGAGCAGGTCGTGCGCGAGCGCGCCGTCGTCGGTCAGAAGCAGCAGCCCCTCCGTGTCCTTGTCGAGCCGCCCGACGGGAAACAGGCCGATCTTTCGATACTCGGGCGCAAGCAGGTCGAGCACCGTCTCCCCGCGTCCGTCCTCGGTCGCCGAGAGCACGCCCGCAGGCTTGTGGAGCATCACATACGTGTGCTCGCGATAAAAAATCTCTTCGCCGTTCACGCTGATGCGCGCGGTCAAGGGGTCGCACTTGTCCTCCGCGCTGGCCGCGATGCGCCCGTCGACGAGCACGCGACCCTCGCGCACGAGGGTCTTGACCTCGCGGCGCGAATAGCGCCCGGTCGAGGCGATGATCTTGTCAAGTCTCTGCTGTGCCATGGTGGTTCCCGCCTTTCTGCATTCTGAAGTATCAGTGTAGCATACTTTTTCTTTCGGTGGAATAGCTTTTATCGAAAGGGTGTGGTCGCTTCATGTTCATCATCACCGCCAAGTGCTCCAAACGCCGCGTTGTAAAAATTCTGCTCATCTTCGCGCTGCTGCTCTCGCTCTTTCTGGCGCTGCGCGCGTGCCGGCATTCGTCTCCGCCGCCCGTCATCGCCGCCGGAACAAATGAAGAGCGCATTGCGTATCTTGCCTCCCTCGGCTGGGAGGTGAACGACCAGCCGATCGAAACGCTGAGCGTCACGCTGGGCGAAACGCTCGAAGAGCCGTATTTGAGCTACAACGACCTCCAGCTCTCGCAGGGCTTTGACCTCACACGCTATTGCGGGCAGACGCTCTCGCGTTACACCTATGTTGTGACCAACTATCCTGACGCCTCGCTCCCCTGCCAGGCCGACCTGTACGTCTGCGGCGGCGTGCTCGCCGCGGGCGACATCGTCTGCACGGGTGAAAACGGCTTCATGGCGGGACTCTCCTTTCCCGCCAATTGACCGCGCTTCTCTCTCCCTCTCAGGGCCCCCCGTGCGGGGGCTTTTTCTTTTTGACTATTGCGCGCGGCTGTGGTATGATTTCGGTGAATTGATATAAAGGAATCATCCCATGGAATTTTACACCCTCGCCAGTTCGAGCGCTGGCAACGCCGCGCTCGTCTGTCACAACGATACCCACCTTCTCATCGACGCGGGCATCTCCTGCCGCCGCATCACGCAGTCGCTCGCAGCGCTGAACCTTACACTTGATGATCTCGACGGCATCCTCATCACACACGAGCACATCGACCATGTCCGAGGACTTGTGACGCTCGCCAAAAAATGCCCCGCCCCGCTGTATGCGACGTTCGGCACCGCGGCGGCGATCCAATACCCCGAGCCGCGCCTGCGCGCCTTTGCCACGGGCAAAGAGTTTACGATCAAGGACCTGCACGTCCGCTCGTTCCGCACGTCGCACGACGCGAAAGAGAGCGTCGGCTACCGCATCGAGAGCGACGCAGGCTCACTCGCTGTGCTGACGGATACGGGCTTTGTCACCGACGAGGCGCACGATGCCGCCCTCGGCGCGGACATGCTGCTGCTCGAATCGAATCACGACGTCGTGATGCTCAAAAACGGCGGCTACCCCTATTATCTCAAGCAGCGCATCCTGAGCGAGTACGGGCACCTGTCGAACGACGCCGCGGCGGAATTCGCCATCGAATGCGTCCGCGCGGGCACGAGCGACATTCTGCTCGCGCACTTGAGCGACGAGAACAACTCCCCCGAGCTTGCCGAATACACCGTCGGCCGCGCGCTGCAATCGAGCGGGCTGAGCGTCCGCCTTGCCGCCGCGCCGCGCGACACCATCAGCGAGGTACACGTATGCAGAAGATCACCGTCCTTTGCGTCGGAAAACTGAAGGAGGCCTTCTACGAGCAGGCCGTCAAGGAATATGAAAAGCGCCTTTCGCGCTGCTGCAAGTTAGAGCTTTTGGAGCTGCCCGAGCAGCGCCTCGGCGACGAGCCGAGCGAGGCGGAGATCCGCCAGGCCCTCAAAAAAGAGGCTGCGCTCGTCGAGCAGAAGCTGCCCAAGGGCGGCGCGCTCATCGCCATGTGCATTGAGGGGCAGGAGATGAGCAGCGTGGCGCTTTCGCAGAAAATGCAGCAGCTCGCCGCGCGCGGCGCGTCGCAGCTGACGTTCCTCATCGGGTCGAGCTTCGGCCTTGACGAGGACTTAAAGAAAAAAGCCGACCTGCGGCTCTCGATGTCGCCGATGACATTTCCGCACCACTTAGCGCGCGTGATGCTGCTCGAGCAAATCTACCGCGCCTACCAGATCGAGGCCGGGACCAAATACCACAAATGACCCATCATCAACATAAAGGAGGACACCGCCCATGTCGGATGAAGTGAAGCTCACCTGGGGCAAGACAGAAAACGACCTTTTGCAGCGCTGGCCCAAATCCGCCGACGGCACGCCGGAGGAGCCCGCGCTTTTGACCGTCGCAATGGACACGAACGCCGAGACGGACATGCTCTGCGCCATGCTCCGCTCGTATGACATCCCCGTGCTGCGCAAATACGAGGGCGAGGGCTCGTTCGGCAAGATCGTGCTCGGCATGCCCGGCAGCGGCACGTGGCTCTATGTGCCGTCCTCGATGCTTGAGGACGCAAAAAATCTGATCCGCCCCATTGATGAAATTCCGGAACAGGAGGACATGCAATGAATTACCGTCAGGAATATGAAAAGTGGCTCGCCTCCCCCGCGCTGAGCGAGGACGAGAGAAACGAGCTCAAGGCCATCGCAAACGACGAAAAGGAGATTGAAAACCGCTTCTACGGCCCGCTCGAATTCGGCACGGCGGGCCTGCGCGGCACGATGTACGTTGGCCTTCACAACATGAACCGCCACGTCATCCGCTGGGCGACGCAGGGCTTTGCCAACGTCATCCGCGCTGAGGGTGAAGAGGCCATGAAAAAGGGCGTCGCCATCTGCATGGACTGCCGCAACCACTCGATGGAGTTTGCGCGCGCCGCGGCCTGCGTCATGGCGGGCAACGGCATCACCGTCAAGCTCTTTGAGTCCCTGCGCCCGACGCCTGAGCTCTCGTTCGCCGTGCGCGAATACGGTTGCGAGGCGGGCATCAACGTCACCGCGTCGCACAATCCCAAGGAGTACAACGGCTACAAGGTCTACTGGTCCGACGGCGCGCAGCTGCCGCCCCAGCACGCCGCCGCGATCGCCAGGGAGCTTGAGCACATCGACATCTTCACCGGCGTCACGTCGATGGACTTCGATGAAGCCGTCAACAAGGGTCTCATCACGATGCTCGGTGAGGACTGTGACAAGCGCTTCATGGCAAATGTCATGAGCATGGTCAACGACTATGAGACCGTCAAAAAGGTCGCCGACGACTTCAAGCTCGTCTACACGCCCTTCCATGGCTGCGGCCACAAGCTCGTGCCCGAGGCGCTGACGCGTCTTGGCATCAAGCACCTTTTATGCGTGCCCGAGCAGATGGTCATCGACGGCAATTTCCCGACCGTCGTGTCCCCGAACCCCGAGAATCCCGAGGGCTTCTACCTCGCCATCGACCTTGCCAAGAAGAACGACGTCGACTTCATCCTCGGCACCGACCCCGACAGCGACCGCGTCGGTATCATGGTGCGCAACAAGCAGGGCGAGTTCGAGCCCGTCACCGGCAACCAGACGGGCGTGCTGCTGCTCGACTATCTGATCGGTGCGATGAAGCGCGCGGGCAAGCTGCCCGCGAATGCCGCCGCGCTCAAAACTATCGTCACGACCGAGATGGCGCGCGCCGTGGCGGAGGCGAACGGTCTCGACTGCTACGACACGTTCACGGGCTTTAAGTTCATGGCCGAGAAGATGAATGAGCTTGAGGGCGCGGGCAAAAACACCGTCATCTTCTCCTACGAGGAGAGCTACGGCTACATGATCGGCCACTACGTGCGCGACAAGGACGCAGTCACGGCCTCGCTGCTGCTCACCGAAATGGCCGCGTGGTACTACTCCCAGGGCATGACGCTCTTCGACGCGCTCAACGCGCTCTTTGAAAAGTACGGCTGGTACGGTGAAAAGACGCACAACCTTGTCATGCCGGGCCTCGACGGCGCGGAGAAGATGGCAAACCTCATGAAGTTCCTGCGCGAGACGCCGCCGAGCGAGATCGGGGGCGTCAAGGTCGCGACGTACAAGGATTATTCGGATGGCACCGCGCGCGACGCCGCAAGCGGCGAGGTCACGAAGATCGCGCTCGCAGGCTCGAACGTGCTGCGCTTTGAACTCGCCGACGGCACACATATCGTCGTGCGCCCAAGCGGCACCGAGCCAAAGATCAAGGTCTACATCCTCACCAAGGGCGCAGATGCGCAGGAGCGCGACGCAAACCTCGCCAAATACTCCGCCTGGGTCAACACCCTCGCCTGATATTTCCCAATTCTACCAAAGCAGCAGAGGGCGGCGTGGATCACGCGCCGCCCTTTTTCTATCTTTGCCGCCACGCGGCGAAAGGATGGTCCCCTCTCATGGCAATGCTCGCACTCTACTGGTCCATTATGATCGCCTGCTACCTCCTGGCCTCGCGCCTGCGAAAGTACGCAGAAAAATTCAAATTCGTGGACAAGCTCATGTCGCTTTCCGTTTATGCGCTGGTGCTTTTGATGGGCCTGCGCATGGGCGCAGACGAGGAGGTCACGTCGAGCCTCGGCAGCATCGGCATTCAGGCGCTTTTTGTCACGGTGCTGACTGCTGTGGGCAGCATGCTCGGCGCGTTCGCCGTGCGAAAGCTGCTGCACATCGACCGCCACGCCCACCCCGCCGGTGCAGTCGTCAACGAAGCGGAGGCTGTGCACGAAAAGGCCGACGTCTCGGGCGCGAAAATGTCTTTTATCATCCTGCTGATGGTCGTTGTCGGGATGCTGCTCGGTGATCTTGTCATCCGCCGCGTGTGCACCGACCTACCCGCCTTTCAGTCCCGCTCGGGCGACTATCTTGTAGTCGGTCTGTGTATCATGCTGGGGCTCATCGGCTTTTCCATGGGGCTGGACGGCAGCATTGCCCGCATTCTGCGCAACGCGGGGCTCGGCGTCATTTTAGTCCCAATCTTCGCCGTGCTCGGCACGTTGCTCGGCGGCGCGGTCTATGCCGCGCTCTCACCCATGACGCTGCGCGAGGGACTGGCCATCAGCGCAGGCTTCGGCTGGTACACGATGGCCCCGAGCGTCATCGCAAGCGCGGGGCACACGATGGCGAGCGCGGTCTCGTTTCTGCACAATGTGCTGCGCGAGATGCTCGGTATCATTCTGCTGCCCGTCATCGCGGGCAAGATCGGCTATATCGAGGCCATCACCATCCCTGGCACCGCCTCGACTGACGTGTGCCTGCCGATCGTCGAGCAGGTGTGCAACTCGGAAACGGTCGCCTACTCGTTCTGTACCGGCATGCTGATGTGCATCACCTCCGCAGCGCTGGTGCCGATCATCATCGGCGCGTAAAAAATCACCCCGCAATGCACGGAAGAAATCATAAAGGGGAGTTCTCTTGTGATAGAGGGCTCCCCTTTTCGCGTCTTTACACACGGTCAAGCAAGTGCGGTATCGGACGCTCACTGCACTGCCGGGCACTGCCGGCCTTCGTGGTCGATGGTATAGTCACAGGTGAGCAAGATCTTCGAAATCGGTACGATCTTATACCCCTCGGCGAGCAGGTAGTCGAGGATATCCGGCAGCGCCTCGGGCGTATGCTCGCCCGCATTGTGGAACAACACGATCGACCCGCTCTGCACCTTGCCCGTCACACGCTTCGTGATCTCACCCGCCGAGATGCCCTTCCAGTCGAGGGAATCCCCACTGGCAGCACTTGGAAACGCCTGCGGCGGCTTGTTTTTCGATCTCTGATGTCTGCCTTTCTCCCAGCTATCATAACCCGCTGCCAGACTGGTTCAGGCCTTCCGCCCTTCAGGCTGTGCATTCACCGGACATACAATAGGAGCTGCCGCAAAACTGCATATCGGCAATAGCAAGGCTTACCAGCCCAGAACGGACATAGCAGTCAAAAGAATCGCCAGAAACGCAAAGCTGATCCCAGAAAACAGGAGAAAAAAACTCTTTCCGCCATCGGGAACGCGGCGCGTATATTCCCGAAACGTAATGAGGCTTGCAAGAGACGCCACCAGCGTCCCCGCACCGCCCACATTGACGCCGACCAGAAGAGCGCGGGCATCCTGCGTGAAGCGACTGAGCAGAATGGCAGCAGGAACATTGCTGATGATCTGGCAGGTGAGCGCGGAGATCAGCATCGTTCCGTGGGACAAAAGGCGAGCGAACAGTATGTGGACAGCTTCCATTCGAGCAAGGTTGCCGGAAAAGGTGAAGAACGCGGCGAAGGTGGCCAGCAGTCCCCAGTCCACGGTTTTTAGTGCGTGCCGGTCCAAAAACCAGAGCGCCAGCACAATGACAGTCAGGCCAAGAACATAGGGCACCAGCCGCAGCACCATGGCAACGGCTAAACAGAATAGTCCACCATAGACAGCTTGACGGGAGTCTATCGTTACTTCTGCTTATAGAGAACCCAACAGTTGTTCTCTTTATTCAATTCGTATGGCAGCCCAAGTATTTGCATCTGACAGTTCACCGTCGACTTTCGGCGTGATGGCGCTTTTCGAACGGAAAACGCTTTTTGATACTCTGCGCTGTCAATCGGGAACCGATTTCTGCATTCCTGACCGTACAGACGCTCAAATTCTTTGTAAAAGTTTTCCCATTCCGCCATCCGTATTTTCTCGCCTTCCCAACGCGAGAGAAAGCCGATGATATCTTCTGATGCTGTTTGTCCGAGATAGACTGGCTCGGAATCTTCCATTTTAATCCATGTCAGTACAGTCTTTTCATAGCACGCACCTTCTTTGTAACGCGCCGCGAGCGTACCGTAAAAATCGCTCAGCTGCTTCAGCTTTTTCTCTGCCAAAAAATTGGAGGCCAAATTGCCGTCCTCGTTGATATAAAAAAGACTGTTAATGTCTTTGCGGCCTGCCTCCCACATTTTTGCTAACAAGGCTTTTCTCTTATTCGGATCAAATCGATTACATCTATTTACCCTATTGATCGCATTTCGCTTGGCCGCCACGCCATGCCTTAAAGTGTTAACTTTCTGAATTGTTGGCACCTCGACATAAAGGTAAACCCGTTCGCCCTCAGCTGTTCTTCTTCGTCCGAGCATCTGCATAAATTCGGTCTGATCACAAAAGGGAATGACAATGTGCCGCACGCCTTTATCGCTAATATTGACGCCGTTGTCTAAAACCTTTGTTGTAATCAGCACATCTTCGTCATAGCGTTCTTCAGTAGAGAGCGTTTTCCATCTCTTATCAGCCTTATTTTCTGAGGATAGAAATACCGCTTTGCGGCCCGTTTCTTTTTTAATACGCTGCTGCAGCGCTTTGCCCCGCTGAATAGACGAAACAAAGATTAACCACTTCTCCCCCACAGTCCGGTTGATTACCGGCATCAGATCGTCGATACCGCGAAAAAAAGAAGGAGTGTACACGGCACTTTGGTAGTTGTTTTTATACACAATGCGGTGATCTCGGTATACCAATTTATTCAAATTGGCGTCGATGAGGTTGTTCGGTTGAATCCTGTCCGCTGCCGCCAGCAGCAATTCCTCTGATCCATCTAATGTGGCCGAAAGGAATATCCATACCGCATCGGGCGATGCGTTCAAAACCGACTTTAACAACAGGCCTGTTTTGGCATTGAAAAGAGAGTCTTCAACAAAAAAATGCGCTTCATCGAATACGATGTACGTGTAATCGCTTAGGAACGTTTCAAGTGCCGTAGAATCTAACGGGATTGCTTGATAGTTTATAACGGTCAGGCAGCAAAATGACCCTGGTAAATAGAAAGTGGCTTCATCTTTTTTGATTTTTCCCTTAACTTTCAATTTCCGAGCTACCGCATTTCTTATCTGCTGGTTCAGAGCAGAACGGTTTGCCAGATATAAAATGTTGTAATTCTTCTCTGCTGCAAAGGGAAACAGCTTATCGAGAACAAATGAACTCTTGCCTGTTCCCGTTGGTGACTCGATGAAAATACGTGATGCTTTTTGACGACTCACTACACCGCGTGGCAGCCAACTCTTGTAATCCTCTTCAATTCCGTTCACGAGCCAGCGCTCGTTAAACTCTTTAATTCCCATCTTGTCCACCCTGCTAAAAGCCAAAAAAATTGGATTTATTATAATTATAATATATGTGCGCGTTCTGTCAATAGATGGATTTCGTGTTGCAAAGCCTCACCCATGTCCGCCGCCCAATCACAAAGCAATCATCAATTCATCTTTGCCTTGTCTCTAACATATTCCACCAGCGCTGCCTTCGGGATTCTCCATACACGGCCATTGCGATAGCCTTTGAGCTTGCCTGTGTTTAAGAGTTCGTACATCGAATTATAACCAATTCTTAAGGCTTCGCAGGCCTCTTCAACGGTCAGGATATCATCATAGTTTTCAAACATTTTCAGTTCTCCTTTTTTGCTGTGCACTGTTTCCGAAGCGGGCATAATGCCGGATCATTTCCGCAGCGGCCACATAAGCAATTCAACTGTCTTGCAACACGCTGACGACGTGGATTCTCCTTGCGGTCAAATAGATCGAGCTTTTCAATCTGCTGCATAATTGCCGGTTCACTGCGATGCAATGCGACCGCGATCTCCGAAATACCGGCGCCTTCATTAAATTTTCGAGACAGATCCTCCCGCTCTTCATCGCTCCAGTATTCCCCCTCACGTTCAGGTAATTTTCTATGGCTGCGCAGTTCGCGCAGGCTTTGTTGTAGGTCATTGTCTATCATGGTAGTTTACCTCGCTTTACTTAATTCTTCTTACCATGATGTTGCTTGATTCCGCTCGTAAAAGCGTATTTTTTCAATTGGATATCATTCCAGTGAAGCAGTCAGAAGCAATTCTGACTGCTATCTTTTTTGGAGGATATTACCATGAGAATTTTATTTGTCGAGCCGAATGCTGACCCCCGCGCCATTGAAATTGATGGCTCTCTCGCATCCATGCAGGCCCTCGTCGGCGGCCTCATCGAAGCTGTCTATCCATTTTCAGACCCCGTCGCCCTGATCTGCAACGACGAAGGCAAGCTGACCGGTCTGCCCCAGAATCGGCCTTTGAAACACCCCGAAACAGGTGAGATTTACGACATTGTCTGTGGCCCTTTTTTCCTGTGCTCCTCACCAGCCGACAGCGAAAATTTCGAGTCACTGCCGGACGATTTGATTGAAAAGTACCGTGAGATTTTTGCCCTACCGAAGCTCGTTTGCACTAATTGCGGTGAGGAATTCCTTCGGGGCGAACTCTACCCGTTCAACGGTGAGCTTCTCTGCCCGGACTGTTTGGAAACCAAAACCGTTCTCTGCTCTCACTGCGGTGAGCGCATCTGGCGGGACGACAACGCCGGAGACGAATCCACGCCGCTCTGTCAGGACTGCTATGACCGTCACTACACAAACTGTCACAACTGCGGCGATCTCATCCGCATCAGCCAGACCTATTATGCCTGTGAGAGCGATGGCAACGAATATCCGTTCTGCTACGACTGCTACACGAGCCGCACTTCCCGCAAGCCGATCCAGGACTACTATTACAAACCCGAGCCGCTGTTCCGCGGAGACGGCAATCGCTTCTTCGGCGTAGAGCTGGAAGTGGACGGCGCCGGTGAAGACGACGACAACGCCGCCGAAGTCATGTCTATTGCCAACGGCAACGGCTTGGAAAATCTCTACTGCAAGCATGACGGCTCACTGGACGACGGCTTTGAGATGGTGACACATCCCATGACGCTTGCCTACCATCAAACAGAAATGCCGTGGGCTGCTATCTTGCGAAAGGCCGTGCAGATGGGCTATACCAGCCATCAGGCGGGCACTTGCGGACTTCACGTTCATGTCAACCGCAATGCTTTTGGTGAGACGGAAGCGCAGCAGGACACTGTGATTGCCAGGATTCTATTCTTCTTTGAAAAGAATTGGGAAGAGCTTTTGAAATTCAGCCGAAGAACACAGAGTCAGCTCGACCAGTGGGCCGCCCGCTACGGCTACAAGGATCAGCCAAAGGAGCTTTTAGACCACGCCAAGAAGAGCGCTCACGCCGGTCGCTACACCAGTGTCAACCTCACCAACAAGAACACCATCGAATTCCGCATTTTCCGTGGAACCCTCAAATACAACACGCTCATAGCCACATTACAGCTCCTTGACCGGATCTGTGATGTGGCTCTTTTCATGTCGGATGAGCAGGTCAAGGCGATGTCTTGGACGACCTTTGTCTCCGGCTGTACACAGCCCGAGTTGGTGCAGTATTTGAAGGAGCGGCGCCTGTACGTCAACGAGCCGATTGAAAGCGAGGCGGAGGTTTAATGTGCTGCCTGTTCGGATTCATTGACTACGTTGGCGCGCTGAGTGTTAGACAGAAAAATTACCTGATTCGAGAGCTCTCTATCGCATCAGAAGCTCGCGGCACCGACGCCACCGGTATCGCCTACAACACCTCACGCGGGCTGCAAGTCTACAAGCGTCCGCTGGCAGCGCATCGGCTGCATCTGCGTATTCCTGCGGAAGCTCGCGCCGTCATGGGGCACACGCGGATGACGACACAGGGTAGTGCAAAAAAGAATTACAACAATCATCCCTTTTTCGGTCATGTAAAGGAAGAATCTTTTGCACTGGCGCACAACGGTGTGCTGTGGAATGACCTTGAATTACGACACGCAAAACATCTGCCGAGAACAAAGGTGCAAACGGACAGTTACATCGCTGTGCAGCTCCTTGAACAGAAGAAATCCCTCGACTTTGACAGCCTTCGCTATATGGCTGAACAGGTCGAGGGATCTTTTTCATTTACGGTGCTGGATGAGCAGAGTGCGCTGTGGATCGTCAAAGGGGACAGCCCGCTCAGCATTGCCTACTTTCCGGAGCGTGGCGTTTACGTTTACGCCTCGACTGTCGAGATCCTGAACAAAGCGTTGACCCGATGCGGCAAACAACTTGGGCACAGAAGGATGGTTGAAGTGGAGATGGGAGATCTCCTGAAAATTGACCGCAGGGGACATATCACCCGCGCGACATTCGATACGTCCAAATTCTGCCGACCGTCTTGGGATTATTGGGGGGCATCGTTGTACGCCGAACCGCCGAAAACGGAGGACGAGCATATTCGTCTGCTAAAATCGGTCGCAAAGGCGTTTGGCTTTACAGGCGAGATGATTGACCGGCTGTTGGATCAGGGGTTCACGACTGACGATATCGAAGAAATTTTGTACGAAGGGACATGGTGACTATGAAGCAAAAAATCAAAGCAAAGAGTAACTACAAAGCGCGCGGCAGCAGCGTTGACCTGTATTGTTCCGTGCACGTACACCGCGCCAAAGGCCGCAGCAAGTCGAGCTGCAAGGTCAGTACACGCGGCAAAATGCGCTGAGGAGGTGGTACTATGAACTTAAACTTCGTAATGGCCGGAATGATGCTCACGCTCTTTGTTCTGTTTCTGGCTGAGGGCGTTTGCGCCATGCTTCGAAAAGAGAGGTGATCTCATGCCGGTCTTTTTCGCAGTCATCGGCACGCCGCTCTACGATTTTGCCGCAGGCTGCGTTCTGGCGGCGAACGTCTTTTTAATGATTCGCGGCGGGAAGAACTACCTGAAGGGGCGAAAGAAATAGCCCATTAGGGTGTACCTTACAGAAACAGTAAAAAAGTGTCCCAATGCAGCTGCTTTCCGTATTTTGGCACGTGCCAAATTGTTTGGCGGCTTCATTGGGACATATTAGTTTCAGATTGATTAAAAGGCGGTGATTTTGTGAAAATCGGATATATTCGCGTCAGCACACAGGAGCAGAATACCATGCGGCAGGAGGTGTTGATGCAGGAGCTCGGTGTTGATGAGGTCTACATCGACCGCTTGAGCGGTAAGAACACTGACCGTCCGGAGCTGAAAAAGATGACGGACTACGTACGCAAGGGCGACACCGTCATTGTCGAATCCATCAGCCGCTTTGCCCGCAACACACGAGACCTGCTGGAGCTGATAGAAAAGCTATCCGAAAAAGGCGTGGAGTTCGTCAGCAGGAAAGAGGCAATCGATACCACGACACCAACAGGGAAGTTTATGCTGACTGTTTTTGGCGCTGTTGCCGAATTAGAGCGCGAGTATATTTTGCAGCGTCAGCGCGAAGGCATCGCCATCGCCAAAGCACAAGGGAAATACACCGGTCGCAAGCCGATTGAGCGAAGCAATTTTGATGCTGTGGAAAAACTCTGGCGTGCGGGTACCATCAGCGCAGCGGAAGCCATGCGTCGTCTGGATTTTTTAGGATTTTCAAGGGTTTCAAGATTTTCTGAAAAAATAATACATTTTTACACAGCCTTCAACAGGGTGGTAAAGCCGTCCGGAATAACTTCCGGTCCTGGCTCATACATTCTCGAAGGAGGAAACCCTTATGATTATCAAAAACACTTATTCAACCGTTGACCCTATAGAGCGCTCTGCGCGTCAGGCGGCGATCTGCCGCCGCTGCCTTCTGCTGCTGGCTGCCCGCGCGCAGAGGTGAGGCCGATGGATGCCATTTATGCGCGTCAGTCCATCGATAAAAAGGGCAGCCTTTCGATCGAGGGACAGATCGAACTGTGCCGGAAGTTTACTGTGGACGATGCCCTTGTTTTTTCGGACAAGGGCTTTTCCGGCAAAAACACCAAGCGGCCTGCTTTCGGCGAGCTCATGGAGGCGGTGGAGGCGGGCTGCGTCAAAAAAATCGTCGTGTACCGGCTGGACCGCTTCAGCCGCTCCCTCGCGGATTTCAGCCAGATCTGGGAGCTTCTGCGTAAAAACGATGTCGAATTTCTGTCCGTCAACGAGCAGTTCGACACTTCCTCGCCGATGGGACGGGCCATGCTCAACATTGTGATGACCTTTGCCCAGCTTGAGCGCGAAACGACCGCGGAGCGTGTGCGCGACAACTACCATCACCGCGTTTCCCTCGGTGCATGGCCGGGTGGTCCCGCACCGTACGGGTATGCGCTTTCCAAAGCTGAGCTTGACGGGCGCAAGGTCTCATCTCTGATAGCCGATGAAAACGCAAAGACTGTTCTCCACATTTTTGAAGAATATGTCCGGTCTGAAACATCGCTGCGCGCCCTTGCCAAAGCTCTGACTGAGCAGGGCATTCACGGCCCCAAGCGCGAGGCGTGGGATAACGTGACTCTGTCCCGTATTCTGCGGAACCCCGTCTACGCGCAGGCTGACGAAGCGGTCTACTGCTATTACCTTGCGCAGGGCATCCAGATCCGCCAGATGCCCGAAGTTTTTGACGGCGTCCATGGCTGTCTTCTGATTGGGAAGCGCGACCGCAGCCGCGGCAAGTACACGAAAAAGGATGAGCAGATGCTCAGCCTGTCCACGCATGAGGGAATCATTCCGTCATCCCTCTGGCTGCGTGCGCAGGACAAGCTCTCCGGACAGATGCAGCTTCCCCGCGCCAACGCGGGTAAATACTCCTGGCTGACCGGTCTCTTAAAATGCAGCAAATGCGGCTATGCCGTCAAGGTCAACTACATAAAGTCGGAGCAACGCTGTAAGCTGGTCTGCTCCGGTCGGTCCAACTTCGGCAGCTGTGATGAATCGATTGATGTAGACCTCAGAGAGCTGGAGACCCATATTGCCAATGAGCTCCAGCACATTCTCGATGCCTGTCCCGCCGAGTTTCCCTCAGTAAATGAAGACCACGTGCAGGCGAAAGCTGTTTTGGAAATCGAGCAGAAAATCGATCGTCTGGTGAACGCTCTCGCCGAGAGCAGCGATGTGGCGGTCGTGTATATCTCAAAAATGATTGAAAAACTGCACGCCGAGCGGGAACAGCTCTTACATACCGCCCCGCATTCTGCGTCTCAGAGTCGGCGGTTGGATTTTTCTCATTCTGTTTTTGACGAAAAAAAATTGATCGCCGCCGAATTCATCGAGCGAATCGAACTCGACGGCAACCATGTCAACATCATTTGGAAGGCCTGATGGGGCTGCACAATTGCGTGCGCTTCATCGGGCTCTTTCACAGTCTGCACCAATTTTTTATCACGCTACAAACATCCGAATATGGCCGCGGTGTCTGCGACATGAAGGGCGGCGGCTCGATCCAGATGGCGTTGCTGCGCCGCTACAGTGAGCTGGTCCGCCGCTCACCCGAGGCGCTGCCGGGCAACCTGATCGTGCTGGCCGTACCGGACGAGGAAAATCTCTCCGCCGGTATGCGTGCTGCCGTGAAGCTTCTGGCCGAGCTCAAGGCACAGTACGGCTTTACCTATCAGCTCATGATCAACTCTGAGCCCCATCAGCGCAAGGACCCCGAAACGGGTGTGTTCTCGATGGGCTCGGTCGGCAAGCTGATGCCGTTTTTCTACATCCGCGGCTATCTTGCCCATGTCGGCAAGGTGTTTGAGGGCTTCAATCCGATGGGCCTGCTCAGCGCGATCGTTCAGAAAACAGAGGTCAACATGGACCTCTCGGACGTCGTCGGCAATGAGGCGGCGCCGCCGCCCACCTGGCTCTTTTGCCGCGACCGCAAGATCAAGTACGACGTGTCTATGCCGCTCTCCGCAGCCGGCTGCCTGAGTGTGTTGACACTGAACCAGACCCCTGTTACGCTGATGGAAAAGGTCAAGGGAATCTGCGAGGAGGCGTTTGACGAAGTTCTCGATAAGATGAACCGAAACTACGCCAGATTCCTCGAAGCCACACACCAGCCCGTCCATAAGTTGCCTTGGAGCCGGAAGGTCGTCGATTTTATGACGCTCTACGAGGAGGCCAAGGCCGCCGGCGGCGAAGCATTTGAACGCGAATATCGATCTGAGCTCAAAACACTCCAGCAAAAGCTTGAGAACAACGAAATGACGCTGCTCGACTGCAACTTTGCCTTGCTCGACTTTGTCTACGGCTATATCACCGACCTCTCCCCGCGTGTGGTCTACGGTCTGATCCCGCCGTACTACCCCAATGTTTCCAACCGCTTTATCACCGGCCTTGCTCCGCAGATCCGCAGCCTTGACGTTGATCTGGACCGCTTCACCCGCGAGCGGTTCGGCCAGCACTATGTCTCGGAGGAATTCTACACCGGCATCTCTGACTTGAGCTACACGAGCATTTCCAACAGTGAGGAGATTTCCGCCGCGCTGTCTAAGTCCATGCCGTTTTACGGCACACTGTACGATATCGCGATCTCGGATATCGAAACAATCTCCATGCCGTGCATCAACATCGGCCCATGGGGCAAGGACTTCCACAAGCTTACCGAGCGCGTTTTGAAGCGGGATCTCTGCGAGCGTACTCCCGCAATTATACAGCACGCCATCGGATTAGTTCTGGCCGATGGTGACCGTCAGTAATCTATTCCCCAGCGCCGCAAACAACCCTCGGAATCACCATAAAGGACTCCCGGCTATCACCGCAGAGTCATGGCCGGGAGCCTCAATCTAAAGAAAGTTGAGGAACTCAGGATGAAATTAGCAGACCTAATTTCCGTTATCGTTTACGACTATTTATGGGGCCTTCCACTCGTTGTTCTGATTCTTGGAACCGGCGTTTATATTACTGTTCGCACGGGCTTTTTCCAGTTCCGCTGCTTCGGCATGTCCATGAAGCATGCGTTCAACAGCATTTTCCACCGCGAAAAGAAAGATGAGAACGATACCGGCGTTCTCTCCCCTCTTGAAGCAATGAGCACCGCGCTCGGCACCACCATCGGCGTCGGCAATATCGGCGGCGTTGCTTCGGCTATCGCTGTTGGTGGTCCCGGCGCCGTGTTCTGGATGTGGGTCGCCGGTCTTTTCGGCATGATCATCAAGATGGCCGAGATCACGCTGGCTGTCCACTACCGCTCTAAAGACGCCAACAACGAAGCTTACGGCGGCCCGAACTACTACATGAAAAAGGGCCTTGGCATCGAAAAGAAGTGGAAAGGTGTTTTCAAGGTTCTGAGCTTCATTTTCGCCTTTGGCTTTTTGATCGGCTACTTCATCAATATCCAGACCTATACCGTCTCTGAGGCGGTCGCCAACACCTTTAATATCGACATGATGGTCGTCGGCATCGTCTACACGATCGCACTGTACGTCATGATCAGCGGTGGCCTCAAGTCCGTCGGCAAGTTCGCCATGACGATGGTTCCCTTTATGTGCATCTTCTACATCCTTGCGGGTCTTTTCATCATGTTCCGCAATGCCCCGCAGATCCCGGCGATGTTCAAGCTCGTGTTCGACAGCGCGTTCAACGGCACTGCCGCGGCCGGAGGCTTTATGGGTGCCTCTGTCTCGCTGGCTATCAAGACCGGTATGGCCCGCTCAGTGTTCAGCAATGAGGCCGGTTGGGGCTCTGCTCCGATGATTCATGCCTCCGCTAAGGTCGATCACCCCATCAAGCAGGGCATGATGGGCATCTTCGAAGTTTTCGTCGATACCTTTGTCGTCTGCACAATCACCTGCATCGTCATCCTCATCACCGGCGTCTGGAACAGCGGCCTGGATGGCGCAACGTTGACCCTGTCCGCCTTCGAGACCGGCATCGGCTCCATCGGCCGCGTCATTCTTGCGCTCGGCGTGTTCCTGTTCGGCCTCACAACCTCCAGCGGCGTCTATGCGCAGATTGAAGTGGTCGTGCGCTATCTGGTCGGCAACTCTAAGATGAAGGACAAGATCCTCAAGTTCTACAAGTGGACCTATCCCATCCCGAGCCTCGGCATGGTTGTCATCGCCGTTTATCTGGGCTATCCCGGCGCAACGCTCTGGCTCTTCTCAGACGCTTCCACAGCGCTCCCGATTTTGGCCAACATCATCACGCTCTTCCTGCTGACGCCGCGCTTCCTCGGCCTCATCAAGGACTACATGGCGCGCTACAAGCACGTCGGCACCGTTGACTCCGACTTCCCGATCTTCTATGAAAAGGAAGAGGACGAAGAGGTCAAGGCGCGCGCCGAGTGGGCAACTGCCGAATAATTCATTAAAATACGTTCATCTCCATTGGTCTTTCCTCACCACACAATTATCAACCTCGAAAGTACAGAGACGTTTTGCCGCTTTGCGGCAAAACGTCTCTGTACTTTCACTTTGCAGCTTGGGGCAAGACAATATAGGTTACAGGAACATCAAGTCCTCTCACCGCCCCCACGCCGCAAGAGCTGAACATCGATGATCCAAAGCCCGCCTTTCCACAATGGTCCCGGCATGTTCTGATTTTATTATAACAACTGTATACAAAAGCCAAGCGGCGGTTCGAGTGAACCGCCGCTTTTCCGCATGATTTTAAGTTTTACTTGCCCTGATAGGCGCGATACAGGAACGTCACGATCTCCGCGCGCGTGCAGTCCGCGTTGGGGCTGAACGTCGTGTTGGAAGTACCGTTCGTCACGTTATTCGCAACCGCCCAGTTGACAGCGTCAGCGTAGAACGCGTCGGACGCAACGTCGGTGAAGTTCGTGCTGCCGCTCGCGCTGCCCTTGAGGGCGCGGTACAGGAACGTCACGCTCTGGCCGCGGGTGCAGGTGGCATCCGGGCTGAATGTGGTCGCCGTCGTGCCAGTGGTGATGCCGTTTTCGATGGCCCACGCCACGGCCTTCTCATAGTAGCTGCCGGAGACCACGTCGGTCATACCAGCCGCGGTGCCCTTCGGTTCGGGGGAACCGGCGGCGCGCCACAGGAACGTTACGATCTGCGCACGGGTGCAGGGCTGCTCGGGAGCGAACAGGTCATTGCCCACGCCGGTGGTGATGCCGTTCTTGACCGCCCACTTGACGGCCTCATAGAAGTACGCGTTGTTGGGCACGTCGTAGAAGAAGTTTAGCATGGAGTTGTCCTCCATGAAGGTCGCCTTGACCTCGACCTTGCCGGCAGGCATGGTGAAAGTATATTTTCCCTCGCCCTTGTCGGTCAGCTGAATCTCCTTGCCCTTGCTGTCGATAGCGGTCAATGTTTCGAGAGTATAGCCGCTGTCGGACTTGACAGTGATGGTCACAGTGCTGCCCTTGCTGGCGCTCTTCGGGCTGACGGTCACGCTGCCGTTCTCGGTCTTGTCCACGGTGACGGAGTAGGTCGGGGCAGAGCTGCTGCCGGAGTAGTAGCTGGGCTCCACATAGGTGACCGTACCGGACAGCTCAAAAGTGCTGAACTTGGTGATCGTAAACACAGCGCAACCATCTTTGATTTCAAAAGTATTGGCGCCGCGCTTTGCAGTCTTGAGGAAGTATTCAACAGAACCGTCAGAGGAGATGTGCTTGATCTGCTCGGGAGTGAAGAGCTTACCGTCAACGGTAGGCAGAGGCAGCTTTACGGTGATGGGCTGGCCGTTGAGCATATCGTTGGTGACGGGAACCGTCGTACCCGTTGCAGTGCCATTGACCTTGACGGTGGCAACGGGAGATGCCTCAAAGGTCAACTTGCCGTTAGCAAGGTCAGCAGCCTTAGCCTCAACCTTGACGGCAACCTCGATTTCTACCTTATCGTTTTCAGCAACAGTTGCACTGGATTTCGCAACAATGTCGGCCTTCTTGGCAGGGGCCACTGCCTCAGCCACGCCGTCGACGTTGGCCTTACTGATGACATTGTTGATAGCAGTCTTGTCATCGCCAGTGATATCGCCATTCACAGCCGTGTCGGTCTTATCCTTGACAACGATCAGTGCACCGGCGGGCTTGGTACCCTCTTTCACGGTGTAGGGATAATCGCCATTGTTGGAGGCATCAACATAGTGGCCATCCGCAACATAAGCGCTGGGGTCGGAGGAGAACAGGCCTCCGGTGATGGAAAACTTACCTTGATCGGCTTCAGTGCTGGCACCGTTATAATTGCCGACGGGGCCGTTGACGTTGCCGCCACTAATAGCAGTAACATTGGCATTATAGATGCAGTAAAGACCGTTCAAAGGCTGAGAGATAGAGCCGCCAGTGATGGACAGCATGCCATAGTCATCATTCTTGACAGTGATTTTGCCGCCGCTGATGTTACCGCCATTGATGGTCAAGACAGCATCGGCGGTACGAGTGGGTTCACCATTGCTCCCGGCCTTAGAAGCGTCGTACCAGCCGTTTGCAATAGCGCTGGAATGGCTTCCCGTATTAGTGATGGTGGTATTGCTGTTGATCGTCATGGTACCATAGTTCTTCACAGTGTACCAAGAGTTGCCGTTTGCAGAATCGGGGCTTGCAGCGCCTTTCTCTGCACTGCGGGTAAAGGTACCGCCATTCAGAGTGGCGGTCGCACCAGTGTTGTTATAGAGCGCAGACTTACCATGAGCGATGTTATCGACTGTGCCGTTGCCAGTGACAAACAAAGTGCCATTATTGGTGATGGTGTGACCGCTGACATTAGTCAGCTTATTGCCGTTCAGGTCGAGAGTAATGATCTTGCCTGCGGGAATGGTAATGTCTTCCTTGGTATCCTTCAGCAGGGTGACGGTGTCGCCGGAATCAGCGGAAGAAATAGCATTAGCCAGCGTGTTGTAATTCGCACCTGCATTGGCTACCGCAGCATTCTCGCCCTCAACTACAGTATAGGTATTGTTGTCTTCAGTAGAAGTGGTATAACCAGCCGCACAGAAGTTTGTGCCCTGCGCCTCTGCCTGACAATTTGCAGGATTGAATGCCTCAAAGATACCACCGGAGACGCTCAGCTTGGCCGTACCATTTCTACGATTGGCATCGTACAGGTTCAGCACAAATTCGTCAGCCTTGGAGAAATCCGGATACTTCTGCTGAACGCTATAGGTGCCACCTTTAATATAGGCCGCGCCGGTCTCAACGTATACCGCATGAATGTTACCGATAAAGGTGCCGTTTTCAATCGTCAACTGCGCACCTTCATCCTGAACATCCACCGGGTAGCAATCGTCCTTTTTGGCCTTTAACGTACCTTTGCCGGTAATCGTCAAATTGCCATTCCCACGGACAGAAATCAAAGACCAATTGTCGTCGCTCCAAATATTCTTTTCGTTAGACAAAGTATGTCCGGCCAAATCCAACGTAAGGGTCTTGGTGACTACCAATGTATCTTCGACTTTGATGTCATTCGTCAAAGTGATGGTATCGCCATCCTTGGCCCCCTCAAAGGCAGCTTTCAGTGTGGCATACGTTGTCTCACCGATCTGTGCCACGGAGTCCGACCCCTCCGCCATTGCTGTCGGAACCAGCGTGAACATCATCGTCAGTGACAATAATATTGCAAGAATTCGCCGTTTCATTTCATTACCTCCTAAAGTTTTCTTTATCTTTTGCCCGTCTCCGCGGGCTGGGTTTACTTGGTTTTGCGCTTGGTTTTCCCGGCGCAGACGGGGCAACCTGTGCCCTCACTGCGGGTGTACACCATGGCTTGCCATGAGTGGCCGTTCGGACATGTCCACCAAACTCTTTTGTGACTGCCGAAAGTCACATCATCCGGCGTGAGTGGTAAATTTCGCTCAAGATCCCACTGGGCAAGCAAAGCAGTCTTTCCCTGTTCCGCGCAAAACGCTCGAAATGTTCGTCGGATCGTCAGCCACCCCCTCACGAAAAAAGCTCCGTTCCAGCAAAGCCGGACGGAGCAGTGACAAACGAATACATCAGTAAGGGTGCAACCGGCTGTCATAGCGTATTCTCCATTCGGAGAGGCGTTAGACCCATCTGGCTTTGCGTCGCCGCCTTTCGGCGGTTTTGCCAAAATATGAGATTTTGAGAACGGAATCTATATTCCGTATATGCAAAGGAAGCGAAACGATCTTAACGCCTCCTTTACTCGTAGCAAAATATAGCACAATCTTCCGATAAAGGCAAGGGAAATTATGATTCCAAATATAAATTATGGAGTTTACAGGGGAAAATGCACTGTAAGCTTGTGCCTCTGCACCCGTTTGAGCGTTCTCGGGTGCAGACAGCTCAATCTCTGCATGCACTTTAGTTATGAATATATGAGCGCAATTTCGGTCTTGCCGTTTTTCGCCGCTTCGACGGTGATATACTGCACCTCGCTGACGCGGATGCCGGTGGAGCAGATGGTTTCCATCAGGAGCGCGAGACCGCGGTCGCCCGCAGCTTCCGCCGCGGCGACCAGCCGTTCATATTCTCCGCGTGTCAACTTCTGTTTGCTATCGCGAAACAGGCGGCGCTGAATTTTTAAGAACCGTGCTCGGCAGTCTGTCCAGCCGCAGAAGCGGAAGAAGCCGTTCAGCGCCGCCAGACAAGCATTGATGGTCGACGGCGCGTAGTTTCTCGCGCGCAGGTCGTCCTTCCAGAGCCGAATCATCTCTGGTGTAACCGCCGCGCCGCTCAAAAAGGCTGCAAAGCTTAGTAAAGCACGGCGATATTTTTCGATCGTCGCTGCGGCACGTTCTTCGCTTTCGAGGGCTTTCAAATACTCAGCAATTCTCTCGTCGGTCATATAGTATTCCATAATAAAAATACCCCTATCTCTCGTGATATGTGTGTTGTGTGGAATGAGCCCGATGGCTTGATGTCCTTCATCAACACCGCTCATTTTTTCATTGATTTCCTTCTTCCAACCGCTGCCAGCGCTTCCACGTCCCACTGGATCGGCTCCATGCCTATCGAGCGGATGGTGGAGATGACGTGGTCGTCATACTCGCCGAACGGGCAGCGGATGAGCGTCGGGCGGACGCCGGTCAACGCCTCGATCTTATCGTTGCAGGTGTTCACGTCTGCGATGATCTGGTCGGCGGTGAGGGAATTATAATGATCATGCGCGTTGGAGTGGTTCATGAGCTCATTGCCGCTGTCCACGATGGCCTTGGCCTGTTCGGGATACTGATCCGCCCAGTTGCCCACGACAAAAAAGGTACAGGTGACACCGTACTCCTTGAGCACGTCGAGGATCTTCTGTGTGTTGTCCGCCCCCCACGCCGCATCGAACGAGATGGAGCACACCTTCTGGTCGCGCTGGACACAGTAGATCGGCAGCTGGCGCGTGGCGGCCGACGCGCTGACGGCGGCGGGATAATTGACGGCGGCAAAGATCGCCGCGGCGGCCAGCACCGCCGCGCCCAGCGTCAGCCATTTGCGCCGGAGCACCAGAAAGCGCGGCGGCTTCTTCTCCTTTTCAGACTTCTTCCTGCGGTCAAAATGAAACAGCATCAGCATATCCTCCCCAATTCTCTTGGTAGAGGGTATGCTGGTGCTGTTCATATCATGCAAGGGGGACGGGCTTTACTCGATGCCCGCCAGCGTTTGGGCTTCGGCGACGTACTGGTCGATGAGGCCCTGCTCCTGCATCTCGGCGATCTTTTCGTTCAGGTAGGCGACAAAGTCCTCGTTGCCCTTTTGCACGCCGATGCACTGGCCCTCGCTGTCGCTTTCGATGCCGATGTCCTTGACCGTCAGGTCATCGTTCGCCGCGGCGAATGCAAGAGCTGCGGTGTAGTCGATGTACACAACATCGATCTTGCCGCTCTTGAGCTCCATGATGAGATCCTGCGCCTTGACGAGGCCGACGACGTTCTCTTCGCCCACCAGCTCGTTGGCGATGGGCACCTGAATGGTGCCGTTCTGCACGCCGACCTTGTGACCACTCAGGTCTTCGGGCTTGTTGTAGAGCGCGTCATCCTCCGCGCGGATCAGAATGGCCTGCTGCTGCTTAAAGTACGGGTCGGAGAAATCGACGGACTTCAAGCGCTCCTCGGTCGAGGCCATACCGGCGATGACAATGTCAAAATCACCCTTGGCGAGGTTGATGCACAGGTTGTCGAACGACATGTCGACGACCTTGAGTTCGACGCCGAGGTCATCGGCGATGTACTGCGCGATAGCAACGTCAAAGCCGACGATGGTGTCCTTGCCGTCCACTTCCGTGTGGAATTCGTTCGGGGGATAGTCGGCAGAGGTTCCCATCACGAGCACGCCCGCCTCCTTGATCTGCTCGATCTTGGACTTGGCGGTGTCATCGGACGACGCGTCGCCGTCCGAGCTGCCCTGCGCACTGTCGTCGCTCTTGCCGCCGCAGGCGGTGAGAGACAGGATCATCATAAGCGCTAAAAGCAGCGCCGCAAATTTCTTGAATGCGTTCATCTTTGTTCCCTCCTACATGTCTTATTCCCACAGGGGCTTGTCCCAAAGGTTCACCTTGGTGCCGATGCCCATTTCCGTCGCGTTCAGATAGAGCTGATAGGCGATCATGATGTCCAGCGCGCCGAGGCCCATGGACGCGGCGGCGACGAACTGATCGTCCGAGGTGCGCAGCTTCTTCGTGCCGAGCACCAGCTCGCTCAGGTCCATGATCTGGCTCTCATCGAGCTTGCCCTCCTTCGTGAGCTTGGACAGCGGGTTCGTGTGCTGCTTGAGCTGTGTCCAGTAGTCGGCGACGATGCCGTCGGCCTTGAGGAAGACATCCTCCATCACCTCGTTGGAGTGCATAGAGACGAGGCCGCAGCCGGGCGTGAGCCAGGAGGTGTCCATGAACGGCTTGGGCGCGGTCGTCTCGCCGACGATGAGCTGGGACTTGAGCGCCGCAGCCTTGCTGTCGCTCGTCGGGATGATCTCGACGCCCAAGCTGTCGCCGTACTCCTTCGCGATGCCCTCGGCCTTGGCGACATCAATGTCGCAGAGGTACATGGTCTTGATCTGGGGCAGCGCCTCGTGCACGGCGGAGATCATCGTGCGGCCGATAACACCCGCGCCGACGAGGCACGCGGTGTCCACATTGGAGGGGGCGGCATACTTGGCCATCAGGCCGCCGACGGCGGAGGTGCGCATCGCGGTGATGAGCGTGCCGTCCAGAATGCAGAACGGCAGCACCGTCTCGGGGTCACTCAGGATGGAAATGTCGATGCCGTAGGGGATGCCAGGGATCGTGGCGTTCTTCTTGGACTCCGCCGCCCACTTGATGCCGCCGATGTTGATGTCGCCGCCGATGTAGCAAGGCATGGCGTTGAAGAACGACTGCCAGTTTTCCTTGTCAGGAATGCTGGTGTTGGTCTTGGGCGGGTTCTTGATGAGGCCCTGACCGAGCATCGCGTAGGTCTTTTCCGTAACGGCCAAGATCTGTTTCATATCGAGAAGGCCGGCCTTGATAACATCTTCCTGCTTGAGGAACAGGATTTCGGGATTGATCGTGTGAAGCATTTTTATTTTCCTCCAATAATATCGTAAATTTTTTAATTTTCGTTTTGTTAAATGACGTTGATGACCTTGGATAAGAACTCTTTGGTTCGCGCGTTCTGTGGGTGCTCGAAGATCTCCTCGGGCGTGCCCTGCTCGGCGATCTGTCCGCCGTCCATGAAGAGCACGCGCGTGCCGACCTTTCGGGCAAAGCGCATCTCGTGCGTGACGACGACCATCGTGATGCCGTCGCGGGCGAGGTCGGAGATGACCTGCAGCACCTCGCCGACCATCTCGGGGTCGAGCGCGGAGGTCGGCTCATCGAAGAGCAGCACATCGGGCTCCATTGCCAGCGCCCGCACGATGGCGATACGCTGCTTCTGCCCGCCGGAGAGCTGGAAGGGATAGGCGTTCGCCTTGTCCTCAAGCCCCACGCGCTTTAGAAGCTTGAGGGCCTTTTCCTTGCTCTCCTCTTCCGACTGCTTTTTGACCTTCGTGAGCGAGATCGTAATGTTTTCAAGCACCGTCAGGTTGTTGAAGAGGTTGAACTGCTGGAACACCATGCCGACCTTCTGTCGGTGCCTGTTCACATCAAAGCCCTTGGCCGTGATGTCCTCGCCCTCGAAGTAAATTTTGCCGGCGGTGGGCTGCTCCAGGAGGTTCAGGCATCGGATAAAGGTGGACTTACCGCCGCCCGAGGGACCGATGATGACGACCACGTCGCCCTTGCAGATGGTCTCGCTCAGCCCGTCGAAGACGGTCAGGCTGCCGAACTTTTTCTGCAAGTCCTTGATCTCGAACAATACGTTACCGTTCACTCTTTCTCAGCCTCCCTTCAAAGATGTTCAGGCCCTTGCCGAGGATGATATTCAGCGCCAGGTAGATGATGGCGGAGATGTAGTAGCAAGGAAGCGGGTTATAGGTAGAGGTGACCACGATGCCGTTGTTGTACATCAGATCGCCGATGCCGAGGTACTGGATGATCGAGGTCTCCTTGACCATCGTGACAAATTCATTGCCGATGGCGGGGAGAATATTTTTGACCGCCTGCGGCATCACCACGTAGCGCATGGCCTGCGCATTCGTCATGCCGCACGAGCGCGCGCCTTCCATCTGGCCCTTGTCCACCGCCTGAATGCCCGCGCGGATGATCTCGGCGACGTAGGCGGAGGAGTTGATCGAAAGAGCGATGATACACGGCAGCGCCCGCTCCAGATCGACGCCGAAGAGGGTTCCGGTGGGATAGCTGATAAAGTCGAGCTGGTAGTAAACGATGTAGAGCTGCACGAGCATCGGCGTACCGCGGATGACGGTGATATAGATGCTGGCGAACTTTTCCAGCGGCTTAAACTTGGATAGCCGCATGAAAGCGATCAGGCAGCCGAGGATCGAGCCGCAGAACACGGTGAGCAGAGAGATGAGGATGGTCGTTTGCGTCCCTCGCAGGAAGTATTGATAATAATTCGTTGCAATTTCCCAAATGTTCATGTGCTGTGGTTTCCTCTTTCGTAGGACTGACTGTGATGCTGATTGTATATTTATGTTCATAAAATGTCAATAATGAGAATAACAATTCATGTCAAGATTGCAGCACTGAATAAAGAGTCGAAATAGAGCGGCAAACGATTTGGTAAAAATATACACAAAAGTCAGCATAACTATGACGATCGAACATTCGCTGCGGCACAATACGGCATGTTTATAAGCAAGCAAAAGGATTCTGCTGCATGAAAACACGCAAAAAAGAAAGGTGCCGGGCTGAAACGTTCACTGTTTCAGTCCGACACCATTTTCATAAAAGTGCAAAAGTGCGCAAATGACCCCTGCCATCCCCAAATGGCAGGAGCCGTCTGCGTGATCGTGTGGGGCGCGCACGCGCCCTGGTATCATAAAGCCGCGAGCGGCTCTATCATCATGCGTCGTTTTCGAGCATCCGGTAGCCCACGCCGATCTCGGTGAAGATATACTCGGGCGAGGCGGGATTCTTCTCGATCTTGCGGCGGATGTTCGCCATATTCACGCGCAAAATCTGATTGTCGGCCTTGGCCTTCGGCCCCCAGATTTGCTTGATGAGATAGTCATACGTCAGCACCTTGCCAGCGTACTTGCCGAGCAGCGCCACGATCTTGAACTCGTTGAGCGTCAGGTGCACATCCTGATCGCCGATGAGCACGTGGTGCTTGTCATAGTCGATGGTCAGGTCCTTGACGGTGAACTTGCCCGACTGCGCGATCTCGTTGTTGTCGAGCGGCGTGCGCGTGTGACGGATGGCCGTGCGGATGCGCGCGAGCAGCTCGCTCGTGCCGAACGGCTTCTCGATGTAGTCGTCCGCGCCGAGGTCGAGCGCCATGACCTTGTCATGCTCGTGCGTGCGCGCCGAAACGACGATGATCGGCAGGCTCGACCACGAACGAACCTCCTTGAGGATGTTCATCCCGTCCATGTCGGGAAGCCCCAGGTCGAGAATGATGAGATCGGGGCAGTGCGAGGTGATCATCGAGACCGCCTCGGCGCCCGTCTGCGCCACCAGCACGTCGAAGTCGTTCGCGGTGAGAACCGTCGAAATAAAGTTGCTGATGTTCTGCTCGTCTTCCACCACGAGCACTTTATCCTTCAATTTCACTGTTGATGCCCTCCTCCAGCGGCAGATAGAAGCGGAAGCACGCTCCGCCCGAATCTAAATTTTCTGCGGTCATCGTGCCGCCGTGCGCCTTGACGATGGTGTAGCACACGGAAAGGCCGATGCCCATGTTTTTCTTCATATCAAAGTTGTTGTGCGACACGCCGGAAAGCCCGCCGTTAAAGATCGTTGAGAGCTTCTCCTTCGGGATGCCGACGCCGTTGTCACTGATGGCAAAGCAGGCGTTCGTCCCCTCGCGTGAGAGGCAGACGCGGATCTGCGTGACGTTTCCGCCGTGGATGGCGGCGTTTTCCAGCAGATTCATAATGACCTGACGGATGAGCGTCGCGTCCATCGGCACCATCAGCACCTCGTCCGGTACCTCGATCGAAACCTTGATCGCGGGGAAGCGCTTGGTGAACTTGCTGACCGAGACGCCGACGATCTCCTCGGCTGCCTCACAGTCCTTTTCGATCTTTGCCTGTCCGCCGCTCATGCGCGTGATAGATAGGAGATTTTCGACCATGCGGATGAGCCACTGCGCGTCCTCGTTCACATCCTCTAAAAGGCGGCGCTTCTGCTCGGGAGAAAACGAATCCTCGTTTTCAAGGATCGCGGCGGTGTTGCCGACGATGCTCGTCAGCGGCGTGCGGATATCGTGCGACATCGCGCGCAGGAGATTGGCGCGCACGGCTTCCTTTTCTGTTTCGATGCGCAGCCGCTCCTGCTTTTTGATCTGCGTGTTCATCGCGCTGATCATCATGGACACCGTCAGCATCGCAAGGAAGGTGAACGGGTAGCCGGTGATCGTGAAGTTGAATTCCCAGTAGGGATATGTAAACACGTAGTTGACGAACAGCACACCGGAGACAGCGCTGAATATCCCCCAGAAATAGCCCTCCGTCCAGCGCGAGATGGTCGCGACCGCCAGCACGAAGATGAGGTTCACGTAGCCGCTGCCGTCGTCGATCCTTCGCAGCAGCGTGCAGAGCACCGTCGCCATAGCCAGGATCGCCGCCGTCAGCAAAAGGTCGTAGATCCAACGCATTTTTTCGGGGATTTTTGCCATGTTGCCGCCTTCTCTCGCTTGATCGTTGGCGCGGAGAAAGACTCCGCATGCTTTCTTATCCCCATTATAGCATACAGCCTGCTAATTTTGTGCTAAATCGAATATTTTTTTCATGGTAGCAAAAAGGACGGCGCGATGCCGTCCCTTTCGCTGATAAAGGAAGAAGTGGAATTCAAAATTAAATCTTGCGGATGCTGACATTCGTCACATTCGCCATGTTGAAGCCGGGCTGCTGGGCGATCGCCGCCATGATGGCGACCTTGACCTCGTCGGTCAGACCGTCAGCGGGAACGGCGGGCGCTGCCGGCGCGGCAGCTGCTGCGGCGGGCTTCGGAGCCTCGGGCTTCGAGAGGATCTTGCCCATCAGGATCGTCAGGAAGATGATGCAGGTAAGGCCCACGAATGTGACGCCCATACCCATGATAACAACAAATGCGCTGGAAACTTGCATCGGCGGATACGCTCCTTTTATGTATTCTGGCGCTATTATAGCGCGCAGAATTTGCATATCAACCGTTTGGAAGTCCTCTTAGCATTGGCTTAACGCGAAGAGTTTTTCCCTTAACAGCGTTTTTATTGATGTTCAGTTTCCGCTAAAGATAAAACAGTCAGCACGCCGTCCTTTACGCGGAACTTAACGTCCCAGCCGCCAAAGCTCATACCGTACACGCGCTCGGGGTCGTTCTGGTACTGCGGGCGCGGGTCCTGCGCAAGCACACCGAGCAGCGCCTCGCGCTGCCCCTCCGGCAGCTTTTGCAGGAGTTCCGGCGGGCTCTTGACTTCGATCGTCTCTTTCGGCGACGGGGCAAAGCCGCCCAGCGCCTCGGGATGCGCATCGGCATACGGAAGGTAGGGCTTGATGTCATAGATCGGCGTGCCGTCCATCAAATCTGCGCCCGAGACGATCAAAACGTCACCGAAGCCATCCTCATGCTGCACGCTTTCGAGCTTCACGCAGGAAAGGCCGATGGCGTTCGGCCGGAACGGCGAGCGCGTCGCAAAAACGCCCACGCGCTCGTTGCCGCCAAGACGCGGCGGGCGCACCGTCGGCGACCATGTGTCGCGCACGGCGGCAGAGAACTGCCAGATGAGCCACAGGTGCGAAAAGCCCTCGATGCCGCGCAGCGCGTCGGGATTGCGGTACTCCGGCTCGAAGACGATCTTCGCGCGAAGCGCGGGGACGAGCCCGCTCTGGCGCGGGATGCCGAATTTTTCCGGAAAGTCAGAGTGGATTCTGGCAATGACTTTCATTGTATGTTCCATAGAGTGCTCCTTTCTCCGCACAGGTGCGGAGAGGATCGCGGCACTTGTGCCGCGGGGAAGCAGCGCCGTAGGCGCTGCACGAACGCGACCCCCATTTTCTTTCCGTGGAAAGAAAACGGGCGTCGCCCGTCCAAAAGAAAGGCGTTTGCATTGGCAGTCTCAATCTTGAAGAACTGCATGCGCTGCGCATTCGGGTGCGGTGTACATGGCTTCGCCATGAATCCCTGCGAATCGTTACCACTATCAACCGCGCCTTACTATCGTGAGGCGCGAGTGACGTTTGTCTGGCGGCAGACTGC
>ERZ826051.130-NODE-130-length-90208-cov-5.625792_pt1 | contig 90208 bp, 66 predicted proteins | sample MGYA00519928_ERZ826051 | MGnify/ENA primary metagenome ERZ826051 (study PRJEB31778, sample SAMEA3449219) | human gut metagenome | biome: human gut; feature: human-associated habitat; material: faeces | place: United Kingdom | collected 2010/2012 ...
GTAGCATTTTTCGCTGCTTTCGGGTCCTATTTTTTCATCTTTACTTTACAGTGCCCAAACCGGTTATTTTTTCTTGAGAATGACCAGCGTCACCACGACCACGCCTGCCAGAAATACGCCGAGGCAGATCAGCACGATAATCACCGGCATCATACTGTTCTGATCACCATCCGCCGTGGAGTCATCCTCGGCCGGCACGGATTCCTCGGGATCCGGCACGCCGCTGAGGCCTACATAGTCGATGTAAACCCCCTCGCCGCCGATTCCCTGAATAACCAGCGTGGAGCCGGTCGGCACGTTGAGGGTGGCGCTCATGTCGGTATACGTATCGGTGGCCTTCAGATCCAGCTCGACGCTGTTTTTCCCGTTGACCGTCAAGCGGATCCGGCTGTCCGCATCCGCCCGGTAATGCACCTTGATACGGGCGCCGCCACGGATGCCCTGCATGGTAATAGTATCTTCTTCGCCGGTCAGCCCGGCCACTGCCTGGCCGTTGGAAGCGGCCTCATCGGTGACCACTTCCGCCCTGCCGGCCAGCACGCCGTTTTCGGTTTCCAGCTGCGGATATGCACCGATCATATCCAGCGTCACCGCACCGGTTTCCAGCTGAAGGCGCAGATTAGCCCCTTTTACCACCGTCTGCGAGACGAATACAATGGTGTAGCCGGACGACGCGGGCAGCGTGATTTCCTGCTTTTTCTCGTCGTTAATATATAACCCCACCACCGCGTCTGCATCCGCCCTGTAGGTCAGGCCGATCTGGTTGAGCGCCGCACATTCGTAAAACGCGATGCCGTCGCCGGCAGTCTTGAGTTCCACCGCCATCCGGTCGGAAGCTGCCTCATCCGCGACCGCTGCGGCATTACCAACACGGTAACCGGTTTCGGCCTGTGCCTGCCCTTCCAGCGGATACACCAGACTCCAGTCCATCACCGCAGCAGGGCTGCCCTCCTCTTTATACAGGTTATACCCGAAATACAGCCATCCACGGAACTCGTCGAACTGCTCATAGAAGTCGAGGGTGGCCTTGATCGCCTTGATCTTGGCTTCCTTATCCTTCACTAAACCGGCAGTCTGGTTGGGCACAACGCCGTTGTTGTACTCGAGAGTGTGGAAACCGCTTTCAATCACCAACGGTTTTCCCGGATACTGGCTGAGATAGGTATTCATCGAGATGGCCAGCCGGTTGGCGTTGATCAGCTCTTCGCCCGGAGCCGAAGCCTCCGGCAGCTTGGTGCTGTTGAGCGGATAGGAATAGTTGTTCATGAAATAGCCGTCCGCACCGGAGGAGACATAGGACGGAGTCTTGAAGCTGTTGTCCCAGCCATAGAAAACGCTCAGGTACAGCTGCGCGTCGGTAAAGCCGTAGGACGCAGTGGTTTCGCGCATCCGTTTGACAAACGCCCCGGCGTATTCCACCTGCCGCTGCTTCGACTGCTCGCCGTTGATGCCGCCTTCCAGCTTCTGCTGAACCTGCGGGTCATCGACCGGCATGTTCAGCGCAAAATACGCTACCTGCTGACGCTTACCGTCCCCGCAGACATATTCGATGAGTTTCTGATAGGTATTGAAAACATAATCGAGATCAGAAACCTGGAACGCAAAGGTATCGCTGTACGCCTCGATGCGCACCACCACCTTCATGCCCAGCCGGGCCAGCTCTTCAAACAGGAAATCCTTGTTTTCGTTGCTGTCCCCGTTGTCAAACCCTTCCAGGCCGTAAATGTTGAGGGTGTTGATATTGTAGCCGTATTTCATGTTTTCGAGCTCGCGGGTGATCCAGGCGTGAACATCGCCTTCCTTTTTCAGGTCCAGCACGGCGCCGCTGAAAAAGGTGTCCGGATCCACAAATGCTTCATACGGGGCCATCGCATTGACCGGCTGTTCCGCGGCAGCGGACGCGCCGAATCCGGGAACCAGCAGGAGGGCGCTCATCAGCGCCGCCAGCCCGCCTGCCAGCAGACGTTTCCTCATCATCCTAAAACCATTCCTTTCTTCCGGATAGCCGGATTTGGGTTCATCGGGAATCTGCGCTTTTCCGCTGTCCGGTCATCCCGCCGTCTTGGCCTTATGACGCAGCACCAGCCAGAACGCTGTCAGCCCGCCAAGCACCGCTGTCAGCCCGCCGAGCACACCCAGCGCGATTTTGGTTGCCAGCGGCATGCCGGAGGCCTGTTTTGCCTCACTGCTTTCGTCCGGATCCGACGACGCCCCTGCCGAGGTGACCGCATCCGTTCCGGAGGCAGGGGTGCTGCCGTTTTCATCTCCGGGCGCTTCCGGCCCGGTCGCCGGTGCGCTGCCGTCGGCCGGGGAGGTGGTACCGTCCCCGCCGGTGGTCTGGCTGTCTGTTGGCCGACCGCCGGTAGGTCCGTCCGTCGCGGCCGGCGGATTCGTCGTTGTGGCCCAGTCGTCCCCGTCCGGGTAGTTGAGGGTCCAGTCCATCACCGCCGGCGGATTACCCTCCTCCTTATACAGGTTGTATCCGAAATACAGCGCCCCGCGGAAATTCGGTACCGCCTCGCGGTAATAATCGAGCGTCGCCTTGATAGCGCGGGCTTTTGCCGCCCGGTTGGCCACCAGTCCGGCGGTCTGGTTGGGCTTTTTGCCGCCGTTGTATTCCAGCGTATGGAAGCCGAATTCCACCACCAGCGGCTTATCCGGATAATCCTTGAGGAATTTGCTCACCGAAATGGACAGCCGCGTACGGTTGATCAGATCGGCGTCGGACGCAGTTTCGTCCGGGATGGCATTGTCGTTCTTGGGGTAGGTGTAGTTGTTCATGAAATAGCCGTCCGCGCCCGCAGAGGCATAGGACGGGATCTTGAAGCTGTTGTCCCAGCCATAGAAAATGCTCAGGTACATCTGGGCATCGTTGAAACCGCGCTTGGCGGTTTCCTCCCGCATGCGCTTAACAAACGCCTCGGCATAGGTCACCTGACTGGATATAAACACAGAGGAATTCAGCCCGCCGGTATTCTGCTGCACCCGGGGATCGTCGACCGGCATGTTCAGCGAAAAGTATGCCACCTGTTCCCGGTGCTCGGGCCGGCAGACCAGATCCAGCAGATCGTCGTATATGTTGATAATATACGGCAGATCCGCCTCACGGAAGGCAAAATCCTGGCTGTACGCCTCAATGCGCACCACCGCCTGCATGCCGAGCCTTTTGAGCTCGTCAAACAGCTTTTCGGTATGCCGGAAGCTTTCCAGCCCGTACAGATTGACCGTGTTGATGTTGTACTCGTTTTTCATGGTGGAAAGCTCGCTGGTAATCCAGGAGGAGACATCGCCGTCCCGCTTGAGTTCGAGCATCGCACCACTGTAAAAAGAATCCGGAGAAACCCACGCCTCATAGGGCGCCATCGCGCTGAGCGCGCCCGCGGGCATGGCGGAAAACCCCATGCCCAGAACCGCCGCTGTCGTAACCATAGCTGCAAGACCTTTCTTAAACATAAATTTGACTGCCTTTCCGGCCTGTGTCTGCCGTTCTTCCGGTTCAGCCCACAATGCCTGAACGTTCAAAATTTTCCACAAAGAACTTCTGTGCGCCCACAAACACCAGCATCAGCGGGGCCACAGCCAGCAGGGATGCCGCGTTCTTGAGGATGGAGGTATAGGCGGGATCGTTGACATAAGCACCGGTAATCACGGTGATCATATTGTCAATCCGGTAAAGATTGCGGGAGATGAAATCAAAGTCGGGGGTAAGGATGGCGGCATAGAATTCGTCGTTCCACTGCCACACGAAGGAGAACACCGCAATAGTGACCAGAATCGGCACCGCGTTAGGCAGCATGATGCGGTAAAAGGTCTTGAACGGCGAAGCGCCGTCCACATGTGCCGCTTCCTCCAGTTCAGTGGGCATGTTGCGGAAGAACTGGGTCATCAGATAGATGTACAGACCGTTGCGCACCCCCACCCCGCACAGCGAGCGGATGAAGATCGGCCAGTAGGTGTTGATCAGGCCGACCTTGCCGGTGAGCATCTCGACCAGCCCGAAGGGGTTGAAAAAACGCGTCTGGGCGTACATGCCCATCATGTAGGTCTGCGGCGGCACCACAAGAGTGAACACCGCAAGGACAAACAGCAGCTTGGACCCGGGAAACTTCAGCTTGACAAACGCATACGCGGCCAGGCAGCAGGAAAACATCTGCAAAAGCGTGCATACCACACTGACGAACACCGTATTGGCCAGCGCCGTCGGGTATTTCATGGCGTTAAAGGAAAAGGCAAAATTGTCAAGAGTGGGATTTTTTGCAACCCAGCGCACCGCCACATCGTTCATATCCGAGCGGCTCATGATGGAGACGCTGAACTTGACGATCAGCGGATAAACGATGATAAAGGAAATGCCGATGACCAGCAGCATGCGGATCAGCTTCCAGGTGAAGGCGCGGCTTTTGCTTGCCGCCAGCCGGTAGACGCGCTGTCTTTCATCCGCGTCATGCACGCTGCGCCGCAGGGTATTGGTAAATTTCATAAAGCCGCACCTCCTTACCGCTGCTTATCATAGGTGAACACCAGCCGTGAGCCGATCAGGGCCACCCGGCTGCTCACCGAAACCGACCAGCCGGCGGCGGAAATCGCCAGTCTGGCCGGTTTCGACACCTATTCCGCTTTTTACCGGGCTTTCAAGCTGGCCAGCGGCATGTCTGCCAACCAGTATCGCGCCGCCCATCCGGGTCATTCCTCCGGAGACAGAGCACACACTGACAAGTAAACGGAAAACCGCCGCCCGTTCGGGCGGCGGTTTCGTCGTCGGTCAGATCCGGTATATGCCTTTTCCGCCGGCGTTCCAAAAGGGCGTGGCCACAATTCCTGCCAAATTCCCCTTATACAGAAAACGGCCTGAACAATTTGTTCAGGCCGTTTTCTGTATCTGTAAAGTTGAACCGGAACACAATCCGGCAGCATCAAATCACCGGCGTTTTACCTGCCCGATCAGCACCCGGCGGGCGACAGGGTGATCAGCACCCCATTGCCGGATTCCAGCTCCAGATGATAAACGCCCTTTTCATCCGGAAGCAGAACCGCAGGCAGTCCATACGGATAGGCCGTCACGGCCATATCCTCCGTCAGGGAAAACCGGACACTCGCCGGCTTCTCCGTTTCCAGATCCTCGGCATTGACCACGATCATCGCACTGCCGCCGCCATCCCTTTCTGCAAAGCAGCCGACAAGCAGCGGCGAGGCGGATTCCACCGCTTTTACCGCCGGCAGGCCGTCGTACTGCGGGGTAAATTCGAGATAGGAAAGCTTGGCTGCGGTATATTTGGCGCCCTTCATGGTGTCCCGCGGCACCATTGGCTCATTGATCGCGAACGCACCGAGGCTGCGATAACGGCACAATACATCCGACAGCGCGACCGCCTCGCGGTTGACCGGCTGAGCCCGGTAATACAGCGGGGTGGGACGTCCGTCATGATCGAGATAGCCGTCCGCCTCCGGTACGCCGTAGCCCGCCTCATAGGTCCAGTAGAAAAACCAGGTGGCGCCGAACGCCATCGCGCAGTACAGCTGGAACCGCAGCGCGGCCGTTTCCACCGAGCGCACATAGCCCGGTACATTATTCAGGCACTGCAGCACGATGCACAGCTCCTGTCCGTGCTCCCGCGCCACCTCGCTCAGATCGCTCAGCCCCTGCATATAGCCGGGCAGGGTGATCTTTTTGCCGTCCACCCAGTAAAACGGATAAATGTCCGCCGACAGCACCTCGGTGGGTACCGCCGCCACGAACTGCTCCAGATGCTCACGGTAGGTCATCGACGCCATATGTTCCCGGTTCCACGCCTCCCGCTGTTCATCGGTGAGAATCCATTCCGGATATCCGGCAAGCTGGTTCGGGGTGCCGTAGTTGGGCAGCAGATTCGTCAGGGCGATATGCTCCGGCAGGTGTTCCTTAAATGCCCGGGTGAGCTTTTCGCACTGCGGGAACATGGTGGCATGCGGCTCGTCGAACAGCGCACTGCCGAGATAGTTCGGCACATCCGCAAGCCCGTCGGTAAACTCCGCCATCCGCTCCCGGTAGTCCGCCGCCGGCTCGGCCGGATCCGGCCCGAGCCGGTGAAAATACCGCTCGAACAGGATCACCTCAATGCCGTATTTCGCGCACCAACGCAGCAGGTTATCCCGCTGTTCCCGGTTTTCCCAAGGCACGAACACCGCGTTCATGCCGGCGTCTGCCATCAGGCGGACATCCTCCTCACAATAGATCGACCGCGTGGAAACATAGCCGCCGATACGCAGCTTCCGGGCGCGTTTATACTGGTTTCCCATTTCCTCATCCCTCACTTTATTCCCTTTGTTATTTTCGACGCCCCGAGGCGTCGAGCAGCTGTGCAATATGGCCGCCATGCTCTGCGAGCCGTTCATGCGCCTGCTCCGGCGTACATCCGGTCAGGCAGCAGACCAGCGCGGGCTTGAGCGCAAATCCGCAGGCAGCAAGTGTTTTCCCCGCCCGGGCTTCATCGGCACCGGTCAGCTCACAGAGCATACCCACACACCGGCGGCGGCTTTTTTCATTGAAAGCGGTGATCTCCACCATGCGGTTGCGGTACACCCGGCCGAGGCGGATCATCACGGCGGTGGACAGCATATTGAGCACCAGCTTGGCCGCAGTCCCCGCCTTCATGCGGGTGGATCCCTGAATGACCTCCGGTCCGGTCAGCACCACCGCCGCTGCATCGGCCGCCCGCTCGAGCGGCGTATCCGGGTTATTGCACACACCGACAGTATACGCACCGGCCCGCCGGGCGGCCCGCACCGCAGCGAGCACATACGGCGTGGTGCCGCTGGCGGCAATACCCACCACAACGTCCTTTTCTCCGATGCCCCGCTCCCGGATTTCGCTTTCCGCAGCGGCAGTATCGTCCTCGTCGCCGAGCGCGGCGTCCGGGATAGTTGCATAGCCGCCGGGAATCACCGCCTGCACCATATCCGACGGCACACCGTAGGTACAGGCGCATTCGCTTGCATCGAGCACGCCGATGCGCCCGCTGGTGCCGGCGCCGAAATAGAACATCCGCCCACCCCGCACAAGCCGTTCAGCGGCAGCTTCCACGGCAGGCGCCAGCGCTTCCAGACATTTTTCCGCCGCCTTGGCAACCAGACGATCCTCCCGATTGATTTTCTCCAGAATGGCAAGCGTACTGCACCGGTCGATATCCGTGGTGTCCGGATTGACCTGTTCGGTCAGGGGAAGTACCATAAAACCCCTCCTAAAGCGAAAAATCCATCCCGCGCAGCCGCCGCTCCGATACGCCGTCGAGCAGCATCGCCGCCACAACCGCGCCGAATACCGGCGCCATAGCCATGCGGGCCGGGCAGGTATCACTTTTTACAAAACCACAAAGACGGCGCAGGGCATCATCGCTTTTCATCAGAATGCCGCCGGCCACCACGGTCGGAAACGAACCGGAAAAATCCTTCGCGGCGGTATCCAGCCAAAGGGCCAGCTCCCGCATATTCTCGTCCAGAATCCCGGAAGCAGCCGCGTCACCCTCCTGTGCCGCGCTGAACACCAGCGGTGCCAGGGAGGCAATCCGTCGCTTACCCTCCCGGTACAGGCCGGGCAGCGCTTGCTCAATCCCGCAGCCGAGCTCCGCCTCGAGCAGCGGCAGCAGCCGGGTCGGCTCTCCGCGGCCGTCATACGCGCGAAGCGCCGCCATCACCGCGTCCCGGCCAATATCGAAGCCGCCGCCCTTGCCGTCAAACAGGAATCCCCAGCCGCCGATACTGTGCTGTTGTCCATTCACCCGAGCTGTACAGGCACACCCGGTACCGGAAATCAGCACACAGCCATCCGCGCCGTACAATCCGCCGGCGAGCAGGCTCTGCCGATCGTCACCGCCCGCGACAAGCGGCGTATCCGGCAGGCGGTTCCTGAGCAGCAGGCGGCAATCCGCGGCAATTTGGGGATCAGAGCCGCCAGACAGGCCGGCAAACGCCGCCGCAACCGGCGGCAGGCTGCCGCCCGTCTGCTGTGCCAGCCCATCCAGCAGCTGCCCAAGCAGCGCGGCATAGGCCGACATCCCGATATCCACCAGATTGCCGGCCGGCCCCAGCGTTCGGGCCGCGATCCGGCCGAATTCGTCGCACAGCGCGGCGTCGGTCTTGGTGCCGCCGCCGTCGATACCGAGATAATAACGCATGAGTATCCGTCCTTTACGCCGGATCCGCCGGCGGATTCATCAGCTGCTGCCGCATCCATTCAAGGCACTCGAGATACACCGCGGCGAGCGGTGACTCCCGGTGTACACCTTCGGCAAACGGCCGGAGTGCGGCCATCGTTTCCTCCAGGCGCGGCAGCATTGCAGCATCCACCTTGTCGGGATGGCCGCGGCGCGCCTTTTCCGCCGGCATATCCCCATCGAGCGGGAAGAAGCAGCCGCCCAGCGGGGTGAAGATATCCAGCCCGGCCGGCACATCCGGCCCGAGCAGCCGCCGGGTCAGCTTTTTCGCATACGCCTCATCGTACACCCGGTCGCGGTAATCCCACAGCTTTTCGCCCATCATCATAATCCCCGAGGGCAGCGACCAGGCAAAATGCGCCTGCCCTTCCCATGCACACAGGCAGGACCCCTTGACCCGGTAAGCATATTCCGGCGGGCAGTCCGGCCGCTTGGTCGGGTTCCAGTCGGCGAGCTTTTCGGCGGTCATGTACAGGTCGATATAAGTTTCCTCATAAAAACTGTTGAACAGATCAAAGCCTTCCTCCGCAAACCGTTTCATGGTACAGCCCTCAATCGGGCCGCGTCCCGGCGCGGCGGTACGCCACCAGAAAATCAGCATGTCCCGCGGCAGATCGGGAGACTCCGCAATATCCACGTTGTCGTTGCTGAGGATCACCCGCTTGCCCATGCGGGCGAGAATGTCGTGGATGCGGCGGACAAAATAATAAAAATACCCGGTGAAGCCCTTTTCGGAAAAGCCCTCCCGGCGGGCGAGCGCCTTACAGCGTGCACAGTGCTCCCAGTTCGCCCAGTAGCCCAGATCCCAAAACGCCAGCTCATCGCCGCACAGCTGCATATACCCGCTGTCAAAAACGGTATACACTTCCCTGTAGAGCTTTTCCGCAACAGCGTAGGTTTCCTCCGCGCCGACGCACACTGCCCATTTGCTCGGCTTGAATCCGCCTTCGTCGTCATCCACCTCGCAGGCGAGCTGCGGCAGGGCGTCGAGCGTATGGATCGCGTGTCCGGGCAGGTCGATGTCCGGGATGGCCTCGATCCCCCAGAAGGCCGCATATTCCACCAGTTCGCGCATCTGCGCTTTGGTATACTGCCGGAATTTGCCGTTGTTCAGCTCCGGCACCACGTCGGAATGCATGGCGTAATGCTGGGTGTCCAGCATATGGAAGATCGCCTTATTCATTTTGGCGAGCGCCATCTGCCGCAGGGTATCCTTGATGCTCTGCGGCTCATGGTATTTGCGCGCGACGTCGATGAGCACGGCACGGAACTCCGCATCCGGCCAATCCTCCGCCTCACAGCAGGGCAGGACGTATATCTCTCCCCGCTTTTCGATGCCGTTATACAGCGTAACGGCCGCATTGCGCGCGCCGGCCTCGCTGCCATAAGCGGCGATGATCCCGCCGGCCGTGACGGTCAAGCGATACGTCTCCCCGCACAGCAGCGCATCCGGTTCAAAGCGCAGCACTGCACCGTCCGGCGACACCGCAGCCGCAATGCCGCTGTCCTGTACAAGCGCGGCAAACACCGCCGCACCCCGTTCTCCTGCCGCATCCCCGGCATACATGAACAGCGTGCCGGGCAGCGTAAAGACGCCTTCCTTTTGACGCAAAACCTTCGCTTCGATCATAATTCGCTCACCTGACTTCCCTTTTATTCGTCCCCCGCCATCGTTCTACAGGCGGAAACGGATTTCCGTATACAGATCCTCAAAAAATCCGGCCACCTGCTGGAACAGGCTGAACAGCAGCACGCACACAAACAGGATGATCACCATAAACGCCAGCGTCAACAGGCAGCTCCAGAGCACCTTGCCGATGGTGTATTCATGGATCACGCTGAGCGCGCCAAGCATCAGCAGCACGCTGTACAGCATGCCGACCGCCACCACCCAGGTCATAAAGGTGCCCTCATCGCTGAGCAGCAGATTGCTCATGAGCACCTGCAGGTACACACCGGCGACATACGGAATCAGCGCAACCGCCGAAACCACCCAGATTTCCCGGAACCGTCCCTTGCCGTCGAGCAGGGTGGATACCGCCCAGTTGCAGCCCACCCAGATGACAAACAGGCCGATGGTTTCCAGCAGGATGAACCAGACATTCATCTCCTGCGGATTGTCCCAGTTGAAGATGAAACCGGTCAACTGCTGCTGTGCGACGCGCGCGAAGAAAAACAGCGCGAGGACGATCAGACTCGGCAGCAGCGGAAAAAAGCGGCGCTCCCGGTAATCGTCAAAGCCGCCCACCGGATGTACCAGCGGGGCGAACAGCCGCCTGATATAGGTTTTCATGCAGGGCCTCATCCTTTCACATGCCGAGGTTTGGCTTTATTCCTTGATACCCGCAAAGGCCATCGTTTTGACCACGTTGCTCTGGGTGATAATGAAAAACACGATCGGGGGAATGAGCAGCAGCAGCGACGCCGCCGTGCCCATACCGGCACGCAGGGTCGCGTCCACCGCGATGATCTCGCTGATGGCGGTGGGCAGCTGCTTGAGGCTTTCGTCGAAGATCAGGTTGTTCGACGAGGCGTTCCAGATGGCCTGGAAGGTGAAAATCGCGAGGGTCAGCCATGCCGGCTTGGCGTTGGGAAACACCAGCTTGAACAGGATCGTCGGCTCATTCGCCCCGTCGATGCGCGCCGCTTCGATGATGGAGAAGGGAATCGTCTCCATGAACTGCTTCATCAGAAACAGGCCCATCGACGAGCCGAGCGACGGCAGGATGATCGCCCAGATGGTGTTGAGCACCCCGAAATTCGCCATGACGATATACTGCGGCACCGCCGTGGCGGTCGCGGGGAAGAGCAGCGAGGTGACGATGAGCGCAAAATACGCGTTCTTGCCCGGAAAATCGTGCTTGGCGATCGGGTACGCTGCAAGCGAGGCGATGATGATCTGGAACACGGTGGTTACCACTGCGATGAACAGCGAATTGAATATGTACCGCGAGAAGGGCACAAGCGAGTTCGCCGCGGAGGAAAACAGATCGGTAAAGTTATCCAGCGTGGGGTTGCGGACAAAGAATTTCGGCGGGAACAGGAAGATTTCCTCATACGGCTTGAACGCGCTCGAAATGGTATACACCAGCGGCATGGCCATAAACGCGCCCATAAGGAGGAGCACGATATACACCACCACGTTGCCCCTGCGCGAACGGCTCAGCAGGCTCTTTTTCAGTTTCATGCCGTTTATCAGCCCCTTTGGTATCGGTTCCGGGTCAGTGTCCCACCCGGGAGAGGATCTTATTGACCCCGCGTTTGGAAACATACATCATAAAGAAGAGAAAACACGCAATCGCGCAGGCATAGCCCATTTCATACCGCGTGGTGCCGTAGTCGATCATATGGGTGACGATCGTCTCACCCGCATACTCGGTGCTGGGCTGGCCGGCGAGCGAGATGGAGATGCTGCCCACCGTGAAGGAGGACACGATCTGCATCACCGCGCCGAACATCATCTGCGGCGCCATCTGCGGCAGGGTCACATACCACAGCTCCTGGAACCGGTTGCGCACCCCGTCGATGCTCGCCGCCTCATACAGGGTGGTGTCCACCCCCTGAAGGCCGGCGATGAACGCCAGGAACCCGGTGCCGAGGCTCATCCACAGCTGCACAATGATGAGCGCGGTCATAATATACCGCGTATCCAGCAGCCAGGAAATCGGCGTCTGCATGACCCCCAGATTGATCAGGAAGCCGTTGAGCATCCCGTACCGGTCCGGGCTGAGGATGAACTGCCAGACGGTGAACACGCTGCCTGAAAGCACCGGTGCATAAAACACCAGCGTCGCCACCGCGCGCAGCGCAGGCTTCAGCTCATTGATCAGCCAGGCAAAGAAAAAACACATGAAATAGCTGATCGGACCGGTCACCAGCGCGAAAATCAGGGTGTTTTTCAAGGCGATGAGGAAAACGTCATCGTCCAGAAACATCCGCATATAGTTCTCCAGCCCGGTAAACGAGGCATTATGCAGCATATCGTAGTTGGTGAAGCTGAACCAGATGGCGATCGCCACCGGCAGCACGGTAAACAGCACGAACAGAATGGTGAAAGGCGCCAGCATCAGATAGCTGTATTTCGCCTGCCATATCCGTTTGCCTAAGCTTTCCCGGTAAGTCCCCGGCGCCGCCATGCGTCATCCGCCCCTTTTCTCACTACTTGATTCCACCCTATTCCGCCGTCGGCAAGCCGTAATCGCGGCGTTTGCGGGTGATTTCCCGATTGATTTCGTCGTTCCACTGGCGCAGCATATCCCGCGGGATCTCCTCCGAGAACACCGCCGCGCGGAAGGCGTTATTGAGATTGCGCGCAATATAGTAGGCGCCGGGCATCTCCGGGATTTCCCGGACATTTTTCCACTGCGCCTGCAGCAGCTCCAGCTCCTCCTGCTGCCACTGCAGGCCGGCCATCGCGCCCACGTTCGACGGGGTATACCGGCTCGCGGTGCCGAGCGCCGCCTCAATCTGCCGGCCGTACTGCGCCTGAACCTCCGTGGAGGTAAACCAGTCCATAAACGCCCACGCCGCATCGGGATGATCGGTATCCGCCAGCATGACGCAGGCGGTCGAAGAGGCGGACGAATCGCTGCGGTCCGCCGTGCCGTCCTCCAGCCGGGTGCCCGGCAGCGGCGCCATCTGCCACAGCCCCTTGATCTCCGGGGCGGCAAGCAGCAGCTGGCAGTAGAAGTTATACGGCATAATGGTCACCGGCATCTCGCCGGACTTGAACCGGTTGAGATCGCTTTTGATATGGGAGAAGTTATACTGGGTATAGATCCGGCACCATTCCTCGAACGCCTCCACCGCTTCCGGGGAAGCCAGCTGCGTGGCGGTGCCGTCCGCGTTATACAGCGCGCCGCCCTTCTGGAGCAGCAGCATATAGTACACCGACACCTCGCTGGGAATACCGATTTCCCGGTTGTTCCGCTGCAGGATGGAGATCATGTTATACATGTCCTCCCAGGTATCCGGCGGTGTCAGCCCCAGCTCACCGAGCACGTCGGTCCGGTAAAACAGCATATGGAAAATCTCGGTCTGCGGCAGCGCATACACGCTGTTCCCCAGTGTGTATGGATCGAGCGCGGTGGACATAAACCGCTCTTTCACCCCGTCATATCCGGCAAACCCCTCGAGCGGATGCAGCGCACCGCGCAGCGCCATATCCACCGGCAGCGTCCGCACAGCATCGAGCGCCACATCCGGCCCGATACCCGCCATGATCGCCTGCGGCAGGATGGCTGCCCCCACCAGTTTGAGGGTCACGCCGATGTCGTGCTCCTGCGAAAATCCGCTGTCGATCAGACTGCGCAGGATATACATCTGGTCACGGCCTGCGCCGATCCACACCTCGATCTGCTCTTCATACGCGTTGCCGCCGCCAACATTGTTATAGTCCATCAGGAAGGAGGAGCAAAACAGCTCCACCTGATACCACAGCTCCCGGAAAAAGCCGCCGCCGGCCGCCGGTGCGGCCTGATCGGCCGAATACACGGTGAGATAATCCAGCTGCAGCGGCTGCTGCCGCCGGTTCTGGATCCACGCCGCGAGCGCCGAGATATTCTCCCGGAACTCCTCCAGACGCGGGGCAATGGAATAGGGCTTTTTGGCAAACCGCTCGAGCTGATCCGCCAGCTGCACCAGCGTATTCGCCACACTGCCGCTGCGGCCGGCCACCGCCTCCATCGCCTTGGTCTGATCCCGCAGCACCTTGGCAAGGCTCTGGAAATCCGTGAGCAGGTTCGGGATGTCGTTCGCCAAGTCATAGTCGAAATACGGATCCGGGTTCGCGCCGGTAATCATCACGATTTTCTCATACAGGTCGCCCAGCTGCTCCCAAACCGCATCGAGAGCGGCCAGCGATTCCAGCATGTCTCCCGGAACCACCTCTATGGTTATGTCGTGGGAGCCGGCGGTCAGATAAAACAGAAAGTCGCCCGACCCGTCTCCCAGTGTCTTGATTTCCCAGTTATTGGAATAAGGGAATTTGACCGTCCCCAGCTCATCAAACAGGATCTCCCCGTCGATCGCCACGCTGCGGGAGGTGTACAATCCCCGGACAAAATTCTGCTTATACTTAAGCGCAATTTTATAGTAGCCGTCCTGCGGCACCTCAATGGTCCATTTCGCCCACTGGCCGCCGTATGCCCAGCCGCTTCCGCCGAGCGTGTTGCGGCGGATAACCGAGGGGCTCGACGGCTCGGTCGCCGCGCTGCCCCGGTCATAGGTGGCGGTGAGCACGGTGGTGGAATACTCATCCGCACGCTCCGCCTGATAGTTCTGCGCATAGCCGATCGTCTGACCGGCCGCTGCTGCGGTATCCACAGCCGCAGCATACTCTGCATAGCTGACCGGCTGTTTTTCCTCGTACAGGGTCAGTCCCGCTACCGCTGCGCATTCCCGTACGCCGGTCAGCCGGATCACGTTTTCTCCCTTGTCAAAATAAAACAGGTACGGTGCGTCATACAGCCCTTCCTTATCCCGGAACGGCTCTTCGGTATAGCGCGCCACCTCCACCTTGTCCGGCACGATATCGTTGCCGATGGAATCCACCGCAAAGGGTTCATCCGGTTCGAGATCATCCCGCCAGATCCGGCTGAAGACGATATCGCCTGCCTCGGTAAACGGACGGCTGCCGTTGAGATCGACGGCAAACTCGATATCCGCCCCTTTGCCAGGCAGCGCCTGATAGGTCAGCTTCAAGCTGTACAGTCCGGCTTTCGGCACCTCAACCGTCCATTCCGCCCAAGCGCCCTCCTCCTCCCAGAGGAGCACATCTTCCTTTCCCTCATATACCGTCTCGCGCCGCACCCCGTCCGACAGGGTATGCGCCTGGCCGCCGGTGAGGGCGATCGTTTTGCTGAGGGTGTCCTTTTTCCGGTATTGTTCCCGGTAGACGGCGTAGGACTGCGCGTCTGCCGCCGGCACCTTATCTGCGGGCGGCGCTTCTTCGCCGCGTGCCGTCATACCGGGCAGACACGCGCTCCCCGCCAGCAGACAGACCGCCACGGCCATGGAAGCCCACGTTTTTGTTTTTCGCCACAGTTTACTCATCGAAAGCTCCATTTCCCCGGCGGGCGCCGGAATGTCGATGGGGGAGGCCGCCGTTCGGCGGCCGGCACACTTCTATCCGAAATTACGCCTCAGGCGGATTGTTCTGCTTTTTCTTATTGATCAGCACCACAGCGGTTATCACGCCGCCGAGCACCACCGCTGCGCCGACCGCGATCAGCACGATCCCCCAGACAGGGAAACCAGCCTCGCTGCTATTGCCGGCCGCTTCCGAAGCATCGGCCGCAGTGGTCTTGCCGGCCGTGGTCGGCTTCTTGGTCGAAGGCGCCGTGGTGTCCTCCGGCTCGGTTGTGGTGGTCGTGGGCGTTTCGGTCGTCGTGGTTGCGGGAGGCGTGTAATCGTATTTGACGTAGCTCAGATCATCCAGAAACAGCTTGAGCTCTGTTTCCGCATCCACATAGACAAACAGGGTCTCCCAAACATCCGCATGTGCGGGGTCGGTCACGCCAGAGAAGTATTCGCCGGAATCCGGAGCGGACTTATGGAAGTCCTCCAGCGGGAAGTCGTAGGCGACAAAATCTTCACTGGCCGGGATGGTCTTATCCAGGAAAAACGCGGTACCGAGCGAAGAGGTGAACTGCATGCGGAACACCACCTCGCGGCCGGGATTGAGGATATGGATGCGGATCGCATCAAAGGCATTGCTGTGATCCGCTTCCAGCACCTCACCGTCCGCCGTCAGACGGATCTGGTTATTGAAATCCGGCTGGTTGACCACGCAGCCATACGCACCCTGGCTGACAAACATCGCACTGTTTTCACCCGAATGTGCATGGGTTTTGGACTGATAGAGAGAACCTGGCTGCGCGGCGTAGGAGGAATAGTGTGCAATGGTCTCCTCATCCTCAAAATCATCAATCAGCAGCACATACTCATTTTCTTCCGCAGCCGCCGGCAGCACCGCACCGCCAACACCCAGCGTCAGCAGGATCGCAGCCGCACCCGCAGCAGACAATAACCGACGCAACATACGTTGCACCCCTTCCTTTCATATGGGACCGGGCGGACAGCGCGGGGATTTCCGCCCTGCCGCCCGTTTTCCCTGCTTTACCGGGATTTTTTGCCCTTCTTCGCGCACAGCACCAGCGCCGCGCCGGTCACGCCGGCGAGCGCAAACACGGCCGCACCCACACCGGCCACACCGGTGGGCTTATTGTTGACATTATCGTCCTTGCCGCCGTCTTCAGCCGCAACTTGCAGCTTGGTCATCTTGGAGAAGTACAGCGTATCTTCCGGAATCACACTGACCATATTGATTTCGATATCCCAGATGCTGAAGTCCAGCTCCTCCAGCGTGAGTTCCTTGCGCTGTTTACCCTCTAAATTGGTTTTGTGGAAATCACCGAGTGCATAATCGTAGGGGACATATTCATCTGAACCGCCCGCAATATCCTGCCGGAGAATCCATTTGGTGCCGTTTTCGGTGGTAAAAATGATCTGCAGCGGCATCGCATTGCCGGGGTTTTTGATATACAGACGGATACCATCGATCCCGTTCTTGCCGTCCCACGCCTTATTGTCGGTGGTCAGCTTGATATGCGGAAAGAAGTCGCTGCCGGTGCCGCCGTTTTTGATGTCGCCGTAAGCGCCGCCGGTATTTTTCATTACGAATTCGCCATTTTCCATCGCAATTTCGGCTCCCTGCAGAGCCGTCCAGTTCGCGGTCTTGTCAAAGGTGTACATCGCGCTCTCGGTGTACTTGACAGTCTCACCGCCGGTCTCACCGCCAGTCTCACCGCCGGTCTCGCCACCGGTCTCACCGCCAGTCTCGCCACCGGTTTCACCGCCAGTTTCGCCGCCTTCGCCGGTGCCATCGTCAACCTCTACCTTGACGTAGGTTTCGATCTTCTGGAATGTAACCGAAACCGAATGATCCGTGCTCACAAAGTTGAACGCCATCAGGTAAATGTCAAACCAATCCTGCAGGTCGGGTTTGCTTTCCAGAAACGCTTCCCACGTCGTACCTACCGGATAGTTTTCGTTGCTGCTTTCGTTTACCTCAAAACTGGCCATCGGGATATCGATCTTCTGCACGCCGTCTCCCGCCGGGATGGAAACCGTACTTTTGAATTTGGGTCCCATTGCCACCTGAATGATCACAAAGGTATCCACCGCCGGACCGTGATTTTCGACGCTCAAGCGAATGCCCTGCGCGATATTGCTGTAATCGGTTACATTCGCTCTGGCTCCGTCGAACGTCAGATATTGTCTCGCTGAGAAATTGTCGACATTCTGCGTGTAGCCATAATCACCCGCATTGTTAAAGGTGAGCCCGTCATCCGCATTTTCTTTGGTCATTCCCTGCTGCAAAGTCCAATAATCCGCGCTTTCTGCAGTGAAAGCGTGCAGCGTATGCGTCTGTTCTTCGATTACGATTGCGGCTGCGGCCGGCAGCGCGCCGAAGCAGCACACGGCCAGCATGGATAGGGATAATCCGATACTCAGAATTTTGCGCATGAATATCACTCCTTTTTATTTTTCCCGGAATCCCCTCCGGGTTATCTGCTTCTCGCTCCCGGCCGCCGTTCCGACACAACGGAACGGCGGGCCGGGCCGCGCTGTTCAGGATGCGGGCGTCACGATAATATCGTCCACATTGAAGCTGTGCGAGCCGGCATATTCGCCTTCACCGCTCACGGTGAGCTGGAAGACGGTGACGCTCGACAGATCCATCGCAATGCTTTCGCCCTCCAGATAATCCGGAAGCTTAAAATCACTGAACGGAATCACATAGGTCTGTGCTGTATCGCCGCTGATCTCCAGATCATAATGCCACTGGGTTTTCCTGCCGTCGGTAAAGGTCAGGGTCAGCAGCTGCTTGGTACCATCACCCTGCACCCACAGCGACATCGCGTTGTATGCACTCCATTCGCGGGTGAATTCTTTCCGGAAGCCGCCCCAGCCTACGTCGGACACGTCATAATACATTTTGCCGCCGTAGTTGCCGCTGTTTTTCACTTCCGCATCGAGATACAGCTCATACCCGCTGCTGCCGCCCGGCACTGCAGTGAGCTTGCTGACGATCGGGGTGCTGATGCCGCCGTCGGGGATGGCTTCAAAATCCTCCACCTTCGGGGAGTTGCTCGCTTCGATAATCTCGCCGGTCGCCGCAATCAGGCTTTCCATCTCCGCTTTGCGGTTTTCCAGCGCAGTCGCCCACGGTACGCCCCAGTAGATGGTTTCCCAGGTGCAGTTATAGCCGAGGTTTTCGAGGTATTCCTGCACGCCCTTGACATTTTCCGGCTGGCCGTTGGCCTCGCCGTGACATACCCGCAGCTGCTCGAGCAGCTCATCGGAGAGCTTGTATTTTTCCTGAATCTCCTGGTACTTCACATCCAGCGCGTTGTCCCGATAATACTCGTGATACAGGATACAGGCGTTGAGCGCCACCGCCGCCTGCGGATTCTTCGCGCCGACCGGAATGGTATAGGCGCCGACCATATCCCGCGCATAATAGGTATCGCCGTTCGGGTCACGCGGCATCGGGGCGATTCCCAGTGTATCCTGCTCGACCATGCTGGTCAGGTACTGGTACATCGTGTTGGAATCCTGCGGCATCATCGCCGCGCCGCCGCTGCCAAACAGCTCGATGGTATCGGCGGTTTTATAACCGAGGTTTTTGACGTTGATCAGGTCATAAATGAAATTCATCGAACGGGCAATGTTCTGGCTGTCCATATTGCTGATCGGCTTCATCGTCTCGCTGTCCATTGTTGCAAACGGTTCGCCGGTGGTATATGGCCAGCAGACCGGACGGTTGAAGCACAAGCCGTAAACATCCACTTCGCCGTCATCATTGGTATCCTGGGTCAGTTCCTCCGCAGCCTCCGCAAAGGCGTTCCAGTCCCATTTGTCCTGCTTATACAGTTCCCACGGCGTTTCCAGTCCCGCGTCCTCGAACATCTTCTTGTTATAGTACACGGTATTGACGGCCATGACCGTATTGTACAGACCATAATGCTTGCCGTTCCACTCGTTACTGTCGTAATAGGTGCGGTGACGGTCATAGTACTTATGGCTCAGATCGGTATACGAATCAATCGGCTGGATAAGATTGCTGACGATCAGATCCAGCTCCGCCTTGTCGCCGTAAATATCCGGCGGGTTGCCCGCCGCCACCATCGCGGCAAGCTTGGTTTTCCGCTCATTCCATGCGGCTTCGATGTATTCCACCGTCAGGCCGTATTCCGCCTTGAGGATGTCAGTGTACACCGTGTTCGGCGGCTCGCCGTTGGAAATCAGCATCGTGCAGGTATCCCCCGTCAGCTGATCCATCGCCGGCAGTGCCCATTCGCCGGTCACCTTTTCCGGCGTGCTGCCCCCCGATTCGCTGCCGCCCGGCTTACAGCCGCTGAGCAGCAGGCCGAAGAGCATAACCACGGCCAAAATCAGGCACAGCCATCGTTTGTGTGTCATGACACAATCACTCCTTCTTTTACTTGGATGTTTTTCTATCTTCACAGCCGTCCGCTGTGTTGGGCATCCGGAATCCATCCCGCCAAAAATCACGGCGTATTCAATCCTGCTTACCCTATCCGACGATCCCGGTACGTTCCAGCCCTTCGGTGAAATACTTCTGCAGGAAGATAAATACGATGAGCAGCGGCAGAATGGTGAGCAGACAGCCCGCCTGCGCGCGTACCGACGTTTCATTGGTGTTCTGCATCAGCAGGTCAGACAGGTTGCGCGTCAGCCCCTGCAGTGCGATGGAGATATTCTGGGTCTTGTTGAAGTACATGCTCACATAGTAATAATCGTTCCAGTACCACACCAGAGAGAACAGGAACACCGTAAGAAACGCACCGCCGGCGTTCGGGACGATCACTCGCAGGAAGGTGCGCGCATGGCCGCAGCCATCCACATAGGCGGCGTCCTCCAGTTCCTTGGGAAGTCCCCGGAAAAACTGGCGGAATATAAAGATGAACAGTCCCGACCGGATGCCTACGCCGAGCGCGGCAGGCAGGTACATCGTCCAGTTGGTATCGATGAGGTTGGCATACGCCTGCTCCCCAAACAGGGCAGTGGTCAGTCCAAAGAAGTCGTAGTGGCTGTACATCAGGTAGGTCGGGATAAAGATGATCTGCGGCGGAATGATGATGGTCAGCAGCACCAGCCCGAAAAGCAGCGATTTACCCTTGAACTGGAACCGCGCGAAGCCATAGCCCACGATCGCACAGGAGCACAGCTGCAGAAGTGAGCTGACCACGCTGATCGAAATGGTGTTCCACAGCGCCTGCGGATACCGCATCGCCTCAAAGGCGTCGATGATGTTCTGCATGGTGAAATGCCGCGGCAGCCAGGTCACCGACGGGTCAAGGATATCCCGCGCCTCCCGGAACGCCATGCTGAGGATATAAAGCAGCGGGTAGAGGATGATGAACGCCAGACCGATGAGCAGCGCATAGCGGAACAGCGCCACCGCAAAGGATTCGCCCCGACGCTTGAAACGCTGGGCGCTGCTGCTCTCCCGCCAGTCTCCCGCCGCCGTACGGCAGCGGCCGAAGGCCGTGCGCAGGTTTTCCCACATGGATGCTCACCCCCTACAATTCCTGATACGAAATCCTCCGGCGGGCAAGCAGCGCCACCACAAGGAGAATCACGATCACACACGCGAAATAAATCCACGCAAGCGTTGAGCTGTACGCATATTTCAGATCCTTGGAATAGGTCATGATGCTTTTCATCACGGCGTTGTCCAGAGAGGTGAAATGGTCGATGATGGTATACACCAGATTGATGATCAGCACCGGGCCGAGCAGCGGGAAGGTGACCTTCCAGTACCGTTCCCATGCCGTACAGCCGTCCATCGACGCCGCTTCATACAGCTGGCCGGGTATCGACTGCAGCCCCGCCAGGAACAGCAGTATCTGGATACCCGAACGCCAGGACAGGTCAAACACATTATTGGCGGTGGTGATGACAAAGCTGACGATGCTTTCATCCACCCCCATTTCCTCAAGCATGCTCTTGAACGCGTCCACCTGAAACATATTCGAACCGCCCGCATCCGAGAGCATCACCATCGACACCAGGTCGTTGTTGATGATATCCATCACCACGCCGGTGGCGATAATCACCGGCAGAAAAAAGATCGCACGCATCAGGGTGCGTCCACGGAATTTATGGTTGAGCAGCAGCGCAATAATCATGCTGAACACCAGTATGGTGGGCACCTGATAGAGCATATCCATCAAGGTGGAGGAAAGGGTCCGCACAAAGGTGGGATCGCCGAAAAACGCCTCTTTATAGTTCTTCATGCCGGCAAAGGCTAGGTCGAGGGAGCCGGCCTGAAAGGTGATGTCACTGAAGGTGTAGCGCATCGACTGTACCATCGGATACAGGTAAAGCAGCAGGAAACCCACAAGCCAGGGACAGATGCACAAAAAGCCCACCAGGCTTTTGCGCCGCTCATAAGGGATCTTCACCGGCTTATTTCCCTCCTTCCGCGATCCGGTAGCCAAGGCCGTCTACCGCGCCGTATGCGGTCTGTACCGCTTCGCTGCCGTAGTTGACCACTACCGTCACACCGTTGTCATAGGTGACGGCGTACACCCCGTCCGCAAGGCACTCGTGCCGGAGAATCGCGCAGCCGCCCACCTTCTCATTGAGTGCAGACAGCTCGGCATACTGCCCGGCAGCCGTCTCCATCCAGTAGTCTGCGCTGCCGCTGTACAGGCCGGCGTACGCGGTGCCCACGAGCTCCTTCGCTTCGCCCGCGTACCAGGTGTAGTGCGGCGACGCTCCGGTTTCCACCGCCCGCAGGAAATCGATGCGTACGTCCTCAGACAGGTTGAACGCCCCCGCCGCGTAATGCACATAGCCGTGCAGCACGATCTGATAAAACGGCACCGAACGATCAAACAGATCATAGCCGCCCGCCTGCGGCATATCCAGAATATGCGATGCCGCGCCGAGCATATAGGCGTTGCCGCCGGAGACCATCACCGCGCTGCCGTCTTCCCGGAAACCGGCGGCAACCTCCGCCTGCGCGGCGGCTGCAGTCTGGCGGTTGTCGGCTATATCGGTATAGTCGGCATACAGCACATTGCCGAGTCGTCCGAGGCTTATGTAGGGATTGGCATACCGCTTGCTGTAATCCGCCCGGTATTTGGCGGCCGCCGTTTTCATCTTTCCAAGCGACAGCAGATACTGGGTGGGAAGGTTTTTATCCCGGTAAAAGGTATCGATCTTATACACGCCAGTAGTTGCGGCGGTATCCGAAATGGTCTTGGCTGCCGAATTGTACGCATTGCTCAGCCCGGAAAACCGGGCGACGGCGGTATAATCGGTGTCAAGAAACACCTGCGCGCCCAGATCTTCCGCCGCAGCGAGCAGCTTTTTCAGTCCGCCGCTGCCGCCGAGTTTGCCGTCTGCGGCCGCATCGTCGGCAATGCGCTGCCACAAAAGATCCTTGCTCCAGTTGGTGTATTTTACCGTAATCCCGCCGACGCTCTGTGCATCCAGCCGACCGATGAGTTCCTGCGCCTGGGCAAAGGTGGTCATCGGCGTGACCGCGCTGGTGGGGAAGCCCAGAAAGGTGGTTTCCTTCACCACGCCGCCGAGCAGTTCCATATAAAACGGCAGCTCGCCGTCGACCGGATCGCCCAGTACACCGTTTTTCTGCAGATAGCGGCGGTAGGCTCCCGCCATTCCCGCATAAGTAGCTTCTTCACCGCTAAGAAACACATACCGCACCGCCACACGCCGGTTATCGATCGGCCCGTCGGCGTAGACCACCGCGCTCTGGGACAATGATGAGGCGGTATCGCCGAAACGGTAGGTATCGGTGGAACGCACCTGAAAGCCGGCGGCCGCCATATTGTAGCCGGTGCCCTTTCCGGCCACCGCCGCCTCAATAGAGGCCAGCGCGTCTCCTTCTTCGATGATGGCGGCGAAAGCATCATTCGCGGTTTTCAGTCCGAATACCGGCAGACGGATAGCCTGCCGGCGCTCCTGCTGCTGCTGAATTTGGATATTGATGTCCTGGCCGTAAACCCGTTCACTATAGCTTTTATAGCTGGTTTTTCCGTTGCCGAAATCCATCAGCGCACCGGAACCCTCCGGTACGAAGGCATAGCCCTCTTCATCGCCGTTCACCGCGCCGAAATAGGGGAGCAGGCGGATATGGTAAATCCGGTTGGCACCGTATTCCCGCACCGCAGCAAAATTAATGGATACCCGCAGATCTCCGTCGGTGAGCTCCACCCGCAGCGGGACCGTAAAGCCGTCCTCCGGGAAATCATAAATGACCTCAAACCCGTTTTCGACAAGGCGCATCGATGCACCGTTTTTATTCACGCTGCCGGTGCGGGAGGGGATGGTATCCATCCGCTTAACCTCGGGATCGGCGTAGCTGACCACGAGGTTGGAAAACAGTTCCATTTTCGTCTTGCCTTTGGCCACCTCATCCTCGTCTGCGGCCGGCGGGTTGCTGTACCAGGTATAGCCGGTGGCGGCGCTGACCACCTTAAAGGTACCGAAAAAATCCTCGGTGGTTCTGTCGGCATACAGCGACAAACCGCCGTCCTGGGCCATCAGGGTATATTCCGGCGTCTCCCCGTCCGCGGAAGGGAGGATATCGCCCCGAACCGCATCCTGTGCAGCTGCTGTTTCATCCGGTTCGGCGACCACCGGTACCGCCGACAGCAAAAGCAGAAGCGCGGCAAGGCCGCTGAGCAATTTGATACCGCTGCCGAGCTTCATCGCGCATCCCCCTTTTTCTGCGGCTTTTTTCGCCACCGTTTGACCGCCCGGCGCACAACGCCGTACAAAAACACCGCCATAATCAGCAGGCACAGCCACGGCACAAGCACCCGCAGCACATTGTTCCGTACCATCTTATACGCTTTGCCGTAATTTTCGCGGTCCTGCCCCAGTTTGAAATAATCCATTGCCGCATGGTAATCGCCTTCCTCGTAATACGCTTTGCCGATACCAATGAAGGCGGGGGCGTAGTTTCCGGCCTTGCCGAGAATATCTTCCCATTGTTCCTTGACGGCAGCATATTCCCCCTTGCGATGGGCGATCACCGCCCCCTGCACCTCCTCGCCGAAGGCGGTGCGCGAAAAAACGGTGAGGTTGTTTTTGCTGCTGTCGAGCACCAGGATGTCCTGCCCCATCATCTCGATGGCGGCCAGCGACTGGAAGGTGCCCGCCTGGCTGCCGATTCCGCCGAACACGCTGATGACGGTACCCTCGTCGCTGTACTGAAAAATCCGCCCGCGCTGGTAATCGAGGGCGTTGATAAAGCCCGCCTCGTCATAGCACACATCGGTGAATTTCGTTTTGACGATGGTTCCTTCCACCTGTACGCTGCCCAGATCCCCAAACTTATAGGCAAAATCCGGGTGCAGCCCCGGGCTAGTCGGCATGACGTCATCGCCGGACGGGTTGATTTTGCTCAGTTGCCGGGTATCGGTCTTGGTCAGCAGCGTGGTGGTGTACATAAACCCTTTTTTATCGATATCCACGCTCGAATACTCGATGGACACATAGTTGGCGGTCTTCGCCCGCTGCTCATCGGTAAGGAAGTTCTTCCAGAACCGGTCCATCAGCAGTTCAAAGGTGACCTCGGTTTCGTTGGCGGCAAAATAACCCTCAAAACCGCCGTCCGGGTTGTACAGGATCAGCCCCTGATAGGTATTGCGGGACACCACATAAACAAAATTGTTATGATCCACCACCACCCGAATGGGCAGATAGTCGATTGCGTTATACTGCACGCTGCCGGACGGCTTGGTGAATTCCCGGCGGTAATTTCCTTCCCGGTCAAACACCACCACCCGCTTATTGTCCGTATCGGCGAGATAGATCAGCCCGTCGTCCGTCACAAAAATACCGCTCGGATTGTTGAATGTCAGGGTGGGTTCCGGCCCGTTTTCCGGCGGGACGAGCGTATCGATGGCCCGCACAAGCTGATAGTTCTCATCCAGGAGCAGCACCCGGCTGTTGCCGGCGTCGACGATATATACCTGTCGATTGTCGTCCACGAACACATCCTGCGGGTTTTTGAGCGCGCCGGCTCCCATATCCTGCCCAAGATACACCGCCGACGGCGTATAGCAGGCAGGCATCTCCACCGGATTGCCCCAGAAATCAAAGCTGTAATTCGCATACGGCGTCACGGAGGCAGAAGCCGGCAGGCACACACAGATGGCGAGCACTGCCGGAAGCAGCAGGCGGATAATTTTTTTGGCCAACGGGAATCCCTCCGTTTATTCGAGAATATACAGGGCAAGACCGCCCGGCAGCAGATCCACCGGCAGGGCATCGAGTGCTTCACCGAGCAGAATTTCCCCTCCGGCTTCCAGATCCGGCCGGGACACCCGACGTGCCGTTTTCAGCGGTACCGCCGTCTGCAGCGGTTCCCGGTCCTGCCGGTTGACCGCGGCGACAACCGTACGACCGGCGGCATCGGTGAAGGTGGACAGAATCAGCGGGGCGTCCGGCAGGGCGGTAAAAACCGCGCTGTCGTCCAGCCTGCTGCAGAAATACAGGTCACCGAGCGTCTGGTTCGAATCCGGCTTGGGGCTAAGCCCCGCATGATGCAGCTCACCCGGCCGCATACCGAGCAGATACCGTCCGGCCGCCGTCACCTGCGCGTTGATCGTGCGGACTTCATCAAACCGGGCGGTCGGGCGCCCCTCGCGGTCGGTGATGGCGCCGGAAGAGGTCCAGTAGCACAGCCACCGGCACCCATACGCCAGGCCTGCGTTCATCTGCAGACACAGCCGGCCGGCGGTCATTTCACCCGCCTTGCCGTCATAATCGGAGCCCTGAAAATAAAACCACAGCGGTTTATCGGTTTCCATCGCGCGCTTGCGCAGATAGCCGAGGTCCCGCCATAAAAAGCTGCGATCCCAGTCCGGGGTGGGACCGCTCACGGCATACTCGTAGTAATCCACCGCCAGCACATCGGGATCCACCTGATCGATCAAGGTGTCCGCCATTTCCTTCCAAAGCCCGTTGCCCCAGGTATACGGGCCGTAGCTCGGCAGCAGGTTGATAAAGGACAGGCTGTCGGGGTCGGCTTCGTGCATCCAGCCCTGCCGCTGCTTCATCATTTCGTAATACGGTTCTTCATGAAGCGGTTCGTCCCAGTTGGAAAAACCCAGCACCTGCGGGTTATCGAGATACGGCGCAACCGCTTCGGAAAACTCCGCCTGAGTAATCGGCGCATACTGGTCGCCGGCACCGGTTACCCCATCGTTATCCATCAGGATGGCGGAAATCCCATATTTTGCGCATTCCTCCAGGAATTCCTCCACATACAAGGATTTCTCCGCCCACCACAGCAGACAGTTCACCCCAGCTTCAGCATGGGTCTTTACAGCGTTGCGTACATAGGATCGCGCTTCGAGCACACCCAGATCCACCATCGCCGCCACATAAAAGGTGCCGGCGAAACCTGTCGGTTCGGCAGACGGCCGTACTTCAGGTACGGACATCACCGGAAGGGGGGAAGACGCTCCGGCTTCGGAAGACGGTGCCGCAGGCCCGCAGCCGGCCAGAATGGCAAGCAGTGCGGCCAACGACAAGACCACCGTCCTGCGGGTGCATTTCTTCGGCACGACGGCATCCCCCCCTTTGTATCTCTCGGTGTTATTCGAGAATGAACAGCTGCAGTGCGCCGGGCGCCAGTTCCAGCGAAAGGGTCTGCGCCGCATCGCTGACCGGCGTTTCCTCGCCGGTGTTTACATCCAGCGCAGATACAGCATAGCTGTCCAGCAGCTGTACAGTATCGGCTACCGATTCGGTGCAGTGGCGGTTGACCGCCACGACATAGGTCCGGTCGGTTTCATCGGTGAAGGTCGACAGGATCACATGTGAGGACGGCAGCCCCGCGAAAACCGCGCTGTCGGCTACATCGTCGCAGTAAAACTGCTCGGCCAGGCGTTTATTGGTTTCCTCGGTCTTGGCCAGGCCGGCATGATACAGCTCACCCGGTTCCTTATCCAGCAGATAGCTGCCCACCGTTTTCACCCGGGCATTGAGTGCCGCGATCTCGTCGGCGTTTTTCACCTTAAAGCCGCGCTCGTCAATAACACTGCCTTCGGTGGTCCAGTAACACAGCCAACGGCTGCCGTACGCCAGCCCCGCATTCATCTGGAATTCCAGCTGCGGCACAGTCAGATCTCCGCCGTTCTCCCCGGTGTGGTCGGTGCCCTGGAAGTAAAACCAGAGCGGCGTATCGGTTTCCAGTGACTTCATACGCAGATAGCCGAGATCCCGCCAGAGGAACGAGGTGTTCAGGTCGGCATTTTTCCCGTTGAGGCCGAATTCATAATAGTCCACCGACAGCACATCCGGCTGCACCCGTTCAACCAGCGTATCAACCTGTTCTTTCCACTGCCCGTTGCCCCAGGTATACGGACCATAGCTCGGCACCAGATTGATGAACGACAGCATGCCCGGCGCATATTTATGGGTCCAGTCCTGCCGTTCCTTCATCATGGTGTAGTACGGATCCTCGTGGAAGGGTTCGTCCCAGTTGATGAAACCCACCACCTGCGGATTATCGAGATACGGCGTAATTTTCTCCCGGAACGCATCTTCGGTGATCGGTTTCCAGTTCTCCGACGCGCCGCTGATGCTGCCGTTATCCATCAGGATCGTATAGACGCCGTATTTCGCGCATTCTTCCAAAAACAGCGAGCTGTACTGACTTTCCTCGGTGTACCACAGGATCATGTTGACCCCGGCCTCCGCATGGTTCTGCACCACCCGCTTGACCTGTGCCTCGGTATTGATCGCGCCGAGCCCTACTGTGGCCGCCACCCAGAAGGTATTATCCCAGGTGACCGTTCGTTCCTGCGGACCGCTGCTTTCCGGCGCAGGCGCGTCCGATGGGGTTCCCGTATTTCCACAGCCGGCCAGCAATGCCGCCGCCAGCAGCAGCGCGCCAATCCGGATGGGAAAGCTCCTTCGTCTTTTCATACTAAACCAACCTTTCTCATAGTTCCGCCGGCCGGATCCCGGCCGATTATTTGCTGTTCGCCGCACAAGCTTCGGGCACTATTAGATAAAATGGCGCGCTAGACCACAAACTATTTATGTATTTATTATAAAAAGAACCCTCTCCATCGAAAATGCGTATATTTGGATGTATCGGGCGTATTTTGTCCTGTATTTTCAGATTGCCAGCAGCACTTCCGCCCCCTAAACGGAGAAATTTTTATCGTGTTGAGTGTTTTATTGTCTTTCCGTTCCGGCCCAACCATACGCTTTTGTACAGAAATACAAACAAGCTGCGGGCCACCGCCATGGCCCGCAGCATAAATTTCCGATTGCTTTGTGGATCAATGCGCTTCCGCCTTATCCCGCGCAGCGCGGCGCACGGCACTACGCTGCCGTGCGAGCGCAGCACTGGGGGTAATGCCGAGATATTCCTTATAGATCGCGCAGAAATGCTTCCGGTCCTTGAAGCCGAAGCGGTTGCAGATCTCCTCCACAGTCAGTTCCCCCTTGCTTCCGGTGATCAGATCCTGTGCGCGGTGGATTTTGATGGAGTTGATATAGGTGGTCATCCCTACCCCGAACAGTTTTTTGAAATATTTGCTGAAATAACTCGGGCTGTATCCGAAATAGGCCGCGATGGTCGGCAGATCGACTGCACTTAGGTTCTGATCGATATATTCAAGGATGCGGGCCGACAGGTCGCTCGACGGCATGTCTCCCGACGTCTGGATATGCCGCACAATGCGGATAAATATCAGATGCAGCAGATTCTGAATCGCCAGCTGCGCGCCTGCTTCCCCCAGCTCGTATTCGCGGCGGATCTTCTGGAAATAATCGTTCGCCTCAAGCAGATCCTGCCCCTCCAGGCACACGAGATTGGGCACATAAGACAGCGAAAGATGGAAGGTCTTCTCCAGTTCATCAATCAGGCCCTGAAAAATATCGCTGCCAAACAGGCAGTTGAGCATCTCAAAACCTGCCTCCATGCGGAAAGTATGCGAATCCCCCGGCCGCATAAGGATGATATTTCCCTTGCGCACCGGACAGGTGACCCCGTTGATGATCTGCACCGCTTCGCCCGCAAGCACATACGAAAGCTCCATGAATTCGTGGGAATGCATCGGCTCTACCAATACCCGCGAGTTATACGGCATATTGATCGTAACCTTGATTTCCCGCTGGTCGATCTTCCAGTCGTTATTGCTGTAAATCCGCATGGCCGCATCTCCTCTCTTCTGCAAAAAACACGGTGATTCTGTTGCGTTATTCCAAAATGTATACTTTTTAATATAATTTGTAGTAATCCGTAGAGAGGATATATATTATTAAGAATAAATAAACCACTATAATTAAATCCAAATTCAACCCGGCGGATTTCACAGGGTTTTTACGCATCTGGCGGCGTCCGGGAAGGTATACCATGTTGGATGTCGATTTTCAAGAATTTAGGATAAATTGGCAAAAACCTTTCGTGTTTCCACGAATTGGCGCCAACATAAGGCAAAAAAGTTCCTGCGGATTATAAAAAGCACCTGAAAAAGAATTTTGGGTGGGAACTGCACGTAAAAAACGAGAACAAAATACTTCACAGATAACAAATACCAGGCATTTCCGTTTATGTCGCCCTCCTTTATAATGAAAAAAACCGGGGTATACCCGGCAATTGTTGTGAAAACCACACAATGCGATCCGATCCTCACACAAAATGAGAAGGAGTGCGGCCTTTATGGACAAGATCAGACGTTTTCAGCAGGACACGTTTTACATCTCTACTTTCAACGCCATCAGCAGCGAGGAGCATATGCGCGCTCAGCTGCAGCATCACAAGGACACCGGCTTCAATTTGGTGGAATTCACCTTCAAGGACCGCGAAACCGTGCTCCGGGCGCTACCCATCTGCGAGGAGCTTGGGCTGAAATCCATCGTGCAGGATAGGGATTTCGGCGGTATCGGCTTTGAGCAGGACAACATTGTCGTCACTACCGATGAGATGGTGCAGCGGGCCGCGGAACGGTATGCCCCCTTCAAAGAGGTGCTCGGCTTTTACGTTTGGGATGAGCCTGCCTTCGAAAACTTCTCCACCTGCCGCGACACCATCAACCGTTTCCGCCGTTTCGCCCCCGACAAACTCGGGTTCTCAGTGATGGTGCCGAGCTACGGCATCTATGCGTGGCAGGCGAACGACACCTGGACCGGAGACGTTCCGCTGGAGGAGCGCCCCTATGCCAAATACGTGCGGCAGTACATCGAGGAAACCGACTGCGACGTCGTGTCGGTGGACTACTATCCCTTTGCGGTCAGCAAGGAAGCCCGGCTGATCGAAAACGACATGTGGCGGGATATGGGCTGCGTACGCAAATATGCGAAGGCCGCCGGCCGGCCGTTCTGGTTTTACTTCCAGGGGAAATGGGATTTCCCGGCGAGCGACGACGTCGGCGGCATCGGCATGACCTACGAAAAGCTCGCGGTGCAGGCCTACGCGGCGCTGGCGTACGGGGTCAAGCAGCTGAGTTATTTCACTTCCTCCTCACTCGTTTCGGTAACTACCGACGCAAAAGGCCCGCTGTACGACGAGGTTAAACGTCTCAATCATAAGATGATGAATCTCGGCACCTTCCTGCTGCATAAGGAAAGCGATGTGATCTGCCATACCGGACTGCCGGAAGATCTGCGGCAGGCGTATTTTCTCGACCGGCCGGAGGATATTGCCTTCGTGCGTGCGATGCCCGATCGCCTGATCGCCGGCACCTTCACCGACGGCACCGATGCAAAGTATCTGATGCTGTCCAACAAGGATTTTGAAAATGCCGTTTCCGGCGAGCTGCAGCTTGATGGCCGGTATGCGGTTTCGCTGTTTGACGACGAGGACGGCACGCTCAAACCGCTCGGCTGCGCCGATCGTGCCGCCGTCACGCTGGCACCGGGCGAAGGCCGGCTATACGTCCTCAATCCTATCGTCTGAGGAAGGGGGGACGCATGTTGGCCAGGCAAACCGATGTTCCGGATACGATCGCTTTCGCGGCGGAACAGCTGGACAGCTACTGGCGCCGGATCTGCGGCGAAGGCAGCCATGCACAGATCGCGCTGCGGGCAGATCCCGCCGCCTGTCCGGCCGTGGAGGATCCCGCCCTTGATGATGCTTACACAGTCGAAGTCACGCAGGGGGAGGGATTCATCGCCGGAAGCAACCCCCGCAGCGTGCTGCTCGGGGTTTATGCTTTTCTGACGGCGGTGGGCTGCCGGTTCATCCGGCCAGGTCCCGACGGGGAAATCCTCCCCCGGCTCACCGCGGAAGAGATGACCGCGCATTTGGCACGCCGTGCGGATTACCGCTACCGCGGGTTCAGCATCGAGGGCGCAGTCAGCCGGGAAAATGTATACGCGATGATCGACTGGGCGCCGAAACTGGGGTACAACCTGTATTTTATCCAGTTCCGCGAGGCGCACGTGTTTTTTGAGGAATGGTACACCCACGTCTACAACGAATTCCTGCCGGCCGACAAGGCGTATTCCCCCGCGGATTCGCGTGCCATTGTGGAGGAGCTCGGGCCGGAGATCCGCCGGCGCGGCATGCAGTATCACGCGATGGGGCACGGCTGGATCTGTGAGAGCATCGGCTATCACTCCACCGGCTGGCATGCGGCGGACAACAGCGCCATACCGGACGACGTGCGTCCGCTGCTCGCCGAGGTGGGCGGCAAACGGGAGTTTTTCGGCGGCATCCCGGTAAACACCAACCTGTGCTACTCCAATCCGGAGGTACAGCGCCGGCTGGTGGAGGAAATCGTCGGTTATGCCGCGGAACACCCCGAAAAAGAAGTGCTTCACATCTGGCTGGCGGACAACTTCAACAACACCTGTGAATGCGAAAACTGCCGCGAACTCCGCCCGGCGGATTTCTATGTCCGCATGCTCAACGAGGTGGACCGCCGGCTGACCGCCCGCGGGCTATCCACCCGTATCGGCTTTATCCTCGGGTATGACCTGCTGTGGACGCCGCTGAAGGAGCGCATCGAAAATCCGGGCCGCTTTCTGCTTCTGTTCGCCCCGATCACCCGCACCTACCGCGAACCGTATCTGCGCGACGGCGAAACGATCGACCGCGCACATGAGACAAACGACATCCCGTATGTCCGCAATCACCTGATCCTGCCGGAAAACGCACACCAGAATCTGCGTTTCCTGTTCGACTGGCAGCGGCAGTTCGGCGGCGACTGCGTTATTTTTGAATACCACATGATGTGGGATATCCACAAGGATTACGCCCAGATGAACCTGGCCCGTGTGCAGTTCCGGGATGTGGAGCTGCTCCGGGACATGGGGCTCAACGGCTATATCAGCTGCCAGCTGACCCGTTCGTTTTTCCCGTCCGGGCTGTGCAACACCCTGCTCGGCCGCAAGCTCTTCGACCGTTCGCTGCCCTACGAGGAGGCGGAACGCTGCTATTTCGAGGACGCCTACGGAGAGGAGTGGGAGGACGCGCGTGCGCTGCTGTGGGACATCTCGGATGGCTTTTCCTGGAGCTACAGCCGCGGCGAGCTGCCCGTCGTTCATCCCGAAACAGCGGCGCTGCTGAAGGAAACACCGGCAAAGCTGTATGCCTGGCAGGACCGGCTGCGCGCCCGCATTGCGCGGGAAGCGGTACCGGCCAGACGGAAAATGTGGGAGTTCCTGCTTGAGGCAACCGAGGTATACGCGGAGCTTGCGCTGGTGCTGTACAACAAGGCAAGCGGCCTGCCAACGGCACAGGTCAAGGCGCAGTTCGAGCTGTTCCGGCAGAATCTCTGCCGCCGCGAGACCCGCCTCCAGGAGGTATTCGACCTGTGCTCCTTCGTGCTGATCGTCAACACGATCATCAAAAAGGAAGACGAGGCCGCGATCGGTTTTGATGAGAAAGCCATCTGAGAAAATACGGATGTTAGGAGAATCCCTATGGAGCTGACATATCGTGATTACTACCGGCGGGTGATCGGCTGTTTTATCGGCAAGAGCGTCGGCGGCACCCTCGGCATGCCGTTTGAAGGTCAGGAACGCACCATCGATCTGACCTATTACGATCCCGTTCCGACCGAAATGCTCGCCAACGACGATCTGGACCTTCAGGTGGTCTGGCTCGAGAGTGTGAGGCGTTTCGGGCTGCCGGTGCATCGGCGCTATCTGGCGGAGTCCTGGATGGATCATATCCGCATGGTCTTTGATGAATACGGCGTTGCCCAGCGCAACATACGCAAGAGGCTGTACCCGCCGCTTAGCGGCACCTACGACAACAAATTCGGCGCCGGCATGGGCGCGATCATCCGCAGCGAGCTGTGGGCGTGCCTGTGCCCGGGAGATCCCGCGCTCGCCGCAGCGCTCGCACGGGAAGACGCCTGCGTCGACCACTGGGGCGACGGGGTGGACGCTGCCTGCTTCTGGGCGGCGGTGGAAAGTGCCGCCTTTATCGAGCACGATCCGGATACACTGCTGCGCACGGGATTCCGCTTTCTGCCCGAAGGACGGCTGCGCAGCGCGCTGACCGACACTGCCTCCTGGTGGGTGCAGTGCCGCGATCCGCTCGCCGTCCGGCAGCGGATCGTAGACAAATACTATGTGCAGAATTTCACCGACGTATCGCTCAATCTTTCCTTCATTCTGCTGGGCTGGCTGGCCGGCGGCGGGGATTTCGGTCGTTCGCTGTGCACAGCTGTGGGCTGCGGTTTCGATACCGACTGTACCGGCGCTTCACTGGGCGCGCTGCTCGGCATCCTCAACCCCGACGGCATCGGGGAGGAATGGACCCGCCCGATCGGCAGCCGCCTGGTGCTGTCGGGCAGCATGGTCGGCATGCACGAGGTCAGCACCATCGATGAGCTCTGCCAGCAGATTGCCGCGCTGAGCCTGGAGGTGCAGAAATACTACTCTTCCCGCGTTCAGACCACCGGTGCGCCGGAATTTCCCGCCTATGCCCGTCATATTGCTCCGCCCTGGAAGGACATCCCCGACGGCGTCATGCTCGAAGACAGCTATGATGCGCGGGAAAGCGTGATTGCGCTGACCCCGGTGTACGCCGTGCTGCGGTACCCCGACGACACCGCCGTCCCGCCCGGCGGCAGCCGCAGCTATTCCCTGCGGCTGCGCGGTCTGAAAAGCGGCGTCTCCGGCACCTGCACCCTGCAGCTGCGGCTGCCGGACGGATGGCATGTACAGCCGCAGACGCGTACTATCCGCCTGTCGGGAGACGAGGACACAACGGTGGAGTTTACCGTCACCGCACCGGCGGGCGGCAAAAACGTCTATTACACGCCGCTGGACATCCGGCTGGACGGTGATAGCGGTCTCATCCGTATGACCGCCGGTATTGCCACTGCGATCAGCTGGCTGCGTCGGCCAGTAAACGCGCCGCTTGGAAAAACACCAGACATGACCATGATGGCCGGCGCAGAACGCATCGACGTATGCGGCCATTTCCAACAGGTGCCGGCCGGCCGCCACCTGCTGGCGCTCGAACTCAAAAGCGGCATGCGCATTACAGACGCTATTCTTATCGCTGAGGGTACCCGTGCGATGCAGGTATGGCTGGACGGCCGGCCCGCGGCACAGTGTGACGGCAGCTACTATGTCCCCGCCTATCACCGCGGGCCGGCGCGCGCGCATGTCGAGCTGCTGCCCGTGTGGCAGACGCTGATGGTTGAGGTGGAGGATGGTCCGGCCGGCGAAATCTTCATCGGCTTCGGCAAACCTTACGGACTGGAATGGGTGGAAGAGCTGGAGTGGCGGCTGCCCTCGGAGATCCCCGTACAGGTGGCTCCCATCTTTCAAGAGGAGGAGGTCCCGGTATGCGCAGGATAAGCGGCCTTCTTGCGGCTGCCGTGTTATGTTTGTGCCTGTTTGCCACTGCCTGCCAATCCGGCGGTATACCGGAATCCGCCGCCGATGGTGCGGATTCATCCATGTCTGCTGATAATTCTTCCGGCGCGCAAACCGATACGGATAACCCTGCCGGCAGCATTTCTTCCGCATCTGACAGCACCACATCCGCGTCCGGAAACACCGAAAACCCGACCTCCCCGCCTCCGACGGAACCCGGACCCGGCACAGGGGAGAGTCAGCCGCCAACGCAGCCTTCTGCCGAAACGCCGCCCACCGAGCCAAAACCTACACCGACCTACACTCAGCCGGATGCAAACGGCAATCAGGCCGGCTTTCTGCTGTCCACCTTCATGGCGTTTGACGGCGACACGGCCGCGGCCAAAAACCAACGGATCGTGCGCAACACCCGCGACGCCGGGCTCAACCTCATTGAGGTCACCTGGCTGAGCGCCGAATCCTCGGTCCTTGCCGCGCTCGAGGCAGCCGACGCCGTCGGAGGCGTCGGCCTGCTGGTACAGAACGCCCGCGGCCTCAACGACAGCGGCACCAATCTGGGCGGCATCGGCACCTCCCATCTGCCCAAAACCATCACCGAGGCGCAAGTTGCCGCATGGGTGAACAAGACCAAAAGCTACAAGAGCCTGTACGGCTACTATGTCTGGGATGAACCGGGCACCGCAGGCTTTGCCGACTGCCGCAAGCTCACCGATCTGTACCGCCGGCTCGCACCGGACAAAATGGCCTATTCCTGCATCGTACCGAGCTACGGCGCTTACCGCTGGCCGGCCGGGTATCCGGCATATGTGGACGAATATCTGCGCGCGGTAAAGCCACAGGTGCTTTCGATGGACTACTATCCCTTCCAGTTTCAGAACAGCATCAAAACCACCAGCGACCTGTGGCGCGATCTCGGCTATCTCCGCAAACGGGCCAAGGAAACCGGCATCCCGCACTGGCACTATTTTCAGGCCATAGACGGTTCAAACGCCCTGACGGTGGAGCAGATCCGGGTACAGATGTCCGCCGCACTCGCTTATGGGGTAAAAGGGCTGAGCTATTACAACTCCTGGAACTCGCTGACCAAAGCCGACGGCAGCCCCACCGCAAATTACGAAGCGCTCAAGGCGATCAACTGGCAGGCCCGCCGGATCGGTGACCTGCTGTACGACAAGCAGAACATCGCCATTCATCACACCGGCCTGTCCGCCGGTTACGACAGCACCTATTATCTGGATCCGCTGTCCGCCTCGCCTTATATTGCGGACGCACCGGACAATCTCATCATCGGCGTCTTTTCCGGCGGGGACAGCACCTATCTGGTGATTGCGAACAAGGACCACACCGCCGGCGTATCCGGCAGTATTTCGCTGAAAACCGCGATGCCGCTTGCACAGTTTCAGCCCGACAGCGGCAATACCCGTTCCCTCGGCACCGGCAGCCGCCTTTCGCTCTCTTTGGAGGCCGGCGGCATCGCGGTATACATACTGGGCTGAACGGCACACAGCAGATTCATCCGAACAAAAAAGGGCGGAGCATGATGCTCCGCCCTTTCGTTTTCTTTTCCGTCAATACACACTTCGCTGCACCGTCAGGCGGATGCCGCCATCGATAAGATCCAGTGCTTACCGGACGGGAGACGATCCGCTTCTGCCGGCCATCTTTTTCGCACTCGTTCATCACCGACACCCTTTTTCCGGCTATCTGCCGTCATTATATCCGATCGCGAACCGTCCGGCAATTCCGGATCGGGTACAAATCGGTGGGCTTTTTAGGGATGTGCGGTATACGGCAGGGCAGAGGGGAGACGCTGTTTGTGCTTTTACGCTCACAATTTGTGAATTTTTTGCGCAATGCGAAAAGGAATATTGACTTTTTATCCGTATAAAAATATAATAAACATACGGATAAAAAGTGAGGTGATGAATTGAGTCCGCGTACAGGAAGACCGCCTTCTGATAACCCAAGGCTGATGCGGGTAGAAACCAAGATGACCCGCGAAGAGCTGGAGAAGCTCGATTTCTGCTGCCGGGAAACCGGAAAGACGCGGTCGGAGGTCATCCGGGAGGGCATCGACAAAGCTTATGCCCGCCTGAAGGCCTCCGCAAAAAAGTGATTTTTTGAAATAAAAAGGATATCGGAGCTTCTCGTTTAAGAGTATCCGATGTCCTTTTTACGTATTGTGAAATTATTTTGCAAAACCAAAATGGGGGTTGACTTTTATGCGCATGATAGTCTATTATATAAATGCGCATAAAAGTGAGGTGATGATGTGGCGCAAAAAAAGATGGGTCGTCCGCTATCCGGTGAAAAGCCTCTGAAAGATCGTATTTTCGTTTTGGTGGATGATGAAACACAGCAAAAGCTGGCGTTTTGCAAACAGATGCTCAAGACCACGGCCTCGGATGTTGTCCGTCGGGGAATTGACCGGATGTACGATGACCTGAAAAAGTGAAGGAAGCAGCGTCCCCCCAATCACAAAGAAACGCCGCTTCCCCACAACACAGCCGTTCCGCAAAAGAAACGGCCGTATAAATTATACACGATACGGCCGGATCTTTCAAGGGGACTGTGAAAACAGTCAAAAGGAGGATCTGCCATGAATTTACTCAACGCCCTGTACAACGGCGAACTTTCTCCCGCCGATCTGGCGCCGCCGAAGGATCCCGAATACCGTGCCGCCGTTGAAAAACGGCATGAACTGATTGAGCAGCTGCAAAGCGTGCTCTCGCCCGGGGATATCGATCGCCTCGACGATCTGAACGGCGCGCACGCCTTCACCGGATGTTTTGAAAACGAGCAGGCGTTCAGCGCGGGTTTTTGTCTGGGGATACGGCTGATATACGAAGCCTTTACCGGTCAAATTTCCCCCTGAACGGATAATCCCCGGGTCTCCCGAGCGGGAGACCCGGGGATTCCTCTGTCCTGAAAACGCCCGAGAAACGGGCAATACAATCCTTGCCGGCAGCGCGGGGGAAAGCCGTCTCCTGTTTTTTTCCGCATCCAATAAGGGCGTCCGACCATACAGCCGGACGCCCTGCCTCTTTTATTCCAGCACAATCGGCCCCATCGCCGGCACACCGCGTCCGGCCTCATCGGTGAGATTGCCGTACGTATCGGTACCATAACCGTACCACAGCCTCCACCCGCGCAGCTCCTCCGGCCGCCTTGCGCAGCGGATGCAGGCTGTGTCGCCTGCCGGCACAATTTCCACAATCGGCGTATCGCACGGCGGGGCATCCCCCTGCGACAGCGCAAACCCGGCCGCACGCCCCGGCGCGGTCAGACCGCCGTGCAGGTTGGTATAGTGCACCTCAATCACCGCCGCGCCGCTGATGCCGTCCTCCCGAATCCGCACGCCGGAAAACGCCGGCGGCGGCAGGCAGCCGTCCGTCCCGCCGTTGAGCAGGTTCATCATCGCCTCGGCCGCCTCCTCGCCGAGCTTCTGCTGTGCGGCCGAAGAGATGTGGATCGCCTCATCGAGCGGCTTATCCACCGCGGCGACGGTGTGCAGCCGCTCGACCCGCTCACCCAATCGGCGCTGCTGCTCACGAACATCGCTCCACAGCGGATCCTGAACCGTCCGATTGACGTTCACCACCCGTGCGAGCTGTACCTGAACGATCGGCAGCTCCGCACCGAAATCCTGTCGGCATTCCGCAAAAAAAGCGGCGGTGCGCTCAGTAAACACGTCTCCTGCCCGCTGCATAGCGTCCGAGCAGCCCTGGTACCAGAACAGTCCGCGCACATGGCTGCCGCACACCTGAAACCGGCGCAGCATCGCGCCGTACAGACTCTTATCCCCGCCCTGACCTTTCAGCGCGGGATCCCATTGCCGCATTGCGGTGCCGCCGTGCGCGCAGCAGATCAATCCCTGCGGTACGCCGGTGTAGACTTCCATCCGCAGGGCGAAGGACAGGCCCGGTCCCACTCCGCGATACGGCGGATTCGGCTGCTTAAAGCCCAGAACCTCAGTGTGCACCTTGTCCACCGCCAGCCACGGCCGGTGCATCGGATGCCGGGCGACGCGCCATTCATCGTCCATACAAAACGCGCGCACGCTGTCTCTGCCGGTGAACGCCCGATCCTGTTCGGTCAGCCAGCCGACGCCCTCCATGTTGGATTGTCCGGCCAACAGCCACACGTCCCCGACATACACGTCATGAAACAGTTCACCGTCCGCCGTCACGGTATATGGTCCGCCGACCGGGATGCCGGTCAACCGCATCGCACCGTCTGCAAGCGGTTCCAACTGTGCTTCTCCCGCCGCTGCGCCGGTATAACCAACCGATCGCGGCAGCTCCTCACCGCGCAGCAGCACCTCGCACACGTCCTGCCCGTTGCGCTGCATCACCATACCGTTTTTAAGCCCTGTCATTTGTCATCCGCCTCTTCCTGTTTTGATTCATATTCGGTAAGTTCCGGCGGCGAGAAGATTCCCTCGGGATACAGGTCATATTCATACCGCCAGCGGTCGCCGGTCGAGCGCCAGGAATTGGCGCTGCGTCCCTTGATGTTGTCATCGTAAAAATGCACCGCGTTGAATGCATTGGTGCGCGGCACATACAACGTAACCGTAAGTTCATGCGCCCCAGCGGGCGGACAGCCCAGCTCGAGCGTGTAGGGCGGATAGGCGATCAACCCGTCATCTGTGCCGTCGAGCGAAACTTTGACCACCGCCCCCTTGAAATGCGGCACCCGCAGACGAAGCGCGCCGCCATTCGAGCAAAACGCCAGCTGATAGCGCACCTGACCGCCATAGAACGGCAGTCCCTGATGCACGATGCTGTCAAAAGCGAGGGTGCGCGGCGGCGCGGTCAGCACCGCCTCCCGGCCGCAAGCCCGCACCCCGAAATCCCCCAGCAGATAGCACCATTCCACGTTGGTACGCCGGCCGAACGGCAGCACAAGCTCCAGCACGTTTGTCCCCGGTTCAACCGGCGGCAGCGTCACGGTGCGGATCGCTTTATCGACATAATATCCGTCCGGCGAGGCGGAAACCGTCCGGCCGTTGAACCGGATAACCGCCGTTTCCGGATGCTCCATCGCGAGCTTCGGCGCCGCCACCGCCGTCTCGCTTTGTATGGCGAACCGCAGCCGCACAGTATGTTCGGGCGTTTCGGGGGCCAGAGTCCACGGCTGCACCACCGCCTCCTGCCGCACCGGCCAGCCGAGCTGCCGGCGGCAGGCATTGTCTGCGCGCAGCAGCTCCTCCGCCGGCGCGTAGGGCTGATCGTCCAGCGCGTATTCCGCCATATCCAGCAGCAACACGTTCGGCTCGTTGAGCACAAACGGCACCCGGCTGGCCAGCGGGATACGCCGCACCGCCGCAGCCGGCTCGGACGCCGGCAGTGCGGACGGATGCTCACAGGGAATCAGCCGCACCAACAAACTTTCGTATTCATACATAAAAACCGGTATCTCGGTGAAACCATTGCGCTGGGTACAGGGCAGGGGAGAGGTGTCACCGGTCAGGGTGTCGTATCGCTCAGCGCGGTACAGCCCCTTCACCTGTGCACGGATATGTGGACGCCGCGGGGCGTCCTTATTCGGGGTAATGCCTGCCGCCGCAATAAACAGCCAGCGTTCCTCCCCGTCCTGCCGCAGCTGGTGAACAAACTGATCCGCGAGATTTCCGCTGTCGTACCGGATGGCCGCCTCCCGCACCGGTTCGAGCGCCTCCAGCAGCGCCTTGCGCATGAAGGGGATGTGCTGTGCCGACGCGGCGAGCGCCTCGCCCCGGCCGCTCGGCAGTGCATTTTCCCACCGCGGTGCATCACCCATGACAATCAGCCGGCCCCCAGCCGCGCAGAACGCCTCCAGCCGCTCATAGGTGCTGCTGCGCAGCGTTTCACAGCCGGGTACCACCACCGCGTCGTAGGCCATCTGTCCCACCTTAAGCGGCGCACCGCCGGCGGGACACAGGTCCGGCAGCAGGGATTCCGCAATGAAATCGAAATCCAGCGAGCCGTAGGACAGCCAGTTGATCACATCGGTGAAGTTTGTCTCCAGCTGCTGACGTGCAGGTGCAGTGTGGGCCGCCGGTCCCCAGTGCAGCCAAAAGCTCTCGATCGGATGGATGACCCCTATCCGCACCACCGGACGGCCGCGGGTTAACGCCGTGTTCACCCGGGCGAAATGATCCTCCACATAGCCAAACTCGGTGTGCCACGGCGACTGGTAATGAATCGAAGCCGGGCAATCCCGCTTCGCCTCTCCCTCCATCGATACCCACGCGAGATGGGGCACCCGCACCGTCACGCCAAGGGCTGCCTGCCAGTCCCCCTGCAGCTTGTAGTCGCGGAAATCACAGTCCCAGCCGGTGACTCCATACAACTCGGAGGCCACCCCTTCCCGGCCGTACTGCCGGGCGGCGGACTGCGCCTGCTTGGCGGTGGTCAGCTCGAACCGGCCGCAAAGCATGTCGATGCCCGGCAGACCAAAACTGCGGTAGGAGCGCATCGCCTCGCCTGTGGCCATAGTCTGGGACTGCAGACTCTGCTCGCCGAGCATGTGCCCGGTCAGCTTCAGCCCATTTTCCCGGCACCAGTCACCGCAGGTGTCCGCAAAAGCCTGCACAAATCGCTCGGTCACGTGGTCATGATAACGGTAGCGCACCGGGGAAACCGCGCCGTCCGGCAGCTCCCAGATCAATTCCGGCAGGCTGCCGAGCAGATTCCCGCCGCCCGCCGCGGCGTAGGTGTTCGGCAGATCGCCGCTCCATGGCAGAAACACATCGCCGTCCGAAAACGGATCGCCTAAGGTAGTTTTCCAGGTAAACTGCGGCTCATCGGTAAACATCGCCGGAACAACACTGCCGAATTCCGCTCCCACCGTCTCGCGGTAGCGGGTGTAGGTCAACTCCACAAACCGCTTCATCGCCCGCTTATCCAGCGTATTGACATAGGTGGCGTTGTTGAACCACGGATTCGGCGCAGGAGTCTCTGCATACGCATAATAGGTGCGGTGCACCGCCCGCTCGCCCTCCGCCAGCCGCTTGTAGCCCGCAAGACAGCCATCCGCCGTCAGCTCGACATCATACCGTGCGAGCAGCTCGCCGCCGCCGCGCCGGGCGGCTCTGGCGGTGGTGTTGCCGGCAGACGGATTTCCGCCGCGCTGCTCATAAGAAGCAGCCGAAAACACCAGATATTGCTGCCGGTATTTTTCCTCGGCTGTCACCAGCCCGCCGGCCGCGCCGGAGGGCCATCGATCCTCATCGTAAAGCCACGCCAGCATTTTCTGCTCGCGCGCCTTATCCACGCAGCGGCGCACCATATCCATATGCTCATCGCTCAGATACGGTGTCTCCATGCCGGTGCGCACATGCATATGAAAGCCGCCGAAACCCATCTGCCGGAAAATCTCGATCTGACGCATAAGCTCGGCCGGATCCAGCCGGCAGTTCCATGCCCAGAACGGCGTTCCGCGATATTCACTGCCGGGACAGCGGAACAGCGCGGGCGAAAATGGTTCGCGGCTGTGCGGATACAGCATATCATTCATCCTTTCCTCAGAAGAGCCGCCGGCCGGCTGTTTTTCGGGCCTAAAGCGATTCGACAGCGGCCCGTTCGGCAGCGAGTCCGCTTTCATACTGCCGCATGAAGGCAGCGAACCCCGCCGCGTCGTTTGCGTCCGGCTGCAGGGTTACCCCCTTCACTCCCGCAAACACCCGGCCGTTGAGATAGCTTTCGAGCGATTCACCCGGCGCGCGCAGCAGCCGGTAGGCCGCCAGCAGTGCCATGCCGTAGGGTCCGCCCTCACCGGCGGTTTCCATGCAGGTGACCGGCGCGCCGCAGGCGGCGGCCATATACCGCTGCCCGACGCCCGGGGTTTTGAACAGCCCGCCGTGGCCGGTCAAACTGCGGATGGCGACCTTTTCTCCCGCAAGCAGGTCCATGCCGATTTTCAGGGTTGCCATGGTGGAATAAAGCTGCGCGCGCAAAAGGTTCGCCAGCGTAAAGCGGCTGTCCGGACGGCGCACGACCATTGGTCTTCCCTCGTCAAAATGGGTGACCCCTTCGCCCGCAAGGTAGTTGTACACCAGTACACCGCCGCAGTCCGGATCGCCCTCAAGACTCTTTTGATACAGCCTGGTGAACAGTTCGCCGGTGGATACCTCGGCGCCAAACAGCGCAGCGGTTTCCTTCAGCACCCCGACCCACGCGTTCATATCATTGGTGCAGTTGTTGCAGTGCACCATCGCCACTGCTTTTCCGGAGGGGGTGGCTACGATGTCGATCTCCGGATACACCGCCGACAGCGGTTTTTCCAGCACCACCATCGAAAAAATAGAGGTGCCCGCCGACACATTGCCGGTGCACGGTGCCACCGCATTGGTCGCCGTCATACCGGTGCCGGCATCCCCCTCCGCCGGGGCGAAGGGGATGCCCGCGGACAGCAGGCCATCCAGCCGCTGTGTCCCCGAGAGGGTGAGTTCTCCCGCCTCGTCGCCCGCGGACAGCACCTGCGGCAGCACCTGACGCAGGGTCCATGGGAGATGGTATTCGTCAAATGCCTGCTGCGCGAGTGCAAGCATCCGCTCATCATAATCCGCCGTTTCGCTGTCTACCGGAAACATGCCTGACGCCTCGCCAATACCGATGGCGTTGACCCCGGTGAGCATATAATGCACATACCCCGCGAGAGTCGTGATGTGCGCGATATCCCGCACATGCGCTTCATTGTTCAGCACCGCCTGATACAGGTGGGCGATGCTCCAGCGCTGGGGGATATTGAACTGCAGCTGTGCGGTCAGCCGTTCGGCCGCTTCTCCGGTGATGGTGTTCTGCCACGTGCGGAAGGGGGTGAGCAGGTTCCAGTCCTTGTCAAAGGCCAGATAGCCGTGCATCATCCCGGACACGCCGGCCGCCGCAATCTCCGCCGGCTGCGTGAGGCTGTCCTGCAGCGCGGCCAGCGCGCTGCGCAGGCCGATCCACACCTCCTCGAGCGGATAGGTCCAGATGCCGTTTTCATATCGGCTGGCCCACGAATAATCCCCTGAAGCAACCGGCTTATGGTTTTGGTCGATCAACACCGCTTTTATGCGGGTTGAGCCCAGTTCGATGCCGAGAATCGTTTTTGCCATTGTTCTCATCCTTTCTGCAACCGTTTCGTCCCCTGTAAGGGGACGAGGTCCACACCATTATACCGTGTGGACCTCGTCACAATCAATAGATCAGGCTGCGGAAATTCTCAATGCGGTGCAGGGTGATGAGGTTGTTGTCGTGCGCGGACTCCGCCCGCTCGTCGCCCGAACGGCTGAGCACCAGCAGATCGTCGCCGTCAATGGCCATGCTCGCATAGTTGCGCGCTTCCTTATCGGAATTGCCCTTGGTGACCAGACCGGCAAAGCACCAATCCATCGCATTTTTGGAGAAATACAGCGCCAGCCGTGACCGCTCGTTGGCCGCCTCACCCACCCGGTCGGCGGTGAGGGACTGCGGCGTATTCATGCTGGTGGTGTTCTGGTTGGAAACCAGCCAGTACATTTCGGACACGCTGTCGTACAGGATATAGAACTTGTTGTTGCCGCCCGGCAGCGGGACAAACAGCATCGTCTTGCCAGAGGGTGCTTTGACCAGTGACGGCGTCATCTTGCCGTCGGCGTCTTCGGTCACCTTCATGATCGCCGCATAGCCGGCGCCCAACGTGCTGCCGCGCAGGTAGATGTAGAAGGTTTTGCCGGTAGGATCGTACCACTGGTGGTTTTCGTCGTAGATCTGGATGACGTTGCCCTCCAGCCAGCCCACATCCGCCGCGCTGCGGGTCAGATAGGGGATACCGGTGTAATCCAGTGTAGCGTCCTTATAGGAATCCGGAATCACCTCACCGTAGGCCAGCTCTTCGGAGAACTGCCAGCTTTCCGGCTTGGTCAGATCGTCGCCGACCTTGGCGCGCATAAGCACCGGCGCCAGCGATGCGCGGCCGGTGAAGCCCGCTTCGTTGGCCTTTTTGCCCTGAACCTCCATAGTCATGTAGACATACCCGTTGGTGTAGATCGGCGCAGTCGGCGCGGAATGCCACGTCCGGGTATCGAGTTCATACGGGCCATCCCACGTCTCGCCCTCGTCCTTAGACTGATAGATGGCCAGCGTCATCTTCTCACTGTCGCGGGCGATGACATACAGGTCGTCACCGGAGGTAAATGGCCGGCCGAACAGGAACGGCGCATCGAACGGATAACTCCATGTCTTGCCATCGTCATCCGAATAGGCGACACGACCGATGGCCTTCCATCCCTGCGGCTCATCGTAGCCGACCGGGGTATATTCATCGATGCCGCTTCCGCCGTAATCACACGTCGCGATGATCCGTCCGGAAGGCAGGATGCACAGCGCCGGGCTGTAGGGGAACACGTCCTTCGGCCGATCGGATTCAAAAACCTTGGCGTAATCGTCCGCCAGCAGCGAGCCGACCGGGCTGGTAGAACCGGTGCCGGAGCCGTCGGAGCCAGCTCCCGTCAGAATGGTGATGGTTTTCTCCGTCGTCAGGATGTTGCCTCCGCGGGTGCGGGCGGTCACCTTGACCTCGCCGGCCGCCTTGGCCTTGAGCAGGCCGTCCTGCGTGATGCGGGCAATCTCCGGATTGTCCACCGACCATACCAGCGCGGAATCGGTCGGATTGGATGGGTTGAGATACGCCATCATCTGGAGATTCGCCCCCGCCTGCACCGTATCCTCACCAGTGCGGGTGGTCAGCGCCAGCTCGGTGACCGGGCTGTAGTTCGCGCCGTCGGTAATCACCAGATTGTCAAAATAGAACTCATAGCAATAGCAGTTGATACCGAAATGGCGGGCCTGCGCAAAGCCCTCATAGTCGCCGGAAGCGGTGAAATCCATCACCGGCTCTTCGCCGCCGTCCATATAGATCTTCACGTTGTTTTTGTCCACCGCCAGCCGGAACGCATAGGCTTTGCCGGATTCCAGCCCTTCCACCTTTTTGATGGCGATGGTCTTGTCAAACTTATAGGTGATTTTAATGGTGTTTTCCAGCAGCCAGATCTGATAACGCTCGTTGTACTTTTCCCCGATGTTGAAAAACAGGGTAGGCGCCTTGCCGTCGCCGCCGCGGCGGGCAATGTCCGCCGTAAAGTACATATCGAACTTTTCCGGCAATTCCTGCAGCAGCATTGCCGCGCAGGGGGTCACGCCGTTGCCGGAAAAATACAGGCTGTCGTCGATGAGCTTGGGTGCGGCGCTGTTGCCGCCCATACCGAGCTGCCATTCGTGCCGCGCGGCGTTTTCAGTGAAATAATCGGCGTAAAGCACACCATCCGGTACATCCGCCTGAACCGCCATTTTCTCACCCCGCAGAAAAATCGTACCCAGCATAGCGATCACCAGAATGACGGTGAGCGACGGGAAAATAATCAGCGGAAGAAGGGCTTTCAGCTTTTGTTTCATCGGTCATCCCCCTTTTTTCGGGATTTTCTCCCAAAGGCGAAAACACAGGGCAGTGCCGCGCACAACGCGAACACCGCCGCGCCGCCAACCGCTACGCCGGTCGGCTTGTTTTCTTTTTCCGCTTCCGTGACGATGATATCCGAAAGCTCTGCTTTGATCGGCTTTCCGGAACGGCATCCGGCCACCAGATAGGCCGGCTTTCCCGCAAACACCTCGTCCGGCACCTCATCTGCCGGTACAAGCTGAGTATACGCCTCATCCGAAGCGGCATCGGTGACCGTGATCACCCAGCCATACTTGACGCCGCCAACCGTCTGCGTCTTTTTCTCCATCGTGACCACCAGTTTTGCCTTAGTGAGGTCAGATTCGGTATTGCGCTCTTCCATACGCAGGAAATTATCCGCCCGGCCGTCCTTGACGCCGCCATACCACAGGTTGTAGCCGTTCTCATAATCCGAGAAGGATTTGACCATAAACGCGATTCCTGAGCCGGTATCCGCGTCGCCGCCGAGGAAGGAATTCGGGTCGTTGACCAGCCCCACTGCAAACGGATTATTGTCCACCTTGTTGAGCTGCGGCAGGGTCAGGGTAAAGCGGATCTTGGTGCCTTCCTTAATGGTGATGGGGGTGGAGAGCCGTGCCGCGCCGTAACCGTTCAGCTCCACGTCGGTGCCGTCTTTCATCGTTACCGAGCCGAGCGCACCCGCATAGCCGCGCAGCGGCTCCCACAACGCTGCCTCTTCCACCGTAAAGCGGACCGTTTCGCTGATCTCGGTGCCGTCGATCGCGGCGGTGATGGTCACCTCTACCGGCTCTCCGCCGGCAAAGGTGTAGTGCCATACCCCGTCCTTAATCTCTCCCGCACTCGCGGTATAGGTCACGGTGCCGTTGCCGGAAACCAGGAAGATTTCGGCAAGATCCAGCGTTAGACTCTCGTTTTTCTGGGCCTGCATATCGTCCGGCTTACCGATCAGGGTGATGCCCGCGTCGTCCGGCCGGGTGATCTTGAGGCCGCTCAGATCCACCCGCACTGTGTTGAGGTCGGTGACCTCCTTGTCAATGCGGTAACCCGCGGTCAGGTAAGCGCCGTCGGCAAACATGTCGTTCGGCACGTCGGCAGCCGGGACCAGATGCGCCAGCTTGTCGCCGGTCTGCACCACGGTCAGCCGGATTTCCCAGCTGTAGTCCACTCCGTCTATCGTCTGCGCCCGTTTGATGAAGGTGATCTGCAGATCGGTTTCGATCATGTTGTGGTTGACGTTGCCGGGCTTGCCGTCCGCCTTTTCGATGCGGTTGGTGGCCGCAGGGGTCAGATCCAGCGCGGCCGGCTGTCCATCGGTGATCTTCTGATACCAGGTGTTGAAGCCGGAGGTATAGTTGCCGAAGCTGCGCGCACTCACCGCAAAGCCGGAGGCGGTATCCGCGCTGCCGCCGAAGAAGGAGCCTTCGGCATCCAGCAGCGCTACCGAAAACAGGTTGGCATAGGTAGGCATCATCACCTTCGGGGACATGGTCAGGGTGATGGCGGTGCCTTCCTCAACCGGGATGCGCTCGGCGTATTCCGCGCCGCCGTAGCCGATGAGCGCCGTCACCCCGTCGATGGTCTCCAGCGAGCCGAGATCGCCGCCGTAGCCGCGGAGCGGACGCCATGTCGCATCCTTGGCGATCAGCTTGAAGGTTACCGACGCGAGGGGGCTGCCCGCTTCAAAGCCGGCGGAGATGGTGATCTCCTCGGTGCCCAGCGCGGCGGGGGTGTAGCTCCATACCCCATCGGTGACGGTACCGTGCGAGACGGTGTACACCGCGGTTTTGCCCGCCGGCACACCGAACAGGTCGGACATGTTCAGGGTCAGCGCATCGCCCAGATACAGCGAACGGTCGCCCACCTCGGTTTTCACCGTGATGGTTTCCGGATGGGTGACGGTCAGATCGCTCAGCTCCACCCGGATGCTCTTGTTGCTGCGGCAGCCCGCCACCAGATAGACGCCGTCGGCAAACAGATCAGCCGGCACGTCGGATGCCGGAACCAGATGCACCATTTCGTCGTCCGTCTGGCTGTTGGTGATGCGGATTTCCCATGTGTAGGCGATATCCTCCACCGTCTGCGTCTTTTTGGTCAGGGTGATGTGCAGATCGGTTGCTGTCATATCTTTCGCAATGTTCGGCTTGATCTGCACATCCGTGCCGACGGTTTTGCCGGACGCCTTGTTGTACCACATATTGAAGCCGTTTTTATAATCGCCGAAGCTCTTGGCACTCACCGCAAAGCCGGAGCCCGTATCCGCACCGCCGCCGAAGAAGGAGCCTTCGGTATCCAGCAGCGCCACGCTGAAAACGTTGTTATGGGAGAGCACCAGCTCCCTGGCAGATACGGTCATCGAAATAGCGGTGCCTTCCTCGACCGGGATGCGCTTTGTATACCGCGCGCCGCCGTAGCCGTCAAAGGCGGTCACCCCGTTATTGGTGTCGATCGAGCCCAAATTGCCGCCGTAGCCGCGGATCGGACGCCATGTCGCATCCTTCGCGGTCAGCTTGAATTTAACCGAGGCGAGGATTTCGCCCGCGTCAAATCCGGCAGAGATGGTAATTTCCTCAGTGCCCAGCGCGGCGGGGGTATAGCTCCACACCCCGTCGGCAATCGTGCCGTGCGAGGCGGTGTACACCGCGGTTTTACCCTCGGGCACATCGAACACGTTGGCCATGGTCAGGGTCATTTCATCACCCAGAAACACCGCGCGGTCGGCGACCTGGGTTTTCACCGTGATGGTTTCCGGCTGGATGATGGTCAGATCGCGGATATCCACCTGAACGGTTTCGATCCCCGGCTTGGTAGCGGTCTGCCGGTGGCCGGCCACCAGATAGGCGCCGCCGGCAAAGGTGTTTTCCGGCACATCGGCCGCCGGAACCAGATGCACCATCTCATCATCCGTCTGGCTGTTGGTGATCCGGATTTCCCACGTGTAGGCGACATTCTCCACCGTCTGCACCTTTTTGGTCAGGGTGATGTACAGATCGGTTGCCGACATGTCCTTTTGAATATTTTTATTTGCAATTCGCACGTCCGGTCCGACCTGTTTGCCAGCGGCCTTGTTGTACCACAGATTAAAGCCGCCGGTGTAATCGCCGAAGCTCTTGGCGCTCACCGCAAAGCCGGAGCCCGTATCCGTACCGCCGCCGAAGAAGGAGCCCTCGACATTGAGCAGCGCTATCGCAAAAAGGTTATTGTAGCCGGGCCCCAGCAGCTTTTCCGGCGATACGGTCATCGAGATGGCGGTGCCCTCCACCACCGGGATACGCTCGGAATATTTGGCGCCGCCGTAGCCGGTGAGGGTGGTCACCCCGCCCGCTTCGGAGATGGAGCCCTGCGCATTGCTGTAGCCGCGGATCGGCGACCACGAGCCTTCGGCGTGCACGCTCATCAGCGCGCCGGCCGAACTGAGCAGGAATACCCCTGCCGCCAGAAGGGAAAAGAGTCTCTTTTTCATCGATTCAACCTCCCCTTTTTAACTGTTCCCAGATGGATCATCCCCGGTTTGTTCCTCCGGCACGGCAGCAGTCGTTTTCTTCCTGCGCCCCACCAGATAGATCACGCCAAAAACAACCGACAGCACCAGCGTCACCCCGGCCGCGCCGGCGGTCACATAGGTCCACACCGAAATGCCGGGCTTAAGCGTAGCTACCACGTTTTTCGGCCCCATATATTCCAGCGCACCGCCCTTGACGATCTCGCCGATGATCACGTTGCCGTCTTTGTCATAGCTGGTGCCGCCATTGATGCTCGGGTTGTTGTTGCCGGTATTTCCGCCAGTATTTCCACCCGTATTGCCGCCGGTGCCGCCATTTCCTCCGGTGGTACCGCTGCCGGTTTTCATTGCGTCGGTAACGGCATCGTCGATATACACCTTGGAAACCGACATCGCCATGGACGGATCCCGGTTCGCGCCGATGCACAGCCAGCTTTCTGCGCCGAGATCAATTTCCGACGCGGCCACCGAAACCGTTTTCGCGCCGTCAATCGCAAAGACCCACTGATCGCCCTCCTTATAGATGGCGAGGATGTGGTTGGTATCCTTCGCCTTGACGGTGGACGAGATGGTGCCGATGTCGGTGGTGCCGGAAGTTTTTACCTTCTTGGCAATAACGTTGATGCCCTCCTCGTTGGTGAAGGAGGAAATCAGAGTCGCCAGCCCCTGCGACTCAGTACCGTCGGTTTTCCAGAAGGCTTCCTTCTTGTTGACCAGCCCGATGCTGAACCAGTAGGTGCCCGGTGCCGGATGGCTGTGCAGCTGGAACTCCACCGCCACCGCCGTTTTCACCGGCTTGGCGGTATACGCCGCACCGCCGAATCCGTCAAACCGCACCCGGCCGTCCTGCTCGGAAATTCCCTTGCCGGTGTTTCCCTGACCGTAGCCGCGGACGTTTTTGAACCCGCCGAACAGATCACCCTCTGCCGGAGGCTCAGGCTCGGGACCCGGGTCCGGGCCGGGGGTCGGCGGGGGAGTATCCTCGTTAACCGTAATACTCGGGGCAGTAATATCCACCTTCACGGTGTTGAGTCCCTCGTTGTCTTCACCGATGCGGTAGCCGGCCGACAGGTACGCCCCGCCGGCAAACCGATCGTTGGGCACATCTGCCGTCGGCACATAATACACCATCTCGTCCCCGGACTGCACTGCAGTCAGCCGGATTTCCCAGCTGGAATCGATGCCTCCCACATTCTGCGCCCGCTTAATGAAGGTGACCTTCAGGTCGGTGGCCACCATGCTGTGGTTGACGTTGCCGGGCTTGCCGTCCGTCTTGTTGATGCGGTTGGAGGCGCCTGACAGATCCGCCTCCACCGCCTTGCCCGCAGTAACCTTGTGATACCAGTTATTGAAGCCGTTTTCCGGCTTGGCAAAGCTGCGCGCGCTCACCGCAAAGCCGGAGCCGGTGTCGGTATCGCTGCCCACGAACGAATTTTCCTTGTCCAGCAGCGCGACCGTGAACAGGTTGCCATACATCGACAGCATCTTCTTCGGGGACATGGTCAGCGTGATGGTGGTGCCCTCTTCCACCGGAATGCGTTCGGTGTACTGTACGCCGCCGTAACCGGTCAGGCTGGTGGTTCCGCCGGAGGCGGATACCGAACCCATGTCGCCGTCATAGCCGCGAAGCCGCGCCCACGTGCCTGCGGCGCTGGCGGTCATCGCAGCACCAGCTGTACCGGCCAGTACCATGCCCGCCGCCAGAAGAGAAACGAGTCTTTTTTTCACCTTTTCACCATCTCCTTCAATGTGAATACCATTTTTCGAAACCCGTGCGGGATCATTCCACCAGACCACTCCTTTCCACACCCTCCATAAACCAGCGCTGCACAATCCCAAACATCACGATCAGCGGCGCAAGAATAAGAAAACATCCCGCCATCAGCACGGCAATGTTAATCACCTGCTCGCTGACCGCGGATACACCGTCGAACACCTCCATCGGTGGATTGTTGACATAGGCCACAATCTGGTCAATGCGGGTGGACAGGGGCTTGAGTGCTTCTTTGGAGATAAAGATCGACGGTTCAAAGGAAGAATTCCAGTGCCAAACCGTCGACAGCACACACACCACCAGAATGGTGGGGCGGGCAATCGGAACCACAATGGTAAAGAACGCCCGCAAAAAGGAACAGCCATCCACCTTTGCGGCTTCCTCGATCTCCTTGGGCATCCCCAGAAAGAATTGCCGGAACACGAATATCAGCAGCCCGCCGCGCAGTCCCACCCCGAAAAAGGTGGGCAGCACGATCGGCCAGAAGGAGTTGACCAGCTTGACCTGCGCAAACATCAGATAGGTGGGAATAATCAAATTCTGCACCGGCACAATGATGGTCAGCAGTACAATCACAAACCAGAAGTTCTGCCCCTTAAAACGATAGCGTGCGAATGCATAGCCCGCCATCGAACAGGACAGCACATGCCCGAGATCCGACAGCAGTGTCATCGTCAGCGTATTGACAAAGGCGGTGCCGTAGTTGAGCACCCGCGCCGCAATCGTAAAGTTACTGAATTTGAGCGAGGTAGGAATCCAGTTGACCGACACATCGCTTAAATCCTTACTGCTCTTCACCGAGGTGATGAGCATATACAAAAACGGGAACAAAAACACATACACCGCGCCGATGAGCAGCGCGTATAAAAACACCTGAATCAGAATCCGGGTCACCCGCCCGCGCGCGCCGGTCTGCCGCAGATCAAGCCGCTCGCGCAGCCCGTCCAGCCGTATCGCCTTGTTGATCAAAACCGCATCACACTCCTGTCTCTTCGCATCGCCGGGGCTTCAGCGCCGGCGGCGCCCCTCGCGGACATCCTGCATTCCCCGTCGGCCCAGCAGCAGGAACACGATCGCAATAAACACCAACACCACAAGAGTGTACATGTTGGTGGCCGCCGAAGCGAATTCAAACTCGCTGGCCATGCTGAACGCGCGGGTGCGGATGTAGTTCATCATGTTGTTGGTGGTGTGGGTAAAGGATTCGGTGATGGTATACACCGTGTTGAGCAGGATCACCGGGGTGAGCATCGGCAGGGTGATTTTCCAGAACTTTTCCCACTCGCTTGCCCCGTCCACACTCGCCGATTCATACAGCTGCGGCGGGATCGCCTGCACGCCGGACATGAACAGCAGGATCTGCACGCTGCAGTTCCACAGCACCAGCACAATCACACTGAAAAAGGTGTTGACCGCGTCGATGACACCGGATCCCAGATAGCTGAGGATGTAGGGCGGAATGATGGTGACCGACTCCATCGAGAGCACCTGAGAATCCACCCCGACGTTGAGCATCTGCTGCAGTACGTTGCCGGTACCCAGCAGAAAGGGGAGGAAGAAGGCCAGCCGGAAAAATCCGCGGCCGCGGATTTTTCGGCTGATGGCAATAGCCAGAATCATCGAAAAAGCGATGATCAGCGGAGCGCGCAGCAGCATCTGCTGTACCTCCTTGAGCAGGATCGGCACAAAGGAGGTGTCCACAAACAGTGCACGGGAATAGTGATCGAAAAACTGCGGCCAGCTGCGCCACTGCAGGTCGAAGGTGCTCGCTCCGGTCAGCTCACCGAAGCTGAGCTTGAAGGAGATGAACAGCGGAACCAGAAAAAAGACCACCGCGCCGATCATAAACGGAATCAGGAAGATGTACGCCTCCGCCGTTTTGCCGAGCTTAAATCGGCGCCGAGCTGTGCGTGTTTTCATGCCGCGCCTCCTTCCTTCAGCAAGTAGCTGCCCGCTCCGACGGTATATTCGCCGGTTTCAAACGCCGCATGGCCGTAGTTGACGATAACCGTTACCCCGTTATCGTACCGAACCTGCACCACCGAACCATCGGCGGTGAGCCATTCGTGCGAAACCATATACGCCCCGGTAACCTTGGACAGCGCATCGGTATACAGCGCATACGCTTTATCCAGCTTATCCGCGTGCCGATCATAGCGCGAGGTGAACAGATGATTGTAACCGGTATACTTGAGCTTTTCCGCGTTGTCATAGGTGAGCACAAAATGCGGGGTATATCCCAGCTCCAGCCAGCGCAGCAGCTGCCGGTCAAAGTCGGAGGACAGGTTGCCCGCGTCATTGGTGTAGGCGACCGAACCGTGCAGCACCATCTGAACAAAGGGGACGTCCCGGTCGCTGATGAAATACTGCGAAGAGGTTTCGGACAGCCCGGTGACCACATCGGCATACTTCAAGCCGTAAAGGTTAGCTCCCTCGAGCTTCATATATCCGGTCTGTGCGGCCTTTTCCAGCAAGGCGGAAAACTGCGTCTTCGCATCCTCCTTGTTCACCGGCTGCTGATCGTCCTCATCGCGGAACAGCAGACGGCCGGCCGATTCCAGCGAGAACCCGGCGCCGAGCGGTTCAAACAGTGAACGCTGTTTCTCCATCCACCGTGCCTGTGCAGCGGGGTTGAGCAGAAACAGGGTGTCGTTCTGCCCGGTCACCGCGGATTGTCCGCCCTTGACAATGACGTCTTTCTTCGTACTGAACCCACCATTGTCGCTATCGGCAAAGAAGGGATCGGTCTGCAGCACCAGCCGGCCACTGTAAGCCCCGGTGCGGCCGAACAGCGCAGAAAGCCCTCGCTTGCCGCCGAAGGCGGAATCTACCGCCGCCGCATTGGGAAACCGTCCCCAGCCGCCTTTTTGCCAGCCGACCAGCGTAAACAGACTGTCGGCATAGCCGCGTTCCTCACAGAAATCCAGAATTTCTCCGGCCTGCTCCGCCGTGGTTACCGACACCAGCGCGTTGTTGAACATACCATTTTCCTCGACGCCCATGAACAGGTCGACCGACAAGCCGAAGCTGTCGATCAGCGGGGATTTTTCAAGCCTGCCCTCCGCGAGCAGCCGTTCGCGGTAAAGTCCGGCCATGCCGCTGTAATCCGCCTGTTCCGGCCCGAGGAACGCATAGCACACCTCGTGATCCACCGCCATCATCGCCTCGGTAAACCGGCGGCCGTTGATGTCCTTGGCGGTGTTTTTGCCGTTGATGTCGATGTTGGACAGCGGGATGGTGTAGCTGGTGCGGTAGGTGAACGAAAAAGCGATGCGGTTGAGGTCGATGCTCGCCCCGCTCGGATACATTACAATCTGGGATTCCGCCTCACCCTGATGGGAATAGGCAATGCAGGCCGCATCCCCCTTCTTGATGCCGAACACCGGCAGATAGGCGGTCTGCTTACCCTGCTTCTGCTCGCTGAGCAGGGTGTCGATGGTATTGAATTCGCTGCCGTACAAACTGAAGGTATAGCTCATATTGCGGATGGTGGTGGAGGCTTCACTGTAATGATTTTTGATTGCTCCACAGCCATCCGGATAGAAAAAATAGCCCTCTTCCTCTTCCGTGCTCGCCCCAAAATAGGGCAGCAGCTCGGCGGAAAGCAGCTTGTTCTTGTCATCCTCGACAATGCTGTCCGCCGGAATCGAAAAGCGCACCGTGCCGTCCTGAACCGCAGCGTGCACCGACAGGGTGATCCCGCAGCCAAAAGCGTAGGTGATCACCATCGTATCCCCCTGCATGGCAGAGGTAACAGCCGTGCTCTCCTCCGAACTGAAAGCGGTTTTGATCGCGGGATTAACCCCCGAGATATCGGCATACTGGATGTTCAGCACCGAGGTGACATTTCTTTTCCAGCTGTCGTTGAGACGCTCGTAATCGTACAAATCATCCCCGACGATGCTGTCCCATGTATAACCGTAGGAATCCTGCACCCGGAAACTGCGGGATTCACTGTCATAATCCAAGCGCAGATCGCTGCCGGTCGACAAATCGGTATGCGCGCCTCCGGCTGCGGTTTTGCGCAGTGCGCCGGCCTGCCCGGCACACAGCAGCGCGCCGCCTCCGGCCGTGAATACCAGGGCCGCCGCAAGCAGCCCGGCAACCGTCTTTTTCATGAAGATCACTGTCCTTTCGCAAAACCGGCTATATGCCAAGCTCGGTCAACAGCCCGGAAAACAGCAGAACCACCTGATTCCACAGCACCAGAATCAAAAAGCCGAGAATCCAGATCAGCAGCATCACCAGCAGGCTGATCAGCACCACCGCCAGCGTCTTTTTAAAGGAAAACTGATTGGAGATGCGCACCGCATGGAACAGCAAAAGCAGCACCCAGACCAGTATAATGGTCTGCAAAGTGGAATACAGTCCAGCGCTGTTGCCCGTAAGGATATGGGACAGACCGGCCAGCGGCAAGGTCAGGAAAGTGTACGGGGTCAATGCGCAGGCACAGCAAAGCAGCAGCTCTTTGAACTTGGTTTCGCCGTCCATGATCGCGGTCACCGCATACGCCGAAATGACAAAGGTGAAAAACGGCAGCAGGATTTTGACAATCTCCAGCACATAGCTGGACATGCGCAGGTCGATATCGGCAAGCGGATAGTGCACGATGTGCATGTACAGGATGCGTACCACCGGTGCGGCCGCTGCCAGCACAAACGCCGGCCATACCCGGATCTCCTGCCGCATGGCCTTGATGTTGTCGAAGGTTTCGCAGGGATGGCACATCGCGGAGGTGGTCAGCTGCAGGGTGCGCAGAAAGCTTGCGCGCCGCGGACCGTGCTGCTCGTGAAGCAGCAGCACCCTTTTTGAGGACAGCCGCACCGCCCACACCGCCGCACACAGCGCCGCCAGCGCCAGCAGGATCAGCAGAAGGGCAAGGGCGAAATGGCTGCGGAAAAGCTGATACAGATTCTTTTCAAAGGCGTCGGAATAGCCGCCGGTATCCCCGGCCTGACGGAACGCCTTCATCGCCGCAGGATAATCCCCCTGCTTATAATAGGTCTTGCCGATATCCTGCGAGGCAAGAGTGTAGTTTTCATCAATGGCCAGCACCTCACTCCACAGCGTAAAGGAGCCGTCATAGTCTCCCAAATAATAGGCGGTAATCGCCTGCTGCACCAGATTCTTGAATCGGGTGGGCTTGAGCACCTGAATGTTGCATAAGTTCACATCCAGAATATACACCGTTCCCTGCGGATCCACCGCCAGTGAAACCGGCTGTACAAACATCCCCTTTTGGATGCCCTTTTCGCCAAACGTACCCAGCAGGTTGCCCTCCCGGTCATACAAAAACATCCGGCAGGTGTTCTGGTCGAGTGCGTAGACAACACCGTCCTCATCGTAGGCGATATCCACAAAATTCGGGGTGATCGCTTTGCCCTCGTCATCGATCCGGTCGCCGTAAAAGGCGGTGCCGGACGCACTGATATAGGTGTTCGCCTGCAAAAGCTGAGAAAAATCGATCGAAAACCGGCTTTCGCTGCCGGTGGCGGGGAAGGTGTTGACCCCGACTGAGTTGAGCCGTTTGATTTCCCCCTGCCGGCTGTCCAGCGTGCTCGCATAAAGGTTGTCGTCCGGGTCGATGACGATGTTGGTATAGGAAGCCGCCAACCGCTTGCTCAACGTTTTCTGCTGCTCTTCTGAGGCAAACAGACGGATGAGCGTCTCGGTCAGATCAAATCCGATTTTGGTCTGGCCAAGATAACCGCGGAACCGGTTGGTCGCGTCGATGGTCAGGATGTTTTGTCCGTTGACCACGTAAATATAGCCGGTAGAGCTGATCGCCAGCTTAGCCGGATGATAGGTAGTGTTTTCGCCGGGCAGCTCCTCGGGAACACCGAAAACCTCCATCAGCCCGCCGTCACTGTCGAGATGGACGATGCGGGAATTATCGGTATCCGCAACATACAGATCGCCGTCCTTATCCACAAACACACCGCCGGGGTTTTTAAATGGATCCTCTTCCGGCCCCGTATAGATACGATCCACCATGCCCTCGGCATTCGAACGCAGAATGCGGTTATTACCGGTATCCACGATATACAGATAGCCCTGCGTACTGATAAACAGATCCTGCGGGTTGTACAGCTGCAGAACCTCCCCCCCGGACGTGCGGAAGGTCTGCCATGCGGTTTCCACCTCATATACCGAAGGCACCGGTACCCGCCGTGAGCCGTCGAGCACATAGCTGTCCCCGGATGCCGCGCTCACCGGCAGACACCCGGCAGTCAGCAGCGCGGCCGCCAGTGCGCACAGCCCTTTTCGTATGCGTGCCGCCGACTGGCGGGGATTCCTCCTGTTCATTGTCGTGACCATTCCTTTCTTGCGGAAACTGGGGTTTCACCCTGCTTTGCGCCGTCAACCCTTGATGCCGGACATGGTCATCGTCTCCATAACCATGCGCTGCGACACGGTGAACAGCAGCACCGTCGGAATGGTCATCACCATGGTGGCCGCGGACACCGCACCCGCCCGGCCGATGCTCGCGGCGGCGGCGCCGCCGGAAATGGTCTGCAGCGCCAGCGGCAGGGTGCGCATCGCCTGATCACTCGTATAGATCAAGGGTGAAAAATAATCGTTCCAGCTGCTTACAAAGGTCAGCACTATCAATGTGGCCATCGCCGGCTTCATCGCCGGCATAACCAGCTTGAAAAAGATATGTAGCTCGCCCGCTCCGTCGATACGGCCCGCTTCGATGAGTTCCCGCGGAAACGCCCCCATAAACTGTTTCACCAAAAAGAAGTTGTAGGCCACAGCCACCGAAGGCAAAATCAGTGCGAGATAGTTATCCACAAGATTCAGCCCGTTGACCACCATATACCGCGGAATCTGGGTGACGTGCGGAGAAAACATCAGCGCCGACACCACCAGATTAAATAAAAACTTCGAACCGGTAGGGGCATACACCACCATACCGTATGCGCCTGCCGAGCAGACAAGACAGGTCAGCGAAACGGTGCTGACCGTGACCACCAGACTGTTGAGCACATACCGCAGGAACGGCACCGTCGACACGCCCAGCGAGGACATCAGATCCACGAAGTTCTGGGAAGTGGGATTGCGCACGAAAAACTGCGGAGGAAAAATAAACAGTTCATCCAACGGCTTGAACGCAGTACATACCACATAGATCATCGGCAGCGCCATAAACGCCACCAGCGCGATCATGATGATATATACCACCAGCCAGCCGAAACTGAATTTAGGAAGAGAGCGCGCACGGGCGGCCATACGCTGACGCACAGCCGGCTGAACCTGCACATTCCGCATCATTTAATCATCGCTCCTTAACACCCGCATAACCACCTTGCCCAGAATGAAGGTAATCGCAAACAGCACCACCGCTACCGCTGAGGCATAACCCATCTGGAAGCGGATAAACGCATAATCGTACAGATGCGCAACGATGGTGTGCCCGGCATAGTTGGGACTGGGCAGACCCGCGATTGCCACCGCAATATCAAACACCCCGAAGGAACCGACGATCGCATTGATCGCGCCGAACAGCAGCTGCGGCTTGACCTGTGGAAAAGTGAGGTACCGCAGCTCAGCCCATCGGCTGCCGATACCGTCGATGCGCCCCGCCTCATACAGCTCGCGGGATACATTCTGCAGGCCGGCCAGAAACACCAGGAAGTTGGTGCCCATGCTGGTAAAAATCTGCACGAACACGATCACCGTCATGATGTAGTTGGCATCCTGTGTCCATTGGATGGGCGTGGAAATCAACCCCAAATTGATCAGCAGGTTATTCACCAAGCCGTAACGGTCGCCGGAAAAAAAGTACAGCCACACCACCGAGATGGCTACGCTGCTCATGATGGAGGGAGCATAAAAGCTCAGCGCAAATACGGTGCGAAACCGCAGCTGGTTGATCACCCAAGCCAAAAAGAAGGACAGCAGAAAGCAAAGCGGGCCAGTGATGCAGGCGAATACAAAGGTATTCTTGATGGCGGTCAGAAAGATGTCGTCATCAAGGAGCAGCAGCTTGAAGTTGTTCAGGCCAACAAACCGTGCAGGCTGCATCATGTTATAGTTGGTCAGGCTCTGTCCCGCGGCGATAAACACCGGGATAATGGTAAACAAAAAAAACAGGACGAAGAACGGCAGCATAAATCCGTACCCGTACGCATGATTGCGAAAACGCATGGATTTGGTTTTCATATGAACGGATTCTCCTTTCGTGATACGGATCAGTGCACACCGTATTCTTCCTGCTTCATTTTCAGCTCTTTATTGATGGCCTCAACCGCTTCCTCAAGGGCATCACGCAGCAGCACACCATTAATGACCACCTTGTTCCATGCATTGGTCAGATGGCGGGTGGTATAGTAGCCGCCAAGCACAACCGGGATTTCTTTGGCCTGCTGCAGCATACCGTCGATGATTTCCAGGTCCTCGGCCTTCCAGGGCAGCGCATGAAAGGCCTCGATATTAGCGGTATTCCAACGCGCCTCGGCACCCAGCAGAGCCTCTACCTCGCGGGAGAACACGGTCTGGGTTTCGGTGGAGGCCCACCATTTGAGGAATTCCCATGCCGCCTCCTGCTTTTCGGATTTCTGCATAATGCAGTCGCTCATACTGGTAAACGAGGCGTTGGAGCGGTCGACGGTGCCGTCCGCCTTTTCCATGCCAGGCAGCGGCGCGATGCCCCACATGCCGGAAATTTCCGGCGCGGCAACGCTAAGCTGCATATAGGTCGCATAGGAACCGATGCCCATCGGCATCTCACCAGTCCGGAACATGTTATAGAAATTCGCGGTTACCGGAACGGCATACTGCGTGTATAGTTCGGTTTCCTCCTTAAGTGCGGCATACACTTCGGGGGAGTCGAGTGCCGAACGCAGCCCGTCGTCGGTATAATATTGTCCGCCGTACTGCAGGATGAACTGGCTGTCATCCCGCGGATAGTAAAACTTGAGCCCTTCGCGGTAGAGCGCGGGCAGGGTATTCTGATACAGCTGCGCGCGGGTGTCAGGGATGGGGATCTGCAGATCACTCAGGATATCCCGGCGATAAAACAGCACCTTGAAATCCATCGTTTCCGGCAGCGCATAAATGCCGCCATTATACCGGTACGGCACAAAAATTTCGGGGTAAAACTGCCGGTACACCTCGTCAAAGCCTTCCATTTTGGACAGATCGGCCACCGCATCGCGGATGGCAAATTCTACCGGCGATTCCGCGCCGATTCCCATCGCCACGTCCGGCTGCCTGCCGGAGATGATGGACAGCATCAGCGCATTGGCACTGCCGGAATTGAGCTGAGAAGGCGGCACCGTGTTGACATTTACCTCGATACCCGAGTTCGGGGAAAACAGGCTGTCGGACAGTTCTTTGATCAGCTCCGCCCATTCGGTGCCGCGCGCGACCCACACATCGATGGATTCAGTAATCTCGATTTCGTTGTCCGCCACACCGGAGATGTTGGAATAGCTGCGTACGAAGGAGGAAAACAGCGACTGCAGATTGACCAGAAGCAGCTTCCAGAAACTGCGTTTGGGCACCGGCACCTCGGCCGCCTGCGCCGCCACCGTGATTTTATCAATCATCATCGGCGCGGACAGCAGAGTGGTATACCATGTGCCGAGCGAAGTCTGGGTGTTGCGGAAATCACTGAGATTACGGGCAATGGAAAAGGGGTCCTTTCGCATCGCATCAACCTGCTGCTTCATGCTTTTAAGGCTGCTGGCCATCGACGGATTGCGTCCGGTAACCTCCTGCAACCGGCTGATTTTCCACTGCAGGCTTTCGGATAACGTCTGCAGATCCTCCTCCAGCGTGGGGATTTTGGTGAAAAATTCGTAGTCGTAGTTAGCATCCACCTCGTTGCCGGTAAGCTTGTTGATCGCCAGCTGAATGGCGGACAGCAGCAGCATATCCTCCCGCAGCGAGGAGGCGATCGGCGCCATATCACCGAGCTTGACGGTCATGGTCAGGGTGTGCTGTCCCGCCTCCAGATAAAACAAAAATGGTTCGCCCGACTCGTCGGCCAGCGTAAAGGTATCGAATTTGCTGTAGGGGAACTGGTAGGCCAGCATCTCGGCAAACGGCACTTCACCGTCGATGGCGATCTGCCGGTAAACCGGCAGGCCGTCGTTGACGTTCTGGCAGGCGTGCAGCGCCAGCTTGTATAAGCCGTCCTTTTTCACCTCGATGTTGAACGTCACACTCTGGTTGCCGGTATCCCACCGCGTGCCGCCATAGATGTTCAGCCATTTTTCCGTGGCGGAATACGGGGTGGTGGTGATGTCGTTGCTGTTTTCCCGTCGGATGGTAACATCATTGGTATACGCCGCAGCATCCTCCGCCTCAAAAATGTACACCGCATCGGCCGGTGCGCCGGTCAGTCCCCGCGCCGCATAATCCTCCCGCACCTCAGCATAGTTTTTGATCGGCTGTGCCGCCTGTACCCGCAGAGCACCGACCGCCATATCCTTTTCGTCAAACGCCAGCGTCACGGTATGCTCGCCGGCGGTAAAATACAGTTCAAACGGCCTCTCGCTGATACCCGAGGAGTCAATGAGCGCATGGGTATACCATTGGTCAATGGGCACGTTCTGCCCGCGCATGTCGTCTCCCCATGAGTTCTTTTTGCCCTTTCCCGTCTCCTCGTAGCAGCGGGAAAAGGCGATACCCAGCGCCTCTTCAAAGGGGATTTCCCCGTCGATGAGCAGATTGCGCTTGGCAGTAAACGCATTGGAACCCTCTAACGCATAATCCAGTGAAACGGTATACAGTCCCGGCTGCTCGATGGTAAAACGCCATGTCAGCTGCGCATCCGTCCCGTTCCACCTCAGCGCGGGACGGCCGAGCACCTCTTGCATCTGTACCGCAGCGCCATCCTCCCGCTCGATACGTTCGATCGGGATCTCCAAACAAATCCCAGCGTCGGGATACACATCCTCATGCTGCTGCCGGTACGCAGTATAGGAGGGGTACTGCTGAGCATCAAACGACACCGTCTCGCCGCTGCCGGACTGCTCGGCCGACGGGCGCTCCTGCGCTGCGGCGGACAGAAACGACGCCTGTCCGCTCACCAGTACGGCCAACCCGGCCAAAAATGCGGCAACGCGTTTGCTTATCGCGGTCATACCGATCCTCCTTGCCTGCGTCAGCCGAGCATGGAGCGAAAGTTCTCCAGCCGGTGAAAGGTGATGTAGTTGGAATCATGAAAATTACGCGCATTGTTCATCGCGGTGCGCTGCACCCACAGCATATCGTCCCCGTCGATGATCATATCCGGATACTGCACCCCAACCTTCTGGCCGCTTTCCTGACCGTTATGGTAATACATCAGGTCAGCAACCAGCTCCCAGTGCTCGCCGTCGCGCGATTTTGTCAGCGACAGCACATCCCGGCTCATCGGCAGGCTGGGATCCGCCACCCGGTTAACCAGTGCAAGATAATACCCGCTCTGCGCATCCCGGCAGATGGAGAATTTTGAGATGCCGCCGATAAAATCAATGATTTTATATAGGGTGAGCGGCGCCTCCGGATGCTCCGTATCCACCGCAAACAACGCCGCCTTATCATGGTTTGGTGTGCACATCTGAATCTGATAGCGCAGGAAATTGACCAGCTTGCCATCCGGCAGCAACACCATGTTGCCTTCCAGACAGCCGCGGCTTTTACCCTGCGCGGCCCCTGGCCAGTTATCGTCAAACGGCAGGAAAGGGGTCAGCGTCCAGCTGGCAGGATCCAGCAGATCGTCATCCTCTCCGACTGACAGCACGCCAGTTGCGTGGCCGCCGCGCTCCCACGTACCGTAATCCACCGCGGTCCACAGCCGTCCGTTGTGGGAAAAGATGTTCATCGGTGCCTTATGGGGACCGCCGCAGTCGCGATTGCCGCTGCCGGGGAACAGATTGACAAACCGCGGCCAGGTCCGCCCGCCATCCTCTGAGCGCCCGATCAGCACATCGCCGTATTCCGTGGTCATCGCCAGCATATACAGCGCATTCCGATGCACAAACAGCTTGCCCCAGAAGCAGGGGAAGAGGTCGGTCAGAAAGCTCCAGCTTTCACCGCCGTCATCCGAAAAGAAAATCTTGGTGAGGTTCTGCCCGTAGCGCGGGCGATAGATGTCCATCGACACCAGCAGACGTCCGCTGTCCAGCTTTACAATCGCGGGGCTGCACAACGAATTGCCGGAATACCAGTAGGCGGTATCCTCCGGGTGCAGATAGTTCACCGGACGGCCGATGATGTCACCGGGGGTGACCAGCCGGCGGTCTGACCGCCGGCTGTGGTCACCATCATCTTCAATCGTCACTGTATAGGTTTCTCCCGGCGTCAGATCAGTCAGCAGCGCGCGGCCGCCCTCCAGCGGCTGCCGCCGCAGTATCCCGCCCTCCTGCTCAATCACCGCGGTATGCGGTCCCTGCGGGTTGACCCGGTCAACCCATTCCACCTCACAGAAGTCACGTCCTGGCCGCAGCGCAGCGATATACGGTGCATTTTCGCGCTCCTTGCAGTTGAGCGGCACATATGGCTGATAGCTCCAGCCGAAATACCCCTTCATTGTGTCATCCTTTCGTTATTTGCCGTAAAACGCGTCATAGGCCTCCTGATGCAGGCGGACGTAGTCCTCCATACCCAGCTTGTTAATCTGATTGACGTATTCATCCCAGCCGGCATTGATATCCGCCGAGCCGTTGATCCAGCTTTTCACCGTATTGTTGATATAGCGCGCACAGATCACCAGCTTGTAGTTATCTACTTTTTCCTGCGCCTCGGAGGAAAAACTCATCGGCGGGATCAGATCCTCCAGCGGGATGCGGTTATCCTTGTAGATTTCGATCGCCTTGCCGCGCTTGTACCAGGAATGATTTTCGCCGAAAGTAACCCGGCCGTTGAAGCGGTCATCCAGCAGACCGGGAATCGCGTTGCCGGGCGTTTCGCTGTCCATCGGCTCCACGCCGCTGGTCACGGTGTACATATCCGCTGCACTGTCGTAAGTCCACTGCTCACCCTCGATGCCAAAATCGAGATAAATCGCATTCTTGTCCTGAACCGCCCACTCCATCGCCTGCAGCACCTTTTCCGGATATTTGCAGCTGTCGAAGATCACCATGCGGTTGCGGGTAACACCGAGCGGCTGCCGGCGGATGAGCGGCTCAACCCCTTCCTGCGACTGGAAAAGGGTCATCGGCACATAATCCTCGAGCGGCGTCCAGTAGCCGGTGAACACGCCAATGTAGGGGGTGTCGGTGTGCTGGTTGGTGCGGGTAAGCACGTCGTTGGGGGTATCGGTCATGCTCTCAGGGGCGATCAGCCCTTCGGCAAACATATCCCGCAGCACGGTGTTGGCCGTTTTCAGCCGCGGGTCGGTGGCATAGTTGACCACCTTGCCGTCCTTGACGCCCATGTAGGTGTAATCGTACACCGGCACCCCAAAGGTGTTGTAGAAGTCAAACTGGCCGCTGATAATGCCGTTGGTGAGGAAATACCACGGCATGACGTTCTCCGGAATGGAGCCCTTGCCCGCGTTGGCCTTGAAAGCGCGCAGGATGTCGGTGAACTCCGCAAGGGTGGTCGGCATCTTCAGATTGAGCTCATCCATCCATTTCTGGTTGATCCACCACACATCGCGGATGCCGCGGTCGGCGTCGAGGGTACGAATATTCGGCAGCGAATACAGCTTATCCTCACCGAACTTGGAGGCGGCATAGTACATGGGATTTTCATCAAACGCTTTTTTCCATGTCGGCGCATTGTCAGCAAGCAGTCCGCTGAGCTCCACTACGCTGCCGGAATTCGCCGCGATTTCCAGCTGCGAGTTGGAGAAGGAGCCGCCGAACATCACATCCACAAAGTCACCGGTAGCGAACATCAGGGTGATTTTTTCGTTGCTCATCTCCTCGATCTCAAACCGCACGCCGGTAGCTTCCTCCATGTCCTTGAAAAACTTCATGTCGGAATAATCCATCACCGGGTTTTCGGTGATGCCGGCCTTGATGACCACCGTCTCCTTTTTTCCGCCGTCGCTGTCGGATTTGCATCCTGACAGGCTGGCCACCGAACACAGCAGCAGTCCGGCCAGCGCGGCACAGCCGCCGCGCCGCAGCCATGTTTTCCCAAAATCTGCTTTCATGATCAACACTCCTTACTTATATTGGGGTTTCCTCAATGTGGACAGACTCATCACGCACTGTGACCTTAACCCGGCGTCCCCGGGCAGTAAACGAAACATCCATACTGTCGAACAATCCAACGGCGGGATTGACCGTATAGGTTTTGAATCCGTCCGTCGTCTTGATGCCCGCGAAATACTGAAACGCGATGTTCAGCGGTGCACCGCTCCAGGCATGATTGCGGGAGCCTAATATCATGAAATCTTCCCATAGGGTGGAATTCTCGTTGACCGCCAGATTGTAGTAGCGCGAACACATCCGCCGGTAGGCATCGGCGACAAATCCCATCTCGCACAGCGCTTTAAGGATGAAATATTCCATATAAATCGAACCGGTGCATACGCTCTGCAGCACCATCCGAATTTTCGCATACGCCTCGCGCGGCACCAGGCCGGCCAGCACTGCAATCGCATTGGCACGGTCGTCGGCATGGCTTCCGGAGGTAAAGTACCGCCCTTTCCAGAAATCACGCGCAAAGGCGGTACGGATGCCTTCCCGCCGCTGTTCCAGCCAATCGTCGTAAGCGGTGCAGCCGGTGTATGCGGCCATCCGCTGCGCAAAACCGAGCGCTGAATAATACAACGCGTGCTCGAGAACCGTATCATCGACATTGAACAGGTGATCGAACCACCGCCAGTTGCCCTTACGGGGAAGCAGCCGGCCGGTATCGTCCATATCCCAGAGCATCAGATACCGCACTACCGGCTCGAACGCCGCCGCCATCACCGTATCGTCACCGGTCAGGTTGACGTATTCTGCGATCATGCCCCATTCGCTGATCGCGATGAGCGACTGACCGGGCAGCTCGGAAAAATTCGCACCGGGCACGTTGCCCATAAGCACGTCGCCCCTGCGCAGCAGGATGAAATCCAAAATGGCCTTTTTCACCAGCGCCGCGCCCTGTTCTCCGTATACCAAGAGTGCTTGCGGCACCTGAACGGTAGTATCGCCGATCCACTGCCCGCGTTCGCGGTCGGGACAGTCCATAAAATTATCCCGCATACACACATACAGGGTACGCACGGATTTTTGAATCAGTTTATTGGTCAGTGTACAGCTGCACGAAAAATCACCGGTCTTCTCGCAGTCATACCCCGATTCTACCGCCGCAGCCTCAAGCAGCTCAACCGACTGCGCCCCCTGAATCCGCAGCGTTTCGCCGTATAAATAGGCGGGCGGCTCGAATTCCTGCTCGCCTGCCCGGCAGCGGTATTCCACGCGGTAGCCGCGGTAGCGGTTGCCGTGGTCGCCTGGTCCGCCGTTGACGGTGTAGCGGTCGGTCAGTAGGGTGAGCACCTCGCCGCCCTGCGCACGCAGCCGCAGCCGAGGGGAAAAGGTCATTGCGTACGGCAGAACTGCGGTCCACTCCTCACCCGATCGTTGCAGAGAAAGCGGTACTGGCGCATACTGCCGAAGCAGCGGAACCGGTCGGCGGCACAGGCCGCCCCACACCTCGTTGGGGTAGACACAGGCGGGGGAGTATTCGCCTTCATACGCGTCGGTCCGGAAAAAATCATGGTCACTGCCGGCAGCCTCTATCCCCAGATCCCAGCCGCCGTACAGGTGGGAGGCCGGACTGTTCTCCACGTGATAATAACCGTTGTGCCGGCGGCACAAAAAACGTTCATCGCTGTACAAATCCAGCGCCTCACAGCAGAACAGAAAGGCGGCCCGGCCGCTGTCGGTGTTATTGCGGCCCTCGTTTCCGTAATAAAACACCAGAACCGCCAATTGATTTTCGCCCTCGTGCAGGTAGGGGGTGAGGTCCACCTCATCTGCCCAGCCGCATCCCGGCAGGCTTTCACGAAACAAGCCGCCCTCAAAAACCGCCAGCCGGCCGTTGATATACAGCCAATACTTGGTCTCAGCGAAAACCAGTGCCTTGATCTCCCGCAGCTCGGATGACACCGTAAACCGGCGGCGAAAAATCACCTTATCATCCGGTCGGGTGTTATCCTGCGTCCAGATGAATTTCGCCTTATCCGGCAGCTGCAACAGCTCACGCATCATTTTTTCCTCCTCCAAGCAGGGACAACGACGCCGCTCCGAAAGCGAACAATTCCGGCGCCTCGTTGTATCGGGTCATGTCCGCAATCAGCATCGGCCCGATCATCGGAAGCCGGCTGCGGTTGTGCAGATGGAGCGGACCAAAGGTGTTGGCCAGCGTGCCGTACAGGGTGATTTCCACCCGATTCGTGTCTTGTTCAAGCAGCCCTTGCACCGGAAAACTCAGTGGCGGCAACAGCGCTTCACCCACCGGCTTGCCATTGATGGTCAGCGACGCCGCTGCAGCCGCTCCATTGATCAGGAGTCGATCCGCTTCCGGTACACGTCCAAATTCTGCGGTGATGCGCAGCGCGCCGCCGTAGAACGGATAGCCCTGCGCAGTGATATCGCCGCTCACCGGCGCACCATTTCCGGCGATCGCATACCCACGCCCATCCGATGCCAAACGAAAATCACCGCAGACAAACACCGTTTCCAGCTCGGTTGGGCGGTGATCTGTCCCTTCCGGTACTGCGCGGTGGTTGCCCACTCCAATGATATTGTTGCATTTGCGGCCGCGCAGACAGATGGTGTTTTCGCCCACATGCAGCCCATTGAGCAGTACACGGTCAAAAGAAAAGTCAAAGCAGCCGTCGGCATCCTCCACCGGGATGATTTTGTCTGCCGGCTGATCGTTGATAAAGACGCCGTCGAGATGGCGCGCCTGCTCAATCATCGCCCACATTCCGCCGGCCGGCATCTCTGTCACCCAGAACCGGTACACCGCTTCAAACGGCGTTCCCTCCGGCAGACGGTTAAACCTTGCCCAGAGGCTTTCCACCGGTGCATCTGCCGCCGTGCCCGCCGTATCGGTAAAATCCGCCCGATCGAGCGGTAAAATATTGACCCCCATCGTCCGCTGAGTAACCGGCGCCTGCCGCAGCAGGCGGAGATCCTCCGCAAAATCCGCTCCGCTGTGCAGCAGATCGGTCTCCGGAAGCGCCGCGGCATCGCCGTCGGCAAGCAGAAGTGAACCGCCCGGCTTGAGACAGACGCGGCAGCGGAAACCTTCTGCCGTTTGGATGAACGGCACTCGGACATACCGCCCGGTTATCGTATCCAGCGCCACAGGTTCCGCAACGGCATCAACGGTTATCGCCAGTCGCCTCGCGCGCCCCTGCGCGGTATTGGCGAGGAAATACACATGCCCGCCGTCTCCGCGCAGCCGCTGCCGGATCAGCACATCCGGTGCAGGAGCACCGGTATAAACATCCAAAGCTTTGATGCGCAGCGGTGCAGCACTCATCGCCTGCACCGTTTTCGCGGCGTCCGGCAGCAGGGTGAAGCGTGCCGCAAAATCGTAATCGGCCGCCTCGCCGTCAATAAGCACCGGATACCGTCCAGCGAACACCACCGCCTGCGGTCCATTCTGTGCCGCAAGACGTTCGAGCCGCAGCAGGGTAGCACGGCGGATGGTTGTCATCGGCGGAACGATTACCCGCCGGTAGCGGCATCTGCCGATACACAGATACCCATCCTCATCGGTCCCGTATGCCTCCATCAGCCGCTCATCGCCGTAATGGAACGGGATGCTTTTGTGCAGCAGCGCCTCGGTCAGCTCAAAAAACGGCTTTTCCACCGTCTCGGTTTCGGTCAGATAATTCTGTCGGGCATAGGTGCCCGCCTGCGACCAGATGCTGTATGTAGGATTCATTTTGTGCAGCGGGGACATCTCCGACCACACACTGCCGATCGGGTGGAGCAGCAGCAGATCGGTTTCACATTCCCCTTCGCTCATCAGCTCACACACCCGCGCAATGTGATCGAAATACCCACGTGCTGCATCAAACCACGGCTGCATCCAGGAGATATTCGGCGGATAATCCCGCTTGCGCTCCCCACGCATCGAATACAGGGTTAGATGCGGATTGATGAAGCTGATCCCCAGCGCCGCGAGATAATCGGTCAACCGCTTCATTTCGGCCGGACCCGACTGATGGCCAATGCAGCCCAGCGCTTCACACAGCGCGCGTTTTCCCAGCTGCTCGGCCACCGAAGTCAGCTGCAGCACGGTGGCCGGCTGGCTGGCCGCACTGCCAAGCATGTCGATGCCAGGCATATCCATTTCGGCGTAATGCGGCATCGCTGCGCCGATCCATTCAGTCTGGCCGGTGAGGGTATCCTCATTCATCAGATGTCCGGTCAGCTGCAGGCCGTTTTTTTGACACCAACCGCGGTAGCGGGCGGTAAACGCCTCGATAAAACAGCTGGTCAGCTCATCATAAAAATCAAAACGCACCCGCTGATAGCCCGGCAGGTCGAAAAACAGCTTTTCCATCACATCGAGCAGGGAATACCCGCGACTCCGGCAAAACCGCTCCTCAAACCCACGGGTGAACGGCACGTTGGGGTAGGGGTAAGCCGCCCGTTGGGAATAGCAGAACTCATCCGAAAAGACACCTTGGATCTCTTTGCCGAAGTATTCTCCCAACCGCTCGCGATAGCGCTCATGGGTGCTTTGCAGAAAAGCGTCGGTCGCGGCCGGGTCCAGCAGATCCACATAACAGCCTCCCGCATACCACGGATTACCCGTTTTCTGCTCACACAGAGCGATACGATAGCGTTTGCCTTCATAGTCAACGGTTTTATAGACCTGCAGGATACGCGGATCCTCGGTTGCGTTGTCTTCTATGAGGCACAGTGCCTTGGACTTGCATTCCGGATGCTCCCGGATCACCTGCCCGCCGCCGTAGCCAGAGGGCCAGCGGTCCTCGTCGTACAGCCAAAGGACAGTCCCCATTTCTCTGGCCCTCTCGCAGCACGCCGCCAGCCGCTGCATCCAGTCATCCGACAGATAGGCGGTCACCAAGCCGACCCGGCTGTGCATAAAGCCGCCGGTCAGCCCAGCGCCCACCAGTCGTTCGAGCTGGGCGGTCAGGCGCTCATCCTCCAGCTTATCGTTGAAGCTCCAGAACACGGCAGCCCGATATGCGTCGGAAACGTTATAAACCGATTCCATACCTCGGTCACCCCCAACCGTTTATCGCGTCAGCAGGTCTCGGATACGTGCATCCAGCCGCTCCAACCCCTGCTTTAAGCACAGGAGATCCTTTTCCTCGGTGAAATGATCTTTACCCGTAAACCGGTATCCCGCCAGCCTCATCGCCTGCTTCATTACCGCGATGTTGCCGCCGCAGTACACCTTGCCCACTTCCTGGCACACCGCCTGCCATGCCTGCGCGCCGGCAATATCGTTTTTGAGCCAGCATTCCCGCAGCTTGACAAACGGCACCGGGCACACGCCGGACAGCCCGGAAACAATGCCGTCGCAGCCCAGCGTCAGATACTGCAGCTGGTAAACGTCCCAGCCATGCAGCACCGAAAAACCGTCGATCTCCAGATATTGCTGGGTACGCACCAGATCATTGAAGCTGTATTTGATGCCCACCAGATTGTCGTACCGCCTGTTCAGCCGGCGGCATACTGCCGGCGAAATATCGTTGCCGGTGCGCTGCGGGATATTGTACAGGTACACCGGAAAATCGCGCGGTGTGCTTTCCAGCACCGCCGCATAATAATCGTATAATTCGTCCTCATCGTAGCTCAAAAAGCTCGGTGAAACCACCGCCGCACAGTCCGCACCCACCGCATGGGCCTGCTGAGTCAGCTCGATGGTATCTTCCAGACGTGCCGCGCCGGTATGTATGCACACCATCGTGCGGGAACGATCAACGTTTTCAACGATCGCCTGCGCCAGCTTGGCGCGCTGCGTGGTGGAATACTTGATCCCCTCTCCATTAGTACCGCCCACGAACAGGCCGTTCACCCCGCCGTCCGCCGCAAAACGGGCCAGCCGTACCGCTTCATCGCAGTCAATCTCCGCATCTGTCCTCGCCGGGGTCAGCAGCGCCGTTACCACTCCGTACAACTTTTTCATGCTCTATCCCGTCCAAATTCATTATTGATGAACAATATTCATCTTTACAAGAAAATTATAGCATGGTGCCGCCAATAGTGTCAAGAACTATGCAACAATTTTTTAATATTTTTGTTGTATAGCACATTTAACTGGTTATTATCGAGATATATACGACAATATTCGCAAATCCCGCTTGACGGCGTCACCGTTTTGTTCTAAAATTATACCGTGTTGTTCATTAATAATAAACCCAAGCAAGATGCAGGAAGGGGAAGGCGACATGGCGCAAGAAGACACCGCCAAGGTAAAGTCTCTGTATAAGGCGCTGAACATACTGGATTGTTTTCTGGAATATCCGTTTGAATACGGCGTCACCGATATGGCAGAAAGGACCAACCTGCCCAAAAGCACCATTCACAACATCTTTTCCACTTTCCATCAGTACGGACTGCTGGAATATGTTGAGCAAACTAAGCGCTACCGGCTCGGCCCAAAAGCCGTGGAGCTGGGCAACGTCTATCACCAGTCAAACAGCTTCGTATCGATCATGCGTCCGTATCTCAGCCGGCTGGCCGAAACCACGCAGGAACGGGTGTATCTGGGCAAAATGACCGCAGACGGCAGCGTACTATACCTCGACATGGCCTATCCGCAAAGCAGCATCACATCCAGCGACATCATCGGAGTAAAGGCGCCGCTGTACTGCACCGGCATCGGTAAGGCCATTCTGGCTTTTTCGGACGCGGCGATGGCAGACATGGTGGCCCAGCGAGAGATGGAAAAATTCACCGTCAACACCATTACCGAAGCCGACAAACTGCACGCCGAGCTTCGGCGAATCCGCGCGTGCGGCTATGCAGTAGACGATATGGAGCACGAATTCGGGGTGAAGTGTGTGGCCATCCCGCTGTTCAACCAGCGCGGGCTGCTGCTGGGCGGCATGAGCATCAGCGGGCCATCGCTGCGGCTACCGAAGTACAAGATTGAGGAATTTGCCGCGCTGCTGCAGGAGGTTTCCGCCGAAGTGCGCAGACTTCTGTAATGTATAAGGATGAAGAAACGGCTCCGGATTGTGATATGCCTCAACTTGTCAGGTAAAAACGGAATTCAGCGACCGCAAGGGCCTGCCGTCTGCTGTTTGCAGACGGCAGGCCCTTTGAAAAATGCTCAGACTTTTTCCGTGCTCCGGGTCAAGAATAAACTTGAAAAAAGTAAAAATACAGTATTCTATTTATAGAGGCTTGGCACAGAAAAATCCGGCATTACGGCGCGGCAGCGCAGAAAACGCCGATGCCGAACACGCGGGAAATTACGCTCAATGGCGAGTCCAAGCACATGACGGACAGAATAAGGCCTGGCGGACTCCCATACTTGTTTGGAGGGATAAAGTATGATCTATACCAATCACTGGGTGTCGCCTTTGGGCGGCATCACGCTGGCGAGCAACGGCACGGCGATTACCGGCTTATGGTTTGACGGCCAGAAATATTTCGGTGATACGCTGCCGAAGGAACACGAAGCCGGGGCACTTCCGGTTTTTGAACAGGCGAAACGCTGGCTTGCGGTTTATTTCGGCGGTGAAGCGCCCGACTTTACTCCGCCTCTCTTTCTGGATGCCGGCACCCCTTTCCGCAGGCTGGTGTGGGAAATTCTGCTCACCATCCCTTATGGGCAGACGATGACCTACGGCGAAATCGCCGCTGAGATCGCCGCACGCAAAGGGCTTTCCGGCATGTCGGCGCAAGCCGTGGGCGGTGCAGTTGGTCACAACCCGATTTCGCTGCTTGTCCCCTGCCACCGGGTGGTCGGTGTCGGCGGAAGTCTGACGGGGTATGCGGGTGGACTGGACAAAAAGGTGCAGCTGCTGACCCTCGAGCGGGTGGATATGTCGGCGTTTTTTGTCCCCGCCAAAGGAACCGCCCTCTAAGTGCGGAGGCAATTATACGGCGGAGAAATCTTGCTTTTCCACGGGAATTCCGGTATAATCTCACTAACCGGCCGGTATGATGATTACTATGCCGGCGGGACGATTTGCCCGGAGCAGGCTATCGGATGTGCGCCGGCAGAGAGGGTGAGAACCATCAAAAAAACGGTTTTGTGCTGTATGGGTATTCTGTGCCTGCTGCTGAGCGGCTGCGGGAAAGCTCTTGATCTTTCGCTGGACGGCCACACTTGGCAGTTTACTATGATACAAGCGGGAGAAAACGGGGAGATTGTTGCCTGTTCACCCGACAAAAAGACCGCATATGCGGATGCAGAGGTTATGGAGCTGTCGTGCAAGGCGCACGACGGAAGCCTGACTCTTTCCCGGATGGATACCGGGGAAAACCTCACGATGGCCTGCGAGATTTACAGCGAAAATGCAGAGTCTGCTATATACAGCCTGTGGACAGATGAACAAAACGCGCTGGCGACAATCGGCGTTACCACTTATCAGGACGGCAGATCCGAATATACGCTGATCGTGGTGCTGGATGAGTATACGCTGTACTTTACGGAAGCCATAAGCGATGGAACATAATCGCAGAAAGTGGAGTCCCCGGCGTTGTATACGCCGGGGGCATTTTCAATATCAGCCGCGTGTCGCTTGGTATATGCAGAGAATATTTTCTACCGGAGTGTTGTCCTGAAGCCGGCGGGCCTCCGGCTTGAGTGTGCCGAAACGCCCGATCGCCTCATAATCCTCTTCAAAAGGTTATCCCCATTGAGGGAACATCACTCTTTATTTGACGGCCAGCGATGGCGATACAGTGTGCCGCCTTACTAAAAGTAAATACTCCCGGCTGTGCCGAGGGCTATTTACAACAAAACACACAGGTGCACCTGTGTGTTTCCCGTTATGGCAGGATGGCGCCGAATATTCCGAGGCAAACCCCGTTGTCATTCTGTCTTTTACAAAAAATGAATAAAATCGCCATTTTAATCAAAAACCACTGTATACAAAACCTTCAGCGTAAAAAAGGGGGAATCCCTCTTAAATCCATTTTTCCTTCAGGCCGCCGGTCTATGCGCCTGCTCATATCGTTTCTGCTTCTTTTCCATCAGCTTTTCCCAAGCGCTTAGGCTGTACCGCTTCAGATAGCCTTTGAACCAAAATCGCTTCCACCATGGCTGCCGCTCTTTGGAAGCGCACTGGAAATGATAGATATAGCCGTCCTCTTCCCATAACACATGGGGCCAGCGCGACCGATTATACCGGATCGGCATCCAGTGCCACCGCACAGCAGGATTTCTCCATTTAGCCCGCATGGCTTCCAGCAGACAGTTGCTGGTAAAGTATTTCGGCTCCAAAACCACTTTATATGACCCCATGCAATCCCTCCTGTTGAGACCAAGGACAGGTCAGGCCGGCACACAGGGTATGCTGACAAAGGCAATCGCTTCCTTTTTGCCGTCCGGTATACATTACCCTTTCGATTCCACGCGGTTCCCTTCTGCGAGCGCCGTTGTTTTGCCGTCCATCTTCTATCTGTTTCCTGCCCTAATCGTATCGTAAAACAGGATAGAAAGCAAGCTGATTCTTTCTATGACTTGTTTTGCACCGTGAAAAAAGACCCTGCAAGGAAATCCTTGCAGGGTCTTTTGGCTATTGGCTTTGCCTCGGGTTTTGCTGTCGGGCGTTGCCCTAAAACACAAAATGTTATGGGGCAAGCCCATTTTGATTTTTTGGGGCAAAGAAATTTGCGTTTTCACTCATCACGGAAAAGGCGGAAAAATGGCTATTTTACGAACTTTTCCCGTATTTGCAAGGCTTTCGGCACAAAAAAAGACCTTGCAGATGTTACTCCACAAGGTCAGTTTTTCTATTGACGTTTTGCTATCGGGTGTTGCCCTAAAACACAAAAATTACTTCGCGCGCTTTTCCTTGATCGCCGCCTGCGCAGCCGCCAGACGTGCGATCGGCACGCGGAACGGCGAGCAGGAGACATAGTTAAGGCCGATGTTGTGGCAGAATTCCACGGACGACGGATCGCCGCCGTGCTCGCCGCAGATGCCCAGTTTGATGTCCGGGCGGGTCGCACGCCCCTTTTCCGCGGCCATCTTCACCAGCGCACCCACGCCGGTCTGGTCGAGCTTCGCAAACGGATCGAACTCGTAGATCTTGGCATCGTAGTACGCATCCAGGAACTTGCCGGCGTCGTCACGGCTGAAGCCGAAGGTCATCTGGGTCAGGTCGTTGGTGCCGAAGGAGAAGAACTCGGCTTCGGTCGCGATCTGATCCGCGGTGACCGCTGCGCGCGGGATTTCGATCATGGTGCCCACATGGTATTCCATCTTCACGCCGGCTTCTGCAATCAGCTTGTCGGCGGTGGCAACCACGACATCCTTGACGTACTTGAGTTCCTTGACCTCGCCCACGAGCGGGATCATGATCTCCGGAACAATGTTGTATTCCGGATGCTTCTTGTTGACGTTGATCGCCGCACGGATGACCGCTTCGGTCTGCATCTCGGCGATTTCCGGATAGGTGACCGCCAGACGGCAGCCACGGTGGCCCATCATCGGGTTGAACTCATGCAGCGACGCGATGGTCTGTTTGAGCTCGTCGACGGTGATGTTCAGCTCGCCGGCGATTTCCACGATGTCCTCTTCCTTGGTCGGCAGGAACTCGTGCAGCGGCGGATCGAGGTAGCGGACGGTCATCGGACGTCCCTCAAGAACCTCATACATCGCCTCAAAGTCGCCCTGCTGATACGGCAGCAGTTTGGCCAGCGCGGTTTTGCGGGCAGCAACGTCCTTCGCCACGATCATCTCGCGCACCGCCTTGATGCGGGTGCCCTCGAAGAACATATGCTCGGTGCGGCACAGGCCGATACCTTCCGCGCCGAACTTCACAGCCTGAGCCGCGTCACGCGGGTTGTCGGCATTGGTACGGACCTTCAGCTTGCGCGCCGCATCCGCCCACGCCATATAACGGCCGAAGTCGCCAGAGATGGACGCTTCCACGGTCGCGATCGCTTCGCCGTAGATGTTGCCGGTGGAGCCGTCCAGGGAGATATAGTCGCCTTCCTTGATGGTTTTGCCGCCCAGCGTGAACAGCTTCGCATCCTCGTCAATCTTGATTTCGCCGCAGCCGGACACACAGCAGGTGCCCATGCCGCGCGCGACAACCGCCGCGTGGGAGGTCATGCCGCCGCGCACGGTCAGGATGCCCTGCGAAACGTCCATACCCTCGATGTCTTCCGGAGAGGTTTCCAGACGGACCAGAATAACTTTTTCGCCCTTGTCGGCCCAGGCCTTCGCATCCGCAGCGGTGAATACCACGCGGCCGCAGGCAGCGCCGGGGGAAGCGGCCAGACCCTTGCCGATGGCCTGCGCTTTCTTCAGCGCGGCGGCATCGAACTGCGGGTGCAGCAGCGAGTCGAGCTGCTTCGGCTCGACGCGGAGCACGGCTTCCTCTTCGGAAATCATGCCTTCATCCACCAGATCAACAGCAATCTTCAGCGCCGCAGCCGCGGTGCGCTTGCCGTTGCGGGTCTGCAGCATGAACAGCTTGCCGTCCTCGATGGTGAATTCCATATCCTGCATGTCCTTGTAGTGGTTTTCCAGACGGGTCGCCACTTCCACGAACTGCTTGTAGACTTCCGGCATATCCTTTTCCAGGGTCGCGATCGGGGACGGCGTGCGGATGCCCGCCACAACGTCTTCGCCCTGCGCGTTGATCAGGTATTCACCGAACAGCTTCTTCTCACCGGTGGCGGCGTTGCGGGTGAAGGCCACGCCGGTACCGGAGTTCGGGCCGGTGTTGCCGAACACCATCATCTGCACGTTGACTGCAGTACCCCAGCTGTACGGGATGTCGTTCATGCGGCGATAGTAGTTGGCGCGCGGGTTGTCCCAAGAGCGGAACACGGCCTTAACGGCTTCCATCAGCTGGACCTTCGGATCGGACGGGAAATCCTCACCCTTCTGCTCCTTGTAGTAAGCCTTGAAGCGGGCGGCCATCTTCTTCATGTCGTCGGCGTCGAATTCGGTATCGAGCTTGATGCCCTTTTCTTCCTTCATCTCGTCGATGATCTTCTCGAAATCCTTCTTGGAAAGCTCCATGACGACATCGGAGAACATCTGCACGAAACGGCGGTAGGAGTCGTAGGCGAAACGCGGGTTGCCGGTCTTCTTCGCCAGACCCTCCACCACGACGTCGTAGAGGCCGAGGTTCAGGATGGTGTCCATCATGCCGGGCATGGACGCACGGGCGCCGGAACGCACCGAAACGAGCAGCGGGTTGACCGGATCGCCGAATTTCTTGCCGGCCTGGGTCTCCAGCTCGGCAAGACCCGCGTAGATCTGCTGCTGGATTTCGTCGCTGATCTTGCGGCCGTCCTCATAGTACTGGGTGCAGGCTTCGGTGGAAACGGTGAAGCCGTACGGCACAGGCATGCCGAGGTTGGTCATTTCCGCGAGGTTCGCGCCCTTACCGCCGAGGAGCTCCCGCATGGAGCCGTTGCCCTCTTTGAAAAGGTAGACATACTTTTGACTCATGGTGTAATCGACCTCCTGAATTATTGATTCCGGATAAATGGAATGCTTTGGAAAAGGTTGTCCGGCCAAGGCCGGTTCCCCCTCCGTCCCCCAGCCGCGTCCAGAGGGGCGCATACCGGGCAGAATCATCTTATAGTATACCAAACGCTGCCCGTTTTTTCCAGAATATTATGATAAAAATCTGTAAATTTACCCTTTATACAGAGTTCCTGCCGCTTTGCGGGGATTGTCTGGTCATTTTATGAAAGGATTCCCCCTTGAAATGCGGTTAAATTTTTGTCATAATGGTAGTGGATCGAATTGCGGCCGGCAAAGCCGGCATACGAAACAGGAAAGAGGCCCGAGGCAGGCTGCCGGAACGGGCTTTTGCGCTTTTCGGGATTCATTTTGCAGGGAAGGCGGTGGCTGGTGTGGACGGCGGGGAACGGGGGAATACCCGCCGCCGGGAACGCAGACAACCCAAAGCAGACCGCTGTGTCAGCGCGGCGGTGCAGCAGAAGAAGGGCGTGGGCAGGGGCGAGGTTTTGTGCCGTGAGGACGGACACAGAGCCGGCCGGGCCGAAAAGCGGGCCGGAGCCCCGGTTACAGCAAGAAAGGAATGGGCAAAAGCATGAATTTTCATGGCAAGGACATCAAAATCTTCTCCGCGAATTCTAATCCTAAACTGGCGAAAATGATCGCCGAGGCACTCGGCCTGCCGCTGGGCAAATCCGAAGTGGCCACCTTCAGCGACGGTGAAATCGCGGTGTCGATCAACGAGTCGGTACGCGGCTCGGACGTGTTTGTGGTACAGTCAACCTGTGAACCGGTCAATGACAATTTGATGGAACTGCTGATCATGATCGATGCGTTCAAGCGCGCGTCGGCTGCCCGCATTACGGCGGTTATTCCGTACATGGGTTATGCCCGCCAGGACCGCAAGGCGAAAGCCCGCGACCCGATTTCGGCCAAGCTGGTTGCCGATCTTATCACCACCGCCGGCGCGGACCGCGTGCTGACGATGGATCTCCACGCTTCCCAGATTCAGGGCTTCTTCAACATACCGGTGGATCATCTGGTGGGCGCGCCGATTCTGGCGAATTATTTCCGCGAGCTGATCGGTGACCAGAAGGATGATTATGTGGTCGTTTCCCCCGACCTCGGTTCAGTCACCCGTGCGCGCAATTTTGCTGCGCGGCTGGACTGCCCGCTCGCCATCGTGGATAAACGCCGCCAGCGTGCGAACGTGTGCGAGGTGATGAACATCATCGGCGATGTGCGCGACAAGAAGGTCATCCTCGTCGACGATATGATCGACACTGCCGGCACGCTGTGCAATGCGGCGGCGGCCATCGTGGAAAAGGGCGGCGCCAAGACGGTCATTGCCGCGGCGACCCATGCGGTGCTGTCCGGCCCGGCGATCGAGCGTATCCAGAACAGCGTCATCGACACGGTGGTGCTGCTCGATACCATCGCGCTGCCGCCGGAGAAGCAGATCGACAAATTCAAGGTACTCACCGTCGGCCCGGTCTTTTCCGAGGCGATCGAGCGTATCTATGAGGATAAGCCCGTTTCCATCATGTTTGTGTGATAGTTGTGTAACCGTCGCGGCGGGGCGTCGGACCGACCATGCGGTGGGTTCGCTGTCCCGCCGTTTTCGCCTGTGAAAACGGAGGGAAACCAATGTTTGGCCGCAAATCCAAACCGGAGGGCCCGATCGATTTCCTGATCGCCGGGCTGGGCAATCCGGGAAAACAGTATGAGGGCACCCGGCACAACGCCGGATTTATGGTGATGGAAGCGCTCGGGGAAAAGCTCGGCGCAGAAATTACCCGTGTAAAGTTCAAATCCTACTGTACCACCGTTTCTATCGGGGATGTCCGGGTGCTGCTGCTTATGCCGCAGACCTTTATGAACCTGAGCGGTGAGGCGGTATGTGAAGCCATGCGGTTTTATAAGCTGCCGCCGGAAAAATGCCTGATCTGCGTGGACGATATCTCGCTGCCGGTGGGGACCATCCGCATCCGCCGCAAGGGCAGCGACGCGGGCCAGCGCGGTATGCGCAGCATCATTACCCTGTCCGGTTCCGACCAGTTTCCGCGCATCAAGGTCGGGGTCGGCGACAAGCCGCATCCCGATTACGATCTGGCGGCGTGGGTGCTCTCCCGCTTTACCCGGGAAGAGGCACCGGCGATGGTGGACGCGGTCCGCCGCGCCGCGGACGCCGCGTGCCTGATTGCACAGGGGCAGATCGATCAGGCGATGAACCGGTATTCCAAATAGGCGGACATAGACTTTACCGCGGACGCCGCCTGCATGGAGCAGGAACAAACCAGGGCTGCCCCGGCCGGCAAGGAACATCGCCCCGCGCTGTTTCGCCCCGACGGGCTGCCGCCTACCTGAGGCAGCGATACTGCCTCTTCTCCCGCTTTGCAGCGGATTCCTGCTTATCCCAAACCGAAACTCCCGCCGCATCCGCGGCCGGGAGCCTTTTCCATATTATCAGAAAGGTGCGGTATCACAGTATGGGGTTATTTGAACGGGGCATGCGTTCCTTGCCCGCTTTTGAGCAGCTTTGTGCGGATATCCGCGCCGAACGTACGCCGGTGTCGCTGACCGGTCTCGGCCATATCCATAAGGTGCTGTTTGTCCATACGCTGTGCGGTGCGCTGTCCCGCCGGGCGGTAATGCTGGTTGCGGACGAGGCGGAGGCCATGAAGGTGGTCGACGACCTGACCGCGCTCGGCCGGCAGGCGCTGTTTCTGCCGGCGCGGGAGCTCTCGCTGCGGCGGGTGGAATCCGCCTCGCGGGAATACGAGCAGATGCGGCTGGGGGTGCTGGCCAAAATGCTCGACGGGGCGTATGACTGCGTGGTTACCTGTGCGGATGCAGCGGCACAGTATACGCTGCCGCCGGACGTGCTGCTGCGCCGTACCCTGCATCTGAAGGCCGGCACTGCACTGCCCTGCGCGGATCTGGCCGCGGCGCTGTCCGCCGCCGGCTATGAACGCTGCGAGCAGATCGAGGGCGCTGGCCAGTTTGCGGTGCGCGGCGGGATTTTCGACGTGTTTCCTGCCGACTGTCCCGCCCCGGTGCGCATCGAGCTGTGGGGGGATACGGTGGATACCCTGTCCTATTTTGATCTGCTGTCGCAGCGGCGCACCGATCCCCTGTCCGCCCTGTCCATTCCGCCGGCGGCGGAAATCGGCTATGACGACGGTGCGGATCTGGCCGCGAAAATCGAAAAACTCGCCGGTACGCTGCGCGGCAAGGGCGCGGAGGTACAGAGGGAAAACCTGCTCGCGGACGTGGACCGCCTGCGCGGCGGCAGCCAGCCGGCCTCGCTGGATAAGTATATCCCACTGGTCTATCCCATTCCCGCCACGCTGTTCGATTACGCAGAGGATGCCGTTTGGTGCGTGTCGGAACCGGCACGGGTGCGCGAGCGGATGCGCACCGCGGAATGGCAGCTGCATGAAGATATCAAGACGCTGCTCGAGGAAGGGCAGCTGTGCCGCGGGCTGAGCGAGTATATGCTTTCACCCGACGGCCTGTTTGCCGAACTGCAGTCCCGTTTGTGCGTGCTGATGGATGCCTTTGCACGCTCCGGCCCGGACATGCGGCTGCGGCAGGTGTACAACATCACTGCGCGGCAGCTGCCGGTGTGGTCCGGCGGCATCGAGCTGCTGACCGAGGATCTTCAGGATATGCTGCACCGGGGGCTGGCCTGTATCGTGCTGGCGGGCAGCGAGGAGAAAAACGCCGAAACCCTCGCGCAGGACCTTGCCGCGCGGGATATCCCGGCGCTGTACGCCCCCAGCCCGGAGGCGCCGGTCAAAGGCCGGGTGCTGGTGGTGCGTGGCGGCCTGTCCTCCGGATTTGAGTTTCCGGAGGCAGGGTTCGCGGTGATCTCCCATGGCCGTGCCGCTGCGCGCAAGCGCAGCACCCGCCGCTTCAAGCGGGACAAGGGCGCAGAAATCCATTCGCTGGCCGAGCTGACTCCCGGCGACTATGTTGTGCATGCCGCACACGGCATCGGCATCTATGACGGGATCCAGCAGCTCGAAATGCAGGGCGTGGTCAAGGACTACATCAAGCTGCGGTACGATAAGGGCGACACTTTGTATGTACCGGTCACCCAGCTGGACCTGGTGTCCAAGTATATCGGCACCAAGGACGAAGTGCGGGTCAAGCTGCACCGCCTGGGCGGCCAGGAGTGGCAGAAGACCAAATCGCGGGTGCGGTCAGCGGTGCGGGATATCGCCCGGGAGCTGATCGCGCTGTATGCCAAGCGGATGGCGACCCCTGGCTTTGCGTTTGAGCCGGACGGGGAATGGCAGTATGACTTTGAGCGGCGGTTTGAATTTGAGGAAACCGACGACCAGCTGCGGTGCACCGACGAGATCAAGGCCGATATGGAACGGCCGGTGCCGATGGACCGGCTGCTGTGCGGCGACGTGGGCTTCGGCAAGACCGAAGTGGCGCTGCGCGCTGCATTCAAATGCGTGTCACAGAGCCGGCAGTGCGTGGTGCTTGTGCCGACCACCATTCTCGCCTTCCAGCATTACAACACTTTCACCAAGCGGTTTGAGGGCTTCCCGGTGCGCATCGAGATGATCTCCCGCTTCCGCACCCCGAAGCAGCAGGAGGACATCCTGCGCCGCACCGCCGCTGGCGAGGTCGATATCCTCATCGGCACCCACCGAATGCTGTCGAAGGATGTGCGCTTCCGCAGCCTGGGGCTGTTCATCGTCGATGAGGAGCAGCGCTTCGGTGTGGCGCAGAAGGAGCGGATCAAGGAGCTCGCGCCCGGCATCGACGTGCTCACCCTGTCCGCCACCCCGATCCCCCGTACGCTGAACATGGCCATGAGCGGCATCCGGGATATGTCGGTCATCGAGGAAGCCCCGCAGGACCGCCGCCCGGTGCAGACCTATGTGCTCGAGCACGACAACGGCATCATCACCGATGCGATCCGCCGGGAGCTCCGCCGCGGCGGGCAGGTATATTACCTGCATAACCGGGTGGAGAGCATCGAGCGGTGCGCCGCCGGCATTCAGATGCGCATCCCGGAGGCGCGGGTGGCCTTTGCCCACGGCAAAATGACCGAGGAACAGCTCAGCGAGATCTGGCGGCAGGTGATGGAGCACGAAATCGACGTGCTGGTGTGCACCACCATCATCGAAACCGGCGTGGATATCGCCAACGTCAATACGCTCATCATCGAGAATGCCGACCGGTTCGGCCTGTCGCAGCTGCATCAGCTGCGCGGGCGGGTCGGGCGTTCTTCCCGCCGCGCATTTGCCTATCTGACCTTTGTGCGCGGCAAGGTGCTCACCGATGTCGCCTCCAAGCGGCTGGAGGCCATGCGGGAATTCACCGAGTTCGGCGCCGGCTTCAAGATCGCGATGCGGGACATGGAAATCCGTGGCGCCGGCAATCTGCTCGGCGCACAGCAGCACGGACACATGGAGGCGGTCGGGTACGAGATGTACCTGCGGCTGCTGGGCGAGGCGGTCAATGAAGAGAAGGGCCTGTCCTCCGGCGACCCGGAGGCGGAATGCCTGATCGACCTGCAGATTTCTGCCCACATTCCGGAATCCTATATCGCCGCAAACGCACAGCGGCTGGATGTGTACCGCCGCATCGCCGGTATCCGCACCCACGAGGATTCCCTGGATGTGTATGACGAGCTGATCGACCGCTTCGGCGAACCGCCGGCAGCGGTACAGGGGCTTATCGATGTCGCGCTGCTGCGCAATATGGCAGCAGCGGTGGGGATTTATGAGGTCAAGCAGCAGCAGGAAACCCTGCTGCTCTACCAGAAAAAGCTCGATGTCGCGGTGGGCGCCAAAATGTCGGCCGCGATGAAGGGACGGGTGATGATCAACGCCGGTCCGAAGCCGTATTTTGCGGTGCGCATCGCCAAGGGGCTGACCGCGCTCGATACCCTGCGCGAAGCACTGGAGGCGGCCGCGCCGGAGGAGACGGAAAAGCCGGCCGGGAAAAAGGGGGTAAAGCTGTGACCGAGGTGGTGGCCGCGCTGCTGTGGGATGGCGGTCGATTTCTCATCGGGCAGCGCCCGGCTCATAAGGCGCGCGGGCTGCTGTGGGAGTTCGTCGGCGGCAAGGTGGAGCCGGGCGAGATGCCGGAGCAGGCGCTGGTGCGCGAGTGCCGGGAGGAGCTCGGTGTCACCGTAGCGGTGGACGGGGTATTCATGGAGGTCACCCATACCTATCCGGATATCACGGTACACCTTACGCTGTATCATGCGGCGATCGCACAGGGCGTGCCGCAGAAACGGGAACACGCACAGCTGCGGTGGATCACACCGGCGGAGATTCCGCAGTATGCTTTCTGTCCGGCGGATGTGGATATTCTGGCACGTCTGCAGAAGGAATACGGCGGATAAAAAAGAGGAGGCCTCCGCCTCCCCCCTTGTGCCTGTCGTTTTCCGACTCAGCAGTGCTCGGGAAAAAAGGAATTGCCCTGCCGGTTGAGCTCCGCTTCCAGCCGTTCGAGGTATTCCACCGGCAGATGCGCATACGCCTGCTTGTTGCCTGTGATGCGGTGCCGTGCGTCGTTTTCGAAAATTTCCACCCTCCGGTAAGCCGCGAAAGGGGAGTCCCCCCAGCAGCCGTCCACCCAGCTGCTCTGCGGCATGGAACGCACCAAACGTTCGCCGCGGTATATCTCGATGCAGTTGTCCCCGAAAGCAAAACAGCGGGTGCCGATGTGGTTGCTGACCACCGTGTAATCCGCCATTTCCCGGATCAACGCCTGATCGGTAATGACGGTCGAGCCGCCGGCGGTGGTGATAATCATTTCGTCCGCATGGCGCATCGCCCACGCATCCGCCGCATAAGCGAAGGTGGTATACGCCTCACCCGACGGCATGGCAAACGCCACAAAACGTGTGAGAATTCCCCATGCGGCGGCCAGCGCCAGCACGGTTGCCAAAAAAACCGTTGTCTTTTTATGCCGCCGTATCCAGACCAGAAACTTTTTCATCTTCCGCCCCCCTTTATTTAATAGTATCATTTCTTATTCCCCGCGTAAAGACAGTCTCCTGCATTTTACATGGCATGCGTCGGCGAAGGACGCTGGATCTGCCGCCACAAAAACGAATAGACAAAACAGGAAAGGAGCACACAGCATGAAAAAAGGCGCTTTGCTTGGCAAGCTGTTTGTCTCCACCTTTCTGCTCAGCGCGTTCACCTTCGGAGGCGGCTACGTCATCATCTCGCTGATGAAGAAAAAATTCGTCGATGAGCTGCACTGGCTTGACGAGGAAGAGATGCTGGACTACACCGCGATCGCACAGTCCTGTCCGGGTGCGGTGGCGGTCAACGCATCCATTCTGGTGGGCTCTCGGGTCGCCGGAGCGGCGGGGATGCTGGTGGCGCTGGCGGGAACCATCCTGCCGCCGCTGCTGATCATCGGCGTCCTCTCCTTTTTCTATACCGCGTTCCGCGACAATTTTGCCGTCCGGGCGGTGCTTAAGGGAATGCAGGCCGGCGTGGTGGCGGTAATCCTCGATGTGGTTATCCAGCTGGGCGGCCGGGTAATCCGGCAGAAAAATGTGGTGTCCACCGTGGTGATGGTACTGGCATTCGCGGCGACCTTTGTATTTCGGGTCAATATCATCATCCTCCTGCTGACGTGCGCGGCAATAGGCATCGTGCAGGCGCTGGTGCGCAGCCGAAGGGCGCGGCGGGGCGGATAGCCGAGCCGGATCCGGCAAAGCGGATGGAAAGAAACGCACCGAAAGGAGGCCTGCGGAAATGACGCAGCTGCTGATGCTGTTCTGGAGCTTTTTTCAGGTGGGGCTGTTCAGCTTCGGCGGCGGGATGGCGTCGCTTCCGCTGATTCAGGAGCAGGTGGTGGATACCCACGCATGGCTGACGCTGTCGGAGTTTTCCGACCTGGTCACCATAGCGGAGATGACCCCCGGCCCGCTCGCGGTGAACGCCGCGACCTTTGTCGGCATCCGCATCGCCGGGATTCCGGGCGCGCTGCTCGCAACGTTCGGCTGCATCCTGCCGGCATGTGTTCTGGTCACGCTGCTGGCCTGGGTATACAAGCGATATAAACAAATGACGCTGGTACAGGGTGCGCTGGACGGGCTGCGTCCGGCGGTGGTGGCGCTCATCGCCGCGGCGGGCCTGTCGATTCTGGAGCTGAGCGTGTGGGGAACGGCCGGTTTTTCCCCCGATCCGGGGAGCATCAACGCGGTATCGGTTGTACTGACGGCGGCGGCGCTCATATTGCTGCGGGCAGTAAAAAAACTCAGTCCGATTGCGGTCATGGTCGGCTGCGGTGCGGTGGGCGGCGCCGTTTACTGGTTTATGGGTACAGTCCCAGCATAACCATAGCACACGCGTACGAACACGCCCAAGAGGCGTACCATGCGGGCACTTTTCCACTTGTCGCCCGCGCTCTGCGTCCAAAATTGCACTGCAATCCACGCCTTTTGGGTCGCAGAATTTTCGGGTGCAGGATTTTTGACTCTGCGCGGCATAAAACGCAGTCAATCCTTTCGGATTGACGAAGATTTTAACAAAGCAGAGGCGGAAAGACTGCCGCGGAAATCGTGTTCGGATGCGTGTGCTACGGTTATGTACCGGACACCCTGTCCGGCGACGGCGAGGCGCTCGATGCGTACATCCTCGGCGTGGACCGTCCGGTGGACGCCTTTGCCGGCCGGGTGATCGCTGTGATTTATCGGGAGGACGATACAGAGGACAAGCTCGTTGCTGCACCGGAAGGACGGTGCTGCACCCGTGCGGAAATTGCCGCGGCCGTTGCGTTTATGGAAAGGTATTCCCATACCTCTTTGGCGCTTTTTACACAGGAGGAACAGCGATGAATAACATCACACAGATTACCGCGACCGGAACCTGCATCGGGTGCATGGCCTGCCTGAGTGCCTGCCCCTGCGGCGCGCTCACCGTCAAGTCCGGCACGCTGGGCTTCCCCATACCGGAAATTCTTCCGCATTGTACCGAATGCGGTGTCTGTCTGGCTGTGTGTCCTAATACGGAATCCGGGGGGACGCTATGATCCTGTCCGCTTCCCGGCGCACCGATATCCCCGCGTTTTACGCCGACTGGTTTATGCGCCGCATCGACGCCGGCTTTGTGCTGACCCGCAACCCGATGAATCACGCCCAGCTGTCCCGCATACCGCTGAGCCCGGAGACGGTGGATGCCATCGTCTTCTGGACCAAGGACCCGCAGCCGATGCTCGGCCGGCTGCCGGAGCTGGACGCGGCGGGCTACCGCTACTATTTCCAGTTCACGCTGACGCCTTATGACCGCACCCTTGAACGCGGGCTGCGGGATAAGGCCGAAATCCTGAACACCTTTGCCGCACTGGCCGGGCGCATCGGCCGGGAGCGGGTGGTCTGGCGCTATGACCCGATCATCCTCAACGACACGCTCAGCGTCGGCTGGCACCGCGAACAGTTTGCGCGTATGTGCGGCAGGCTCGCCGCCTGCACCGACACGGTGACCATCAGCTTTGTCGATCTTTACGCAAAATGCCGTTCGCCGCTGCTGCGCGAAATCACCCCGGCCGAAATGACGGAGCTGGCGGGCTTCATCGGCGAAACCGCCCGCGCCCACGGGCTGCGCGTCACCGCCTGCTGCGAAAAAGCCGATTTGGCCCCCTGCGGCATCGAAAGGGCGGCGTGCATCGATAAGGCGCGGCTGGAAAAACTGTGCGGCGGACCGCTCGCGCTCGCGCCGGACAAAAACCAGCGGGCGGGCTGCGGCTGTGTGCAGAGCGTCGACATCGGCATGTACAACACCTGCCTGAACGGCTGTGTTTACTGCTACGCCAACCGCTCGCCGTCCGCTGCCGCACGGCAGCACGCCCGGCACGATCCCGGCGCGCCGCTTCTGATCGGCGGCGTGCTGCCCGGGGAAACGGTCACCGAACGCAAAGGGGCATCCGCAAAAATCCGCCAAACCTCCCTTTTTTGAAACAATAACCAAAACCGCTGTCGGTTTTCCCTGTCCTTTGGACAAAATAATTTCGTTCGCCTCTTGATAAACCTACCAACTTGGTATATAATTAAGCCGTCAGGAAATTTTTCCTATATCTTGGCGCCGGGGAACCGGCGTGCGCGAAAGGACGAATGGGTTTCATGGCCAAAAGGATTTACGCGGATAATGCCGCGACCACCCGCCTGCTGCCGCAGGTGCTGGATAAAATGCTGCCGTATCTGACCGAAGAATACGGCAACCCCTCCTCGCTGTACAGCTTCGGCCAGACGGCGCGCGAAGCGGTGGATGCCGCGAGGGCGGCTATCGCCGCCTGCCTGAACGGCCGGCCGGATGAGGTTTTTGTCACCTCCGGCGGCAGCGAGGCGGATAACTGGGCGATCAAAATGGCGGCCCGGGCGATGGCCGCCAAAGGAAAAAAGCACATCATTTCCACCGCTTTTGAGCACCACGCGGTGCTGCATACCTTGCAGGCGCTGGAAAAGGACGGTTTTTCGGTCACCCTGCTGCCGGTGCATGAAAACGGCATTGTCCGGGTGGACGAGCTGCGCGCGGCGCTGCGCCCGGACACGGCGCTGGTGTCGGTGATGTTCGCCAACAACGAAATCGGCACCCTGCAGCCGATCGCGGCTATCGGCGCGCTGTGCCGCGAGGCCGGCGTCCTGTTCCACACCGACGCGGTGCAGGCGGTCGGGCACGTGCCGGTGGATTTCAGCGCCATGCACATCGACATGCTGTCGCTGTCCGCGCATAAATTCCACGGCCCGAAAGGCGTCGGCTGTCTGCTGATCCGCCGCGGGCTGCGGTTCCCGAACCTCATCGACGGCGGCGCGCAGGAGAAAAACCGCCGCGCCGGCACCGAAAATACTGCCGGCATCGTCGGCATGGCGGCCGCGCTTCAAATCGCCTGCGGCAGCATGGCGCAGGCCGCCCCGCAGATCGCCGCGCGGCGCGACCGCCTGATCCGCGGGCTGCTGTCCGCCGTCCCCCGCGCACGCCTCAACGGGGACCCGGTGCAGCGGCTGCCCGGCAACGTCAACATCAGCTTTGAAGGCATCGAGGGCGAAAGCCTGCTGCTGCTGCTGGACATGCACGGCATCTGCGCGTCCTCCGGTTCGGCCTGCACCTCGGGTTCCCTCGACCCGAGCCATGTGCTGCTTTCCATCGGCCTGCCGCACGCCGTGGCGCACGGATCGCTGCGGCTGACCCTCTCGGAGGAAACCACCGACGCGGATGTGGACGCCATGCTGGCGATCATTCCGGAGATCGTCGCCAAGCTGCGCGCGATGTCTCCGCTGTGGGAAAAAATAACGGCCGGCGAAACGGTCTGAGCATCGAAGAAAGAAGGTTTTCTATATGGCTTTATACAGCGAAAAGGTAATGGAGCATTTCACCCATCCGCGCAACGTCGGCGAGCTTGCCGACGCCAATGGCGTCGGTGAGGTCGGCAACGCCAAATGCGGCGACATCATGAAGATGTACATCCGTGTGGAGGACGGCCGCATTGCGGACGTCAAATTCAAAACCTTCGGCTGCGGTTCGGCAATCGCCACCAGCTCGATCGCGACCGAAATGATCATGGGCAAAACCATTGAAGAGGCGCTGCAGCTGTCCAATAAGGCGGTGGTCGAAGCGCTTGACGGGCTGCCCGCGCATAAAATCCACTGCTCGGTGCTCGCGGAACAGTCGATCAAGGCGGCCATCGCCGACTACTACCGCCGGCAGGGCATCGATCCCACCCCGATTGTCGGCGAGCTGCCGGATCCGGAGGAAATCGAGGCCTGTCACCTGTAAACCTGCCGGATGCGGCCGCAGGCTTCGGCGGATGCCATTTTTGTCCCTGCCGTATGCCTTCCGAAGGCATCTTCCCCGCGGAAGGCGGCTGTTTCCGCTGCCCAATACAGACGCTGCCCCCGGGACCGGTACAGCAGTA